>Ga0209726_10000076_pt1 | contig 195956 bp, 192 predicted proteins | sample Subgrocontami54m_FD_187453 | JGI IMG/M metagenome (GOLD analysis project Ga0209726, IMG submission 187453) | Subsurface groundwater microbial communities from S. Glens Falls, New York, USA - GMW46 contaminated, 5.4 m (SPAdes) (version 3) | ecosystem: Environmental > Aquatic > Deep subsurface...
CCCGCCCGCTACCGCAGGCGGTTCTGACTGGAAATCTAAAATGCCTGAATACGTTTCCGCGACCATCGCACACATCCGCAACGAACTGCGCAAAGTAATCGTTGGCCAGGACGAGCCCATCGAACAAATTCTGGTCGCCCTGCTGGCCGAAGGTCACGCGCTGATCGAAGGAGTTCCCGGCACGGCGAAAACACTGACGGTGAAAACGCTGGCGCGCATCGTTAACGCCGGCTTTGGCCGGATTCAGTTCACCCCCGATCTGATGCCTTCGGACATCACCGGCACGAACGTTTTCAATATGGGGTCGTCGAGCTTCAGTTTGCGGCGCGGCCCGGTCTTTACCGACATCCTGCTCGCCGACGAAATCAACCGCACGCCGCCCAAGACCCAGGCCGCTCTGCTTGAAGCCATGGAAGAACGACAGGTCACCATCGACGGCGAATTGTATCCGCTCTCGCCCATGTTCACGGTGCTGGCGACGGAAAACCCGATCGAGTACGAAGGCACTTACCCGCTGCCGGAAGCGCAACTCGATCGTTTCCTGCTCAAGATATTGCTTCCCTATCTTTCTGCCGACGAAGAGCATCAGGTGGTGGCGCGTTGGGACGCCGGCTTCAATGCCCGACGGCTGGAGCAAGTGGATGTACGGCCGCTACCCGATGCGGAAGCGATTCCGCGCTGTCGCGCCGAAGTGCGCAACATGCACATGGAGCCGGGCGTGCAGCGCTATGTCGTGGACATCGTCCGGCGCACGCGCGATCATCCGGCCCTGCATTACGGCGCCAGTCCGCGCGCAGCCGTGGCGTTGCTGTTGTGCTCGAAAGCGCTTTCCGCGATTCGCGATCGCGACTTCTCGACTCCCGATGATGTGCGCGACATTGCCCGGCCGGTGCTGCGACATCGCTTGACGCTGCGCGCCGAAGCGGAACTCGACGGCGCCACGCCGGATTCGGTAATCACGGATATTTTGCAGACCGCGGAAGTTCCGAGATAGGACTGCCGGATTCAGCAGCACAGATTTACCCAACTACCCTGCTCGTAACTTTACTTGCCCGCATTCCGTTTCTGTGCGAGCATTCGCTTGAAACTTGGAGATCGCGCCAATGGAAACTTATCGAGCTATATTGAAAGGAAATCGGCTGGAATGGATTGAGTCACAGCCAACAAATTTGGACGCCGAGCAGCCGGTAGAAGTTACGATCTTGGACACGCCAGGCGATGTCGACGCGACCACTCAAGGTCAACGAATGGCAAGAGCCCTTGAGCGGATAGCCGCGGCTAATGCGCTCTCTCACATCAAAGACCCAAGTGAATGGCAGAGAGAAATTCGTAAGGATCGTCCGCTGCCAGGTCGTGAGCCTTAATGCTTCTCGACAGCATCATCTACGCCGCGCTACCGAAATATGCGGCCCTCCAGAGTTTCATCGCGAAGCACGCTCCCGCAGTTTCGGCGATCAGTCGCGTTGAGGTTCTTGGCTATCATCTGCTGAGCCAAGTGGACCGTACCGATTTCGAAGAATTCTTCTCAACCGCAACTGTCCTGCCTATTTCGGACTCGGTTCTTGCAAAAGCCATCGAATTCCGTCAAATCCGAAAGCTTAGCTTGGGTGACGCGCTTATCGCTGGAACGGCCTTAGTTCATGGACTCAGGTTAGTAACGAGAAACGCGGTAGACTTTGATTGGATTGAGGGACTAACTTTGCTGGATCCCTTGACCGGAGATACATCTGAGTTTGGCTAACTGCCGATTGATATTCGCAACTAAATGCGTTTTGTCTTCACCAAACTTTTCTACGCTCTGCTGGCAATCGGCTTCGTTCCCCTTTCGCTTTCGTGGGGCCGGCCAATCCTGGGCTGGGTGACGCTCACGTATGACCTGGCCATTATCGCCTGCGCGATCTTCGATGCGTGGAACAGCGCACTTTCGAAGGGAGTGCGGATCGAACGACATTTCGGCAGCCGCTTTGCGGTCAACGCTGAGACTGAAGTACGCATCGAGATCGCAAACCACACGCCTCGTGACATCTCCCTGATCGTCAAAGACGAACACCCGTCGCAAATGAAACTGTCCGGCGCGCGCGCAGCGCGTCTGAACGTCGATGGGCAAACCAGCGCGTCGTTGGTTTACAGGTTGACGCCGCCGAAGCGCGGGCAATTTCAGTTTGGCCTAATCGCCGTGCGCTATCTTTCACGCTGGCGGCTTGCGTGGTGTGAAACATTCGCAGGCGAGGCGACTATCGTGAAGGTCTATCCGAACATGCGACGCGCGCGCGAAGCTGAATTGAAAGCGCTGGGCGCGCGTTCGTTCGTCGCGGCGCGGCGCAAATCGCAATGGCGCGGCGAAGGGCGCGACTTTGAATCGATGCGCGACTACGTGCGCGGCGACGAGATGCGGCACATTTCGTGGACCGCCACGGCTCGGCGCGGCAAGCTGGTGACGAGGCAATATCAGATGGAGCGCGACCAGACGATACTGATTGCGCTCGACGCCGGGCGTCTGATGACCGCGCGGATCGAAAATGAAACGAAGCTCGACTCCGCCGTGCATGCGGCGCTGGCGCTGATGTCGGCGGCGGCGCGCGCCGGGGATAACGCCGGGCTGCTGGTTTTCGGCCGCCGGATCAAAGCTTATCTGCCACCAAAGCGCGGCGCCGAGCACCTCGATGCCGCCCTCGAAGCCCTGCACGCGATCGAGCCTGAGATGATCGAGCCGAGCTACTCGCGCGCTTTTGAATTCATCTCCGCGAATAGCCGTCGCCGTTCGCTCGTCGTCGTGCTCACCGATCTGGTTGACGAAGAAGGATCGAGCGAGCTGCTGTCATCGCTGAAGCTTTTGCGGCCACGCCATCTGCCGCTGGTGGTAACAATCGCCGATCGCGATCTGAAAGCCGTGGTGCGCGAAAGCCCTGAGAACGAGCGCGAGATGTTCACCCAATCTGTCGCTGAAGAGATCATTCACCTGCGCGAGGCGGCTCTGCGTCTGGTCGAATCACAGGGTGGCTTGGCGCTTGATGTGACGGCCGCGGCTCTCGCGCCGAAGTTGTTGGAAACGTATTTGAGAGTTAAGGAGCGCGGTCTGCTGTAGGCTCGCGTCCGGCGAGCAGCAGATACGAATACAAAGCGATGCCAGTGAGCGCGCCAATGCTGATCTTGATTATCGGGCTGATCGGTTGAGGCGAAATAAAGCCTTCGATAATTCCCGCGACGATCAAGAGCGGCACACAACCTATGATCAAACGCACAGCTTCCATCCCGCGCGACTTCAATGCGTCCCCGCGTGAAAGATCGCCGGGCATCAAAAGCGCGGTCCCAATCAAGAGACCCGCGCCGCCGGAGATGAAGATGCACGACAACTCAATCACGCCATGTCCGACCATGAACGTCGCCAAATCGTTTCCAAAACCAGCGCGATAAGTCAGCGCCAGGATAGCGCCGACCATTGCGCCGTTGAATGCCAAAACATAAAGAGTGCCCACGCCGAGCAGCGCTCCCAGCGCGAAAGCGTAGAAGGTCACGCGAATGTTGTTGGTGAAAATCTGACTGGACCCGACCTGATTCGCCTGGTTCAGATCTTCCCACCAATGTGTGCGCTGATTGATGACGACTTCGCGAAAGGACGAAGGAATTCCGGCGAACTCAGAGAAGTCCGGATCGTGCCGCGTGCCGAAAAAAGCGATCAGGGCGAAGAGCATAAATACGCCAAACGAGGTCGCCGTATAGCGCCAGGTGCGCCGAAAGGCGAGCGGAAAATCGCGCGTGAAAAAGTCTCGGATGCGGCCGTAGCCTTGCGCGTCGGCCCGGTAAATACGGCCGTGGGCGCGAATTACCAGGCTGTTAAGGTAGTTAATCAGGCGCGGATCGCGCGATTCAGCGCGGGCAATCGCCAGGTCAGAGGCCGTCCGGCGATAAATCCTCCCCAACTCGCGCACTTCCTCGCGGTGCAGACGCCGCAGAGTCATCCGGTCGAGAAGTTTCAACAGCTCCTCGAGTCTCTGCCAGGCGCTCTTGCGTTCGTTGATGAAACGATCGATAGGCATGATTCATTGCCAATTGCCGATTGTCGATTTCCGATTTGTGATTTCCGAATTACAATCAGAACTGGAATCTGAGATCGCAGCGACCGATTTCCAAATCGGCAATCGGCAATCACAAATCGGCAATGTTGGTTGAGTGTGTACCAAACTTTAGCGAAGGCCGCAAGCCTGAAACCGTTCGTGAAATCGCGCGCGCGATTGAATCGGTGAAGGGCGCGGTCGTTTGTGGTCGACACATGGATGCCGATCACAACCGATCGGTGATCACTTTTGTGGCCGCGCCGGAAGTAGTCGTAGATGCGGCGCTACGCGCGGTGACAAAAGCAACTGAGCTGATCGATCTGCGAACACACACCGGCCAACATCCGCGCATCGGCGCGACCGACGTTCTGCCCTTCGTCCCGGTCAGCGGTATTGCGATCGACGATTGCGTCGCGCTCGCGCATGAAGCCGGCCAACGCATCTGGCAAGAGCTTTCGATTCCCGTTTACTTTTACGAGCGCGCGGCGCGGCGATCTGATCGGGCGCGATTGGAAAACGTGCGCGGTAAGGGCTTCGAGCGACTGCGTGACGAAATCACGACGAATCCCGAACGCGCGCCGGACATCGGCGACCACAACGTTCACGAAACTGCCGGCGCGATCGCCGTGGGCGCGCGTCCTTTTCTGATTGCGTTCAATGTGAACTTGCGCTCGAACGAAATCGCGATTGCGCGACAGATAGCGCGCGCCGTGCGCGAGCGCGATGGCGGCTTGCCCTGCGTCAAGGCGCTGGGTTTTGAATTGCACACGCGCGGACTGGTCCAGGTGTCGATGAACCTGACGGACTATGGCCAGACCTCGATCGCGCGCGCTTTCGCGGCGGTGCGCAACGCGGCGGCTCGGCGGTCAGTCGAAATCGCCGGCGCGGAAATCGTCGGGCTCCTGCCGCGCGCGGCGCTCGACCGCGAGGCTTCATACTTTCCGCTTCTAGAGAACTTCCGCGAGACTCTGGTGCTCGAAACGCTTTTGGAAGCTACCGAAATCGACCGCAAATAGAAGTTTCTTGACGGAACCCCGTGCGGTTGTTAACGTGGACCGGAGCCCCACTCTGATAGTTTGAAAACTTCTGCTGGACAGGGTGCGCGCCTTTGTCTATTATGTGTGCCCCGCTCACGAGCGGTTCCCCACTTTAAGATTGGCCAGCGCGGCCAGTTTCTCGGTTTGCCAACGATCGTGCGACGGTTTGTCGACACTCGCGGGCGGTAGTGACGACTCCTCAGCCGATTCAATCAGGGAGGTTAGTTATGCTCAGAATGGGACGGAACCCGAACGAAGAAAAAAGCCAGACGCCAGCCACTGACAGTTCACGCAGTTATTCTCCTTATCAAAGCGGCGAGCCGCAAAGGACGGCTGAACCTGCGGCGAGTACGAAAGCGTTGACTGAAAGCGAAACAACTGCGCGCGAGATCAAAGACGGCACGCTCAGCGGCTTTGTCGGCAGCGGCACGAGCGTAACCGGCGAAGCGACGTTCAAAGCGATGCTGCGAATTGACGGTCACTTCTCAGGACGCATCACGTCCAGTTCAGGCACACTGCTGGTGGGCGCGGGTGGCCAGGTTGACGCGAACGTCGAAGTCGCGGTCGCCACGATTCACGGTGTGGTGAACGGCGACATCATCGCCGGCCAGCGCATTGAGTTGGGTCGCGCCGGAAAATTGAATGGCAACATTCAAACTCCTTCGCTGGTGATCGAACAGGGTGGCGTGTTCGAAGGCAGTTGCAAGATGGTTCAGCAAAAGGCTGCGACCGAAAAGCCTGCGAAGGTTGAGCGCAAAGAGAACGTCATTGACACGCCGAGCTTGCAAGCAGTCAAGGTTGATGCGGCAAGCAAAGTTGACGGATCGAATAAGAGACCTGAGATCGCCAACGTCGCTGCGGCGAGCTGATCGAGACGGGGCCGCATACTGCTGGAGCGCGGACATCCTTGTCCGCACTGAGCGCGCAGCGCGAAAAGTTTTGCGCGGCTCAGTTCTGGATTTTCCAAAGTGGGCGGACGTTGGTCCGCCCTTTTGTTTTGGATGACACGCTTCTGCTGGGAGCGCGGACATCCTTGTCCCCGATTGAGCGCAGAGCGCGAACGAGTTCCCGCGACAATCTCTCTTGCACGCGGTACAATCCAATCACCAAACACCTCTGACTATGCAATTGGGAAGCTATCGAACCACCCTCTGTGCTTTGCTCCTGCTGGTTGCTTTGTTCCCAGCGGCGGCCGCGCAGCAACCACGCGCAAACCGGCCTATTTCTGCGATTCCGATCAATGTTTTGCTGCGCATTATGCGCGCCGAAGACGAGCGACGCTGGGACAAGGACCTCGCGTCTCTGCTGACCTACAAGAGCGCGCCAGTGCGAAGGCGCGCGGCGCTGGCTGCGGGGCGCATCGGCGATGGGCGCACCGTGCCGGCTATGGTCGAGTTGCTGAAGACCGAACCCGACGAAGGCGTGCGTCAGATGATTGCGTTCGCGATTGGCGAGATCGAATCGCCTGTCGGTGCGGATGCGTTGATTGAAGTTCTGGGCGACTCTCGTGCGCCGGGCCAAGTGCGCGCGCGCGCGGTCGAAGCGTTGGGAAAGATTGGCGGGTCGTTGTTGAGCAGGACGCCTGCCTCAAGCGATCAGCCTTCACCGAAAGTAGAGGACAAGCAACTCGCGAAAATAAGAACCGTGATTCTCGAGGCCCTGAAATTCGAAGCCGGGCGCCGTTCGATGTCTGATCGCGAAACGATTCTGCTGGGCCTGACCGCTGTCCTGCGCACCAGGCCAGAGGGCGCGGGTACGGTCGTGGTTCGTTTCCTGAAGTACACAGATTTTCGCATCGTCGCGGACGCTTTGAATACGATGGCGCGTTTGCGCTTGAAGGATGGAAACGAACAGGTGCGCCAGTTGCTCGGGAACGGCGACGCGATTGTCCGCGCGAACGCCGCGCGCGTGCTCGGCGCGACGGAAGACAAACAAGCGTTCGATGCGCTGCTCGATCGCGCTTTGCATGATGACGATCTGCGCGTGCGCGTGAGCGCGATTCGGGCGTTGGGAAGTTTGAAAGATGAGCGGGCGGCGATCCAGCTTAGTCGGCGCGGATCCGAATTGTTCAGAGTTGCGCACCTGACGAGTGGCAATGGAGCCGCGCGCAATGAAGGATTGGAAATTCTAAGCGCGCTCGGTTTTATCCTTATGGGTAAACCGCGCGAGGATACAGGCCCAAGAGTAGCGGCGATTATGGAACTAGGGTTGAGAGTCCGAGCTATGACGAATGAGAATGTTCTCGAAGATGAAGTTGCGCTTGCACGTGAGGATCCTGAGCAGTATTTGGACTATTTGAAGGGATTTGAATCAGCAGCGGCCCTTCCGTCAAACACCGATCTGAGCCGCACGTTTTACGGCTGGCGCAGCATTGCAGCGCGCGCCGCGGGATTAGGTGAACTCGGTCGAGTAAAACCGCTGCCATCGTCGAAGGTTATCGAAGGGTCGCAGCTCGAATTGCGTCGCATGTTGAATGATCGGCGCACTCCTGTGTCAGCCGTGCCAAATATCCTTAACGCATATGCCGTATTTAAACCGAAAGACCTGAGTGAACTACTTCCGAAATATCTTGCCAACCGAGATGTGATCGTTCGCGCGACGGCGGCCGAATTGCTCGGCGAGCAACCGCCCAGTGACGCGAATATGCGAGCCTTGATCGACGCGTTGCCGCGGGCGTTGCAAGATAAGGATTTGAACGACGCCGCGCTGGCGATCCTCGATGCGCTCGCGAAACAGAAAAACAAAGATGCAAATGACGCGATCAAGACGGCGCTGGATTCTTCCGATCATTTGATTCGCCGGCGCGCAGTGGCTTTGTTGAAAGCAAATGGTGTTGGCGACTTTTCGAATCGCATCGGCACGGTGCAGACACGCAACACCGAAGCCGATTATCGTCGCGCAATCGGGCGCATCGGTAAACATGTGACGGCGACTGTCGTAACGTCGAAGGGCTCGTTTACGATCGAATTCCTGCCGGAAGATGCGCCGCTGACGGTTGATAATTTCATCCAACTTGGGCGCAAGGGATTTTTCAATGGCCAGACGATTCCGCGGGTCGTGCCTAATTTTGTGATACAAGCCGGTGATCCGCGTGGCGACACGAACGGCGGACCGGGATACCAGATTCGTTGTGAGATCAACGAAGTGCCTTACGAACGCGCCGCGGTTGGCATGGCTTTGTCGGGCAAAGACACGGGCGGCTCGCAGTGGTTCGTAACGCATTCACCGCAACCGCACCTCGACGGCGGCTACACGGTCTTTGGCCGGGTTATTCGCGGAATGGAGGTGGTGGATAAAATCGCGCGTGGGGATATTATTCGCAGGGTGATCGTGAATGAAAAGAATTAACCACAGAGGACACAGAGGAAAGCCCGACACAGCAGAGCGGATTTCTGTGCGCGCTCTGTTCCTCCGTGTCCCCTGTGGTAAATGTTCGGGTCTTTTAATCGTTGCTGTATTGTTGCTCTCGACCGCTGCCACTCACGCGCAGACACGTCAACCGCTCGCGCCGGAAAAGCGCCCGCGCTATCAGATCACACTCGCGCTCGACTTTGAGAATCGCACCTACACGGGCACGGAGCGCGTGCGCTTCGTCAATCGCGGCGAGCATTCGATCTCGACTCTGTACTTCCATCTCTACCCGAACGTGCGCGTGCCGGGCTATGCGCCACCTGCCGCGCCAGCCAAAGCTGAACCCGGCCAGATGACTTCCGACGAGCCGCGTTTGGAAATCACCGAAGTGCGCAGCGCGAGTGATGGCAGTGTCTTGGTGTATGACCTTGACGATCTGGAAACGACGCTGCGCGTCAATCTGCGCGAGCCCGTCGCGCCGAACGCGGCCACCGAAATCGAAATCAAGTTCAAAGGCAGCGTGCCGGAAATTGATCCGGAAGAGACTGGCCTGGTCACGCACGTCATGCAGCAGGTCAGCGCCGCACTGCGCGGCGCTCGCGAGTTGCGCCGTCCGCGCGACACGAATTTTCGCTGCCGCGGAGTGCACCTGCTCGGATCGTTTTATCCGGTGCTGGCGGCGCGCACGGGCGACGATTGGCTTCGCAAGGTTGAATTGAGCATCGGCGACACGGCGATGACTGAAGTGGCCGATTACGAAGTGACCGTTGCCGCGCCACGGAATGTCGCCGTTTACGCTCCCGTGGCCGCGCAAACTGCGACGCAGAAAGACGAACTGACTTCGACAACTTTCGCGGCTGATAACTTGCGCGACTTCGCCATCGTCGCCGGTCGCGATTTGCGTTCAGAGCAGCGCAGCGTGGGCGACGTCACGATTCGCTCGATCTTCCAACCGGAACACGAGGTAGTGGCGCGCCGCGTGCTCAACATTGCCACGGACGCGGTGGGGATTTATTCCAAGCGCCTTGGCCCTCTGCCGATGAAGACCGTGAGCCTGGTCGATGCGCCGTTGGTGGCCACGCTGGGCACCGCGGAATTCGCGGGCTTAGGCGTTATTGCCAGTGCGTTCTATGTGGACTTTGATTCGCCGATGATGCGCAACATGCCGGACGTGATTCGCGAACAGCGCCCGTCGGTCGAAGGCAGTTTGGAGTGGACCGTGGCGCATGTCGTCGCGCACCAATGGTGGGGCGTAACCGTCGGCAACGATCCGGCGCGCGAACCAATTTTGGACGAGGCGCTGGCAAACTGGTCGGCGCTGCTTTATTACCGCGAAGCGCACGGCGACCAGCAGGCCGCCGATGCAATGGATGAGCAACTGCGCGGAGTTTACAAAGTGTATCGCACGTTCGGAGGCGAAGACATGGAAGCGAGCCGCGCGGCGCGCGAGTATCGCAATTCGTTTCAGTACGCCGCGATAGTGACCTGCAAGGGAGCGCTCCTGTTCGAGGCCCTGCGCAAGCTGCTCGGTGACGAGAGGTTCTTTGCAGCCCTCGGCAGCTACTACAAGACGAACCAGCTTGAAGTCGCGGACATGAACGACTTGCGCGGCGCCTTTGTCGCGGAAGCGCCGGCCGAACAAAGGCGAGTAGTAACTCGTACTTTCGATCGTTGGCTGTCCAGCAAGCGCGGCGACGAAGACATCGGGCCGCCGGACGCAAAGCTGGCAGCCGAACTCGGGTTGCCGGCGCCGGTTGGTAACGGGAAGAGCGTGTTCACGGCATTTGCCAAAGTCGGAAAGTTTTTCTGGCAGCAGATGACCCGAATTAGATAGCATTGCCAATTGCCGATTTTTGATTGCCGATTGGCGTCTAAGCTTACGGTGATTTCTTGAATTGGCAATTGGAAATCGGCAATCGGAAATGATTTGATGCAGGCTTATCGGGAAATTGAATTAGCGCGAAGACCGTCGCACGCCGTGCTGCGTCCGACGGCCATTCAAGTCGACCGTGAGCTGGAAATTATCAGCCAGTTGATGGACAACCAGTTTCGCGTCCCCGTGATCGGTTGGCGGTTTGGGCTGAATGCGATCATCGATCTGATTCCGGAAGTTGGCGACATCGCCACGACAATCGTCGCGCTCTACATACTGGTTTCCGCGGTTCGCTATCGCGTGCCGAAGATCACGCTGGCGCGCATGGGAATGAACATCGCGATCTACTTTGTCGGCGGCTTGGTGCCTTTTGCCGGCGACTTGTTCGACGCTTGGTGGAAACCGAACATTCGAAACATTAATCTGCTGCGAGGTCGCGCGACAGTCTCTGCCGAGGAAGCGCGGCGCGGCCGGACCAGTGACTGGTTGTTTGTGGCTCTAATCGTTGGGGTGTTGCTAGCATTACTTTTCGGCTCGCTGGCCTTAACCATTTTCGTCTTCTGGTATGTCGCCACTCATCTACAGTTCGTAATTTAGTCCTCCGGGACGTTGTGGACGGCGGCCCCGCGTTTCGGTGAAAAATGCTAATCAAAATCGCCGTCTCAAGCACTTTCCTTGCGCAAGTTATTAGCCATTTGATATATTCGCGGCAGTCATCATCCGGGAAAATTTGAGAAACATCGGCGATCCTTGCGGGGACTCGCCTCTGAAGAAAGGGTTAATTCAATGGGAAACGATCGTGATTATGGCGACAATGTCTCCACGAAGCTGACATTTTTTCTAGTGGGCGCCGGCATCGGCGCAGTGTTGGCGCTATTGTTCGCCCCCAAGTCCGGCGAAGAGCTGCGCAACGATATTGCCGATGCTACGCGAAAAGGCATCGATCGATCGAGAGAAGCCGCAGAGCAACTGGGCGCGAAGGCGACCGAATATTACGACGCCACGCGCACGCGGGCGGGCGAGGCTTACGACTCAGCGCGCGAGACTGCGGGCGAGTATTACGAAGCAACTCGTGAGCGCGCGACTGAGCTTTACGATACGGCCACGGCGAAAGCCGGCGAAGTAGCTTCGAAGGCCGGCCAAGTAGCTTCGAAGACGCGTGAGGCGGCGACGCGCCAGGCTGGTTCAATCCAGGCGGCAGTCGAGGCCGGCAAGAAAGCCTACGTCGAAGAAAAGCGCAAGACTGAGCTTTCCGGCCGCACCGAAGCCGCGCCGACTTACAAGCCTGAGAAGGCGATGTAACCAAAGCTGTACTTGGTGCTTTGATCTTTGACCTTTGTTTTCGTTCAGCCGGCGGTTCGTTCAAGTCAACGGACTTCTGAGGTGAAGACAAGCAAAGTACTAGGTACAAAGATCAAAGTTCATTGTTGAGATGAATCCACACGAACCACTCTTCTGGCTGGTAGTGATTACCGCGATCATCGCGCTGTCGTTCATCATGATTGCCTCCGCGATGGTTGCCATGGCGGTGTTCGTCAATCGCGCGGTCAAGTCGGTGAACCGAATGGAAGAGCGGCTGGCGCCGTTGATGACTCGGGCCACCGCGCTCAGCGAGCAGGGAACCGCGATTGCCGTGCAAGGCCGGCAGATTGCTGAACAGTTCAACGTGATGTCGGGGCACCTGTCGACAGCGACAATGCACTTGTCAGAGTCGACGGCACTGATTAAGGAAGAAGTGCGCGGATTGATGATGCTCGCCGACGAAACAGCCGATATGGCGCGCGAGAAAGTCCAGCTTGTCAGTCGCGCCATCGATACCACGCACGAACGCGTGGCTAACACGACTGAGTTCATCCAAACGAAAGTGATCGAGCCGGCGCGCGAGCTGGCCGCGATTCTGGCCGGCTTGCGACGCGGCCTGGAAGTCCTGGTGGCGCCCGCGCCAAGTCCAATTAACAGCTCGTATGGGGACGAGGAGATGTTTATCGGCTGACTTCGGAAAACATCGAAAGGCTTCGAACAGCCCGAACCATCGTCTCTGAGAGAGCGTGGTTCGGGCTTTTTGTGTCAGAAGCCCGACCGTTAGGGAGGGCCCCGATGAATCCTTGGAGAGTTCACGTGATTGAGCTAGCCCTTGCTGACGCGCGGGCTTCTGACACGCCCATGCGGCTTTTGGTGAGCGAGCATCCATGCTGTTACTATCAATCCTTTTGTAGAAGAGCCGAAGACATGTCAACTGAAGCACCCGCACTCGAACTAAAGAAGACGATTAACCTGCCGAAGACGAAGTTCGCGCAGAAGGCGAATCTGCCGCAGAGCGAACCCGCGCGTCTGAAACAATGGGCCGAACAGGATTTGTATCAACAGATTCGTGCGGCGCGCGCGGGTGCGGAAAAGTTCATCCTGCACGACGGCCCGCCGTACGCGAACGCCGACATTCATCTCGGCACCGCGCTCAACAAGATCCTGAAAGACTTCATCATCAAGTCGCGCACGATGATGGGCTATGACGCGCCGTACGTGCCCGGTTACGACTGTCATGGCTTGCCGATTGAATTGCACGTAGATCGAAAACTCGGCGCGAAGAAAGCCAACATGCCGCCACTGAGCATCCGCCGCGCGTGTCGCGAGTTTGCGGCCAATGCTTTGAAGCGGCAGACGAAAGACTTTCAAAGGCTCGGGATCCTGGGCGAGTGGGACAATCCCTACAGCACGATGTCCGATCACTACGAGGCCGAGACGGCGCGGCTGTTCGCGCGCTTTGTCGAGCGCGGTTTCGTTTACAAAGGCGCGCGCCCCGTCTATTGGTGCATACACGATCAGACTGCGCTCGCTGAAGCCGAAGTCGAGTACGACCAGCACACGAGTCCGTCCGTCTATGTGAAGTTTCCGCTGGCGAGTGACCCGGCGCAGATCGATCCGGCGTTGGCAGGCCGCAAAGTTTTCGTGCTCATCTGGACCACGACGCCGTGGACGCTGCCGGCTAACCTCGGCATCGCCGTGCATCCTGATTTCGAGTACGTCGCGGTAGAGAGTGGCGACGAAGTTTACATTCTGGCGAGTGAATTGCTCGGATTCGTGGTGGTGAAATGCGGGCTGTGCACGCCTGAAGAGGATGGAAAACCTTCAATGCCGAACGTGCTCGCGCGTTTCAAGGGCGCGAAGCTGGATCGGCTGGAATGCCGTCACGCCTGGCTGGATCGTTCCTCGCTCCTGATGTTGGGTGAACACGTCACGCTCGGCGGCGAAGCCGATGCGGAAACTGAACTCGACGTCAGCGAAGCTCGCGGGAAAGCCGCGACCAGCAAGGCCGGAACGGGTTGCGTGCACACCGCGCCCGGTCACGGTCACGACGATTTCGTGCTCGGAAAGAAGTACGGCCTCGAAATCTATTGCCCGGTTGATAACGCCGGCAAGTTCGCTGCGGAAGTCGAACACTTCGCGGGCCTCGGTGTCTTCGAAGCGAATCCGAAGATTGTTGAGTTCATGCGCGAGCGCGGCGTGCTCTTGTTCACCGAAAGCTACGACCATCGCTATCCGCATTGCTGGCGCTGCAAGAACCCGGTCATCTTTCGCGCCACGCCGCAGTGGTTTATCTCGATGGATAACACCGCCGGCAACGGATCAGGGGGCGATTCTTTGCGCGTGATGGCGCTGCGTGAAGTTGACGAGCGGGTGAAGTGGATTCCGGCGTGGGGCCGCGAGCGGATGCGCAACATGTTGAAGGGCCGGCCCGATTGGTGCGTCTCGCGCCAGCGCGTTTGGGGCGTCCCGATTCCCGCGTTCTATTGCATAAAGTGCGACGAAGTAGTTGCCGATGCTGCGGTGATCAGACACGTCGCCGACATTTTTGAAAAGGAATCAGCCGACGCGTGGTACAAACGCGAAGCGCGCGAGCTTTTGCCGGACGGGTTTGCCTGCAAGAGTTGCGGTGCGAATGACTTTACCAAAGAGACTGACATTCTCGACGTCTGGTTCGATAGCGGATCGTCTTCAATCGCCGTGCTGGAGAATCGCGACAACCTCCGTTGGCCGGCGGATGTTTACATCGAGGGTGGCGATCAATTTCGCGGCTGGTTCAATTCGTCTTTGATGGTGGGGCTCGCGGTTCACGATCGAGCACCATACGACGCGGTTCTGACGCACGGCTGGACGCTCGACGCGCAGGGCAAAGCCATGCACAAATCTCTGGGCAATGCGGTTAGCCCTGACGAAATTATTCCGAAGTTGGGAGCTGAAGTGCTGCGGCTCTGGTGCGCGTCTTCGGACTATATGGAAGACATGCGCTGCTCGGACGAGATTCTTCAGCGGGTTACGGACGGTTATCGCAAATTGCGCAACACGGCCCGCTTTGCCCTGGGTAACCTCGACGGATTCGATCCCGCGCGGGATTCGGTTTCAGAAGACGAGATGCTGAAGGTCGATCGATGGGCGCTCGCGGAGCTTAACGAGACAGCACGGTATGTGCACGAGTGGTACGAAAAATACGACTTTCATAATGTCTTACACACGTTGTATGACTTTTGCACCGTCACGCTGTCTGCAAGATACTTCGACATAATCAAAGACAGACTCTATACGTCTGCGCCGAGAAGTTTTCAGCGCAGATCAGCACAGACTGTCCTTTATCGCATTGCCGACTCACTTGCGCGTATGCTCGCCCCAATTTTGGCGTTCACGGCTGATGAGATCTGGGAGAACTTACCAGACAGCGAACAGCGTGGTTCATCGGTGCATCTGATGGAGCTTCCCTCCTCGGCTCGCGATCCGATAAGGGATCGAACACTCCTGGCGCGCTGGAGTAAGCTCTTCCAAGTACGTGATCAAGTCTTAAGCAAGCTTGAAGAAGCTCGCGTAGCGAAGGTCATAGGTAGTTCTCTTGAAGCCCGCGTGGTGATCAGGCCAAGCGCGCTCAGTGAAGATCGCGAATTGCTCGAAAGGTTCGCTGATCAGCTGCGCTACATTTTTATCGTGTCCGAAGTGGAAATCGGCGAGCAAGGAGAGCACATGGTTCTAAATCAAATAGCGGTTGAGCGAGCAAGAGGAGAGAAATGCGAACGCTGCTGGAACTATTCAACGCGTGTGGGCGAATCGTCGCGTTATCCGACCGTGTGCGAGCGTTGCGTCGGAGTGCTGGAAGAAATCGAGGCAAGCCCGCAGTTGTTTTGAGTGCCGTAGGCACGGAATATTTATAGTTCCTTGTCAGCCCATTTATGGGCGATAGAATATTTCGCTCCTTCGGAGCGCGGGTATTCTTGGGGGGGCGGTTCTACAAATATTCCGCCGCTACGCGGCTGTTTGAAAACCGCTGCTGGAACTATTCGGCGCGTGTGGGCGAATCGTCGCGCTATCCAACCGTGTGCGAACGTTGTATTGAGGCGTTGAAGGAAATCGAGGCAAGTCCGAATTCGGCTTGAGTGCCGTAGGCACGGAATATTTATAGCACGATGCGGCCTATCGATTTTCTTGAGCCCATTTATGGGCGACAGAACGCGTTGCGCTCCTTCGGAGCGCGGAAATCCTTGGGGGCAGTTGGTTCTATAAATATTTCGCCGCTACGCGGCTGAAGATTGAATGTTGAAGCCGGAAAGCCATAGGCTTTCCGCAATGTCCGGCGGCAGAGCCGCAAACGAATGAGCGACCGCCACTCGAATTCAAGCACCAAGAATCGCATCACCTGGCGCGTTGGTTACCTCGTCGCCTCGCTCGGCGTTTATCTGATGGATCAGGCGAGCAAGGCCTGGGCCGTCAGGCGCGTGCGCTTTGAAGATCGGACGATTATCCGCGGGGCGCTCGACTTTGTTTATGCCGAGAATCGCGGCATTGCGTTTGGCCAGTTGCAGGAAGGCGGACAGTTCGGCCGCTGGTTCTTTGTCGTGTTGGCCAGCGCCGCCGCGATCGCGGTGCTGTTCTATTTTTTTCGCACGCCGCGCAATGACGATCGAGTTTTGGGAGCGTGTGCGCTTCTGCTCGCGGGAATCCTTGGCAATCTAACGGATCGCGTGCGGCTCGGCTTTGTGGTCGATTTCATCCTGTTGCACGCGGGTTCTTATCATTGGCCAACTTTCAACGTCGCCGACGCGAGTATTTCGATCGGTGCCTTGCTGCTGGCTTACGATCTCATTTTTGCGAACCGAAAGGCGAAGGAGGATTCAGGCGCGAGCCGACAATTGGCTTCTGGTTCCTGATTGCCGCCTTTACCCCGTGAGATAGACTTTGGACGTCAGCTCACATTGCAAGTTGTATCTCACGGGGTAAACTGCTTACTGCCTGCTGCTTTCTCATGTACCCAATTCTCTTCCGCATCTACGGTTTCCCCATCAACACGTACGGAGTGTTTCTGGCGCTGGCTTTTCTCGGGGCGATCTTTGTCACGGTGAAACTCGCCGCGCGTGATGGATTGCCGCGCGAACGGATTTACGATCTATGTCTCTGGTTGCTGTTATCGTCGCTGGTTGGTTCGAAACTTTTGATGTTCCTGACTGAGCCCGAGTATCGCGAGCATCCGCTGCAAATGATCTCGCTCGACTTTCTTCGTTCGGGCGGAGTCTTTTATGGCGGACTGATTGGCGCGATGATCACCGGCTACTTTTTAATGCGGCGCTGGAAGCTGCCATGGTGGAAGACTGCGGATGCCTGCGCGCCGGGGATCGCTTTGGGGAATGTGCTGGGGCGGCAAGGATGTTTCTCGGCCGGGTGTTGCTGGGGCAAACCAACGAACCTGCCGTGGGGCGTTCGTTTTACCGAACTTGGCCACGAAGTCACCGGCGTCCCGACGGGAGTGAAGCTGCATCCGACGCAGCTGTACGAATCCGGCGCCATGCTGATTGTCTTCTTTTTTCTACTGTGGCTGCACAAGCGAAAAAAGTTTAGTGGTGAAGTAATCCTCGCGTACGCGGCCATCTATGCGACCGTGCGATTTCTGATCGAGTTTGTGCGCGACGATCCGCGTGGCGACGTCTTTGGCCTGACGACGCTGACGGGGCTTTCGACTTCGCAAATGATCGGCATCGTGGTGGGCGTCGGCGCTTTAATTTTGTTCGTGATTCGCTGGCGGCGCGCAAGTGTCGAAGCCGTTCGGAAGACAATCTGAGATGAAACTACGCGTCCTTTATCACGGCCACTGTTTTGACGGCGTCGCATCGGCGGCGACATTCACGCGCTTTTACAACGAACGAATCAGTCTGGGCGCCGACATACAGTACGCCGGCCTGCTGCATCGCCCGGGGAATTTGTTGTTCGAGGGGAACATGTTCGACGGCGACGAGAACGCCATCGTCGATTTCAAGTATTCGCCATCGGACAAGTTAACGTGGTGGTTCGATCATCATCAGTCGGCTTTTCTCACGCCCGAAGACGAAGCACACTTTCACGCCGATCATTCAGGCAAAAAGTTTCTCGATGCGACGCGGAAGTCATGCACTGAGTTCATTGCCGATGTCGCGCGCACGAAGTTTGGCTTTGACGCCGAACCGCTCCGCGATCTGATTCATTGGGCGCACATCATTGACGGCGCGTTGTACGAATCGGCGGCGCAGTGCGTGGAATTGAAAGAACCACCGCTGCAACTGATGCAGGTGATCGAAGCTGATCCCGACGAGACCTTCATCGAACAGATCATTCGCGACCTGACAGCGCGTCCGCTGAATGAAGTCGCAACGAGCGCAGAAGTGGGAGCGCGCTTTGAACCGATCCTGAAACAGCATCGCGAAACGCTCGCTACGATTCGCCGCAAAGCGACGTTCAGTGACGGCGTGGTCCATTTCGATCTGGTCGACGAAGGTTACGAAGGCTTCAACAAATTCATTCCGTATTACCTGTTTCCGGAAGCGAGTTACACCGTGGCGCTGACGCGTGCGCCGCAGCGCACAAAAATCTCAGTCGGCTCGAATCCCTGGGCGCCCCGTCCGCGCCGGCACAACATCGCTTCGCTGTGCGAACGCTACGGCGGCGGCGGACACGCCGTGGTGGGCGCGATTTCGTTTGCTCCCAATGAAGTCGAAGAGGGCCGGGCCGCGCTGCGCGAGATTGTCGCTGAACTTTCCGAGTAGTAGGAAATTGAGATCGCTACGCTGCTCTTGATTCGGAGTAGTCGCCGCTGGCTATTTGCCGAGCGCTTCCCGGATTGCGGTTGTAGACGTAAACCCAAGCGTTCAGCTGACGTCCGCCCTGAAGTGTTGCAACAGTTCGAGTGCGAATAAACAAGCTGTTCTTTCGGTCGGTCCTGTTGAATTCCTCGTAGTCATCGAGCGCTTTCAGCGCAGAATCGTCATTTGGAAGTTCAAAAAGCTCACCCTTAATAGAAGTCTTTGCTGACTGATCAATCACAGCCCCGGGGTAATCGCCGAAATCATAGAGCCTGCCGGAAACAGTAGCTGAACCAACACGGCGAAAGGTCCTCACAGTCTCAGCGACGCCACTTGCGGCCTCGTTGGGCTTCAGTGTTCCGTAAAGAAACAAGTATTCGGTCATCGCCTTATTTGTTTACTCTCTCTTCTGCTTCTCAAGAGTGACGCCAAGCCTTCGTAGCCATTCTCTAACTCAAGAACATATCCCATGACGACGCTGTGTTTTTCGAAACAGCCTAAGTAAAAACCAAAGAGATCCTCTACCTGAGCCGCGTTAAGCTGCTTTGACTTCTTGAGGAAGGCGATAAACTCAAAGAAGTTCAGGTAGTCTGTAAAGTCAGACTCCGCGTCACTAACTAGTTTCCGAACCGCATCGGAATCCGCCTCATCGCCATCTAGTTTATCACGAACGGTTTTGAGATCTTTCTTTTCATAGAATTTCTCATAAAGACTCGAAGCCCACCTGGCGCGCTCAAGTTCAGAGTTCCGATGATAGACGCAGAGCGCTAAGCAAGCGGCGAGCAGCGTTCCAAGCACGCCAATAGTTCCGGCGACATAGTAAACAATCTGAGCGATATCCTTCCACTCCATGAGCTTCCGGCGAAGTGCCTCGCGTCCAATACTGCAACCACCTTGTTGTTGCGTTAAGCGCTTCTATGGTAAACAATCCGGCAGTGACCGATAATGGCTTAGGAATCACCAAAACCGTCATGTCGTCTGTCACCACCAACATCGAATCACTGCAGCACGAAGCGCGCGTCTTCCCGCCTCCCAAAGCGTTCGCTGAGCAAGCGCATATCAAGTCGATGGCGGAACTCGAGGTGTTGTGCGCGGAAGCGAGCGCCGATCCGGAAAAGTTTTGGGCGCGCTTCGCCGAAAGCGAATTGCACTGGCTCAAAAAGTGGGACACGGTCTTGAAGTGGGCGCCGCCGCATGCGCAGTGGTTTGTGGGCGGCAAAATCAATATCTCAGACAACTGCCTCGATCGACATCTCGGCACCTGGCGACGCAACAAGGCCGCGTTGATTTGGGAAGGCGAACCCGGCGACACGCGCACGCTTACCTATCAACAACTGCATACCGAAGTGTGTCGGTTCGCGAACGTTTTGAAGAAGCTGGGGGTTGAGAAAGGCGATCGCGTCGCGCTCTACATGCCTTTGATTCCGGAGCTGGCGATTTCGATGCTGGCCTGCGCGCGCATTGGCGCCACGCATTCGGTCGTCTTCGGGGGCTTTTCCAGCGCCGCGCTGGTCGATCGTATCAACGACGCGCAGTGCAAGCTGGTGGTCACCGCCGACGGCGGCTGGCGGCGCGGCAACGAAGTGAAACTAAAGCCGGCCGTCGATGAAGCGCTGAAAGAAACGCCGTCGGTTCAGTCGTGCATCGTGGTGCGACGAACTGGCAGCCGTGTTCACATGGAAGCGGGCCGCGACCACTGGTGGCATGAGCTGATCGAGACGGTCGATGCAAACTGTCCGGCGGAAGAACTCGACAGCGAACACCCGCTCTTCATTCTTTACACTTCAGGCACAACGGGAAAACCGAAAGGTATTCTGCACACGACCGGCGGCTATCTCTTGCAAGCGCATCTCACCACCAAATGGATTTTTGATATTAAGGACGAAGATATTTACTGGTGCACGGCCGACATCGGCTGGGTGACGGGACACAGTTACGTCGTATACGGGCCGCTGTCGAATGGCGCGACCGCGCTGATGTATGAAGGCGCGCCGAACTGGCCTGAGCCGGATCGTTTCTGGCGCATCGTCGAGCAACACCAGGTGAACATTCTTTACACCGCGCCGACGGCAATTCGCGCGTTCATCAAGTGGGGCGAGCAGTGGCCTTTGAAACATGATCTTTCCAGCTTGCGATTGCTGGGCACTGTGGGCGAGCCGATCAATCCGGAAGCGTGGATGTGGTATCACCGCATCATAGGCAAAGAGCGCTGCCCGATTGTTGACACGTGGTGGCAGACGGAAACCGGCGGAATCATGATCACGCCGCTGCCGGGTGCAACGCCGACCAAGCCCGGCACCGCGACAAAACCTTTCCCCGGGGTTGAAGCCGACGTGATGACTCGCGATGGAAAACCTGTCGGCGCAAACGAAGGCGGATACCTGGTCATCAAGAAACCCTGGCCGGGGATGCTGCGGACGATCTATGGTGACGACCAACGCTATCGCGAGCAGTATTGGTCGCAAATCGAAGGCGTGTATTTCGCCGGCGATGGCGCGCGAAAGGATCAGGACGGCTATTTCTGGATCATGGGGCGCATCGACGACGTGATTAATGTCGCGGGTCATCGTCTGGGCACGGCCGAGATCGAGAGCGCGCTGGTTTCACACGAAGCGGTGGCCGAATCCGCAGTAGTCGCTCGTCCGGATGATTTGAAGGGCTCAGCGATTATTGCTTTCGTCACGCTGACAGGCGGACGCACTCCGACAGATTCGCTGAAAGAAGAACTGCGCCAGCACGTCGCGAAAGAAATCGGCGCGCTCGCGCGACCTGATGAGATTCGCTTTGCTGACATGCTGCCAAAAACACGTTCCGGAAAAATCATGCGGCGTTTGCTGCGCGAGATTGCAACCAGCGGCTCAGTCGCGGGCGATGTGACGACGCTCGAAGATTTTTCGGTGCTGGAAAAATTGAGGACTGAAGAAGAATAGCTCCCTCTTCCTCTGGGAGAGGCTTTGGGGAGAGGGCTTTAAGGGTGCGAGCTTCATTCAAACTGATCCTCTTCCCCAGCCCTTGTCCCAACGGGAGAGGGCAGCTTACAACTAACCCACGGAAAATCCTCTGCGAATTCTCCTTTTCCCTGTATCATGTGCGGGTTGCCCTCAGTCTCAGAAACGAGGAGTTCATGTTAATGCCCCAGAGCCCAGTTACGGAGAATCGATCCGGCCCGCGTTACGTGGCGGCGTTTCCGGTGCGTGCCGAGTGGGACACGAGCGACGGCGTGCACATCGTCTCTGAGGGTGAGACGGAGAACGTCGGCCCCGACGGAACTTTGATCCACCTGCAACGCGATCTACCGCCCGTCGGCGGCCGGGTCAACTTGCTGGTGCTCGGCGACGAAGGTGAGAAGCTGCGCGTGGTGGCCGAGGTGCTGCGCATTGAGCGCAATCCCGGGCACCCGCAGGCGGCGTTGCAGCTTTTAGGCTCGACCGACGAATGGCGCGGCCTGGTCTGGGAAGAGGCCCTGATCAAAATGACCGCGGCTGACGAAGACTATGACGACGATGATTACTAGATCATTTTCCATTTATCATTTGACATGTTTCATTTAACATTTGGCGGATAGCTCAACTTCTCCTTTGAGATCGCAGACCGCAAACGCCGTCAACGTTACGCCGTTGCTTACTTAACGTGAGTTCAAGGCTCTTGAGTTCTAAATGGCGAATGAAAAATGTCAAATGGTAAATGGAGAATGATGTTAGCGGTCACGATCATGCGATAACACTTATGTCATCTGGCAGCCAACCCTCGACAGAAAAAGAGAACCCGCAAGTCGCGATGCTACAGACGCGCGCAGTCCTGCGCATTCTGGTCATTCTGCTGGCAGCTTTGGGATTGTTGTGGGTCGTCTATAAGCTCACGACCGTCCTTTTGTTGGTCGTGCTATCGATCTTTTTTGCTTACCTCGTGGCGCCGCTGGTCGATCTGGTCCAGCGCCCATTTCGCATCCGCGGACACGAGCGAATGATGCCGCGCGCGCTGGCGATCGCGATTGTTTACGTGGTGCTGTTCGTTGGGATTGGCTTGGCGATCTATTTTTTAGCGCCGCAACTCGCCGATCAGTTTCCCGAATTCAAGCGGCAGGCGACTGCGTACTACAAGACGATCAGTGGTGACACCGACCGGTTGAATCAATACTTCAAGCAACACCGCATGCCTGAGGGTCTGGTTGATGCGGTCAACAAGACGGCGCTGGGTCTGATTGCGCAAGGTGGCGGGATCGTGAGCGCGGCAGTCGAGCGAATGATCGGCTTGATCATTTACCTTCCCTGGCTGGTGCTGATCCCGATCCTGAGCTTCTTCTTCCTAAAGGATGCCGACGCCTTTCGCCGTTCGGCGCTGGCGATGCTGCCGCGCGGACGAATTCGCTGGCGCGGTGACGAGTTTTTTCAAGACGTCAACAGCACGCTGGCGGCTTACATTCGCGCACAACTGACGGCCTGTCTTTTGATCGGCGTTGTCTCCAGTCTCGGGTTTGCGCTGATCGGATTACCCAGCCCGCTAGTGCTTGGCCTGGTGTCGGGGATGTTGGAATTCGTGCCGCTGGTCGGCCCGCTAACAGTGGCAATTCTGGCGGTGCTGTTGGCGCTGCTGCACTCTGGTTGGGTTATGGCCCTGGTCGTGCTGGCTTTTCTGGGTGTGATGCGCGTCGTCGAGGACTATATGATCTATCCGCGCATTATCGGCGTGGGAATTCACCTGCATCCACTCGCGGTGATCCTGGCGATTCTTGCCGGCGCCGAAATAGCCGGAGTCGCCGGAATTTTTCTGGCGATTCCGGTGATTGCGATTATTACGGTCACTTACCGCAACTGGCTGGAGCACCGCGGCAGCGAAACTATCGCCGAGGTTTTTGAAGAAGCAGTCGTTGAGGCGGAAGCGAAGGCCGAACAACGAGTACGCCCCACGACTACCACGACCGCATCAGATATGGAGCGCGCGCGTCCGGATCTGCTCACCGGCGCACTGAAGTTGCCGAAGCGTGAGTGAGTGCGAGCGCGATCCGCGAAACCGAAGTCCCGCGACAATCGCTAGATGGATCAACCAGCTAGTCAGCACCAACAATCTTTTCCCGATACATCCCGCAAAGTCCGCGCGTTTGCCGGGCTGGCCTTCTGTCTCGTCGTTCCTTCCTTTGGAGTAATCCAGAAATACTTCGGCAACGTTGGGCTTCTGGTCTATCTGGTCGCGGCTACGGCGATTCTGTGGCTTGCTTATCGTTACCTGTGCGAACTTGTTCTTTCACGATTGTCGGAGCGACAGGCGCAGCTCCTTGCTGTTGCGAGCCTTGTCGCGCTGATCGTTGTGTTCGCTCTGGTATTTCCAAGGGCCAATGTGCACGTCGCGGGAAGGGGTTCGGACGCTGATGATGCGCTGAACCTGGCCGCGGGCGAGCTTCTGCACGGACGTTATCCATACAATGTCCAAACCTATCTGCAGAACGCGATCGCAAGTCTGCCGGGTGCGATTCTGCTCGCGGCGCCGTTTATTTTGCTCGGCAACAGCGCGTATCAGAATCTTTTCTGGCTGGCGGTTTTCTTCTTTGCCGTTTCACGAGGGACGCGGAGTTTCGGCCGCGGGCTCATTCTCGTTTGGACGCCGCTAATCTTCAGCCCGGTGGTTATGAATTATGTGGTTACCGGTGGCGATGACGTCGCAAACGGCATCTATGTTTTGGTTTTCATGCTGCTCACCGTGAGATGGGTGTCGAGCGCTGATGCTCCGGCTTGGAAAAAAGTCCTGGCGGCTCTGCTCCTGGGAATTGGACTATCTTCACGCGCCAATTTCCTGCTCGTGATGCCGCAACTGTTTGCGGCGTTGACTATCAAAGAGGGCTGGCGCGCGGCGTTGAAATATGTAACCTTGGCCGGCGCAGCTTTCGCGGCGGTGACGATTCCGTTTTGGATCCACGACCCGGTTGGCTTTACTCCGCTGCACGTTCAGTCGCACAAAGTCGCAGAGTTTCAAACCGTCCTGCCGTTTGCCGGGCTCGTCGTGCCGGCGTTGGGCGCTTGCCTCGCGATGGCCCTGGCGTGGTCAAGCATCAGGCGGAAAAAAGAAACCTGGTTGAGAGATTGTGCGATTGTGCAGGCGTCTCTGGTTGTGTGCGTGGTGACGCTTTCCGTAATTCAGACGGGAACGCTTTCGCTAATCGAGACCAGCTATGGAGTGTTCTTTCTCTTCTTCGGCGTGATGGCTTTTGGGCCGAAGATGATTGGAATGTCTGACGCTCAGCGGAACGCGGCGACGCTGTAGCGCAAGTTGTTAACTTGCGATTCTCGCTTCCATCAACTCAATAAACCTTCCAAAGTGATGCGCGGCATCGTGCGGGCCCGGCGCAGCTTCGGGGTGATACTGAACTGAGATGATGGGCAGCGTTTTGTGGCGCATGCCTTCGACGCATTGGTCGTTGAGATTGACGTGCGTGACTTCGACTTCGGGCGGGAGACTGTCGGCAAGCACCGCAAAGCCGTGATTGTGCGAAGTGATTTCCACGTGCCCGTCATGAAAATCCTTTACCGGCTGGTTACCGCCGCGATGACCAAACCTGAGCTTAAATGTTTTTCCACCGAAGGCGCGTCCCAGCAGTTGATGGCCAAAGCAGATGCCAAACGTGGGCACGCCAGATTGCGCCACCTGCTTCACTTGTTCGACTTCTTTGTTCATTGAGGCGGGATCGCCGGGACCGTTGGAAAGAAACACGCCGTCGGGCTTCATCGCGAAAACTTCGCCAGCCGGCGTTGACGCGGGCACGACACTGATGCGGCAACCAGCGCGTGCCAGCTCGCGCAAGCTGTTCGTCTTCACACCGAAATCGTAACAGACAACGTGAAAGCGCTCGTCGCCTTGCGCGGGAAATTCGTAAGCTGTTTTCGTGGTGACGACGCTGGCGAGTTCGCGATTCTCCATCGGCGCCGAGTTGCGCGCTTTTTCAATTACGCTGTCCGCGTCGGCGTCGATGGTGGAAAGACAGGCGCGCATCGCGCCCTTGTCGCGAATGTGACGCACCAGCGCGCGCGTGTCGAGGTGATCGATGGCGACGATGTTCCAGCGCTTCAGGTAAGCGTCGAGCGATTCTTCCGAACGCCAACTCGAAGCCATGCGGCTGAATTCGCGGGCGACGAAGCCTTCGACCCACGGCCGCGCTGATTCCGGGTCTTCGCTGTTGACTCCGTAGTTACCAATCAGCGGATAAGTCATGCAGACGATCTGTCCGGCGTAAGAAGGATCGGTGAGCACTTCCTGATAGCCGGTCATCGAAGTGTTAAAGACCATCTCGCCCATGCTCTCGCCGGCAGCGCCCCACGAACGCCCGCGCCACACGCGGCCGTCTTCGAGAGCAAGGATTGCTGGGTTTTCCATTACTTTAAACTAAACGATGGCGAGACCCGTCTGCTCACTGCTCACTGCTCACTGCTCACTGCTCACTGCTCACTGCTCACTGCCTACTGCCTACTGCCTACTGCTTCCTGCTTCCTGCCCTTCAGGAACTGCTGCGCTTCGTTCAGCCAGCGCTTTTCGGTGCGGTACTTGTACGCGGGCGCGGTCTTGACGGCTTCGATGCAGGCTTGCATTGAACTGGGCGCCGAGTGTTGCTTCGGTCAGCTCTTTTTGGAACTGCGCGCCCCTAGTAACCGACGTTGTCGGCCAGTGAACTGGCATCGGAACGACTATCACCAGCCGTCATGAAGACCCAGTAGCCATTGCTCCAAATTATGACGACGTTGCCGAGCCCATCTTCGCCTTCCACTCTTTTCCCAGTCTGTTTGGGAATGACCTTCACCGTTTTCCAAACGCGGTCTTTCCCGATCTCATCTACCAGCGAAGCAGGAAGCGTCGTAGTTGAATATGAGGTAACCAAAAGAACCACAGACTGACCGTTGGAGGATTTGTATTCTCCAAGCGCGGCGTCCGTCGATTGATCTATGAGTTTCACGGTGAAGCCATAAGAAGCTTTCTTGGCCTCTTCTTTATTGTAGCTCTTGATTAGCCTAAAAGTGCCCAGTTGCTCTTTGATAAGGTCACTAGCATAGGATAAAGACGTTGGAGACGAGGAAGGCTTAGGAGTGCTTTTGTGTCCGGTGAAGCTGCAAAGTCGACATGCAAAGATAAGCAAAAATATGGTTGCAAGACTTGAGATAGATTTCATTTCTTTCTCCTCGGCCGGTGGACGAACAGAACTCCCTCTTGCTGAAGAAAATCGAATCTTAACATTCAAAAGCGTTCCGGGACTAACTGCCTACTGTTTCCCGCCTGCTGTTCTTAATGAACTGTTGCGCTTCGTTCAGCCACCGCTTTTCGGTGCGGTACTTGTAAGCGGGCGCGGTTTTGACGGCTTCGATGCAGGCTTGCATCGAGCTGGCCGCTTCCTTTTGGTCGCCGAGCCCGGCATGCGCGCGGCCGATTAGATATAAACCCTCGGGGTCGTTAGGACGTCGATCGAGAAATCTCTCCAGCGCGTTGCGCGCGTCGGTGTACTGTCCCGCAGCGTTGTAGGTGGCGCCGATCTCGCGCCAAATCTCATGCAGCGCGTGTGCCTGATCGCGCTGGACGACTTCCTCGAAATGTCCGACAGCATCAGGCAGACGATTCTGCGCCCGGGCAATGCGGCCAAGCTGATAATGCGCGTCCAGCTCGTCGTCGTCGATGTCGATCGCGCGATGAAAGCGCTCGCGCGCCTGATCCAATTCGCCGCGCTTTTGATGAATCAGGCCCAGGTTGTAATGCGCTGACGAATCGCGCGGATTGATCATGGCCGCTTCCAGGTTCTGCTTGAACGCCGCCCGCGCTCTCTGCGTCCCGACGATTTCAGCAAAGTAGCCGCGCAACAGGAAGAAAAGAAAGAGCAGCATTAGCGGCGAAGCCAGTACCGTATGAAATAAACCGTACAGTGTTTGAGAAAGCACCAGCGCGCCACCGCCGTTCGCACCTACTCCTATGACCATCCAACCGATGACCACCAGAGCGCTAGCGACCATCGAAAGGGCCAGGGAAATCCGGCATAATAAATGCTCCGCCCAGGACCAGGCCGAGCACGACTAATTGCGCGATTGTTATTTGCTTCCTGATTGACTTCTTCATATCTATCTCTTCTCCAACTGCTTCAAAACTTATGGACACTCAATAGAGTTTGTGTGTCCAAGATTGCTTGCCATCTGTCACGGTGAAGGTGGGGTTGAATCCCAAATCTTTGAGGTGCTGGCCGTTCTTGATGCCGAACTCAACGGCCAGCGGCACATGATTGTCGTCGTTGAAAGCGGGGCTGGCGATGATCAACTTTGTATCGTCCGACGGGTCGAGCGTGGAGGTAGTTTTGATTTTCTTTTGCGAGATGAACCACAGATCAGTCCATGACAACATCACCTCGCGTGCTTTCACATCGACTGATTTGAATTCGTAAGTCTTCGAGACTTTGTGGGCAAGGTCCGTTAGCTGAAACTTGTTAGCAAATCCTGCGTCGGTTAATTGCTTGCCCATTGTTGCGGCAAATCCCTTCGCTAGCTTGTCAGTCTCAGGAGAGACCTTCACACCCGGGATGTTCACAGCGATTTGATCTTTATCAGCACCGAGCGCGACCGTCGTAACATAGCGCTGCTTATGATCCTCGAACCACTTGTCTATCTGCGGCAGCATCGCTGCACGTTTATCTTTCGGTGTTTCGGTCGAGGACTTCTTGGACGTTGCGGAATTCGCCGCAGTACTCGAAGAAGTATTGTTCGTCGAGTTCGTAATAGTCTTCGATGTGCAACCGGAAAGAGACAAAACTACAGCGGTCGCCAGGTAAGCAAACCTTACTGAAATCGTCGTAAGAGGTTGAATGTGTGTTTTGATATCTTCCTCGTCGATACCAATCAAAATGGATTCTGTTCATCCGACGCGCCAAACTGGAGGCAGCCTGCTCCAATTGACGCGGCGTATTCGATTCGACCCGCGGGGATTGCCGACGATGCCACCAATCTTAAATTTGTTCGTTTCATTTTTAACTCTCCGTTCTTGATCTCTAGTAGTTCATATGAGAGTTCACATAGGCTCGCGCCTTCTCGGGCGTGTCCACGGATTTAATGAACGAAGTATCATTCATCGCCCAAGTCACCGAGCCGGCCACAAACTTCTGATAGAACGCGGTTGGCTTGTCGGCGGCATCGATGATCCCAATCTTCTTTGCAGCTTCGGACTGCAAAAACTTGTCGTCAGTTTTCGTCGCGGCATAGAAGAGCCGGTACTTCTCTTCGTCAGTCATCGAAGTCGTACTCGATGTCGCCGGCGTCGGCGAAGGACGACTTGAAGGGTAGGTCGGATAATTTGAGTAATACGACGGCGGGCCTTCGATTTGTCTAAACACAAACGTCCCAACCGCGATCAGCGTCATCAACACGCACAAAAAGGGACCCATGATCGCCAGGATCTTTCCGCCATAACGAGTCGGATTTCTTATCGATTGGAACAGAGCCATCGCGCCGAGAAGCACGGCAATGATCATCAGCACAAATCCTAAACCGAACTCGAAACCATAGGCGCTTAGGATAATGCGCGATAGGATCCGCGAGCTGAAGAAGTAATTGCGCAGCGCTACTTGCCATGCCAGATACAGCATCAATGTAAAGCTGACGCATCCCAAAATCATCGAGGCGATCGCGAACCCTTTACTGCGACGCGGAGCCGGCGCATAAGAAGGAGCTGGCACGCCCGGCTCGAACCCGGACGATGTTTTCACTCGCGGGGGAGATGGCGGGCCAGCTTGGGCGACCGTGGGTGGTGGCACGTGCGGAGCTGCTTCTTCCTTTATCAGTTGTGCGCCGTCGTCAGCGCAAAATGGTGGTGCATCATCAGCATAAGTTCGTTTACAAGTTGGACAGCGTTTCATGCTTATTTTCCTTCGACATTGCTTTTCTTTTCGAACTTATCCGATGTCGCCATCCAGGCGGTGAGGCTCGTTAGCTCACGGTCATTAACTTTTCGTCCCAGACCGCGCGCCATTCTGCCTTTGAGCACGACCTTCTGAATGAACATTACTATGCTGATGAGTATTACCAACGCTGCCAGAACTATGAATATCATTGAATTTCTCCTTTTAGTTTAGGAGGTCTCGATGCACAGCCTGCGCGCGATGTCGCATCGAAATCGGCATGTGGCAGACCCTGCTGGAAAGGTTGTATTGCTTATTTCCTTACTGAGACCAAGGTGTCGGGATACCGGAGATTACTCAGCGGAAGGAAAACCGGGTGCGCATCGACAAAGGTTGCGGCACCGGACCGTTCAACGCGTCAGTGCCGCAACCCGCATGCAGCTTTATTACCTTTTCTTAATAATCAGCACGCTCTTCCCGAGATTGATCCTTTTCTCCGCTGATGTCGATTGCACTGAATACTGGTGATTGCCGCCACCTGAAGCCACCAGCGTGCCGCCATCTTGACTGATAAGCTTGCCACTATTGGCACTAATAAGTTGTACAGTCATCTTATCTGCAACAGTTCCGCCATCCATGACTTTGATCTGCGCCTGTCCACCGCCCAGAGAGGTCATCTGGAAACTTACTCCGGCTCCACTCAACGCCTGTTGTACCTTATGGACTGCATTTGCCAGATCCGGATAACTGCTCCAGGATCCGCCGTTGTATAAGGCCGTGTTGCATTGTCCAAACTCACCGACGCCGGCAATGCTTCTTCTCGAGATACCAGTAACCTCAATGATCGCTATAGTCACCCATGGGTCACTACAGGGACCAGTTCTCCTGGCATTTGCCGTCGCCTGAGATGTGGGCGTAACATAATTTTGCGCATTCGCCATCGCGGAAGACAGCGACATCAGAACGCCCGCTGCCAGAAGTGTGAATAGAATTGATTTGAACTTAAACATGATAATTCTCCCTTTAGAATTTGACTGATGACTCTGCCGGCCGCAGCGCAGAGTAGGTGTGTCTTTGACGGCTTGGGATATTTCAGTCCCCTTGGCCACGTCCTTTCTTCTGTTGCAATTTAGTTCTCGAGAATTTCGATCCCTTATTCCGACATTTTCATTTCGGAGCCTGCTTTAACGGACGGATCCACTTCGGCTTATTGCCCACCGTGTACTCCGCAGGATCGCTGTCGCCAACCGCATCGAATCTCACGACATACCCGGTTACATCACCCAGCGACATCTGTTGAATTTTGATGACGGTGCCTTTGTACCAATGGCTCACCCTCATGGGGTCCGCTTCAACTCGGTCTCCAACTTTGAAAACCGAGTCGGTTTCGCTGGGATTCTGCGGCGACTCCGCTGCTTGATCGGTGGGTGCGGCATCAGTTTGCGGAGCGGGTTGCGCAGGTTCCGTTTTTGCTTTCACCGGCTGAGCGCCGCCTGTCTGTTTGTTTACGACCGAATTGACCTTGTCCAGTTTTTCGTTGGCCTTCTTTAGGTTGTCATTCAACCTATCAAAGAAGCCTTTCTTTTTCGCTGGCTGAGTGGGCGCCGCTGCTTGATTCACGAGTTGTTGATTCGCGGGATCAGTAGCCGCTGTGGTCGCGCCGGCTTGCTCGGTTGCCAGAGGCGTGCCGGCATCACCCGCTGGCGCCTCAGGCGTGGCAGGTGCAGCATCAGTTTGCGGAGCGGGTTGAGCAAGTTCCGTTTTCGCTTCCGCCGGCTGAGCGCCGCCCGCCTGTTTGTGTACGGCCACATTGACCTTGTCCAGCTTTTCGTTGGCCTTCTGCAGCTTGTCGTTCAACCTATCAAGAAAGCCTTTCTTCTTCGCTGGTTGAGCGGGCGCCTCGGTCTTCGTCTGATCCTTGGCGTCTTTGTTCTGGCCCAGCGCACTAGCGGCGATGGAGCAGCCCAGGATACTCGCTACCGCGAGAGTCAACAGTCTTTGCATATTCATGATTCACCTCGCTGTGTAAGGAGTCACTCGTCTCCAGTTTGATAAGCCGGAAACTGCGTCTGGAACTCATTGCACCCGAATGTTTATGATCTCGCCTTCTTTGATCCTTGTGCTCGGGGCGCAGTCTCGCAGGAGCGGCAGTTGTCGGCGGGCTCCTATCAGTTTGCGCTGACAAGCTGACTTAAGAACAATCGATTGCGCCGTCGGCTTTGAGATGAAAAACATTTTCTCCATCATCTAATTCCAGGATGCTTCCATCTTGTTTCATCTGATAATCGCTGCCGAAGGAGCCAACTTCATTTTTCATTACCAGACGATTGCCCTGAACCTTATAGCTTCCCGATTCAAACCTACCGCCGTAGTGATATACCCACCACTTCCCATTCTTACAAAACTCAACATTTGGCGGAGTCGCAACCTCTTTTACAGTCTCACCCTTTTTCCCTCGTGCTATGAGTGCCCATGTTGTCCCTGGTAATCCTGATATGTTGGTGTCGGTCGAGGCATCGCCTTGGGTAGGTGTTCCTGACTGCGTCGTTCCGCTGTTTGAACTGCTTCTCCGCTTGCCGCTATTACAAGTGAAACCCAGACAAAGCCAAAGGCCGCACACAACGGTTAGATTGAATAATGTTTTTTGTTTCGTCATTTTGTCCTCCTTACGAGAATGAGTTTCTAGTTCACTCGTGTTTCTCTCTCGGCTTTGCCTTTCTTCCAGAAGGCATTCGTCCCAATCTCCGGTGAGCCCATTTTAGGGAGACCGGAATCCAAATGGATTGCGGGCGGATGTCAGCGGGCCCAACTCAGTTTGTGCTGATGAGCACGGGACTTGCAGTTGAAGACGCTCACGTCCGTCTGGACCGTTGTTCTCGTGCGGTAGAAATGCTTCCGCAGATTCTTGGCGACCAATCGTGTTCATTTCGCCTTCCACTTCGGTGCTTTTTCGTCCTTCGTACTTTTGGTTCTATCCCCGGAAGCAGACGCACTGACCCATTCGCCGAAGTTGTCCTTGAAGCGCCGCGCGATTAACGGCCGATTCGAGTGTGTCGTCGGAACTTGGCACTTCAGCTTTCGAGATCTTGTTCAGTGGGCACTTACTTCTCCGGTTTTACTGTTTCCTACTTATTTGTGTACTTTTCTTCAGTCTTTTTGGACGCGTCGAGATTGCACTGCCATTCCCCGAATTGATTCTTCAAGCAGTAAAAGGTGGTGTCGTCCTGGTGAGTTTTGGTCCAGCCGCGAAAACCGGATGGTTTGTAGCCAGGCACGTCGGTGCAAACTGTAAATACCGCCTTGACGGGGTAGACTGTCGTGCCGGCTCTACCGCCTGGACCGTCCGGGCTTTGTCCGCCAATGCCAGGCCGCCATCCATGCGTGGCGCCGACTTTGAGCGTCTGGAACGTTACGGTTACGGCCGGGTCTTGCTCGCTTTTGGACTTATGTACATATTGGTCAAGAATCAGAGTCTTGAAAATGTCGCTCTGCGTTTTGCCCTTCACTTCGTCTGAAGGCGCGCATGCGTTTGCGGCAGGTTTCTGCTCCTTTTCAGGTTCAGCTTTCTTCTCCTGGTCCTCAGCGCCTTTCTTAGCGTCGTTCTTCTCAGCTTCCTGCAACGGGCGAATCATGTTCGAACCGGTCATAACATAATTGTCGGTTGGGCCGGAATCGCCTTCGGCATCAATTCTTACGTAGTATCCATGGACACCACCACCGACCGGTCCGATTTTGGTCACCGTGGCTTTATGCCAGGTTTTATATTTGTAAGACATGGCATACGCTTGCGGGTCAACTTCAACGCGGTCGCCGACCTTGTACACTGTTTGCTCTTGCGCGTCATCTTGAGCAAAAGCCGTCAGCGTTAATGCGAACAGAATAATCGCAGGAAGCGCAAGCAAAGTTAGCGAGCAAAATCTTGTTTGTTTTCTCATTTTGATTCCTTTTTTAGTTAGCCTGCTCCGGAGGCAAGTTCTTCGGTGGCAAGTCGCCGTCTTTGATCCTTTGGCCCAAGCCGCACTCTCGCCGGAGCTTTTCGCGGGTGCCGGGACCGAAGTGGATCGCGGGCAGTTGTCAGCGGTCCCACTCAGTCTGTGCTGATGAACACGGGACTTGGCATCTGCCCGCCCCAACTGCCGGACCGGACTCGCCTGACACCGCGTCCAGCAGAACTCAGGTCAAACTGTTCTTCATTGGGTAAGCGTATTTGCGAGAGCAATCCCGCCATGCGCTTTTGGGAAATGTTCTGGTAGAATTCGCTTTGCTTGACATTTCGCGCCATTAATCCCCCCCAAGTGGATTTGGAATTCGGGAGACAAGAGTGCTGGACCTTGTTCAATCGCAACCCGTTACTGACTGGCTAATCAGGTGGGGCCAGGGTGATGAGTCTGCCCTGGAGAAGCTCACGCCCTACGTCTACGAGGAGATGCGACGCCTGGCTCGCAGCTATCTCCGCAACGAGCGACCAGATCACACCTTGCAAGCGACCGCCCTCGTCCATGAGGCCTATCTCCGGTTGCAGGATGTTAGCGGCATCGAATGGGAAAACAGGGGGCAATTCGTCGCCCTCGCCGCACAGATGATGCGACGAATTTTGGTCGATCACGCGCGCAAGCACGCTGCTGAGAAGCGCGGTGGTGGAGAAATCAAACTCCCTTTGAGCCGAGCCGAGCGCACGCCGGTAAAGAGCGACGTGGACCTCGTGGCTTTGGACGAAGCTCTGAAGAGGCTGACGGAGGAATATCCGCGGCAGGCCCAGGTCGTCGAACTGCTTTTCTTCGGTGGCTTAAGTGCTCAGGAGACTGCCGAGGTGCTGAGTGCGAGCGGAGTAGAAATATCGCTGCGCACAGTCGAGCGCGATTGGAGATTTGCCCGAGCCTGGCTGCATCAGGAGATCAGCAAGAACTAGAAGGAAATTCATGAACGAACCCACACAAAGAGTGATCCAGTTGTTTGAGGCGGCGCTGGAACTTCCATTGGAAGAACAGAGTCAATTTCTCGCTAATGAGTGTGCGGGTCAACCTCGCGCACTCGCTGAAGTAAAATCGCTTCTGGCCGCACATGATGAGGCGGAAGCCGAAAGCTTTATGCGCCAGCCTGCTCTCCAGATCCAGGCCCACCAAATCGCCAGTGAGTTAGCCGAAACACGTTCAGGTCAGACGATTGGACGCTACCAGCTTCTGGAGCTTATAGGTGAAGGAGGAATGGGAGAGGTTTATCTCGCGCAGGACCAGGAACTGGATCGCAAAGTCGCGGTCAAGCTGATCAAGGGTAACTTCAAAACGCAGGAACTGCTGCGCCGCTTTAACAATGAACGACAAATACTGGCCCATCTGAATCACGCAAACATCGCCAGCTTGCTCGACGGCGGTACGACTGACGACGGAGTTCCGTTTTTTGTAATGGAACACGTCGAGGGCCAGCCGATCGATCGCTATGCCGATGAGCATCAGCTCTCGACCACCGATCGCCTCAAACTGTTTCGCACAGTCTGCGACGCCGTTCAGTATGCTCACCAGAACTTGATTATTCATCGCGACCTCAAGCCAAGCAACATCCTCGTTACAACTGATGGCGATCCAAAACTGTTGGACTTTGGTATCGCCAAGCTTCTGGCCGCCGATGACTCGGCAGCGACCGATGAAACCGCAACGGTGTTTCGGGTGATGACTCCCGAATATGCAAGTCCTGAACAAGTAAAGGGCGAACAGATAACCACAGCCACCGACGTTTACTCGCTGGGCGTAGTTCTTTACGAGCTATTGACCGGGCAGCGTCCCCACAAGTTCCGGAGCCGGCAGCCTGCCGACATCGCCGAGGCGATCTGCCTTAAGGAGCCTGAGAAACCAAGCCAGGCAGTCAGTGGTCAGTTGTCAGTGGTCAGTAACAAGTCAGAACCGTCTGGACAACTAACAAGGGCCAACGAAGCAGAAGCAATTTCGCAATCCGCAATCCGCAATCCGAAATCGTTGCGCGGGGACATCGATAACATCGTGCTAATGGCGATGCGCAAAGAACCACAGCGAAGGTACGCATCCGTCGGTGAGTTTTCTGACGACATTCGTCGTCACCTGGTAGGGCTTCCGGTGCGTGCGCGTCAGGACACTTTCAAATATCGCGCGTCGAAGTTCATCAAACGAAACAAGATTGCCGTGGCGGCCGCGGCGGTCATCGCGCTGACACTCGTGGGCGGCATCGTTGCCACCACGTGGCAGGCGCGCGTCGCCCGGAGTGAACGCGCGCGGGCAGAGCAACGGTTCAATCAAGTTCGCAAGCTGGCACATTCTTTTCTGTTTGACTACCACGACGCGATAGCTGCGCTGCCCGGTTCGACTCAAGTACGCGAAAAACTAGTCAAGGATTCACTTGAGTATCTTGACAGCCTTGCCAAAGAAGCTGGCAACGATATCTCGCTACAGCGTGAGCTGGCGACAGCCTATGCGAAGGTTGGTGATGTTCAGGGCGGTTCTAGCACACTGGTTGGTGGCAGTACTCTATCGAGCTCAAATCTCGGCGATACAACAGGGGCCTTAGAAAGTCACCGCAAAGCCCTGGCTATCCGCGAGAGATTGGCGGCTCTTGAGCCTTCTAACGGAGAACTTCGCCGAGAGTTGCTATACAGCCATACCCACCTGGGTGATCTTTATATAATTCTGGGCCAGCCTGATAAGGCTGTGGAGTACTTACGCAAGGCAATCCCGATCTCTGAGGCGTTATCTGCCGCCGACCCGGCCAACGAAACTCTCCGTCTGGAATTGGATCAAGTTTATTATGCAATGGGCAAAGCTTTAGGTGGTCCCAGTACAGCTAACGTCGGCGACACAAAGGGAGCTTCCGAGTATCTACGCAAGGCGCTGACGATCGATGAAGAACTGGCAGCGAAGCATCCGGCTGATGTTAAGTACCGACAATCTCTCGCCGCTTCATATAACGCGTTAGGTCTCATGCTGTTCAATAGCGGTAAGCAGACCGAGGCGCTGGAGAATTATCGCAAGGCGGTAGCAATCGATGAGGCGCTGGTGAGAGATGATGGTAATAATACGTTCTATCGACGCGAACTCGCGGTTCAATATGGAAATTTTGGCAGCACGTTGTTAGCCATAGGTGACAAAGCTGGGGCGCTGGAGAACTTCCGACAGGCACAATCACTCTACGAAGCATTGGTAACCGCAGACCCAAATGACGCCAACATCCGTCGAAATGCGGCTGTAGGTTATCGGAATATCGGCGTAGCGTTGGGCGGGAATGGCGATCGAATTGGAGCGCTGGAAAACTTCCGCAAGGCGTTGCAGCTCTTCGAGCAGTTAGTTGCTAAAGATCAGAATAACGCCGATTTTCGTCGGCAACAGGGTTTGACCTATCTCAAAATCAGTACGTTTATGTCGGATACTGGAGATGTGCCGGGAGCCCTGACCAATGCTCAGCAAGCAAAGACGATTGACGAAGCTCTGGTCGCTGCCGCGCCGAAGAACATTGTAGCCCGCAGTAACCTCGCACTCATCTACTCACAACTCGGTAAAGTGCACACCGTCATCGCCTCAAAGACAGGAACGCCGGCCGACCAACAAATCGCGCACTGGCGCGAAGCGAGAGACTGGTATCAAAAGAGCCTCGACATCTATCAGGACATGAAGAGCAAAGCAACGCTCAACGGCGCGGATGTTAGTAAACCTGACGAACTCGCGAAAGAAATCGCGAAATGCGATGCGGAATTGAAGAAGTAGGAAGTAGAAAGTAGGGTAGTAGTTGGATAACAGATTCCGTTTGACGAGACTTGGCCGGGCGAAGCGCGTTTACACTGCCCACCTGCCCACCTGCTACTGCCTACTGCCTACTGCCTCCTGCTTCCTGCCTTTCAAGAACTGCTGCGCTTCGTTCAGCCAGCGCTTTTCGGTGCGGTACTTGTACGCGGGCGCGGTCTTGACTGCTTCGATGCAGGCCTGCATAGAGCTGGCGGCTTCCTGCTGGTCGCCCATCCCGGCGTGCGCACGGCCGATTAGATATAAACCCTCAGGGTCGTTAGGACGCCGGTCGAGAAACCTCTCCAGAGCGCTGCGCGCGTCGCTGTACTGTCCCGCAGCGTTGTAGGTGGCGCCAATCTCGCGCCAAATCTCATGCAGCGCGTGCGCCTGATCGCGCTGGACGACTTGCTCGAAGTGTCCGACGGCGTCAGGCAGGCGATTCTGGGCGCGGGCAATGCGGCCCAGTTGATAATGCGCGTCCATCTCTTCCGGATCGATGTCGATGGCGCGATGAAAACGTTCGCGCGCCTGATCCAGTTCGCCGCGTTGCTGATGAATCAAACCCAGGTTGTAGTGCGCGGACGAATCGCGCGGATTGATCGTGGCCGCTTCCAGGTTCTGTTTGAACGAGGCGCGCGCGCGCTGAGTGCTGACGATGCCGCTGAAATAGCCGCGCAGCAGGAAGAACGCGAACAGAAGGAGAAATGGCGATCCGACAACGGTGCGAAACATCGGGTAAAGAACAAAAGAGAGTGGCAAGCTGGTAAGCGAGGTCAATAGAAAGATCGCGACCGCCCGCAAGACCGGAACGCGGAAGACTACCCGCACAGTCGCGACTCCGCCAATGGCGAACAGAGCAAGCCTAACCGTATTGAAAAGGTTCCGGGAAACAACAACTGGATCGGAGAGCTGTGTCTTGAGTTGCGCAACTTCTTCTGCCGATAGCCGAAACCACCGCGCCATGGCTTGCAGTTGCTCGACGCCCTGAGACTGCGCTGCGCTGGCGACGTAAGCCGCCTGGATTCCACTGAAGTGGAAGAAAGCGGTGATGAGAATCGTCACCAGGGACGTAGCCGCGAGCATATAAAACGTAACCGACGCCAGCGGGCCATACTCCTGCTGGAGTACTACGGTGAAACTGCCTCGACGATCGAACAAGTTCGTGGTCAGGGCCAGCAACGGCACGAAGACGATCGCGATCGTCAGAATAGGAGCCACACCTTGAAAGAAAGCGCCGCCAATAATCAAGGGCCCGTGCGTCAGCAGCGCGCGATCGCCCGCCAGCCACTGCGTCGCAAAGATGTAAGCCACCTGCGAAAGATAAGCGCACAGCACTGCCGGCCCGAGTGAGCCTCGGTCACGCACTTCGCGCATGCCACGCAAAGGCGCGTAGAAGATCATTGCCACGAGCTTGAGCCAGTCAGTCATTGATCCTTATGGAATGTGTCAGAAGCCCGACTGTTAGGGAGGGCAAGATAATCAATCTCGCCCTTGCTCACGCGCGGGCTTCTGAAACTCTACCGATCGTCTGAATCCGGTGTGTTCGCCGCATCGCGTCGGTAATTCTGTCCAGCCGGAATCGCGCTGTTATGTGTGTCGCGCGAAATCAAGGTCGCGTTCGTCAGCGGCCAGTAACGAAACAGCGCCTTGCCATAAATATATTTCTTCGGCACCAGACCCCAAATGCGCGAGTCGCTCGAGTTGTCGCGATTGTCGCCCATCACAAAATAGTATCCCGGCTTGACGTAAACCGGCGGCCGGTTGGGCCGCGACATATTCAATTGCGGATCGAGATAGGCTTCCTCCATATCGCGCCCGTTTACGCGCACGTGGCCTTCGTGCACTTCAACGGTGTCGCCGGGCAGACCGATCACGCGCTTGATATAACTCTTCGAAGGATCTTCCGGGAACCAAAACACGACGATGTCACCGCGATAAACCTTGGGCGCCCAGCGATAGTCGTCGTAGTAGATCAACTTGTTGACAAAGATGCGCTCGCCGTCGTGCAGATAAGGAAGCATCGACGTGCCTTCGACTTTCACCGGTTGCACGATAAAGACCATCACCAGCGCGAGCAGCATCAAGGCGAAGATTAGATCACGGAATAGCAGGCGCGATTCGTGCCACAGATGTTTGCGCGCGGCGTCCTTGGGCCGTTGCACTTCAATATCCGTGTCGTCGTCCGGATGAACTGTGCCGAAGGGCGGCGGTTGGCTGAATCGTTTTTGGAACATGAATCCTAGATGATGCGAGCGACGATAGATGTACGTTTTTTTCCGGCCTTGGCACCCGCGCGCTGCGGCAAATCGAGGTTATCCGTCGTTTGCCAGCATTGTCAAACCAACCGCGCTCTGTGGAGCGCGGGCAGTTTGGAAGAGTGGCACGGGCGTCCCGCCCGTGAAATCACGCGCAAGATGCGCGTGCCACAATCAGCCTGCATCGGTAAAGCTTGACAGTCATTGACGCGGCTTCTTATCATCCCTCACACATTGAGACGAAGCTTTGCGAAACCATGAATCGCCGGCAAGAGGCGATTGCCACAGCGGAGGAGCGGGATCGTGATCAAGCTCGACATTATTAACCGCATCGCCGAACGCACCGGCGTGCCGAAACTGAAAGCTGAACAGGCCGTGGATGCCCTGTTTCATTCGATGAAGGAATCGCTGGCGCGCGGCGACCGTATCGAGTTGCGCGGCTTTGGCGTCTTTATCGTGAAGCCACGCAAGCGCGGCATCGGGCGCAATCCGCGCACCGGCGAAGAAGTCGCGATTCCTTCGGGCAAGACTATTCGGTTCAAACCGGGGAAGGATTTGCAGGCCCGCGAGGAAGCCGAGAGTCCGAGCGCGTAGCGCTGGTACAGTTGTTAGATTTGAAGCCAGAATTTCGGAATCAGCAGTAATTGCTGGATCACGGATTCTGGCTTCTTGTTTGATCGATTCATGTCCCAGTTAACCGAAACGTTTCAATCGCCAACGCCCGGTGCAGGCCGCGCTCCGCGTCCGACGGCGCGACAGTGGGCGCTGCATGGGTTGTTGTTTCTGGTGACGGCGATCACCACGACCATCTGCGGGATCGTAATGGCCGGGCCGGACTTGGACGTTGCCAGTGGCTCGCCGGCCGCGACTGGCGGCATCGCTGGCTCAATTCTCCTTATCCCGTGGTACTACGCCAGCGCGGTTGTCGAGATCGTGCGGAGCGCGTTCACGCACCCTAAATCCCTCGGCCAGGGACTGGTCTTCTCAGGGTCTTTGCTGGCGATTCTCACCGCGCATGAATTTGGGCACTACCTGTTCTGTCGCTACTACGGAGTTGACGCGACGCTGCCGTTTTTCATTCCGCAGCCGCCGCTTTTGATTCCCGGAACATTCGGCGCGTTCATTAGAATGAAATCACCGGTGCCTTCGCGGCGCGCCTTGTTTGATATTGGACTGGCCGGACCGCTGGCTGGATTCATCGTGATCATTCCGGTGGCGTTTGCGGGAGTACTAACGCTCGAGCACGCGCGGGTGATTGCCGGCGAAGCGAGTGGCGGTGGCAGCGGAATTATTTTCAACGATCCGCTCCTGTTTCGTTTGATCGCGCGCGCGTTCAAAATTGATCTCGACAACTCCGCGGCAAATTCTTTTTACCTGGCTGCATGGTTTGGCGCGTTGGTGACTGCTTTGAATCTGATGCCGGTGGGTCAACTCGACGGCGGCCACGGAACATTTGCGGCGTTCGGCAAACTGGCGCATCACTGGCTTGGGCGCATCGCGTTTGTGACGATGGCGGTGATTTCAGTGCTCGGTTGGTTCTGGCACGGCAGCCCCAGCGGATTCGTCTACGTCGTGCTGTTGGCGGTGATGCTCAACGTTCGTCATCCACAGCCGGAACAGATGGAACCTCTCGGCACGATGCGCGTCGCCATCGGCATCATCACGCTGATCGTCTTCGCGCTCTGCTTCCTGCCGTTTCCGATTACGATTAGTTGAGGTGGGTCTCTTACCGTTCGGGTGCTCGGGGCATTAGCCCGACCGTGAGGGAGGGCTCAGCTTTTCTGAGCGATGCCTTCTAAGACTAGCCCCGTTTGCGAAGTAGACTTGTGACGAAGACTACAGGGAAGTATATTCAAGGCAGAAGGAGACGAAGAGTATGGTAACCAGAGAGGACGTCGTCGTTGAAGTTCGGAAGATGCCTGAGAAGTATTTGGACGAACTCTACCAGATAATCAAGGACTTCGAAGCGAGAGCCGACGGAGAAGAAACGGATCAAAACGTGATGGCCGCCCTGCGACAGATCAAGATTTCAGCTTCGTCAGACTTCTCTACCACGGCAGACCTCTACCAAGCACCCGACAAGCATGCCCGATAGAATCTTTCTGGACACCTCGTTTGTCGTCGCTTTGATAAACGAGAGAGACCAATATCACAATCAAGCGGTAGCTCTGTCCTACGAGTTCGAAAATGCTCCATTGATAACGACCGGCGCTGTGACTCCTCGAAATCGGCAACGCGCTGGCAAAGGATTTCAGGACGGAAGCCGCGAGGATTATCAAAGTTCTAAGAGGCTCAGCCAGAGTCGAGATTGCGGAGATCAACGCGAAACTTCTCGATAAAGGTTTGGCAGTTTACGAGAAGTACGCTGATAAAAGATGGGGCCTGGTCGATTGCGTTTCATTCGTAGTGATGTGGGAGTCTAAGCTGACTGAAGTGTTAACCTTCGATGGGGATTTTGAGCAGGCAGGATTCACAGTTGTGGTTAGCTGACGTGATGCAGCGCGGTATGAAAGACGAAGGCAGGAGCATCGACCCGTTGCCCGATTCATTCGGGACCGAAGAACAGGCCGGAGCGTTCTGGGACTCTCACAGCACTATGGACTATCAGCAACACCTGGAAGCAACCGACGATACCATCGAAATCAGCGAGCGCGTTTTCGAGGTCCAGGTTGCCGAAGACGTATTCAAGAAACTACAGCAAGAAGCCGCCTCACTTCATCAACCCGTTCCCAAAATCGTTGATAAGATTCTGCGGAAGGAACTGGCTTAGTCATGCCGGACACTTCTTTGAATTCACAAGTCCCGCCACACGTGGTCGTGAGTGATGAGTCCGTGATCAGCAACGTTGCGTGTAGCAACTGCGAAACTAGACTTGCGGAGCCCCAGGATCTGCCGATCGAGAACCGAGAGCCGTGCCCACGTTGCGGATCAAAGTCACGGATATTCTTTGTCAGCATGGCCGGGACGGTAAACATAGAAGCGAGGGCAGCGATCTCAGTCGTTCCGGGAGCCAACCTGCTCTTGCAGACTCTGGTAGTACCAGGGAGACGAACGAGCGAAGGGCAGCTCATTGAGGCCGTGGCGGTTCCCTGGTTCGAAATCCTCGAGCGGCTGAATAAGGACCCTACACTTGCTTTTAAGATTTCACCTCGCGCTTGGGAGGAGTTGATTGCGGGCGCTTACAAGGCGGCTGGCTTTGATGAAGTAATTCTTACGCCCCACAGTGGGGATCATGGACGTGATGTAATTGCGGTTAAGCGCGGCGTCGGTTCTGTCCGTGTGATAGATCAAGTCAAAGCGTACAAACCTGGGCATCTTGTGACTGCTGACGACGTCAGAGCGTTAATGGGAGTATTGCAAGGTGATGGAGCCTCAAAGGGTTTTCTTACGACAACATCAGATTTTGCGCCTCGGCTAAAGAACGACCCGCTAATCGTTCCATTCATCCCTTCGCGACTCGAACTCATAAATGGAAACCAACTCATGGCCCGGTTACAAGAGTTGTCCAAAAAAAAGAAGTGATGAACAAGCCACTTCGCTACGCCGCCGGCAACAGCCCCTTGATCTCCCTTACCACGCGATTCACTTCTTCCTGATCGGCGAGCGCGATCATGAAAAACTTGTAGCCCTGGTGGAAACAAATCACGCCGTTGGCGAACAGCCAGACGCCGTCGAGAAAGGGATTGCCTCCGAGCAGCCAGCTTATCGGCGCGCCGGTGATTCCCACCGGATTGGCGATCTGCGCGAACATCGCCGCGCCCGCCGCGCAACTGAATGCGCCCAGCAGAGGCGCACCGACGTACTTGGTAATCTTGCGTTGGAATTCAATGCGCTCGCGCTCGGCTTCAGATAACTCGCCGCGAGCGATCAAGTCTTCCTGCTTCTTCAAATACCCATCAAAGCTTTCAAAAGCTTTGCGCAGTCCCCAGACCGGCAGCGCCGAATGCGTCAGCCAGTGCGGATGCGAACCCAAAAGCACCGCGTCCAGCCCGGGAAGCGCCGCGCCCATGCGCACGCCTAAGATCAGCGAGAACGAAACGGCGGCGGCTTTGCCGGGATTCTCTTTGACCCAATCCTTAGCTTTCAGGATTCCCGCAGTCGCGGCCGCGCCCGCGCGCGTGGCCCGCACGCCTTTGCCGGCGACGTTCGCCGCAGTGCTGACGTAACTCTTCGCGTCGTCGAAAACTTCGCCGGCCTTTTTGCCGGCCGGGCCCGCGGCGTCGCGTATGATCTTGCCGGCGTCACCGGCCGCATCTCGAATAAATTCGCCCGCGTCTTTGGCGTGGCGTTTCGCTTCAGCGGCGGCGCGCCCGGCGGTTTCGCGCAGATTGTTGTCTTCAGCAAAGCGCCCGGCTTCAGCGCGCAGTTGCTCAGCGCCGTCCGCGATGGTTTTCGCTCCCAGCTTGGCGGCGTCGCCGGCAACACGCGCGGTGTCTTCGACGAGGCCTTTCACACCGAGCTTCTCGTCGATCTCGCGTGCCTTGCGCTGGGCCGCGCGATGCAGGTCATCGAATTTCTCTTTGTAGTCAGCCATAATTTGTAGCGCAAGTTGTTAACTTGCGATCATAAGTGTTTCCATTACAACGACGCAATTTAGCAAATTGCGCCACTCATTCTACGCTAGTAGGGGGATCTTGGTTCAGCAATAATCATGCTGTGAACCAAGTTAACCGCAAAGCGGTTGAGCAAACAAAGCCCAGGGTTGCCGCTTCGGCTACCCTGGGAATGATGGGCGTCATTCGTGTCCGCAACCCTGACAGGGTTGCGCCTAATAATTGTCATCTTGAATACCCAACGTAGCCGCCGAGCGGCAACGTCGGGCTTCGTTACGGAACCGCTTCACGGTTCGAGCTTCTGCCCCAGCCTTTACTTTTACCTTGTTCCTTCTTACTTTTGCCTAGTGCTGAAGTGTCCGACATGCGGCAAGCCGGTCGAGTGGAAAGATAATCCATGGCGGCCTTTCTGTTCCGAACGATGCAAGCTGATCGACTTTGGCCGGTGGGCGAACGAAGAGTACCTGGTGCCGGGACAGAAGATTGACTCAGTCGAAATCGGCGAGCAGCCGCATCCCGGCGAAGCGAATAACGAGACCGATGAAGAGTCGTAGACCTCCAACCATGAATCGAAAACTCAAGTTCGATCTGGCGCTGATGGTGCTGGTGCTCTCTTCGGCATTCGTCTTTACTGCTTGCACCAGGAAACCGGCCGGGACGGTCGAGACTGGCGGCTGGACGCTTGATAACAAACAGCACGCGACACTTGCTGATTACAAAGGTAGAGTTGTGGTGCTTGATTTCTATGCGACGTGGTGCGAGCCTTGCCGCGCGGAAACGCCGCATCTGGTGCAACTACAAAAGCAATACGAGCAGCAGGGATTACAGGTAGTCGGGCTGAACGTCGGCGGCGCCGACGATCGCGATCAAGTTCCGGGATATGCCAAGGAGTTTGGGATTCAATACCCGCTCGGATTCCCCGACGACGCATTCGCTGATTCGTTTCTCGGCGACAATCAAAATATCCCGCAAGCGTTCGTGTTCGATCGCTCCGGGAAGTTGGTAAAGCGCTTTATCGGGTACAGTGACAGTTCAGGCGCAGAGCTCGAGCGCTTAGTTAAGACGTCGCTGGCAGCGGGGCAGTAGGCACATCGTTAGTGAGGGCGTGAGCTGCTTGCCGAGTCAGACCCAGACCAATCATGATTGTGAGTCTTGAATTCTTACCAACTTTGGTCTTTGCCGTTATGATGGCCGCATGGTTTGCGTTCGGCATTCTGTTCTTCGCGCGCAAGAAACCGCCAAAGGCTCCGGTGAGTAAACGAGAGCGAGCATCGATAATCGGTATCGCACTGCAAGCGGCCAGCTACGGTTTAGTTTGGTCGGTTCATCGGCAACCGTTTACTCCGATAATTTCCTTGAGCAGGCCGCTTGAGATCGGGCTCGGTGTTTTTACCATGCTGGTCGCGGGCGGATCGGTGTGGTTCGTCTCATCGGCGATCAGAACCCTTGGCAAACAATGGAGCCTGGGCGCGCGTTTAATCGAAGGGCACAAGTTGATTACCGAAGGCCCATACCGGCTGGTGCGCAATCCGATCTACACGGGAATGTTCGGCCTGTTGCTGGCTACCGGCCTGGCTGTCAGCCATTGGGTTGGGTTGCTGATTGCGATCGTCGTCTACGCAGTTGGGACGGTAGTTCGCGTGCGCAGCGAAGAGAAACTTTTGCGGGGCGCGTTCGGCGCGGAATTCGATTCCTACGCGCGGCGCGTGCCGGCTGTGATACCGTTTTTGTTTTGAGGGCCCGCCCGCTACCGCAGGCGGTTCTGACAAGAGTCGATAGTTCGATGAGAAAAGCAAAAATTCTGGCGACCCTGGGACCTGCTTCACGCGATCCGAAGCTGATCGAAGCGATGCTGGCCGCGGGCATCGACGGCGTGCGCGTCAACATGTCGCACGGCACGCAGGACGAAAAGGCGAACGATATTGGGATGGCGCGCGCGGCCGCTGAGAAGATGAGCCGCCCGCTGGCGGTGCTGGTCGATCTCGCGGGCCCGAAGATTCGCACGCGCACGCTTAAAGATCATCAACCGGTGAAATTGGAGGCCAACCAGCAATTCATCATCACCACCCGCGATGTCGAAGGCGACAACACCAGGGTCGCGACGAACTACCTGGGCATGCCGAGCGACGTGCATACGGGCGCGCGCATCCTGCTCGACGATGGGGCGATCGAACTGCGGGTGGAAAGCACGACTGACACCGATGTGGTTACGCGCGTCATCAACGGCGGAATGCTCGGCGAGCGCAAAGGCATAAATCTGCCCGGCATCACTCTGCCGATTCCCTCTCTGACCGAAAAGGACCGGGACGATTTGAAGTGGGCCGCGCAGCAAGGCGTCGACTACTTTGCGCTTTCGTTTGTTCGCAGCGGCGCTGATTGTTTAGAAGCGAAAGAGTTGATTAAGAGTGCCGGGAGCGCGGCGCCGCTCGTCGCCAAGATCGAAAAGGCTGAAGCCATCGATCACCTGGATGAAATCATCGCCGCCGCCGATGGCGTGATGGTCGCGCGCGGAGATTTGGGCGTAGAGACCAGTGTCGAGCTGGTCCCGGTTTATCAAAAAAAGATCATTGAGCAGGCAAACGAGGCCGGCAAGCTGGTCATCACCGCCACCCAGATGCTGCAATCGATGGTTTCCAGCCCTCGACCCACCCGGGCCGAGGCGACCGACGTGGCTAATGCCGTGTGGGACGGATCAGATTGCCTGATGTTGTCGGGCGAAACTGCGACGGGACTTTATCCAGTGGCGGCAGTCGCGACGATGGCCCGCATCATTGAAACGGCGGAAACGCGGAACGAGAAAGGATCGATCGTCAGCAAACTCGTGGGACGACAGTCAGGCCGCGTCAGCCGCGCGCTGTGCGAAGCGGCGGCGTTTGCCGCGGACGAGATGAACACGCGCATCATCGCCGTTTTTACTGAATCGGGTCTGATGGCCCGCCGCCTTTCGCCCCTGCGTCCCGGTCAACGCATCATCGCGCTGACGTCTTCGCGCGACGTGATGAACGAACTGGCGCTGATTTGGGGCGTTGAGCCGGTGATCATCGCCCGATCAAAAAGTACCGAAGAGATACTGAAAATAGGCGAGAAGATCTTGCTTGAGGCTGGTCTGGTCGAAATAGGCGAGACCGTGGTGATTATGGCGGGGAGGCTTTCGGGCCTGGGTCTGTCGAGTTCAGTGACGCTCTACAAAGTCGGGGGAGATATACACGAGACGGTTGCTTAGCCGTTCGACGATATTGGCATCGTGAATGGGTTTGGGAAGCGAAGAGAGCGGCGTTAGCACCTCATACCTAACAACTAGCTGTCCTCATCTCTTGTTTCTTCAAAATCAGAAGAGTGAGAATTCCGGACTACCACCTCACTCTCTTGGACGAGACTCCAGCCTTCTCTTTTCCAATCTGACCAGCCGGAAACTTCGTCAGAAGCCTTCTCTACGTATTCCCAAAAGCCCTGGTCGTAACCGGTTGGTTCAGCAGCTTCACCCTTTGACTTTTTCCACCAAGACATTTTTGCGTGCCTCCTCCATAGCGTTCTTTAATTCAAAACCTGCCGCGGCAATTTCACGATCGATGTAAGTGGTTGGATGCATTGGAACCCTAGGTCGAGCAATACTCGAATTCCAGTCAACCATTCTACCATCCTTCTTCCTCTCAATTGGATATCCAGTGCTAAGCCCAAGCGAAAACAAATCGAAATACCTGCGAGGCCCTATTCCTACGAAAGGTTCGAAATGAACTTTTGAATCATGGCAAGCGTCCTCTTCTCCTTCAACCACAATTGAATCAGAATGTAGTTCCTTGGCTTGGCTCTTCGGATAAGGCTCAACATAGACAACTCTCTTTATCCCGGCGGCAACAATATGTTTTGCGCAATTATGGCACGGAAAAGTTGTGCAATACAGTGTTCCCCCTACGGGACTGACTCCGGCGCGGGCAGCGCACAGTAGAGCCTCCATTTCCGCATGCACCGCCCGGCCAAATTCAGTTATATCAAACACCATACTTTCCTTTAACGCCGCTTTACCTTTAGCTAACAGTTCTTCTTTCTCTTGAGGACTTCTTTCTTCATCCGGATTAAGCCTCTCCATTATTTCGAGGATCATTCGATCTCGTCGTTCATCGTTCGAGTCGAATCCCTTAACATGATCACGACGATCAGCAGCTCCAGGCCAATAAAGCCCTCCCCCGGCTTTGGGCACATCATTGGCGCCTGTAGCAATAACATCTCCCCTAGCGGATGTAATGACAGCACCGACCTGTCTAGCGAGTGAACCGGAACGAAGTGACGCCGCGTACGCCAAAAACATAGCCTGTTCATCCTCTTTAGGAGTGTGATACGGATCGCTAAATACTAGATCTAAGAAGCGACATAACTCGACGCCCGTTTGATCTGGATCCCCAAGATCCAAGCGAATAAAAACGTCCGCTAATTTAAAAGTGTCCCGAGTCCGCTGGCCAAATGGATCGTCTTCTTTCTGATCCCGCCTAACATGAAACATGGCTCTCTCACGGGGAATGCTCTTTACATTGACAAGATAGTCGACCCTTGAATGTTGAGGAGAATAGACCCCAACGAGGAAAAAGCCGGGGCCGTAGATGCTTCGAAGTTGAGTGACCTCCTCTGGACGCTTCAACGAATTGATTATATGCGCAGTATTCGGAATAGACCGATCGTTCCGTTCTGGCCGAAGGCGACTTATCTCAGAAGCTGAATACAGGGCGAGGAAATCGGGCCTTCTAGACCATCTTCTAATCGCATTCCCGGCGTTTATGTAAGACTCCAGCCTAACATCTTCAGGAGATTCTATGAGCTGGTCTCTAATGATTTCGATGTTCTTAAAGTACTCGCTAACTTTCTGAATCTTGCTTCTATATCCAAAAGCTGCTAGGTGAGTAGTCAGAATATTCTGAAAATGCTCCAAATTCGCGCCCACAGCGGCAACAATACCAAAGACCAATTCTGGCTGGCTCTTGGGGTTGGATTCTTCTCTCATAGTGGGAGCTTAGAAATTAAGCATTCACTCAGCTCGCAGGATCTCACCCACGCGTTCTTTTTGCTTCTGGTCGCGGCGGATTTGGACGGGCGTCATTTGCGGGTCGCGCCAGTTGTCGAGGATCCCAACCTGATGCACGCACTGGATCGTGCAGGTGGGCGCGCACCATTTTTCGGTCTTATACTCGCGGGCGAAATCTTCCATCGTGTAGTCTTCGAGCGGCGTGCCGGGATAGCCGCGCTGCTGCGAGCACCAGTGCACCAGGCCGTCTTCGCAGATGTAGAGATAGCGCGAGCCTGAGCGGCAGCGCCATTCGTAAGGCTGGCCTTCGGCAATGCTGTCCTGGAACCAGTTGAGCCGCGCGTGATCTTTGTTGCCCAGCTTCTTCACCGCATGAAAGACTTGCTTCTCGTTTTCAGTAAGCGGCTTCAGCGTGCCATCTTCGTCATGAATCACGCCGACGGTTGTTGAGAAGCCAAGTTCCACTGCGCGCTTCGCGACCGTCAGCGCATCTCCGGGCTGGTGGATTCCGCCGCCAATCACCGAATTGATGTTGATATGAAAGTCGGCGTACTCGGCCAGGTAACGGAGTTTCTTATCAAGGACGCGCAGGCTCTTGCGCGAAACTTCGTCAGGATTGACGTTGTCGATGCTGATTTGCAGAGAGTCGAGACCCGCTTCGTTCAGACGCTTGATGCGTTCGGGCGTGAAGTAATAGCCGTTCGAGATCAGCCCGGCGATAATCCCGCGCGAGCGAATGTAACGAATGATTTGGTCAAGCTCCGGATGCATCATCGGCTCGCCGCCGGAGATCGTCACGATCGAAGTGCCGAGTTCGGCGAGCTTGTCGATGCGTCGCTTCATTACGTCGAGCGGCACCGGCGTCGACGTGTGATCGTATTCGTTGCAATAGCCGCAGGCGAGATTGCAGCGCCGCATTGGAATGATGTGCGCCAGGACGACGTGGTTGGTCGAAAGCAGGGCGCGCGAAATGAAGGCGGCCTGGCGCAGTTTCCATTTAAGAAAGGTGCTCTTTCGCATTACGAATTAACGCCGGCGTTCGGGTGCCAGAAGAATATGCCGAGCCTTGGCGTGAAGGCAAGCATCTGGTCAGAACCGCCTGCGGTAGCGGGCGGTTGAACTCTAATCATCGAGAGCCACCCAAACCAGAAATCAACCGCCCGCTACCGCAGGCGGTTCTGACAGAAAAGGGCTTCAGTTTCCCGAAGCCCTTCATCAATCACAGAAGACAGTTGGCTTAGCCCTTAACTCGCTTGACGCTCGAATCCAGGTTTTGTTTGAACTGATCCGGCGGGATCGTCTGGTTCTTCGCCAGGTTCGTCAAACGGATCGTGGTCGCATCGTCGTTCTTTTCGACCATCTTGGTTTGCACGGGCATGCCTTCGTTGTCGATCCAGACTTCGATGTACTTATAGCTGGCGGCGACTTTTGGAAACACTTTGAAGTGCGTCGTGGCCACGCCGCCCCAGAGCGTTTCTTCGCGCCCGTCCTGAAACTCGCCAAACTTCGTGCGCAGTTGGGTCGCTGACATGTTCATCAGCGACAGGACGTCGCTGTCGTTCCGATTCTTGATCGAATTCGTCTTGCCTTCAATCGCAATCTTCAGACGCGGACGGAACCAAGTGTAATTGCCGTTTTCGCTTGTCAAAATCTGGTGCTGGGGCTTGTTCCATTCCAAGCGAACAAAAGCACTGCCCGTCGCCACTGGGATGTAGAGTACGATGCCGGACCACATCTCCTTTTCGCGAAGCTGCGAGTTGTATTTCTCCATCGTGATGTCCGCGCGAAGCGTCTTCAGGTTTTTCTTATTCCGTTCCATGCGGTTCAGAGCCGAACTCACCATACCTGCGGTTTGCGCATTTGTTCCCGACGCTGGAGCGATCGACATCGTCGCCAGAAATAATCCGACAACTAAACTAAAGGAAAAAAGTCTCTTCATAATGGCTCCTGACTAAAACTTAAGGCCCAACCGGGCCCTATTGAAAAGCCTTGAGTGCGTCATCTTAATAAAGCGCCTCAGGCTAATTAAGCTTGAAAATTATAAAGCATGGTCAGCGAATGTCAACCTCATACGCGATTAATTTCCCGGTTGCGTCGTGCTGCTCGCGCATGGCAATGATTTCAGCGTTAGCGCGGCCCGGAAGCTGTTTCACCCGCCGCCCGATCTCGCCCTTATCCAACTGGGCGCCTGCGACATCGGCCGGCATGATGATCGTGGTTTGGGCCGCATGACTGCGTTGAAAAGCAGTGTTTTCAAACCAGCTTTTCGGCGTCAGAAATATGAAAACCAGGATCAACACGCACAGCACATCCCACTGCCACGACGTTCGCGGGTAAGTCCAGAAAAAGACTCTCTTGGCGCTGGTTGAAAGTAGTCCCATGGTTTCGGTAGTGCTGCGTGATTATTAGCCAGAGTCTGGCATTTGTCGAGACCGAAACGGCGCTTTCGAAACTGGGCGGCAGGACCCTTCGTTTTGGTTTTGGCGTCGGCTCAGGGTGTGCGCACGGTCGTGGCATGCTCGACGATATAACCATCGCGCATTTGAATAACGCGACGAGAGGCGTCGGCCGCTTCGGGATTGTGAGTGATCATGATGATGGTTTGATTGAAGCGGCGGTTGAGTTCCTGAAACATCTTCAAAACGATGGCTGAGTTTTCCGAATCAAGGTTGCCGGTTGGTTCGTCGGCGAGCACGATCGCCGGGCGCGTGACGACCGCGCGCGCCAGGGCTACGCGTTGCTGCTCGCCGCCGGAAAGTTCCAAAGGCTTGTGATGCATCTTGTCTTCGAGTCGCAGCAGGCGCAGGATTTCGCGGCGGTGTCCGGGATCGTCGTCGCCGTTGCCGTGGATGCGTTCGGCCAGACGCAGATTTCCCTCAGCGGTCAAGGTGGGGAAGAGATTGAAGCGTTGAAAAACAAACCCAATCTTGCGCCGGCGAATGTCGGTGCGCTTTGAGTCGGAAGCCGCGGTCAAATCTTCACCGGCGATCACGATGCGGCCCTTCGTCGGCGTCAGCAGACCGCCCAGCAAATGCAGCATCGTTGATTTCCCGCAACCCGACGGCCCCATGACGGAAAGGAATTCGCCCTCTTCCACGTCGAGCGACACGCCGCGCAGGGCCGGCACATCAACCTTGCCAACGCGATAAACTTTCTCGAGATTCTCGGCTTTTAAGATCGTTGCCATCGTGAAATCAAAAACTTCTTTTCATCATCCCGGACGTCTGCGTTGGGTGGTTGGTTACTTCCAGCCGAGCTACAGTTGAATATCATTCGTACGCCAATGCGTGAACCGGGTCGAGATTGGCGGCGCGCACTGCCGGGTAAAACGCGCCCATTGCGCCGCCGACCAGACCAATCGCCGCCGCGGTCAATGCCCACAAGCCGCCGAACTCGAAAATCAGTCCCGTAGCCTTGTGAATGAAAAAGCCCGCAGCGGCAGCAAAGGCAAACCCCACCGCCAGACCCATGACGCTAATCAACAGCGCTTCTCTTTCAATTTCGCTGATGATGTAACGCCGCGACGCGCCCATGGCTTTCAGGATGCCGATCTCGCGCGTGCGTTCAGTAATGGTCGTGTACATGGCCAGCATGACCACCAGCGCGCTGAGCACTGAAGCCACGCCGACCAGCACTCGCAGAAAAATGCCCAGACTGGGAATCGCCGTCTCGATGCTCGTAAAGACGTCGCGCGTGAACTGAACTTTGTTGCCGGGAAGCTGTTCGTTAATTCGTTTGGCGACCGCAACCTGGTCGCTTGAGTTCTTGCACTTCACCAAAATGTAAGTGCACTTGCCGGGCGTTTCCAATATGTTCTGTAACGCCTCGATTGATAACTTGGCGCGAGCGCCGGATTCGGGCGAATAGATTCCCGCGACCCGATACGGCTTGTCGCCGAAAATTTTTACCGTGCTGCCAACGGGATGTTTGCGGCTGGCTTTCGTTTCGTCGATTACGATTTCATCAAAAGCGCGCGGCGGATGGCCTTCGATCAGGCTGATGTTGTTCATCTTCGCAAAGCTGTCCCACTCGACTCCCTCAACCTGCTCCACACCGAACGCTCCGCTGGGGTAGAAATCCAGAATTACCGGTGACGCGGCTTCGACCCCTTCGATCGATTTCAGCCGTTCGACGTATTTCGTGCTCAGGTTTGTTGAAGCTGAGGTGAGCTCAATCGAGCCCGGTCGCGTGAAAATAATCTCGGCGCGCACGTTCGAGTTGCGGCGTTGCAGGTCATTTGACATGCCGCGGGTGAGTCCGGTGAATAGCATCACCAGCACTACGCCGAGCGCTACTCCGAGCACGCTGATCGCCGAGCGCAGCGGCCGCTGCCTGATGTTTGAAACTACTATACTGTCCAATGAAGACGAGCCTCGTTGTTATGCTCGAAATATTAATACAGGTTCGTAAGAACGCCTAACTGGTGAGCTTTATGCTGGGAAAAAGGGGGAAGATTGAGACCGAAGAAGACCTAGTTCTTTGCTGGAGTTGGCTTTTTCTCGGCGTCCAAATCGACTTCCCGCAGGCCCCACTTGTTTTCGAGCACAAAGACCTCGGGCGGATAGTCGTGATCCACGCTAACGGATTCCGGCGCCTGGTAAGTGATCGTGATCTTGTAATGGTCCTGGGGTCGTGTCAGGCCGACTTGCACCGGCATCATCGCGTTGCTGTCACCGAACTTTCTTGACTCGCCGTAACTGACATCGGTAATCAGAATGCCTTTTTCATCGAAGGTTTGCTGCCGGGCGAGGCGAACGCCATTGACCCGGTCGAACCAGAAACGTCGCAGCAGGCGCGCAGAACCGTTGTCGCCGGGTTGCAGCTCGTCCAGCAGGTAATAGCCGCGCACGACGCGCTTGGTGCTCTGCGGCGCCGGATCCTTCTCCGATTGATAGAACTCACTCTGCGCGTATATCAAACCCGGCGCGTGCAAGTCGATCGGACGGATCATCAACGCATCAGTCAGATGCTGCGGCCGTAAATTGGAAAGCGCGTTCACTGCTTGCGCTTCCGTATTTGCTTTTCCTTTTTTGGTTTCCGCGCCGACGCCATCCCCGTCGAGCTTGGCATAGATCGCCTGATTGGTGCCGCGCACAAAGCGGTGATACTTTTCGTCGCCCTTGAGAATCGCAATTCTGAAATGCTCGCCGTCTGAAGTCATCTGCGCCACTGCCGTTGCGAACGGACCTTCTACGACGAGATAGACCTTGGCTGGACGCTGCAAGGTTATGGATCCTTCGGCCGTGCGATATTTCTCGGCGATGCCGGAAGTGGCAAACGACGTGTCTTCAAACTGGATATCAACTTTGCCTTGAATCGAACGGGCCCCGACCAGACGATTGACTTCAGAGACAAGCTGCGCGGTGTTTGCTTCAGACAGAGGCGCGAGGAGCTTCTCGACCGCAACCGGTTTGTGCACCAAATGGCACGACGTCGCGGTTAACACGACTACCGTTAACGCCATTACCAGCCGCGCGTTGGCGGCCACTCGACGAGTTTTAGGATTTATCATCAATGATTGAAATCAAGGCTGACGCTAAGGCAGGCGCCGGCGCGACTTACGTTAAACTTTTCTGGGCCGCCTCACGCTAACAAAGCGAGTTCGCCATTGTCAAAGACACGATGCGGGAGAGTCCTGGTGGGCGAGGCAACGTTCGGCAAGCGAGCAGAGACAGCAACGCGGCAATGCGAATCGCTTCAGCGACAAGCCGTATGTTCGCATCCGCAGCCAATTTCCATCACGTGTGATTTCTCGGCTTCTTTGCAGTATTCGCTACAGAACTTGCTGCCTTCTTCGGGCGGACAGTCACAGACTCCGTGTGCACACTTGCCAGTTGTTTCTTCGGACATAGGCGCGAACCTCCTTACTCTTTCAATTCAAGCTTGCGGGTTCTTCAGTAATTGGGGAATGCCGTGAACTCATGCTAAGCCGCATCGAGGGCAAGGTCAAGAGCGCGATCTATTTCAACAAACCTCACCCTGGTTTAGCTTCACGTTGCCGCTAAGATAGTGTCAGAAGCCCGCGCGTCAGCAAGGGCTAGTTCCGAAAGAGGCCCTCCCTGACGGTCAGGCTTCTGACACTCTTGCGCTACCCACGCAACTTCTTCAATCGCTCAGCGGCGAGCAGGAGGGTTTCGTCCTTCTTGCAAAAGCAGAAACGCACTTGCTGCGCGCCCAGCGCCGGATCGCTGTAGAAACTTGAGCCGGGAACGCAGGCGACGCCGACTTCGCGAATCAGATGGCGCGTGAACTCAACGTCGTCTTTGAAACCAAAGGCGCTGATGTCGGTCATGATGTAATAAGCGCCGTCAGGGGAGAACGTTCCAAAACCCGCTTTCTCAAGTTCCGGCAGAATCAAGTCGCGCCGTGCTTCATAGTCAGACCGGAGCTGATCGTAGTACGACGGCGGCAGAGACAGCGCGTACGCACCCGCCGCTTGTAGCGGCGCCGCCGCGCCCACGGTCAGGAAGTCGTGCACTTTGCGAATCGCGCTGGTGATTTCAGGGCTGGCGATGCAGTACCCGACTCGCCAGCCGGTGACCGAGTAAGTCTTCGACATTGAATTGACGATCACCGTGCGCTCGCGCATGCCTTCGATTTGCGCCATCGAGATGTGCGCGATCTCCGCGCCCGCGCGCGGATACAAGATGTGTTCGTAAATCTCGTCGGTGAAGCAGAGCGCGTCGAACTCCTGACAGAGCCCGGCGATGAATTCCATCTCAGCGCGCGTGAAAACCTTGCCCGTGGGATTATTCGGATTGCAGATGATGATCGCTTTTGTCTTTGCGTTGAAAGCCGCGCGCAACTCCGCCTCGTCGAATCTCCAGTCGGGCGCGCGCAGCGGCACGTAACGCGGCCGCGCGTCCGAGAGGATCGCGTCCGGCGCATAGTTTTCGTAGAACGGTTCAAAGACGACGACCTCTTCGCCGGGATCGACCGTAGCCATCATCGCCGCGATCATTCCTTCGGTCGAGCCGCAGGTCACGGTGATTTCAGCTTCCGGATCGATTTCAAATCCCAGATACCACTTCGTCTTGCGGGCGATGGCTTCGCGAAAATCCTTCGCGCCCCAGGTGATCGCGTATTGATTTACATCGTCGGCGATGGCTTGCATCGCTACGCGCTTGATGTCTCCCGGCGCGGGGAAATCAGGGAAGCCCTGCGAGAGATTGACCGCGCCATACTTCATAGCCTCGCGCGTCATTTCGCGAATCACGGATTCGGTGAACAGGCTCGCTTTGCGCGAGACGCGGCGCGAAATTGAGGGTGCGGGTGTCGTCATGGAATTAACCACAGATTCACACAGATAAACACAGATCAGAAACCGAGAATGTTCATCAGGCAACGGATTATTTCATTTGTTCTCATCCGTGTCTATCCGTGTTCATCTGTGGCTAATCCGGCACTTGGGATTTCAACTGCTCAAGGATCGAGCGCACGGCCGGGGCGAGCGAGCCGTTGGGCGCCAGGCGGAGATAATTCTCGTAAGCGACAACTGCTTCTTTGTTTTTTCCGCTCTTCTCGTAAGCCGCGCCGAGCAGTTGATAAATGATCGGCTCAGTATCAGAGAGTTGATTGATCGCGATCTGATATTCGCGCGCGGCCAATTCGTACAGGCCTTTTTCTTCATAAACGCGGCCCAGGCCGACGTGCGCTTCCGGTTGGAAGCCGCGGCTTTCGCGTATGGCGCGATTGAACGAACCGATCGCTTCGTCAGTTTGCCCTGTCTCACGATAGATGCGTCCTTCGGCGGCGGATGCTTCGGGATAGACTGGCTTGTCACGCCGCGCACTTTCTATTTCAGCCAACGCCCCGTTTGAATCGTTGAGATCCATCAAGGCGCGCGCCAGCCCAACGTGCGCTGACGGAAACGCGGGGCGAAGCCGGAGCGCCTGGCGATAGAGATCGGCTGACTTCTGACGCGACTGATCATCCTTTGCCGTCTCGCGCGCAGTCTCGGCTTGCTGGAATGTCAGCTCGGCTTCGTCGGTTGTGCGCGCCATTCGAACTCTGATTTCGCCGCGCTGCACCGGTGAAATCGGCATCGTCACTTCTTTGAAGCCGCCGGCGCGCACGCGCAGCGAGTGTGCGCCCGACGTAACTTTTGCCAGCGACAGCTTCCCGGAGGCGTCCGTTGCCCCGCGACGAATTTCATCGAGCCACACGATCGCGTTCGGCTCAGTTACGATCGTCAGCGTCCGCCCTGAGTTCGGCGCCGCAATTGGTTTGCGCTGCGCTAAACCAGCCACGCCGCAAACCGCGAGCAAGAGAGCCGCCAGGCAAATTCGTAATTTCATTTCCGGTAGGTTTACCGCAACAAACGCGCGCCTGCAAGCCAATTCGACTGAATTTATGGTTGCAAGACTGTTGCGCCGTAAGGCTTCTGGGTGTAATCTTTGCTCGAAATATCAACCAACAAAATGTGCTTGCGGCCCGCTAGAGCGGCTGCGCCGAGCATCAGGAGGAACTCATGCTGGTCGATTCAACAGCTCATCTTCCCATCGGTCTGGCAATACTCGACGGTGTCTTTCACCCGCCCAGCGGCGCCGACCTGGCGCACATCATCGTGCGCTGGCTCCACCTTGTCGCCGGCATAACCTGGATTGGGATGCTTTACTTTTTCAACCTGGTCAACGTGCCGTTGCAAAAAACGCTGGATGCCGACACGAAGAAGAAGGTGAATCCTGGCTTGCTGCTGCCGGCGTTGTGGTTCTTTCGCTGGGGCGCGGTGATTACGGTGCTCGCCGGCTTAACCTACTTTGCGATGTTCATCCTCGGCGCCGATGTCAACAACGCGAACAACGCGGGCGCGCACCTTAATGTGTGGGTTTTGCTGATCGAGTGGCTCACTTATCCAATCGTGTTGTTCCTGATCGAATTCCTGATCATCAAGAAGGTGCCGGCGCTGATCAAAGACGGCCGCGTGTTTTTCGTCGTCATGCTGATCCTGGTGGCGGTCGTGACGTTTGGTCTGATGAAGTTTTTCCCCGCCATGATGGGGGGCAATGCCAGCAACAAGACGATGTCGATTGGCATCGGCGGCGCCTATGGCGTGCTGATGTTGCTCAACGTCTGGGGCATCATCTGGCCCGCGAACAAACGAATTATCGGTGCGCTGCAAGGCGGGCCGGCTGCGGATCCGACGCTCGCGCGGCAGGCCTTTATCGCTTCGCGCACCAACGCGTGGTTGTCGCTGCCGATGCTTTTGTTCATGGGCACTTCGTCGCACGACTGGCTGATTTTCAGCGGCGGAAAATAGCAGGCGTTATTTGAAAGTCCCGTAGGGACGAAATATTTATCGCAACGCGGTGCCCAATGAACTCTTCCAGCCCATTTATGGGCGGTAGATGTCGCTCCTAAAGGAGCTTTGAATTGCAGGCGCGGCTCGCGGTACTACAAATATTTCGTCCCTACGGGACTTTCGACGGCTTCAGACGAGTTATCGCATTATTGGAGGGTGAGATGAGAATCCGGAGAATCTTTCTCGCATTTGGCCTTTGCTTTACTGCAGTTCTGATTTTCGCGGGCTGTCAGCAGGCAAATGAAAACGCGAACACAACCGCGACGACCAATGCCACGCCGCCGGGAGCGCAGAGCCTGACGGTGATTCCGCGGCCGCAAAAGATCGTTGACATGATGAAAGCGCGCGGTGAACAAGACGATGCCAAGCCGATGCTAAAGATCGCGATGCCCGCAAAGAATGCGACCATCAATGGCTCGACTGTTGAAGTCAAGTTGGATTTGAGCGGCGATCTGAAAGGCTACACGCCGCACAAGGATCCGGCGACCGGCAAGGGCAATCACATTCACGTGATTTTGGACAATCAACCTTACGAGGCCTACTACGAAATCAATCAGCCGTTCGAGCTGCGCAACGTGACTGAAGGCAAACACACCCTGCGCGTGTTCGCATCGCGCCCGTGGCACGAGAGCTACAAGAACGAAGGTAATTTTCAGATGGTCGATTTCACTGTGAAGGGCGGCGGCGATGCGTCGAAGCCGACGACCACGAAAGATGGCCAGACGATGGCGAGTCCGACGCCGGCGCGCGAAGGTAAGGACATGGCCAAGAGCAGCGGCGGCAATGTCGATCCGGCGAAACCTCTGCTCACTTACAGCCGCCCGAAAGGCGAATACAAGGGCGAAGATTCCGATCCGATCATGATCGATTTCTGGCTGTCGAACGCCAAGCTGCAAGGCGACGGGGGACAGTATCGAGTGCGCTATTCAATTGACGGCGGCGAGGCAAAGTTGCTCGACAAGTGGGAGCCCATCTGGCTGAGCGGATGGATCGCCGGCAAGCACACAGTCAAACTTGAATTGGTGGACAAAGACGGCAACCTCGTGGACAACGGCGAGTACAACTCGACCATGCGCGAGATCACGGTAACTCGATGAGATAAGAATAATGTCGGGACATGGAGGAAGTGCCCCGACGAATTCGTCATTGCTTCTTGGGCGTAGTTGTAGCGTTGGTATCGGCGGGCTTTTTCGCCGCCGGTTTGCGCCTGGTCTTGAATTCGACCAGGATCACTTCCATGTCCTTGTCCGTCAGGTTCTCAGGCAAGTGTCTGGTCGCAGGTGTCCAGACCGCCTGGCCCGCTTTCGTGTCTCTCTCTTCGGTCTTCCCGTTTGGATAGGTAAACTTGACGCGACCATCGGTCTGGAAGATCGCGACCAAATCCGGATGGCTGTGCATCACTGACTTTTCGTGCGGGCCATAATGCGCTCTGACAATCCGCACGCGCGAGTTCTGAAACTCGACCTTGTAATGCTTGGCATCGACTTTGGTAGCGTCCTGAGCCAGCGCGGCCGGAACCGCGATTGCCAAAACGAACAGAGCCGAGAATAGTAAACGATACATACCGTATCTCCTCCTGAACTTCGTTTGAATGATAAAGCAAAGCCCTTCTAGTCCAAGTTGGCTGGTAAGTCAATGGCCTTTAGAATGGGATAGACTTGGTCGGATCGGAAAAAGGTGATTACCGAAGCAACAAAGACGCCAGAATACACCGCCGTGCGCGACGGCGGCGCCGGACTGATCGATCTATCGGTGCGTGGTCGCATCTTGATCAGCGGCTCGGAAGCCGTGCCGTTTCTGAACGGGCTGATCACGAACGACATGAAAACGCTGGCGGCGAATACATGGATGCCCGCGGCGTTTCCAAACGTGCAGGGCCGTCTGCTGGCGGCGGTTCGCGTCATTCATCGCGATGATGGATTCTTGATCGACACCGAGAGCGCGACGCAAGATACGGTGGTCAAACTACTGGAGCGCTTCACGCTGGCCGGGGATTTTCGGCTAGCGGAACTAACGCAAGACACAGCGCTGGTTTCGATTCAAGGCGCGAAGACGCCTGAGATTGTGGCTGCGATATTCGACGAGACGGTTGCGACTCTCGGTCGAGACAAAGTGGCCAGCGTTGCCTGGCAAGGCAAACAGATCACGCTCATTCGCGCGACGCACACGGCCGAGGACGGCTTCGATTTATTCGTCAAGGCGACAGAGGTGGAAACTCTGCGGGACGCATTCATCAAAGCCGGCGCGCAGCCGATTGGTAACGACACCGTCGAAACGCTGCGCCTCGAAGCCGGCATCGCGCGCTATGGCATCGACATGGACGAGACGAACGTGGTGACGGAAACGAACCTGGACGATGCGGTGAGTTTCACGAAGGGTTGCTACATCGGTCAGGAAATCATCGCGCGCATAAAGTATCGCGGCCACGTGGCAAAGAAACTTTCGGGGCTGATATTTGAAAGCGAAGTGAGTCTGGAAAGCGGCGCAAAGATTTTCTCGAGCGACGACAAAGAGATTGGCCGGGTCACCTCGGTTGCGTATTCACCGCGGCTGGGTCGAACGATTGCGTTGGGTTATTTGAAGTATGATTATCTCGCACCGGAGACGAACGTCAAAGTGATTTCGTCTGAAAAGGAATTATTGGCGAAGGTTGCAAAGCTGCCGTTTGTTCGCGGGGGTTGGTACAGGAATTAAGCTCCGTAGGAGCGTAATATTTATAGCCACGACAAACCAATACAAAGTCCAGCTCCGTAGGAGCGTCATGTTCGATTCCCAAACGACGAGGAATATTTCGCTCCTACGGAGCTTGAGAAACCAGTTGAATGATGGTCTATAGATATTCCGTCCCTACGGGACTTAGGAACAATGACCGAAAACCAAGCTCAGACTCCCGAAGGGAACGCGCCCGAACACGATCAGGCCGAACTTGCGCGTTCGATCATCGAATCGCTGCTCGAGCACACGCGCGTCGTCAGCGATTTGATCGCGGTGATGGCCCAGGCGCTCGATTCTGACACCACCAAAGCGCTAACCCAAACGGCGCAGTGGCAGGCTTACCTCGAAAGCCGTCGCCAGATGGAACGCACCCGCGAGGATGTCGAGAAATTTGTTGAAACGATGAAGCAAGTCAGCGCGGACTAACTTTCAATCTCGACAATCAGTTGAACATTGGATTTGATACTTAACTGCCCAGCCGAGATCGGAGTTGGCGCCCTCTTCTCGACGGCATATCCACGAGTAATTGAATCGTAGTCCATTCGTTGAGTCTCGTTCACCGTCGATACTTCGTTCTCCTCAACCACGCGCGAAACGTGACCGCCCAGGGCCTGCGCTATAGATCGAGCTTTGTTCATGGCTTGCTGGGTAGCGTCGGCCAACGCCTGTCCGCGAGCGGGGCTGGTCTGCCGCAAGACAAAGGAAATGCCGTCGATACTGTTCGCGCCGGCGCGCGAGGCTGCGTCGATAACCGCGCCCACGTTCTTCAAGTCGCTCATCGTAACGATCACACTGTTACGCGCGTCATAGCCGATGATCTTCGGCAAACGAGTGTCGCGCGGATCGTATTGCGGTTGCAGCGTGTAATCGCTCGTCTTGATTTCGACGTTTGACCCGGCGGTTGCTTTGACTGCATTCGCCACCGCATCGCTCTTGCGCGCGTTTTCCTGCTGAGCCGTGACGGCTTGTGCACTCTGCGTCACCACAGACAAGACCAGCACGGCCGAGTCGGGTTCAACTCTGGTAACAGCTTCACCGGCGACGGTGACCTTCGTGGCGTTGTTGGATTTCTTTGCGCATCCAGCTACCAGAAACAGCGCAACGCACAAGCTCAACAAGAACATCAAGCTGGTTCTTGATGAGGTGGAAATTTGATCTGTCATGTCTGCTTACCTCCTGAGGTTTTGGTTTAGTCGTTGACTTAGACATCGGCAACTCTAGTTCGTTCCATCCTTCTCAAAACACGAAAACAATCAAGCTGATGATGCGAAGAATGGGTTTCCCTGACTGAACGGGCCTGGGATTGGCAGCTTGCGCGTTAGAGCTTAGAAATCCAGCTCAAATTTGCCGCGCACGGACGTGCCGAGGCTGTTATAGAACTGGCCGAAATGCGGGCTGCCGGTGTTGTTCTGAACATCGCGGGGGTTGAAGTGGCTGGTGATGTTGAAAATGACGACGCCGGCGCGCGCCTTCTTGTCCAGGAAAGGAACTTTGAAACCCTTCAGGATCGTCGCGTCCAGCGACAGAAATGTTGGGAAGCGGGAGTGGTTGCGAGCGCCCACAAAGTCCAACCGATCGTCGACGACAGAGAAGGGAAACCCCGAGCGGATTTCCACCGCCGGCATGATTGTTATCTCGGATGGCGCCTTCAGTTCTCCGTATGCGAGGAAGCGATGCGGGATGTCGAACGGCAGCGGGCCGTACTGATTTGATCGAATGACGAAAGCCGGAAAATCTCCGAGGAAATTGTCTGCTGTGTTGAGGCTTCCCTGGGCCTTTGACCACACATAAGAAACATTCCAATTATGAAAGCGTTGGCTGTCGTAAAGTGCGAGCGCCTGAAACTCGTGGTAATTCGACTGACCGCGACTCTTGAGAACCAGCAATCCTCCGCCGGTTTTGCTCAGCCTTGGAAAGATGATTGGTTCATTCTTCGTAGCCCGCCGGAGATAGCCCAGGCGGAGCGTCAGATGTTTCGCCAGGGTGCGATCAACTTGCAAGCTCCAGCGCGTACTGTGAGCATCGCGTAAAGGCGTTCTGACGACGTTGATGAACGCGCGCGGGCCGTCGATGATTGTGCGCCCATCCAGCGCGTAAGTCGTGACCACGCGTCCCGGGAAGCGTGTGTGTGAATCGATTGCCAACCCGGAGTTATCGAGCAACTCGTCATCGTCACCCAGGTTCCCAAGCTCGAAATACTTGGACTGAAGCGGGCTGCGATCGTAGAACAATCCGGCGCCGGCGCGGACGATGGTGCGGTCGTTCTTGAATGGGCGATAAAGAATTGAGAGACGAGGAGAGACGTCGTTGTGCCTGGAAATACTATTGCGATCAAGACGCAGCCCGGCATCTACAGTCAGGTTCTTATTGACGGTCCAACGATCCTGGACAAACGCGCCGAGCTCGCCGAGCGGCCGGTTTAGTGATGTTGGTCCAGCGAAATCTATGCGCTGGCTCAGCGTCTGATCCTGACGACGAATCAAGATGGACCGGAAGTCAAAGACTGAGGACATCGTCGTGTGGTCGAACTCGCCGCCTATCTTGACTGAATGTTGCCCGGCGAGCGTGAGCGGATGCGCGAAGTACTGTTCCTGCCATTGCAGGCGTCGCGTCGAGCGCCGCCGGTCGGCGAAGTAGTTACCCGTGTTGTTGTCAGGAGCCAGCGTGAGCGGCTTCGGCCCCTGGCCAAAAATATCGAAGCCAAAAGTCTTGAAGGCGAACAGTGAAGAAAGGAATGATTCGTCGTGAAAGATGGCCTGCTCAGAAACCGAAACGAGCTCACCACGCTGTTTGGTGTTGGCTGTCGTTTCCTGCGAATTGAAAGTGTTGAGGCCGACAAAACGCTTCTTTTCGGGGAACAGAGCGCCTACGAACTTCAGAGTATTCCCTTTGTTCAGGTTCAGATCGAGTTGCGTGAACGAATTGAAAGCTTCGGCAGTTGAATTGTCGCGGGGCGCGAGCTGGCTCGGCACATAAATCCGCGAGAAGCGATACTCAAACGATTGCACAAAGCTCAGACGCTTGCGGATGATGGGGCCGCTAAAGGTCAGGCGCGGTCTGAACGAATCGATCTTGCCGCCGATGATTCTGTGAAAAGTTGGAAAAACCCGAGAGGCGCCGAATTTGAACTTATCGCCGCCGGTCTTGGTTTCCAGGTTGCTTGAGCCGCCAGTCGTCCTGCCGAACTCCGCGGAATACGGGTTGTCCTCGACATGAACATTAGCAGCCGCTTCGAGGGGAATATCAAAAGCTAAATTACCGTTGACCGGGTCCGTAATATCCGCGCCGTTCAGCGTGTAGGAGTTTTGCCCGGCGCGCGTGCCTTTGATGTGATCAGCTCCGTCGATCCCGCGCAAAACTCCGGGAGTTAGTGGCAGGGCGCTCTGATAGTTGTCGGCGCGCAAGGGCAGGTCTTCCAGCTTTTCGGCGCGGACCGTATTGGACGTAGTGGTTTGTCCCGTGCTGAGCAACCCTTCTTCGCCTCTTATGGTAACCGACTCAGTAACGCTGGCAGTCAGGATAATTTCGACGACCAGCGCCGCGCCGGTCGTGAGGCGAATCTCGCGCGTTGCGTTTGGCAGTCCAGTAGCCTGGGCAGTCAACGTATAAGTCGCGGCCGGAAGATCGAGGAAGGCAAAGTTGCCGGTCTCGTCGGTGACGGTTTTGAATGGTGTGGCCGGCAGGTCGCGGTTAACGAGTGTCAGGCGCGCACCGGGGATCAGTTCTGGACGGGCAGAAGCATCGCCCGCAGTCGCGCTGACAGTTCCCTTAATGCTGCCGGCTACTCCCTGGGCGTATGCCCGGGAAGTCAGCGTTACCGCGTGGAAAAAGAGCACCAACCCGCACAGCCAAGTAAACTTCAGCTTGCGTTTGCTTTTCATCATGGATGCGTGTCGCTTGCGGCACGCCAGGAAAACGGATCGGCAATGATTCCGGTAAAATAAGAGGAGACTTCTAATGGAGGTCTCGTACCCGAAAAACAGCTTCAGTTCTTCAAGACTATTAGCCTGATTGAAGAGTGAGCTTACTCCAGTTTTCCCTGACCGACAAGAGTCGAATGCTCTGCATTAGTTTTCAGCCAGATGGGGATTGAGCGATGACCTATGTCACTTCACAAGCATGATCACTTTGCGCTCGCGCCCGCCGTCGAATTCGCAAAGAAAGATTCCCTGCCAACGACCCAGCAGCAGCTCGCCGTCTTTGAAAGGAATGGTAATGCTTGAGCCGACGAGGCTCGCTTTGATGTGCGCGTCCGAGTTTTCTTCGCCGTGACGAAAGTCCATGCCGTGCTGCGGAATCAAAGTGCGCAGCGCATGCAGCAAGTCGCGCGGCACGTCGGGGTCGGCGTTCTCGTTAACCGTGAGACCGGCGGTCGTGTGCTGGACATAGAGCGCCACGAGGCCTTCGCTCGCGCCGGATTCCTTCAGTTTCTGTTGGACTTGATCCGTGAACTCGACAAGTTCTTCGCGTTGATTAGAACGGACTTTTAGAACGTACATGACGGGATTGTAGCGCAAAACTCATCCGCAGATTTCACAGATTACTCAGATAAGGATTTTAACTTGGCTGAGTTGATAAATCTGTGGAATCTGCGTAATCGGCGGACAAACGTTTGAGTTGACGCGGCGGCGCGAATTCATTCAAGCCTCGCCGCACCAATCATGTTAAGAAACACGCTACCGCCGCTCGCGTCCAACGATTTGTTGGGCATCGGGGAGAGTTCTCACACGCGCGATGCCGTGGTGTAGTTCACTTAGTGACGTTTGATGCCGGCAGTCTTCGCTGACTGCTCGCGAGCATGCCTCAATTTCTTGGCCAATTCTTGGGCGCGGTATTCAACCGGCTCTGTGAACTTGAGAGACTTAAATGGGTTAAGACTGTATGTTTGTCCCCCCATATTAGTACTCCATAACCGGTCGCCGTCAGAAGAAACGAGTCTGGCGGTAACGCTTATGTCCGCCGGACCTCCGTAGAACCCCGATCGTGAAACGGAAGTTGCGCCGCTTAGAATTGCGTCCGCCTGTTCACGCTTGCCAACGACCACAAAGCCGTTCTCGGAAAGCTGATCTTCCAAAAGCAATCGAAAGCGTTCGGCCTCTGGCGACGTTCCCATGTCCTCTACGTAAATCTTCTGGACAAGATGAAGGGCCATTGGCCGACCTTGTGAATGGGTTTTGGCTGAGACGTTCAACGCGATTCCGCATAGTGCTAGCAACAACGCTATTGTAAGTTTACGCATGTCATACCCCTTTTTCAGGTTGTGATCGGTTAACTGCCAGGGAGACTTTGTATGGAACATCACCTCCGATGTCGCAAGGGTGCCTGCAAGATGCCCAACTACTCTTCTTCTTCGCCAATCGATCTTTTTATCCGAATGGTTGAGTTTGCGGGAGCGGCGGGCGTTGAGTTCGGTGATGGATAAACCGCGCGCGCGCCGACTTCGGCGCGGAACTGGCCGTTCAGATCATAGAGCCGCCGGTATTGAAGTGTGTTGCGCACCACGCCCTGAATGTAGAGGCGCGTCTCGCGAAACGGCACGGCTTCGGCCCACTCGTCCAGTTCCAGCGGCAAAGTCGCACGCCACTGCACGACGCGTCCCGGTCCGGCGTTGTATGCGGCGGCGACGTATTCGATGCGACCGTACTTGTCGATTTGATCGCGCAGGAAGGCCGTGCCGAGTTGAATGTTCAGGCGCGGCTCGAACAGCGATTCCATCGTGATCGCGCGATCGACGCCTACCTTCTTTGCAGTCATGATGCCGGTAGGAACGACGACTTGCATCAACCCATAAGCCTTTGCCGACGAAACGGCGCGGGGATTGAAAACGGATTCCTGGCGAATCAATCCCGCGACCTGGTATGGATCGAGCGAACGCGCGCGCGACTCCTGCGCGATGATGTCCCAGTAAGCGAGCGGATAAAAAATGTCCCATTCGTCGGGCCGCATTTCTTCCGGCTTCATCTGCGAATAGTCTGGATAGCTGCGCTTCAGAACATTCAGCGCCTGCACGTTGTCGTTGCGCGAACGGTAGATTTTGGCGATGGCGAGATTGATACGAGGGCTCGACGGCGCGACGGATGAAACGACGCCAAGTTCTTCCAAAGCCCAATCGTCGGTTCCGATGATCGAAAGCTGATCGGCTTTCGCGATTCGTTCGTCTTCACTGGGCCCGGCAGTTTCCTCGGCGACGCTGACCGTTTGCAGATTCGCAACGGCACGACCGACAGGCGAGTCCGCTGCAAAGTCTTTCTGCGGCACGTTGCCGTTGCGCGCCATGTTGTCGAGCCGCTGTTTGGCGAGATAGCCGTACCAGTTCGCGTCATAGCGGGCCTGCAAGCCTTGATAGATCGCGCGCGCTTCCGCAAGCTTGCCGCTGCGCTCGCTGTCACGCGCGGCCCAGTAAGCCGCCTTGCCCCGAAAGTCAGTGTTGCGATCCGCGTAATTTGCGAGATGCTCAGTCAACATCCGCGACGACTCAGCCAGGTTCTTAGCTTCGTGTGCCTGCCACGCGAGATAGAATTGCGCGGGCGTAACGTCGGCATTGCCGGGATAGAAGTTCACCGCGGCGCGATAGAAATAGCTCGCGTTCGCATCGTCTTTCGTTTCTTCCGCGTGTTGACCCAACTGCACAAATGCGCGCGTCGTCCAGGCGCTGCCGGGGAAAGCGCGGCGCAAATCTTCTGCCGCGCTGCGCGCCTGTGCCCACTGCTTTGCGCGGCCATAAGCCATCGCCAGATTGAACAAAGCTTCGGCGCGCGCTTCGCCAGTTGGCGCTGGCGAAGCATTCAAAGCTGAGGCGGCGTCGGCAAACCGTTTCGCGTTTGACGCGGCGATACTACGGCGCGCTTGCAAGTCAGGCGTCGCGGTATTCGGAAATCGAGTGAATGCATCGGTGTAAGCGTCGAAGGCTTCGCTGAAATGTTTCGCCGCGAAAAGTCTTGCAGCGCGCACGCTCGCCTCTTCGGCGTTTGCCGGAGCAGTCGTGGAGCTCAGACGCGTGATCGAGGTGGCCGCGTCCGAGGCTTCCACTGACGCGGGCGCAAAGAAGTAGATGCGGCGATAGCTCGCGAGCGCGCCGGTCGTGTTTCCGGTTTGCTCGTAAGCTTTCGCGGTTAACAGTAACGCCGCGCCGTCATCTTTCGCGGCGAGTTGCTTCAGCGCGACAGGGATCGCAGCAGCCTGGCCGTCCTGCATAAACAATTGAGCGTCATGAAGGAAAGCTTCGCGAGCGCGTGACGAATTCGGATAGTCGCGCGCAAGTTGTTCATAAACCGCGCGCGCTTCCACACGCCGATTGGCTTGTTCGAGCGCACCCGCGCGCAGCCACAAACCGTAATCGCCGATCACTGTGTAATCACGAATCGCGCTTGAATCCAGAAGCGAGGCCGCGCCGGCAAAATCTTTCGCGTTCAGCTTGATGCGCGCGTGCACGATCCTTGCCAGCGCACCCGCGGTCGTCTTGGGAAAATCCGACTCGATACGCGCGACCGCGTCTTCCGCGGGCAAAACGCCGCCGCGCGTCATCGAGCGCAAAGTCTCGCGCGCTTTCATTTCTTGCGGCGTTTGCTGCAATGTGCGACAGCCGGCGATCAGAAATAGCGGAGCGATCACGCCTACCGCGGCCATGAGTCCCAAAAGGATGAATGCGAGACGATGCCGACGAAAGCTAATCATGCCCGTATCATAGTCCAAGAGCGGTTTCGCGGAAAGAGTCCCGTAGGGACGAAATGTTTATAGACCGCGAAAAATCTCAAACCATTCCGCGTGGAGCGAAATGTTGCGCATTTCGCTCCACGCGGATTTGAAAACTCGGGAACGTCGAGAGCTATAAATATTTCGCCGCTACGCGGCTAAACCACAAAACGAAAACGGCCACCGTGATGGTGGCCGCTAACTCTTGATTATTGGTAGCGCATACGGGACTCGAACCCGTGATCTCTGCCTTGAGAGGGCAGCGTGTTAACCAACTACACCAATGCGCCGCAGATGACTTTGGGATTATAGGTGTCGCCACCACACGCCCGCAAGTTGGAGTGAGTTGAGAGTTCAAGCTTTAGCTTGGTTGTTTCCGGATGGCAACCTAAAGGTTGAACTCTGAACCCAAATTCGTGGCCCTGGATGTGAGCGCCGTCACATTCCGTTATTCGCGTGGCATGATATACTCCGCCTTCGCAATTTTATCTTCATCAAGTCGGTAGCGCTCGCTCAGAAGAACAGATGAACATCGCGGTGTTGCGTGAGACGGGAGCAGGCGAGGCGCGGGTCGCGTTGATGCCCGATTCAGCCCAGAAACTCGTAGCGCGGAAGGTATCCGTTTCAATCGAAAGCGGCGCCGGTCTGGGCGCGGCGCGCACTGACGATGATTACGCAACTGCCGGCGCAACCGTCGTCGACGATCGCAATGCGTTGCTCGCGTCCGCGGATATCCTGGTAGTCGTCAATCGTCCATCACCGGAAGATTTCAATCGTCTGAAAAAAGGCGCGGTGGTGCTTGGCTTTCTGCGACCGCTCGACGAACCAGCCGAGTTAGCTCCTGCCTTAGAACATGGACTGACAACCTTCGCGATGGAATTGGTGCCGCGTATCACGCGCGCGCAGGCGATGGACGCGTTGTCTTCGATGGCCACGGTCACCGGCTACAAAGCAGTCCTGCTCGGCGCTAATCAAATCCCGCGCATGTTCCCATTATTGATGACTGCGGCCGGCACTGTGCCGCCGGCGCGCGTTCTCATCCTGGGCGCGGGCGTTGCCGGCTTGCAGGCAATTGCTACTGCGCGGAGACTCGGCGCAGTCGTCGAAGCTTACGATGTGCGCGCCGCCGCAGGCGAACAAGTGCGTTCGCTCGGCGCAAAATTCCTGGAGGTCGATCTGGGCGGATTACAAACCGAAGACAAAGGCGGCTATGCGGTCGAGTTGTCGGAAGAAGCATTGAAACGCGGCCGTGACTTGATTGCCGAACACGCGAAGACCGCTGACGTGATCATCACTACGGCGCAGGTGCCGGGCAGACGCGCGCCCGTTTTAATGGAAGAACCCGCTGTCGATGCAATGAAGCGCGGCTCAATAGTCATAGACCTCGCGGGCTCGACGGGCGGCAATGTTTCCGTGAGCAAGGCCGATGAAGTTGTTGAGCGCGATGGGGTCGTGATCATGGCGCCGACGAATCTTCCCGGCAGCGTGCCGGTGCATGCGAGCCAGCTCTACTCACGCAATGTCACATCGTTTCTGAATCTGCTAATCAAAGACGGCGAATTGCATCTCGATATGGACGACAACATCGTCGGACCATCGTGCGTGACGCATGAAGGTAAGTGGGTGAACGAACGCGTGGCCGCGGCAATGCAGGCCGTTGCCTAACGATGATCTTTCCACCAAGACGGGATATTATTGAGGTGCAACCAGTCCGGAGCAACTGATGGCACAAAACATCGAGGGTGAGTTACGAGAGCAAATCAGGAGACTTCCGAGCGAACAGCAACGTCGGGTGCTGGATTTCGCTCGGTCCCTCGCGATGCCTCAACGTAATGGAGGATCGGGTCAGGCTTTGCTTAGTCACGCCGGCAAGATCGAACCAACTGACTTGGCAATCATGGAACGAGTAATCCAGGATGGTTGCGAAACGGTTAACCCTGACAGGGGATTTGAAAAGATGCATTTCGTTTAGCAGGAGCAGGAACTATGGCGATGCACATCTCAGAAGACATTCGGCCGTTCGCTGATCTTGAGCAGAACGCCAGTGAGGTCCTGGAGCAATTGCGCGCAACTGGACGTCCCATCGTTCTCACCGTCAAAGGGAAAGCAGATGCTGTGCTGATGGATGCGAAGACTTATGAAAAGCATTTAAGGGCAGCCAACCTGTCGCGTCTGCTCGCCCCGGCGGAAGCCGATGTCGCCGCTGGCCGCGTGCGCTCAGCGCGCTCGTTCCTTAAAGAGTTCAAGAATGCGTGATAGGAGCAGTGGTAAGGTAGGTACAACCGGACCGTGGAACTGGAGGTCAAGCCAATGAAAGACGAAGAACTGCTCGCGAGAATAACTATCGATCCCAAGGTGATGGTGGGCAAGCCCGTCATCAAGGGCACACGACTGACGGTTGACTATGTTCTCAATCTGCTCGCTCATGGGGCCACGGCGGCGGAGATCACTGAGGAGTATGAGGGTCTGACACAAGAGGACATCCGAGCTTGCTTTCTTTTTGCCACCAAAACTCTTGAAGACGCATCCTTTGTTCCGCTCGAGATGGAGCATGCGTAGATGAAGTTTCTGGTCGATGAGTGCACCGGTCATGCGGTCGCACGTTGGCTGAAACAGCAGGGCCACGATGTATTCTCAGTTTACGATCAGGCACGTGGAATCGACGATGATAAGGTAATAGAGATTGCACAGGTCGAGGAACGCATTCTAATCACTAATGATCGAGGCTTTGGAGAGAAGGTCTTCCGCGAACGACGCCCGCATCACGGCGTCGTTTTTCTTCGCTTGGCTAATGAACGGTCGGCTAACAAGATCCGCGTGCTTGATCAATTGATCAGCCAGCACAGCGATGCGCTGTCAAGCCGTTTTGTCGTAGTGACCGAGACTCGCGTTCGCTTTGCCAAGACATAAACGAACGCGTCGCCAAGGCAGTAGCCGCGTAGTCCAATGAAGAGTGAATTGGATCTGAACAGTGGTAAGGACCGACCGGCCCGCGAACCGGAGGGTTTCAGCCAGGTGGTGAAGGCGTATGCGGCGGGGTTGTTGACCGCTGTGAGTTTCGGCCTCGGCGGCTTCTTTCTGATATATGACCGCACGGGTTCGATGGGTTGGGTCTTATTCCTGGCCCTCCCCATAGCGACAGGGTTCGCCACCGCGCTGGTTGCGCGCGTTCGCAGCATCGTAATCGCCTCGATTCTAATCGGCCTGATGATCTGCACCGTCATACTGCTGCTCATGGGTTATGAAGGTTTTGTCTGTGTAGTAATGTCTTTGCCGATATTAATTGTAGGCATGACGGTGGGTGCGTTGTTAGGCTCACTTGTTCGCATCCACGTGCTGCCAAGATTCAGGAAGCCGCGGATACCGATGATGCTTTCGCTCCTCGTGCTCCCTTTGTTCCTCATGGGCGCGAACAGCGCGGAAACGGAATCGAGGAGGACGTTAAGAGCCGAAACCATTACCGACACCGCGGTTCTCAATGGATCCCCCGAAGAAGTCTGGAACGATCTTAAGACCATGGACAGCGTCAGGGGAACGAAAACTTTTCTGATGAAGATCGGCCTGCCGGTCCCGGTAAGCTGCAAGACCGAAGGCGAGGGCGTCGGCGGCAAGCGCACTTGTTACTTTGAGACCGGTTACATCGAAGAACGAATTACGAAGTGGGATTTCCCCAACTCAATGCAGTTTGAAATCACGGCATCGGATGTTCCGGGGCGGCCGTGGTTATCGTTCAAGGATGCAGGTTACGAATTCAAACGAGATGGTGATCGCACAGTTATTACGCGAACCACAACGATCGTATCGCGGTTGTCTCCTGCGTGGTACTGGCGAAGACTGGAAGTCATCGGGGTGCGTACCGAGCATCGATATCTGTTCGAAGCCCTTGAGAATGATCTCAAGGCTGCCAAGTAGCGCGGCGGCAACTCCTGCGGAGAATGAATCTATGAACTCAGACACGTTAATCGCCGCCCTCTACGTTTTCGTGCTGGCGGCGTTTCTTGGGTACCAGGTTATTTCGCGCGTGCCGCCGCTTCTGCACACGCCTTTGATGTCGGCGACGAATGCGATCTCGGGCATCTCTTTGGTTGGTTCGATCGTGATTGCCGGCGGGACCGGGCCGCATCATAGCAAGGTGGCGATGATGCTCGGGTTCATTGCCGTGGTCTGTTCGACGACGAACGTGGTCGGCGGCTTTGTGATCACGGATCGAATGCTGCGCATGTTCAAGCGCAAGAAATAATCCACAGATTACGCAGATTACACAGAACTAAGACAAAGCCACAAAGAGGCACAAGAAGCACAAAGTGAAATCAGGCAAATCGATAAGCTCATTCGAACTAAGCATTCTTTCTTTGAGCCTTTTGTGCCTTTTCGTGGCCAATTCCTGTTCTGAATCTGTGAAATCTGCGTAATCTGCGGACGATACAATGAACCTGCAAACCTACTTCATCGAATTCAGTTATCTGCTCGCCTCGATTCTTTTCATTCTTGGCCTCAAGGGCTTGAGCCATCCCGAGACCGCAAAGCGCGGCATGCACCTCGCTGAGTTCGGCATGATGATGGCCATCATCGGCACGCTGATGCATTTCGAGATCGTCAGCTACACCTGGATCATCATCGGACTTTTGGTCGGCTCGACGTTGGGCCTGGCCATGGGCGTTTGGGTGCCGATGACTGCGATGCCGCAACGGACTGCGCTGTCGCACGCGTTCGGCGCGTTCGCCGCGGCGCTGGTCGGAATCGCCGAGTATTACAGCTACACGCACGGCTTTAAGCCGCTGGCCGAACTCAGCCATATAAAGATGAGCGCGATGGGTTTCGAGATCATGCTGGGTTCGTTGACGACGACGGGCAGCCTGATCGCGTTTGGAAAGTTGCAGGGCATCGTACCCGGCAAGCCACTCGTTTATCGCGGCCAGAACATCTTCAACATGAGTCTGCTGGCGGCGACTATCGGGCTTTTCATCTATCTGATTTTTGTGCCGACGGCAGTGATTCCTTTCTACATCATGCTGACGCTGGCTTTTGTGTTCGGCGTGCTGCTGGTCTTGCCGATCGGGTCGGCGGACATGCCGGTGGTGATGTCTCTTCTGAATTCCTACGCGGGTCTGGCGTCGGCGGCGACGGGCTTTGTGCTTAAGAACAATGTGCTGATTATCGCGGGCACGCTCGACGGGTTCTCCGGATTCATTCTGTCGATCCTGATGTGTCGCGCGATGAATCGTTCAATCACGAACGTTTTGTTTGGAGCGTTTGGCAGCGCCGCGACTGCCGTTGTTGGCGAGGGAGTACAGGGCGAGATGCGCGAAGTCAGCCTTGACGACATCGCGGTGCAATTGGCCTACGCCAACAAGGTGGTGTTTGTGCCCGGCTATGGTCTGGCCACGGCCCAGGCGCAACACGCGGTGCGCGAACTGGCCAGTGTTTTGGAAAAACGCGGCGTGACCGTGAAATACGGCATTCATCCGGTGGCCGGGCGGATGCCCGGACACATGAATGTACTGCTGGCCGAGGCGAACGTTCCTTACTCGCAGCTTTACGAGCTGGAACAAATCAATCCTGAATTTCCGACGACTGATGTCGCGGTCGTGATCGGCGCAAACGACGTGGTCAATCCCGACGCGCGAGACAATCCGAACAGCCCGATCGCCGGCATGCCGATCCTCGAGGTCGATCACGCGAAGTCAGTCGTCGTTTTGAAGCGTGGACAAGGCAAGGGTTTTTCCGGACTCGAGAATCCGCTGTTCTTCAAACCCAATACCGGAATGCTCTACGGCGACGCGAAAGACACGCTGACGAAGCTCGTCGGCGCCGTGCAACACGCGTAACCGGTTTTCGGTTTCTTCGCGTCCTGCTTTGGTAAAGAAAGATTGAACCGCAGAGGACTCAGAGGATCTCGCAGAGGCTCACAGAGAAAACCTTTGCGTTCCTCTGCGAAACCCTTTGCGCCCTTTGCGGTTAAGCTTTGGGGGCGGCGCACTCAACCTAAGAAGCGTCTCATGCGAAAACTAAAACTCTATTCACTGTTTTTCATGCTCGCGCTATCGCTGGTGCTGCCGACAACCCTGGCGCAGCGCAAAGCCGGCACAGCGAAGCCAACCAATGCGGCGGCGTTGATGACGGCGCGCGGCGTCGACACGATCTCCGCTGCACAGTTGCGAGACTACCTTTCGTTCATCGCTTCGGACGAGATGGAAGGCCGCGACACGCCATCGCGTGGGCTGGACACCACGGCGAAGTTCATCGCGATGAATTTGTCGCGCTGGGGATTCAAACCCGCAGGTGATAACGGGAGTTTCTTTCAACGCATCGCACTGCGCCGCGATCAGCTCGACGGCGCGCGCTCAACCGCCGAGATCAACGGGCATAAGTTCAACTTTGGCGACGACTTTTTGCCGAACGCGGTCGCCGCGGCGCTCAACGGTCCGCTGGTCTACGTAGGCAACGGCTGGGTCTTGAAGTCCAAAAACATCGATGCGTATCAAGGCGTTGATGTGAAGGGCAAGATCATGGTCGTCCTTGGTCAGGGATTTCCAAAGGGAGTCACCACCGCCGATTTGAGAAGCGGCACGCCGGGAGTTGACTGGTTCAATCCGCTGCTCTACGCCCAGCAGCACGGTGCTCTGGGCGTCCTGACGATTCCAGACGCGACCATAACTCAGAACTGGGAACAACAACGCCAGCGGGCCATGCAAACCGCGCGTGCGGTTGTCGAAAAGTTTCAGACCAACGCGCCAGTGTCGAACGTGACGATGTCGGTGAAGATGGCAAACGCTCTGCTTGAAGGAGAAAAGTTTGACGCCGCCACTCTGATCGCACGCGCGCAGACCGGCGAACCGGTTCCGGCATTCGATCTCAATTCCAGCGAGAACGTGAGCATCACGATCGCAGTCAAGCCTGATCATCCAACAACGCAGAACATCGTCGCCGTGTGGGAAGGCGGCGCCACCGTTTTGAAGAACGAATATGTCGCCCTCGGCGCGCACTATGACCACGTAGGGATTTGCGCGCCGGGAACCGCCGATCCAATTTGTAACGGCGCGGACGATGACGGCTCAGGCACGACCGCGCTGCTCGGGATGGCGGAAGCGATCTCCCACGCGAAAGCCCGACCCAAGCGCTCTGTTTTATTTGTCTGGCATTGCGGCGAAGAAAAAGGTCTTTGGGGCTCGCGTTACTTCACTGAGTATCCGACGATTCCGCTCGCCCAGATCGTGACGCAACTCAACATCGACATGATCGGCCGCAGCAAGAAAGACGGCGACACCGAGCCGCTTAACAAAGATCTTTCCGGACCCAATCAGATCTACGTGATCGGCTCAAAGATGATGAGCACGGAACTCGGCGAGCTGACCGAATCAGTGAACAAGTCGTTTCTAAACCTTCAGTTCGATTTTCGCTACGACGACCCAGTGGATCCGAATCGCTTTTTCTTCCGCAGCGATCATTACAACTATGCGCGCAAGGGAATTCCGATCGTCTTTTTCTTTGACGGCGTGCACGAAGACTATCACCGTCCGGGTGACGAGCCGCAGAAGATCGACTATCAGAAGATGGAAAAGGTCACGCGCACGGTGTACCTGATGCTGTGGGAAGTCGCCAACCGCGCCACGCGCGTGAAAGTTGATAAGCAGTTGCCGGCGCAGTTACAACAAAGGGCAGGCTGAGCGGCGCCTCACGCACTGCCTTCTTCTGGTCCCATTTCTGTGACTTAAAAACCCCCGGTGTGATATAACTCCGCCGCTCTCCAGCTCTGCAATCCGCTGATAAGGTGGCGACATGAAGATTCTATCCACTCTGCTGAGTCTGTTAATGCTCGGTCTGGCTCCGACGGCCGAGAACTCACAAAAATCACCTGCCGATCTCGTCTTCATCAACGGCAACATCTACACCGCAAATGAAAAGCAGCCGCGCGCGGAGGCTGTCGCCGTCAAAGGCGATCGCATTATCTTCGTGGGCTCGAACGCAGCCGCGAAGCAGTATGAAGGCGCGACCACGCGCATCGTTGATCTGCACGGCCAGACGATGCTGCCCGGGATGGCCGATGCGCACCAGCATCTGGAGGGAGTCGGCTTTCGCGAGATGACGCTGAACCTGGAAGGCATCATCAACCTTCAGGATTTTCTCGCGAAGGTAAAGGCCCGCGTCGATCAGGCAAAGCCGGGTGAATGGGTCACCGGACGCGGCTGGATTGAAACTTTCTGGACGCCGCCGGTGTTTCCGACGCGTTGGGATCTCGACAAAGTCGCACCAAACAATCCCGTGATTCTGGGGCGCTCAGACGGTCACGGCACGGTCGTGAACAGCGCGGCTTTGAAGATCGCCGGCATTACGAAAGACACGCCGAGTCCTTTTGGCGGTGAGATCTCAAAAGACAAACGAAGCGGCGAGCCAAACGGCATGCTGTTGGACGCCGCCCAGGGACTCGTGCGCCGTCACGTTCCGCCTACTTCGTCCGCCGATGCCGAACGCGCGGTCGTGCTCGGAGTGCAGAGAGACATCGGACTAGGCTGGACACAGGTCCAGGATCCCGGTGGAAGTTACGAAGACATCGATATCTACCGGAAGCTATACAGCGAAGGAAAGATCAAGCTGCGCATTTACAAAGTGCTTTCCGCACCGGGAAAGGAAGCTCAGCGACTTTTGAGCGAGGGACCAATCATCGGCGCGTACGGCAATCGCCTTACCGTTCGCGCGCTCAAGTTTTACGCCGATGGCTCACTCGGTTCACGGAGCGCGGCTCTGCTTGCGCCGTATTCTGACGCGCCCGAGACTTCCGGATTCTTGACCGTCAAGGAAGAAAATCTGCTGCCTGTGCTGGAAGAAGCGTTGCGCAAAGGCATTCAATGTGAGACGCATGCGATCGGCGATCGTGGCAATCGCTTCATTCTTGATGAGTACGAGAAAGCTCTGAACGCTGTGCCAGTGAATCAGCGCAAGATCGCCAATCCGCGCTGGCGCGTTGAGCACTCGCAGATTGTGAACCCGGCGGACATCCCGCGCTTTGCGAAGCTCGGGATTATTCCTTCGATGCAGCCGTCACACGCTATCGGTGATCTGCATTTCGCGCCCGCGCGTCTGGGAATCAAGCGTCTGGAAGGTGCCTATGCCTGGAACAGTTTCATCAAGTCAGGCGTAGTTGTTCCCGGAGGGTCGGACGCGCCGGTCGAACGCGGCGAACCAATGATCGAGTTTTACGCCGCCGTCGCGCGCAAGGACCTGAAGGGATTTTCCGGCGAAGGCTGGCACCCGGAAGAAGCCGTGTCACGGGATCAGGCTTTGAAGATGTTCACAATCTGGCCCGCGTACGCAGCGTTTGAAGAGAACCTGCGTGGTTCGATTGAAGTGGGCAAACTTGCCGACTTGACGGTGCTCTCGGCCGACATCATGAAGATTCCCGAGATGGAAATCCTCAAGACGCATTGCGTGATGACGGTGATTGGCGGCGAGATTGTTTATGAGAGCAAGTAGCCAAGGTGTTTACGAGTCGTGCTTACAGAACAAGGAACGGTCGACTAGCCTGCGAAGCAGGCGGTAGAGTGATAGCCCCTGGCGAAGCGTAGCGGAGCCTGGGGTAACCATCGCAAAATAAATCCAAGCCTGCGGAGCAGGCGACAGAGGTCTCACAAATGTCATACACGAATCTCCTGTATCACATCGTGTACGCGACAAAGGAACGCGCGCCGCTAATCACCAAGTCACTGCGACCTCGGTTGCACGAGTATCTTGGAGGTACGGTGCGCGGCCTTGGCGGTGTTGCGTTAGAGGTCAATGGAGTTGCCGATCACGTTCACATTCTCGCTAAGCTGCGTCCGACGATCTCGGTATCGGAATTCCTTAGCAAGTTAAAGTCTGGATCATCGGGCTGGGCAAAGCGACAGACTGCGGGAAGATTCGGTTGGCAAGCCCGATTCGCAGCTTTCACAGTCAGCGAATCGCAGGTAGAGCGAGTGCGCCGTTACATTCGTAACCAGGAAGAGCATCATCGAACTAAATCCTTCGAGGAAGAATTTAGGGCTCCGCTGCAAGCACACAATATCGGTTTCGATGCAGCTCATTTATGGGGATGAACTCTGTCGCCAGCTTCGCAGGCTCTTTTGATTTTTTCGTCGGTGTCCCCAGGCTCGGCTGCGCCTCGCCAGGGGCTTTATTCTGCCGCCTGCTGCGCAGGCTGGTTGTTCGGTTTTAATTGCACATGTTGATTACGGTGATTGGCGGAGAGATTGTTTACAAAGCGTCAAAATAGCGGTTCTGTTATGAGTCGGATAATTCTCACGGCGATTACTATTCTTCTTTTCATTTTCTCGAGTTGTGCGTGTTTAGCGAAGCAGCAAACTAAGACGCAAGCTTCGTCCTCGACAGCCCCAACACCCTCACCTTCGCCGCAGCAAGAACCAGATGACAAGGAAGTCAATGAACGCGCTTCGCTTGGTGGAGGTCTTTACATTGTTCCAAAGGACATTGATGAGACTAACGACAGACTCCACTATGAGATTGGGATCGCGTATCCTGAAATTACCGGATCAGGCAAGCTACAGGTCCTGGGCTTCAATCGATTGGCGGCCACAATCGCAAAACGCGAGGCGAGTCAATACAGAAGATTTCAATTTGGTCCGAGGGAAAGACTTCCGCCATGGTGGAAAGACTCTAAAGAATACCTTTCTATGACTTACGACGTCATCTGCGCAAACGATGTACTAGTCAGCATTCGCTTTGACTTGCAAACCTACACGCGAGGTTCAGCTCATGCCGTACAGCAATTCAGAGTCATCAACTATGATTTGGAGCACGGAAAACAGTTTCAGTTAGGCGACCTCTTCACGCCCAATTCCCAATACTTGAACTTCATCGCAGACTATTGCCTCAGCTCACTTCGAGAACTGAATCGAAGCGACTGTCTAGAAGCAGCCAAACGTCCCGGGAGCGGGATCGATCGGGACTATTGTCAGCGAGTTGCCAACAATGACTTTTGGCTTCCGGAATATGCTCGCCCGATTTCTAATAACTTTCAGTTCTGGAATCTTACGAAGGATGGCTTGCTGACAAGTTTTGAAGAATGTCGAATGGCGGGCTGTGCAGCCGGACCAAGAGAGGTCACGATCCCCTATGACAAATTGAAAAACATTGCAAATCCGAAGAGCGTACTGTCACGCCAGATGGCTCTTTCCCCACAATAGGCTTTCAGGAGTAACACCATCGATCCAATCACCTTCAAACTTCTGATCAGTCTGGCGATTGTCGTCATCGCAACGCTGCACGGTTACGGCGCGGCTTGGCTGGCAATCTGGATGCTGTTTCATCCATACAAGTCGTTGAAAGTGTTTCGTATCACCATCTGGCCGCAGGGAATGATTCCGCGTCATCGCGAGCGTTTGGCGCAATCGATTGGGAACGCGGTTGGCAATGAACTCGTGTCGCAGCAGACAGTCTTCGACGCGCTTTTCGAAACCGGATTCTTCAGTCGCAAAGTCGAAGGCTTTGTTAATTCATACACAACGGAATTGCTTTCGACCGTTTATCCGTCGCTGATGGAAGCGCTGCCCAGCGGCGCGCGCGCGCCGGTGCTCGACACGATCGCGGCGTTGCAGTTGCGATTATCAGAACACATCGCCGCGGTCTTGAAGAGCGAGGAAACCGCCGCCGCGATTGAAAAGTTTGTCGATCGACAGGTCGATAACCTGTTGGAGCGAAAGCTGGATGAGACGGTTAGCGAAGAAACCTTCGCGCAGATTCTGCGATTCGCCGAGGAACGCTTTCATGGCCTGGTGAGCGAAGCAGGATTCGAAGCGAAGGTGCGCGCGTTTGTCGGTGAGCGGCTCGACGATCTGACGCGCACCGACGCCACGCTGGCCCAGCTGTTCACGGCAGAGACGGTGGCGCTCATCAAAGATCGCGTCGATCGGCAGGTGCAGCCGATCGTGCATCACCTCGCCGAACTCGTGACCAGCAAGAACACCCGGATGCAAATCGGCGGGCTCATCAAACGCGAAGTCGACGATTACTACCAGCATCTTTCATTTATCAAAAAGATTTTCATTTCGCGCGAGCGCATCTATCGCGAAGTTGACGACCTGGTCCACAGCACTCTGCCGCGTCGCGTCGAAGAATATCTGCGGGGGACCGCGTTCGCACAGGAAGCCACCGTTTTTCTTAACTCGACGATCGACAATTTCATGGCGCGGCCGTTGAACGAAATGGTCGGCCAGGTTTCATCCGATAAGTTCGAGGCAATCAAACAGCAGGCCGCCACGCGTTTGGTCGCCATGGCGCAGAGTCCGGAACTCGCCAGCTCCGTGTCCGGCTATTTAAATGGCGCGCTCGGACGCTTCCGGCCCCAGACGCTGCGGGAATTGCTGTCAACACTGAATCCGGAATCAGCGCCGCGCGTGAAAGAGTTTCTGACGAAAAGTCTGGTGGCCGTGCTCGCTCGCGACGATACAGCGCAAACCATCAACGCGATTCTGAGCTCACAGATCGAGAAATTCCTGGATGCGCCGATTGGCCGGCTCGGCGATCACATGCCGAGCGGGGCAATCGAAAAAGCGGGCGCCGCCCTCACTGAGAAGATTACATTGGCCGCGCGCGAACGTCTGCCGGCGGCGATTGCCGAGTTTGATGTCGGCGGCCTGGTACGCAAGAAAGTTTCTGAGTATCCCATCGAGAAATTGGAAGAGCTTGTCTTGCTGGTCGCGCAGCATCATTTGAAAACGATCGAGTTGTTCGGCGCCGTGATTGGATTCTGGATCGGTCTGGGCCAGGCGATCTATTTTTGGTTTACTTACGTTCCGAAACACTAAGCTCAGAGATCAGAAGTCAGAGATCAGAGGTCAGAGATCGTCCGCGCGCCGGATTAACGCATTAATCGCTAACACTAAATAAAGATCGTGAAAAACAAAACCTCATCTTCGAACTTGCATACTTGCTTTGCTTTCGCTAAATTTTGCTATTGACATTCTGCTCGATAGATAATAAACAATGCATTCGTTGAAAGGAGTCATCCCCGAATGACCTACGTTGTTGTGGAAATGTGCGTTGACTGTAAGTACACAGACTGCGCCGCGGTCTGTCCTGTCGAAGCATTTCACGAATTGCCCGATCGTCTTTATATTAACGCCGACACTTGCATCGATTGCGACGCGTGTGTGCCCGAATGTCCGGTCGAAGCGATCTTCGCCGACACCAGCGTGCCTGAGCAATATGCGCACTGGACGCAAATCAATATTGACGAAGCGCCGAACTATCCCGTCATTAGCCAGAAAATTCCCGCCCTGCACGGAGAGAAGTGCTCCGGCCCGGCAGAGTAGGATCAAACCAAAACACCCTGCATTGTTAGACGATAGCTGATCGTCAATCGTCCGAGCTGAATTTTAGTTTTCGGGCGCGAGGATCTGGGCGAGACTCTGCAGCGCACTTCAAAACTGTTCCAGACCAAACTCATCCAGGTCCTGCAAGGCTTGCCGCGCTGCTTCCGAATTGTATTCGGTTGCCTGGCGGTGCAGGGCATAGCGCGCGACCGCAGCATCGACCGGATCGCGAAGCAGCATGACGAGTAGCGTGGCGGGCATTTGCGCCAGCGCTTCATGCGCCAATGCGCGCACCACGACGTTCGGGGATCGCGCCAGTTCGCAGACTTCGGTGGGCGCGAGTCGCTGGGCCAGAACACCGGCGAGAGAGTCAACGCGAGCGAAGTCGTTTCGTTCGTGCGCGCGCTGAATCAGTTGGGCAAACACTTCCGCTGATTGCGTCTGCTCTGTGAGCACGCCGGCGCAAGTGTCCGCGAGACTGCGCGCTCGTCGTGCCGATTCTTCATCGGTTGCTTCGCGGGCACGCTCGTCGAGCGCCGAGAGAAGTTGGCTTAACTCTCGATCGGCGCGGGGATCGTACGGCGCGGATCGCGCGGCCTGAGGGCCCGCCCCCGCAGCTGGTGATTGCCAGGCTCGTTCAAGCAAAGTCCGCGTGGCGGAACGCAAATCGTTCCACACGCTGGTTACTCGGGGCCCAAAATCTTCAATCATCATCCGTATCTTTTCGCCTCTCTGTTGCAGCGAATCTGTCGTCCTTCGACATTGTACTACACGGCCTACAACAAATCGCGCAATGCTGATAAGCTTGATTCGCTCGCAGTTGCGAAACGCGACTCTCGGTTGCTTAAGAGGTTTTAGAGTATGGCTATCAGCGAACAGTTGCTCGAAATTCTGGTTTGCCCGGCGTGCCGCGCCAAAGTTGAACTAAAACCTGACGGCAGCGGCCTGAAGTGCATTGAGTGCAAACGCGTCTTTCCCATCCGCGACGACATTCCGGTGATGCTGGTCGACGAAGCAAAAATCGAAGATGAACAGCCTGCGGGAAATAATTGAATCGTCGCCGAGCGTTCGTCATCTCTCTTTCGCGAATAAATCCGAAAGCGATGAACCGCAACCTCTCGCGCCGGCGCGTTGGGACTGGTCAACGGTGCAGCGTGTACTGGTCGTGCGCCTGCGCTCGATTGGCGACACCGTGCTAGTGACGCCCTCGCTATTCGCCTTGCGGCGCTTCCTGCCCGGCGCTCAGATCGACATTCTGTTGGAAGATTGGGTCGCGCCCGTGCTGGACGGTTCGGGTTTGGTTGATCGAGTAATTACGATTCCGCGGGATAGCACGACTGCTCGCGCCCGCACCGCGCGCGAGCTGCGCGCGACGCATTACGACGTTGTTTACAACTTGCATGGCGGCACTACGGCGACGCTTCTGACGCGCGCAACCGGCGCGAAGCATCGCGTCGGCTTCGAACATTATCAGTACGCGCGCTTGCACAATCACGCGGCGCCGTCGTCGCTCGACATTTGGCAACGACCGAAGTTGCATTCGGTCGAGCAGCAGCTCGCGTTGATTGGCTGGACCGGCGTGCCGGTGACTGATCGCCCGGCCACGAAGTTGGCGGTGAATGAAAACGCACTCTCCTCTGTCTCTGATAAACTTCGCGCCGCAGAGTTTGCAGGTTTTGATAAAGGGGTACCGTTCGCGGTGATTCATCCCGCCGCGGCGTTCGAGACGAAACAGTGGGCTGCGGAAAAGTTTGCGCGCGTGGCGGAGGAACTGGCGGCCCGTGGATTGACGCCGGTGGCGATCGTCTCGCCGCAAGAAAAGCCGTTGGCGGAATCGCTCATCAAACAATCGTCGGCGCGCGTCATCGCGTTGACTGATCTATCGTTGCCGGAAGTCACGGCGCTGGCTTCGCGGGCGCGTTTGTTTGTCGGCAATGACAGCGGCATCGCGCATATCGCGGCGGCCGCGGGCGCGGCTTGCGTAGTGATTTTCGGCTCGTCAAACGTTGCGCATTGGCGGCCGTGGACGACAAAGGCAAACGAAGTCGTACTGGAAGAGATGCCCTGCCAGCCATGTCACGGCTATTTCTGTGCTGAGTTTGAAAAACCTGAATGCATTCTGCGCGTGCCGGTTGAGCGCGTAGTGGGCGCGATTGATCGAGTTTTACGGGCGGACTAATTAAGTAGTCATAGGGAACCTTTGCGGTCTTCGCGCCTTTGCGTGAAATCAAAATACCCTTCGCAAACATGACGGCAACCCTGGACAAGCAACGTGCACAAGCTCTACTGGATCGCGCCCGCGAGTCAAACATCGTCGTGCTCGGCGACGTGATGCTCGACGAATTCCTTTGGGGCGATGTCACCCGCATTTCGCCGGAAGCGCCGGTGCCGGTCGTGGATATTCGGCGCGAATCAACGCATCTCGGCGGAGCCGCGAATGTGCTCGCGAATCTGCTCGCGCTCGGAGCGCAGGCGTGTGTGATCGGCGTCGTCGGCGATGACTTCGCCGGTGAAAGAATTCGAAGTTCCGTAAACGAAAAGAGCGCCATGCAAACGGATGGTCTGTTAGTCGCAGACAATTCGCGGCCGACGACGATCAAGACGCGCATCATCGCGCAGCAGCAGATGGTCGTGCGCGCCGACCGCGAGCACCGCACGCCGGTTGATGCGCAGACCGAAAGTAGGATCATTGCCGCCGTGAAAACTGCGTTGGCGAGCGCGCAGGCTCTGGTCATTTCAGATTACGACAAAGGCGTGGTCACGCCGCGCATCCTGTCTGAAGTTTTGCCGGCCGCGTACGGGCGCATGCCGGTGCTGATCGATCCGAAGATGCGAAACTTTGATTCGTATCGTCCGGCGACGCTGGTGACGCCGAATCATCACGAAGCTTTGCGTCTGGCAAACCTCGAAGAAGATTCCGACGCTGCTTTGCAAACCGCGGCGCGGATGATTCGCGCTCGACTGGGATGCGATGCCGTGCTGATCACGCGCGGCGATCGCGGCATGATGCTGTTCGAAGGCGAACGCGATCCGGTGCACGTGGAGACGGCTGCGCGCGAGGTTTACGACGTCACCGGTGCGGGCGACACGGTAATTGCAACGCTCGCCGCGGCGCTCGCCGCCGGCGCCTCGATGACTGAAGCGGCCGTGCTGGCGAATCACGCCGCGGGAATCGTCGTTGGCAAACTCGGCACGGCAACGGCGAGTGCTGATGAAGTTCTTGCTTCGTTTCAGTCGGCGACGAATCAAAAGGGTTGAGTTGGCGGGAAGCGCCAACGAGTCGGCGTAGCCGACGGCAGAGTGTAGCCCCGTACGGAGCGAAGCGGAGTGCGGGGTCAGCGATCAAGATAGGACACCGCGCCTGCGTTAGCAGGCGCAGCGGGGTGGCGTTACATTCTTTCGCCTGCTAAAGCAGGCTAGTCAAATCGTTTTGTCGGTGATACCCCAGGTTTCGCTGCGCTTCACCTGGGGCTACAATCTACCGCTTGCTGCGCAAGCTGGTTGCGAGGTTGTGTCTCAACTTGATCATCATGAGAACCATCGATTCCGAGACTCGCCGATTATCGTTCGCACTGGCTGTTGTCTTCGCGCTCGCGGTGACCCTGGTTCAGCCGCTCAGTCTTGCTCAGCCGCAACGCGATCGCCGAGTGGCGACACCGACACCCACTCCTGCGCCCGCAAGCTCGCGCCCGATTGCGTCGGCGCCGAATGCGCCTCGCGTGCTCGCCGACTTGCAGGCACGCATTGGAGAGATTGTGCGACAGCCGGCGCTTGAGCCGGGAATTTTCGCAGTCAAGATCGTTTCGCTCGACACTGGCGACATCATTTTTGAGCAGTACGCGAACAAGTTTGTGCGGCCCGCGTCGAACATGAAGCTTTACACCGTCGCGGCGGCGCTCGATCGGCTTACGCCCGACTATCACTTCATCACTTCCGTTTACGCGAAAGAAAAGCCGGACAAAGGCACGGTCAAAGGTGACCTGATTATTTACGGTCGCGGCGATCCTTCGATTGCCGCGCGCTTCAATAACGGCGACTACTTCAAAGGCATTAACGATCTCGCCGATCGCATCGTGGCCGCTGGAGTGAAGCGCGTCAAAGGCGATCTGGTCGGCGACGAAAGTTATTTCAATGGTGCGCCGTTGGGCAGCGGTTGGGAGTGGGAGGATTTGCAGTGGGCTTACGGCGCGCAAGTCAGCGCGCTGACCGTCAACGACAACGCGATCGACTTGAGCGTGAAGCCCGGCGATAAAGTGGGAGCGCCCGTGGTGATCACCGCCGGCCCGCCGGCCACATCGTTCATGACAATCGCTAATCGCGCGACCACATCGCCGCATGAATCGAAGAGCGACCTGCAACTTTATCGCGGCCTGGGCGCGAACACGCTCGAGGTTTCGGGCAGCTTGCCGCTGGGGGCTAACGGATTCAGCGGCAGCGTTGCGATTCCCGATCCAGCACTGGCTTTTGTGACGATGTTGCGAGATGCGCTGACAAAACGTGGCGTGAAGATCGATGGACGCACGCGAACAATCGATGCGCGTTCCGACGAAAAGAGTGTTCTGGATGTAATGAATCCGCCTGTCCAGATGCCCAAATGGCCGGTCGAAATTGCCAGCTTGCAGTCCCCGACATTTAGTGCGATCGCCGCACAGACACTGAAGCCGAGTCAAAATCTTTACACTGAGTTGATTCTGCGCACGCTCGGTCAATTTCCGGTGAGCAAGGGAGGGTCGCGTACGCTTGGCTACCTGGACCATGAAACTAACGAAGCGGCGGGACTGGAGGTAGTCAAAGATTTTCTGCGTCAAGCCGGCATCGGCGATAGCGATCTCGCCCTCAACGACGGCTCAGGTCTTTCGCGCAACGACATGATCACGGCGAACGCCACGGTGCAGTTGCTCACTTTCATGTCAAAGCACAAGTACTTCGCACAGTTTCGCGATGCGCTGCCGATCGCCGGGGTTGACGGCACGCTGCGCACGCGCATGCGAGGCACGCCCGCTGAGGGAAACCTGCGCGCAAAGACCGGCACGCTTAGTTCGGTTGCGTCCATGTCAGGTTATGTCACCACGGCCGCGGGCGAGCATCTGGTCTTTTCGATGATGCTGAATAATTATCCGGACGCGGGCGCGTTGCGCCGCGATTCAATCGACGCGATCGGGATCCTGCTCGCGTCGTTTGCGGGAAAGTCGCAGTAGCTTCTCTCATCAACACTTAGGTTCAGGATGCCGCCACGGTTCACAAAATTTCACGGCTACGGCAACGATTATCTCGTTTTCGAAAGTGACCAATTAGCCGAAGCCGGCGACCTGGGACCGTTCGCGAAGCGCGTGTGTAATCGCCATTACGGCGCCGGCGCGGATGGAATCGCCGTCGTCGGCGTTTCTGCCGACGACACCGCGGATTTCTCGGTGCGCATTTTCAATCCCGACGGCAGCGAAGCCTCGATGTCGGGCAACGGCACGCGCTGCGCGGCTTCGTACTTGTTTTTTCACGGCTTGTGGACGAGCGATCAGTTGCGGTTGCAGACGCGCAACGGCGTGAAGCGTTATTTCTTGCGCGAGCGGCTGAGCGACGACGCTTTTTCATTTCAATCCGAGCTGGGCCAGCCAAAATTCGACAGCGCGTCGATTCCGATGCTGACCGACGAGCCTCTCGATCGCGTGATTGATTATTCGCTTCGCGTTGGCGATGAAACTCTGCGTGTTACGGCCTTGCAGATGGGCAATCCCAACTGCTGCATCTTTGTTGACGACTTTTACAAAATTGACTGGCGCCGGCTCGGGCCGTTGATCGAAAATCACCCACAGTTTCCCGAGCGCACCAACGTAATCTTTGTTCGCGTCCGCGATCGGGCCAACATCGAAGAGCGTCTGTGGGAGCGCGGCGTCGGCGAAACCGAAAGCTCGGGCACGTGTTCGTGTGCGGCCGTGATCGCGTCGGTGATAAATGACAAGACTGATCGACATGTTAATGTCCACGCGCCTGGCGGCGTGATTCCGATCGAGTGGCGCGACGACGGCGAAGTCGTGCTGACCGGCCGCGCGGACTTGGTTTACAGCGGCGAGTGGTTGCAGAAATAATCGTTTCCGTGTCTTCACAAATGAAAGCCCCCCAAGCAATCGGTCTCAAGCAGACCATTTTCCTGGCGATCTTCGGAGTTGCTCTTCTTGCGATCGCTTTCCTTGTCGGCTGCACGCGAAAGCCCGTCGTCGCGCCTCCGCCAATAATCGAGAAACCAAAACCGCCGACCGCTATCCCGATGTGGCTTGGCAGTGCCGAACGGAATTTCTATGGCACGGGTCCCTGGAAACATGGCGAGCTGAAGATCGTGTGGGAAGTTGTAACCGGTTTCATGAGCGGCCGGCTTCACAAGGACCCCTGGGGCGGCACTTCGTGGCCGGGGCAGGCGTCGATCCGCGACGATCGCGTTTATTTTCCTTCCGCGGACGGCAATGTCTATTGTCTGAACCGAAACGACGGCAGCGTGATTTGGAAGTTCAAAGGCCGGGACAGTATGAAGGCCACGCCGGTGATTCTGGACGACAAGATCCTGGCCAGCGGACTCGATCACCATCTCTACTGTCTCAACCCAAAGGATGGATCGCTGATCTGGGATCATGAAACCGGGTTCGAGATTGACGGTTCAACTATCGTTGTCGGTGATCGGATTTACTTTGGCTGCGAAGATCATAATTTCTATTGCCTGAATCTGGCGGACGGTTCGCTAATCTACAAAGTTTTGGTTGGCTCGGTCGAAGGCAGCATTACCATCAAAGATGGCCGGGTCTATCTCGGAACTGAAGAAGGCGATCTCTACTGTATCGATCCGGCGGACGGCAAATTCATCTGGAAAGCGAAGATTGGCGCTGATTCCGATTCCACGCCGGCGGTCGTGAATGGTTTCGTTTACACCGCGGCGGAAGACGGGGTGGTGCGCTGCTACCGACAGGACACCGGCGAGCTGGTTTGGAATTACGTTACGGAGGGCGGGCATCTGGGAAGAGCCAGCGAGCATATCGGCATCTGGGCCAGTCCCATCTTCTTCAACGGGAAGATCTACATCGGCGCCAGCGACGGCTATCTGCATTGCCTCAGCGCCGACAAAGGCGAACTGGTCTGGCGGTTCAAGGCCCGCGGGCCGATCTGGGGCACCTCGCCGGTCGTCGACGGCCGGGTAGTGTTTGGTGACAAGGCTGGTTACATCCACGTGATCTCGGCTGATGACGGCAAGCAATTCTCAGAGATCAAGATTGGCGATAACATCAACTCGACGCCGGCCGTGCTCGACGGGCGCATCTACATTGGAGCCTTCAATGGCAAGTTGTATTGTTTGGATTTCGATGAGAGCCCACCGAAGCCGGAGCCGGAGCCAAGTCCGGAGCCTTTGCCAACGCGTCACCGTAAACGTAGATAGGCGCGGCCGGAGAGTAAGTCGCGATTGAGTAGTGGAGTTCAGAGTTCAAGCTTTAGCTTGTTTTTGTAATCAGCAACCTAAAGGTTGAACTCTGAACGCAAACTGACCCTGCTAGCGACCGAGTCACGTTGACTTGCCGTCGCGGGAGTTGTATTCGTGATAGCGATTTCGTTGGAAGCCTGATGATCTTACTGGTAGACAACACGATCAACGGTCAGGGTTCGAGCCCGCGGGAGATTCGCCGCGCGCTGGAACAATTGCAGCCCGACATGCGAGTCGTCGTCGAGTCCTTTCGCACCATTTCACCGGAACTGGTTAAGAGTCTCAGTCCGTCGCACATCATTCTCAGCGGGCAAAGCCATCCGTGGGATGAATACTCATCAGAGTCGCTGGCCGGAGTGTTTTATGTTATTCGCACTGTGCCGCAGCCGATTCTGGGTGTGTGCGGCGGCCAGCAGCAGATGGCGCTAGCCTTCGGCGCGCCCGTGGATTTGATCGAGCGACTAGCGCCCGGCGAAGGCTATCAGGGCGCATTTCGCGAGCGGGGATTCTGCGAGGTCGAACTTAACGCTGAAAGCGAAGCCGGCCACGAAATCTTCCAGGGGCTGCCGAAAACCCTCACGGTTTGGGAGTCGCATTGTGATGAAGTTAAAGAGCTGCCGGCTGATTTCATCTGCACCGCGACCAACGAAGTTTCACGCATTCAGGCGATGCAACACACTTCGCGTCCGCTCTTTGGCGTGCAGTTTCATCCTGAACTTTTCGATGAAGACCATCCCGATGGCCGGACCATCCTGGAAAACTTCTTGAGGCTGTAAAACGATTCAGACTCGCACCGGATGATCCTTCGCGTAAGAGTAGGCGCACCAGCCCGAAATGACGTGAATGATCAAGCCGAACAGGCCCACCGATCCGATCCAGGAAACACCAAAAACAAGCATCCAAATGATGCCAAAAAGTACGCGGCCGTTATAAATCTGGCCCAGTCCGGGAATTAGTAGACTAAGGATTCCTGCCAGCACCGGATTGCGCATCACACCCAAACCTCCGCGACGCTATACGACCGGCGCGACGTCCCGGTTCATTCCGAAAATCCCTAATTGGGGGTGGTGTAGATGGAACCTACTGCATCGTGATATCAACAATCTCGCCGCCAAAGGCGCGCAGGACTTGTTGCACGATTGGATTCTGAGCGACGGCCTCGCGGGCTTGCTGTTTTGAGCGACGTTCTTCTTCTTCGGGTGAGGCGGGCGCACCATCGTCACTCTCGCTCTGGCGAATTGAGAAGCGGATTCCGATCTCCCGGCCGCATACTTCGGCACACGCTTCCCGCAGAGCTTTTGCATTGTCCGCCTTCGCCAGCGTGTCGCGAGAGTGTCTGGCTTCAGGCATGAACTCAATCGACAGCTCGTCGCCTTCCAGTTCCACGCGGCCAGCGGCGTCCAGAGCGGCGATGAGCAAGCGGCGCTTTTTCTTTTCAAGCTCGGATTTGATTTTGTCGATCAACGAGCCTGACGTAGTTGTAGCGACAGGCGTTTCATCGGATGTGGAGTCGGTGATGGTCGATGATGGATCTATTACGCGCTCGCTACCGCGAGCGGTTCCGTAACCGCTGGCGCTTCTGCCTGAGCCGCCGGTAGCAGCCGAGCGCGCACCCGCTTTGCCTGGCCCACTATCCGGAGCGGATTGCGGCGCCTTTCGTTCCACGGGCGGCTTGCCGGTGCGCAAAGCATATTCGAGTTCAGAAATGCGCCCAACCAGATCACTTAAGGACGCGAGCCGCCGCATCTCCATCAATTTCACTAAGCCAACTTCAACCTGATAGCGCGGATTGGCCGCGTCTTTCAGGGAGCTTTCAGTTTCCGCCAGCGAATGAAAGAAGCGCACCAGATCAGATTCCGAGAAAAGCGCCGCCTGTTGCTGAAGCGTCGTGGCGATCGCCGATGACGAGTCGAGGAGCTTTGGATCGCCGGACACCTTCACCACCAACAGATCACGCAGATGCGAGAGCACGTCGCGGCAGAAGTTGCGCAGATTGTGGCCGCGCATGACCAGATCGTCCACGATCGCCAGCGCCTCAGCCGGTTTGTTTTCTGCGATGCCGTTGATGATGCGGGCCAGCACGTCCGCGCCGGCGATACCCAGCGCTTTCTCGACATCTTCAGTCTTGATTTTCTCGCCCGCGAAACTAATGACTTGATCAAAGGCCGACTGGGCATCGCGCATCGAGCCGTCGCCGGCGCGCGCGATTTCGCGAATGGCTTCGTCGGAGATCAAGATCTTTTCCGCGTCGGCGATCAGGCGCATCCGCTCGGCAATCTTCGCGGTAGCAATCGTGCGGAATTCAAAGAGCTGACAGCGTGAGGTAATCGTTTCGGGGACTTTGTGCTCGTCCGTCGTCGCCATGATGAAACAAACATTCGGCGGCGGCTCTTCGATCGTTTTCAAAAGGGCGTTGAAGGCCGACGGCGAAAGCATATGGACTTCGTCGATGATGAAGACTTTGTATCGATCGCGAGCCGGAGCAATCGCGATGCTGTTAATAATCACGTCGCGCACATTGTCGACGCCGGTATTCGAAGCCGCGTCGATCTCCAGTACATCCATCGAACGCCCTTCGGCGATCTCGCGACATGAAGGGCACGTGGTCTCGTCAAGCGTGGCGCACGGCGTCGCGGTTGGTCCGTCAGCTTTGTGGCAGTTGAGCGCTTTGGCAACCAGACGCGCGGTCGTGGTCTTGCCTACGCCGCGCGCGCCGGAAAAAAGATAAGCGTGATGCAGCCGCCCGTGCTCGATCGAATTGCGCAACGTCTGGGTCAGAACTTCCTGCCCGGTTACGTCTTCGAATCTTTGCGGGCGCCATTTGCGCGCGATGACTTGATAAGACATGTCGTCATTTTAGATTTGCGATTGCCGATTTCCGATTTGAACTGACCCCCCTCCGACTGGCAGCTCAGTGAATCGCAAATCAAAAATCAAAAATCGCAAATCACGAAGATTGGTCAGACTCCGGACTTACCCGCAACACACGCTGCCATTGCTACCGTTGCTCCGTTCCCGGCCTGGCGGGGTTCACAAGGCGAGCGTTGTGCGGAGCCCGAAGTCTGATAAACCATTAAAGCATTGCCGATTGTCGATTGTCGATTGCCGATTCGTACTTTGACCTTCGTACTCAGCAACATGCCAGCCGGAAGTGTGATTCAACTGTTCAGCACGTCAAAGCACCAAGTACAAGTCGGCAATCGACAATCGGCAATCGGCAATGCTCAGACCGCTGTCTTTCGATGCGCGAACATTCGCAACAAACCGTTGATGCCGAGGTGCAGCAAGACATAGACGATGATCGCGATCACCAGCGGCACCATCAGCGTGTGACCTCCTTGAACAGCAGGGCTGGCGACGATGCCTCGAAAGGGTTCATAGAATGGATTTGTCACGGTGACAATGAACTGAACGAACCCCGCGCCACTCCTGGCCGCCAGCAACGCCAGCACAAACCTCAGTCCGAGCAGCGCATAAAGCACAAAGAAGATGTAATCGACAACTTGAGAGATGCGCGCCACGCCGCGGGCGCGTCCAACTTCGCGCTCAGTCTGGACAACTTCCTTGACGGCTTTAGCGCGAAACTCGCCCGCCACCTGATCGATCTTCTGGCCTTCAGCCGGCGGCGCCTGCGCGGCGCGGTCGGCAATCTCAGCCTGCACTTCACCTTCGACCTGCGACTTGACCGCGCCGTGTTGGCCAGCTCGTCGCGCCTCTTCCATTGCCAGTTTGTCGTCGTTCATGATCTACCTCCTCGTGAAAAGAACGGCTAGGTGCCGTTAAATCCAGTTCGCATTCGTCTGATGTTCGCGCCCGGAAACTTTCCCGTCGCTTTGACCGCACTCAGCATACGCTGTGCCTCGGCGAGTGTCGTCCCGGCATAGACGGCCATGAATCGATGCCTTGGATTCATGCCGGTGTAAAATAACGTCTCCGGATCGGCGCATCGCGAAGCAAAGACTTTGTGATCCGGAAACAGAGCCTGTGTCTTCAGCCGCTCGGTTTCCGGCACGAAGACGTCGCAATCCTCCTCACTAATACCGACGCTTTTCAGAATGATGGCGTAAAACAGTTCCGTATCGAAGATGACTGCTTTCTCGGGCAGACGGAAGGGAAGGTCGTTAGGTTGAAACGTCGCGATCGTCTTGCATTGAATCGTCGGATTGCCGCACACGGAAAGATGTTTGACGACGGGCCGCCACTTCTGCGCGAAAGTCTCAGAATTCAAAACGCTGAGCATCGGCAGCGCGGCGATGGCTATGGCAAAGGCGATGTGAACTGATCTTGATTTCATGATTCGGCGGAAGAACAAGTAAAAAGTAAAAAGGTAAAAGGCAAAAGTCAGAACCAACACTTTTTCCTTTTTACTTTTGACTTGTAGTTCTGGCGGAGAGGGTGGGATTCGAACCCACGGAACGGTTTCCCGCTCACAGCATTTCCAGTGCTGCCAATTCAACCACTCTTGCACCTCTCCGAAAAACAGATGTCGGAGATCAGAAGTCAGAGGTCAGATGCCATATGTTCGCTGACCTCTGATTTCTGATCTCTGACCTCTGTTGTTCTGGCGGAGAGGGTGGGATTTGAACCCACGGTGGAGTTTCCCCCACTCCGGTTTTCGAGACCGGTGCACTAAGCCACTATGCGACCTCTCCTCAGTTTAGAGTTCAAGCTTCAGCTTGTTCATTTCCAAACGGCGCAAACTAAAGTTTGAACTCTAAACTTTCAACCTAACTGCCTTCTGGTTCTAAAGAACTCCTGCATCAACTCGCGGCATTCGGATTCCAAAACGCCTTTGACCACTTCGATGCGATGATTCAATTGATTAGCGTCGCAGATATGAAAGTGAGATTCGACTGCGCCGGCCTTTTCGTCCGGCGCGCCGTAAACCAAAAGCGAGACTCGCGCCTGAATCAGCGCGCCCGCGCACATGGCGCACGGCTCGATAGTCGAATAGACGGTGGCGTTCGCCAGCCGGTAATTGCCAAGCTTCCGGGCCGCTTCGCGCAGCGCCACGATCTCGGCGTGTGCCGTCGGATCACAATCGGTGCGGGTGCGATTGCCCGCCACCGCCAACAGCTCATCGCCGTCGACGACGCAAGTTCCGACGGGGACTTCTCCGGCGGCTCGGGCCTCGCGCGCGGCTCGCAGCGCCTCGCGCATCCAACGCTCGTGCGTCAACAGTGGCCGGCTTTCTGATGCAGAAAACATTACTTCAAACAACGAAAAGCAAACTATAGGTGTCGCAAATATGACTGTCAAGCAACGCATTCTCAAACCTGATGGATTGCCGAGGCCGAGCGTTGCCTCCCATTGCGACTTGCAGTGCGCGAGCGACGCGCGGGCTTAGTCTCGCCACGGCGCGTCGTCGAAAAATTCAATTAAGGGCCGATCTTCCCCGTCAGTTTCGCGCGAAATCCAAACGATTTCGTGCTAATATCTACGGATGGTTTCGCGGGCATCCCGCACCCGCCAGTTTCGAAGCCCCGTCATGGCGATTACCACCGACTCAACCCAGCGCAGCGCTGGCCAAACGCGAACCGAGAGGACCACTATCGATGCTCAACCTGGGTCGCGCCCGCCGTCGCGAGATCGTTTGAGCGGCAGCGGGTTGCATGATTCTTCGATCACCTCGCTTTCGGGAGAGCGCAGTACGGGTCGCTTGCGCCCCATCTCGTCATCTTCGCATGAAACCGTCGCGCCCGATCGTCAGTCGGCGCAGTCGCCCGATTTGGTTCGCAGGCTCTCACCGTCCGAATTCAACACCTCGATGGTGCACTTCTATCGTGGCGAGGTGCAGCGTTCAAATGTCTGGCGCACTCGACTCGACACGACGACTTACTGGGCCGTGCTCCTGGTCAGCGTGTCGCTGACATTCACATTCAGTTCACCGGTGAGTCCGCACTTTGTGATTCCCATCATCACGATTCTGGTTACGGTTTTCATGGTAATGGAAGCCCGCCGTTATCGTATCTACGAAATCTGGGCCAGCCGAGTCCGGGTGATCGAGACCGGCTATTTTGCGCAGATGCTGGCCCCTGACAGCGTGCCGCGCGATCAGGAATGGGCATCGCACCTGGCGTCCGACCTATTGACCCCTAATTTCACCATCAGCATGTGGGAAGCGATCGGCCGGCGTTTGCGGCGCAACTATCTGTGGCTCTTTGCGCTACTGGCGTTGAGCTGGACCCTGAAGGTGTATCTGCATCCGGTGCCGGCTGACTCTTTCGAAGTATTTCTTCAGCGCGCCGCCGTTGGACTGGTTCCCGGCCGGACTATTTTCATTGTCGGATTCGTTTTCAACGCCGCTTTGTTCTTCTTTGCAATCGGAACGATCCGTTTGCGAGAAGCGACCGGTGAAGTCTTGCCGCGCCACGAGTTTTCACTGCGACCGCTCCAGCGCGTGACCAGTTGGACGAAGGCCGCTGCGACCTCAGGTGGCCGCGCGACGGTACGCCGCGCCAAGCGTGCGCGCCAGCGTCTGCGGGGCAGCACCACGGGCGAGCTTAAGAAGATCGACATCACGCAGACACCGGACCGGCGGATTCATGTTTCTGAGACGCCCGATCGCGTCAAGAAGTAAAAAGGCAAAAGTAAAAAGGTAAAAATACAAGACAGTTTGTTGCGTGCTCTGACTTTTCCCTTTTTACTTTTTCCTTTTATCTTGCGGTCATGCTCGAACTCAACGGCCAGAAACTTTCGCTCGCGCAGATTTCCGCCGTAGCGAACGGCGAAGATCACGTCACCCTCTCGAATGACGCGCGCACCCGCGTCGAAAAATCACGCCGCGTCGTGGAAAAGATCGTCGCCGAAGGCCGCACTGTCTACGGCGTCAACACCGGGTTTGGCCGTCTTTCAGATGTTCATATCCCCGCCGCGGAGCTTCGCGAACTGCAACTGAATCTCGTGCGCAGCACGGCATGCGGGGTCGGCCCACCACTCTCTGAATCCGAGACGCGAGCGATGCTGTTGCTGCGCGCGAATGTTTTGTCGCATGGCCTGAGCGGCGCGCGTCCGATCGTGGTCGAAACTCTGCTCGCGCTGCTCGAGCGCGGCGTCGTTCCAGTCATTCCCGAAAAAGGTTCGGTTGGTGCGAGCGGTGATCTCGCGCCGCTGGCCCATCTGGCGCTCACGGTCATCGGCGAAGGTGAAGCGTTTTATCGCGGCGAACGAATGCCGAGCGCCGAGGCACTGCGTCTGGCCGAGATCGAGCCAGTTCAACTCGAAGCAAAAGAAGGACTGGCGCTGCTGAATGGGACCCAGGGCATGACGGCGGTGGGCGCGCTGGCGCTCTATCGCGCCGATCAACTCGCGCGCGTCGCCGACATTGCCGGCGCGATGACGCTGGAAGCGCTGCGCGATACGCCGGTTGCTTTTGAGGCGCGAATTCATGCGGCGCGTCCGCACGCCGGACAGATCGAAGTCGCCGCGCATCTCCGCGAACTCTTGCAAGACAGCGAGATTCGTCAGTCTCATCTGGAAAACGATCCGCGGGTGCAGGATGCCTACTCGCTCCGCTGCATGCCGCAAGTGCACGGCGCGGTGCGCGGCGCCCTCTGGCACGCGCGCGACGTTATCGAAACGGAGACCGGCAGCGTGACCGACAACCCACTCGTCTTTGCCGAAACCGAGGAAGTTTTATCAGGCGGCAATTTTCACGGCGCGCCCGTGGCGTTCGCGCTGGACTATGCGGCGATTGTCCTCACGGATCTCGCCGGCATCAGCGAGCGCCGCACCGAGCGTCTGATCAATCCCGATCTCAACGAAGGCCTGCCGCCGTTTCTCACCACGCATCCGGGAACGGCTTCGGGTTACATGGTCGCGCAGATTACGGCGGTCGCGCTGATCAGTGAAATGAAAGTGCTCTCGCATCCGGCGAGCGTGGATAACATGCCCACGTCCGGCGGCAAGGAAGATCATGTTTCGATGGGAATGACTGCGGCGACGAAGCTGCGCTCGATCGTCGACAACGCGGAACACGTGATCGCGATCGAACTTCTCTCAGCCGCGGAAGGGCTGGAATACCGCGCGCCTTTGCAACCCGGCCGCGGCGTGAAGCGAGCTTATGACGTCGTTCGCAAACATGTCCCGCGGCTCACTCGCGATCGGGCTTTGTCCGGAGACATCCAGGCAATCGCCAAAGCGATTCGCGATGGAGGATTCAATTCGCTCGCGTGACCCTTTTCGCCTCCCTCGAACCGGCTCCGTTAGGAGCCGAATATTTATAGAACCTGCGTAATAGTTCTTCCTAAATCAGCTCAGTCAAAGGAGAGCGAAACTCTCCTTTGACTGAGCTGAAGGATTATTTGGGCGCGTGTGGCTATAGATATTTCGCCCCTAACGGGGCTCAGGCACGCACAACTCTCAACGACTCAACGCGCCACGAATCACCGACAGCGAATGCGGTGGCAAAGAGATCTGCGTCGCTTGTGGATAAGACGATTGAACAATCTTGTGTTCTGGTTCATCCGATCTGACCGGATAAGGATCGTCCGGCGGCCCACCGAGCAAGTACTGCTGAGCGGAATACTGATAAAGATCGAGAGGCCCAGCGAAGCTTGCCACTGAACCAGACACTGTATTCCGAAAGATCACGCTCGTCTGAAAAGTTCGGATTGGATCTCGATTAATGAGCAGCAACGCCCACAGTCCGTCTGGGCGACGGGTGGCGTAGGCCGTAATCATCTGATCACGATTGCCATTCAGCACGTCGGAAACTGCCGGATAGATTTCGTGCGGCTGATCCCCAGGCTGGGCCCATTGCTGCGTCAACAGACGCGCGCCCCAGTAAGTTGCCGTGGGTTTCTTGATACGGCCGCGATCGTCGCGGAAGAAGAGCATATTGTTTCCGGATGAGCATTCCTGCTCTTTGATTATCTCGCTCGCTTCATAGCCGTACAGATACGCCGCCTCGCCTCCCATCGTCAGAAAACGACCCACGCTATCGGCGTTGAGCAACGCGCCGTCGAGATCGACTTCGGCCCGCGCGCCGAAAGCTGAATAGCCGTATTCAGTGATGAGCCAGGGAATGTCATGCGTCAGTCCGCCCTGCTGCAACTCGTTCAGTGCGTCCGTAAGCATTTGCGTGCTTTCGGCGAGCTGTTGAGGCCGGCAGTCATCCGGGAACGGATACCACTCGAACGAAAAGAACGTGAACTTGTCGAGCTGGCCGTGGCGCTTCAGATAATCGAGGAAGCGACCAATCCATCCGGCTTTACCGAACTCAATTCTGCCGGGGACCTGCGACTGCTCGATGTCCTGCAGGCTCGGCCCGCCGAGAGCCAGCGCGGGATTGATCTTGTGAATCGCTTTTTCAAACTGAAGGTACAAAGCTCCGAAGTGTTCGGGATTTACAAACTGCCCGTCGGGTTCTTCGCCCATTTCGATTCGCTCAACTGGATAACCGCGAGCCTTCAGATATCGAATTTCGGCGGCGGCATTTTCCGGCGTGTCGAACAGCACGGCCACCGGTAGGAGCATCGGTAGCCCGTTTGTCAGTCCACTCTTGAAAATGAAATCAAAGCCCGGCTGCTCAGTATCAGCATCGCGGTCGATCGCGCGATGCCAGGGGTCGGTGGAAGAGACGTAGATGTCGGTCTGCTTACTTCGCCCAGTTCCGTGATCGATCACATCGTTGAGCCGGCCCCGGGTATCGAGCGTGCCCAGATAGATTTCACGAATCGCAAAACCAAGCCGGTCGCGAATGTCTTTTGATTTCGGCCCGGTCCCGGAACTTTCGTTCAAGCGAATGCGCACATACTTGACGGCGACAGGTGCGCTTGCCAATTTGATCAGCGCATTTCCACCTGTCCCTTTTACTATGTTGCCTTGCGGAAAAGCGTGCCACTCCGTCGGCAGTCTCTGCGAGAGATCCTCTTCGCCTACGAATTCACCAAACTCGATCGAGTAGTTGGTCGCGAACGGTTGTGCCCAAAGAATTCTGATCGCATCGATTTGCGTCGGCTCGCCGAGATCGATCATCAACCATTGCGGGCTGGCTGAATTCTTCTCGCCGGTGAAGTGCTCGTCCAGATAAGGATTGCTCTTCCAAAAGGTTTTGGTGTCGCCGTCGTCAAGGCGCGAGTAGCCATCATCGTTGGCCTGATCTATCGTGTTACCGCGTCGCGGTAATCGATAGCCATAACAGACATCAATTGGCCGGCCTGGCTTGCTGCTGGAAGTCCAATAACCCCGTCCGTGCGCCGGTTCGCTCCAGCTGCCGCTCGGATTCCAATGCCACGCTTCGCCCGCGAGTTCAGTTCGCAGGCGATAAGTTAAAGGCTTGAGTCCCGCCGAAAGCATCGCTTTGATGTTCGCCGGCGAGAGCTGCCGGACGGTTTCTCCCAGCGAGTGCCCATCCGCGCCGGCGCCCAGCGCGCGCGAGGGAATGATTCGGTTTGCCGGGTGGCCGGGTGTGAAGCTAACGGTGACGTTTGCGTTCTGCGCAGTCTGAGTTGCTTGTTGAGCCAGGCCCGTTATGGGTTGAAGCAAGACAAGGGCGCAGATGGCGCATACGAGCGATCGCAGAAGTGAGTTTAGCAGCAGTAGCGAGGCGTCCATCGTCAGAGTTCGGGTCGCCGCGCGGTTAGCACAACGTGGGTTTTATCTTTCAAAGATCGGAGACTAGCTATCGCGGCTCCTCTTCTTCTCAGCCAAATGGTCATCGTTTCAAAGAGTCCGGGGACAAACCTTTTTAGTTTTGGGATTTCGCTGTTGTAGCCTGTTTCCGATTCGAGTAGACCGTGATTGCCTTTCGGAAACACCCGGTACGTGAATTTGGAATTGCCTGCTGCTTTCAACGCCCGTTGCATATTGGCGATGGTTTGCGGTACCGGAGTTGAATTATCCAGCGCGCCGAACAAAGCCAAAACAGGACAGGTAACTTTCTCCAGGGTCAGCGCGGGATCATAGCTGTAGACAGTGCGCCAATCGGTGACCAGCTCGTTCAGGTCGGAAAAGTGTGGTACAGATTCAAACCACTTTTTGGTTTTTGCCTGCCGCATCGCAGCCGCTAGTCGCTCCCAATCTTGTCCGGTTCGTCCAACGTCAAATTCCAGTTTCATGAACGCGAGTGCCTCGGCTCTCTCGGTTTCGGACAAAGCGCCCTCACGCATTTCTGCTTCCGCTCGATACAACTCCTGCTGCCATGCCGGGACGTACATTCCATACAGATTGATGACGAACGCCACATCCCGATTCCCCGACGCAACTAGCGCCGCGAGAAAACCGCCTTGACTGCTGCCGCACAAGCCAATCTGAGCGTTGATTCCTTTGCGACTTTTGAGAAAGCGGACGGCAGCACGACCATCTGCGGCTAAATCATCGAAGGTCGCTTTTTCCAGGTTACCATTCGAGTTGCCGGTGCCGCGTTTGTCATAAACGAGAACAGCATAACCCCGAGAAAGGAAGAAATCAGGGAAGGGGCCAAACGAATAACGATTCAAACCACCGGAACCGTGAAGAAGAACAACGGCTGGATGCGAGCCTCTGGCGGTGGGTGTTATCAATGTCCCAGACAGTGTCACGCCGCCACTACTAAAGCTAATTTCTTCCCGCCGAAGATTAACCTTTTCAGCAACCCGACGGGCTGCGCCGACTTGCCAAACAAGCCGGGTGACTTCATCGCTCACATTCCGAACAAAACTGATTTGCATTTCAACGGGTGGGTTCATTAGTAAACCAGTCCCGGCCGTAAAACTGTTTTCTGACGAGGGCGAGAGTATTCTGACCGTTCCCGACTTGAAATCCGTGAAGAGCATGCGGTTCTGCCCGTCTCCCAGATCGAACTTTGCGATTGAAACAAAGCCGTTGGGTTTGGACTTGTAGATGCCAACGTAAGGGTCGAAGGAGTTTGGATTGGCATTCGTCTGCGCCACGCAGGTTACTATCGACGACATGGCAAAGAGCAATGCGACAACGGTTGAGGGTGTTTTCATCTGCGTGCTTGAATCTTTGTATGTTTCAAGATTGAAGGAAGCCACACAGCCGAGTTCAAGTCGCTGCGCGGCGACACACAACGTGGATTCTGTGCTTCAAATTGAGAGACGTTCAATCGCGGCTCACCTGCAAAAGTGTTAGACGCGGCGTGATTGGCAACCTAAATTGCAGTATATGAAAGCCCGGTTACTTTCTGAAACAAAACCCGCTGTGAACGGCTGGCTTTGGACTTGTTCTGAATTGTTGTATGCGATTTGTCTGATACCCCGCCCCTTTTTATGTCTAGTCCTAAAGAGTCCAGGTACTTTTCAAGAGGTATTATCTTCGTTCCTTCAATATAATCTTTGAAAAAAGGCTGTAGATTGGTCTTCGCAATCCGGTTAGCCAAATTCAATATGTCTTCCAATGCATACTTCTTATCTTGAATTCCAAACTCGCCGTACATTCGTTTCAAGAGGCTTTCGAGTCCGTCCACGTTTTTTGTGTCCCTTCGCAATTCTACGTCCAGTGCCAGAGACGCAATCAGACCTCCGCTGTACACTAGATCATAATTATTCCCTTTATCATCTCCGGCACGACGCATCGAAAGCTTTCCCGCTACCGCCAGATACTCGTCATACTTTTGAGCAAAAGCTTTGAGCAACTCTTGTCTGCTAATCAGGCCCGCGCGGGCCTCGAGGAGATAAGCCAGATAATCGGTTACACCCTCATTGAACCAAAATTCTTGTCCAGCTTCGCGAATGCTTTGACCATTCCACAAATGTCCCATTTCGTGAACAATAATGTGGCTCCAACTGAACGTAGAGGACCCATCTTGTTTTTTTGGCAGGTCCTTGAGCATCATGCTAATGGTTCGGACGAAGACCGCGCCGCCTCCTTCATAATTCGGATCACGATTAGCAAAGATGACAAACTTGTTGATGGATGAACCTCTAAAAACCGGCTCTCCACCATAAATTTTGATGTAGGCGGGAACGATGGACTTAACCGTTTGGTCGAACAAACCAGCCGATGGTTTCAGATCTTGGCCAATAGCCAGCGTGACTTCAAGCTTGCCTACGTGCGTTTTGCGTTCGAGGTGCTTTCCCACCAGCATCCCAATCCAAACCAATTCTTCCGCATCAGACACTCGGAAAGTATTTTCTTGTCCTGAAACTTCCTGCCAGGGAACTGTGACTTTCCATCCATTCGGAACATTGAAGCGAACAGTCATATTCTTCAATTCCAACATTGTGATGAAGAGTGACGCTCCGGTGTAAAAGACACAATCATCTCGCACGTAAGCCGCTTCCTTAGCACCAAAGGGCCACTTGCCTTGGTCATGCTTGATAAGCACATCATAGGTTAGGGTAATGCTTTTAGGCAGCGGCTCTGGGATCTGCCAAGCCCCTTGACCAAGATATTGAAGGGGTATAACCGCACCGGAATCGTCTTTAGCTGCGAGGTTACGAATAAAAGTAGCCCATTTGTCCGGCAAATGATTTGCGCCCTCCGGACACACTGCCAGGATATTACCCTTCGGTATGATACGAGCTTCTATTCTTACAAGACGTTTATCCTGTTCAGAAATATTCACCGTGTACTGTGACGCAGTTTGCGCCGCATAAGACGGCATCCAGCAGCCACCAAACAACAGCGAGAACAGGCTGATTACTAAAAGCCTTTTCATCATACGAAGCCCATATTCGGCATGATCGCTAGCAACAATGCTCTCTGGACATACAGACGCCAGAGAGAAGTAAAATGTTAGCAAGCGCTGTCTTAATGCTATCGCGTTTCGGAGCATAATTGTGGCTCTGATAGAAACACGGCGCGCAAATAGTTCCGTCGCCTAAATTATGCGAGGCGTCCATCTATCGCTGTTGAGACTCCGGCGAGCCGATCAAGAGCGTGATCAGCTCTGAAATGTAAGGCACAGGCGGTGGCGCGGCATGAAAGTAGTGCTGGTGAATGACATTCGTTTGAATCATGATCCGGCTCCTTTTTTCCCGGCCTGCGTATTTCAAAGGAGAGCAGGGAAGGCATAGATTAACGCAGCCATCGGCCACTCAACAAGGTAAAGCCGTGGCATTCACCTCGCTAAATTCCGGGCCGACAACTTACTCCTAGGATTTTAGTTGACAGCGCTTGGATGGCGAGCCGGTTAGAGGACCGGGGTGCTTGTCTACAACTTCGTCGCGCAGTGAATCGACGCGGAAACTAAAGTACCGAAATAACTCTTGGGCGAGCGCTCATCGGCTAAGCGCTCGCCCATTTTGTTTTGGATGTGCCGCAGTTCGTGTTCAGAGTTCAACCTTTAGGTTGCTTATTGCAACCGCAAGCTAAAGCTTGAACTCTAAACTGACCCACCACCAGCCACAACTAAATGAAAATGTTCCGGTGCTGGGGTAAGATGTCGGAGCGATGAGCGCCAGAACTATTCGCGCGCCGCGGGGCGCAACCCTGACCTGCAAGGGTTGGCATCAGGAAGCAGCGCTGCGCTGCCTGATGAACAATCTTGATCCTGAGGTCGCCGAGAAACCCGAAGAGTTAATCGTCTATGGCGGCGCGGGCAAAGCCGCGCGCAACTGGCCGGCGTTCGAAGCGATTGTGCGTTCGCTGCAAAAACTCGAGAACGACGAGACGCTGCTGATTCAATCCGGCAAGCCGGTCGGAGTTTTTCGGACGCACGAATGCGCGCCGCGGGTGCTGATCGCGAACTCAAATCTGGTCGGCGCATGGGCGAACTGGGATCACTTCCACGAGCTCGAACGCAAAGGCCTGATGATGTACGGCCAGATGACCGCGGGCAGTTGGATTTACATCGGGACGCAGGGCATCGTGCAGGGCACGTTTGAAACTTTCGCCGCGATGGCCGACCGACATTTCGGCGGCGACTTGAGCGGCAAGCTTCTGCTTTCGGGCGGGCTCGGCGGCATGGGCGGCGCACAGCCACTCGCGGCCACACTGAACGGCGCGGTGTTTCTCGGCATCGAAGTCGATCCGGCGCGCATCGAGCGCCGCGTGCGCACCGGCTATTGCGATCGCATCGCGCAGACGCTGGATGAAGCGCTCGACATTTGCGAAGACGCGCGCGAACAGCAAAAAGCGGTCTCGGTTGGTTTAGTGGGAAACTGCGCGGAGCTGCTTCCGGAAATCGTTCGTCGCGGCGTTAAGATTGACGTAGTCACGGATCAAACCAGCGCGCACGACCCACTGAATGGCTACGTTCCCGCCGGGCTTTCAATTGAAGGCGCGATTGAGTTGCGGCGGATAGACGCGGACGGTTATGTCGAACGCTCGATGGAATCGATGGCTCGGCACGTCGAAGCCATGCTGACGTTGAAACGCAGCGGCGCGGTTGTATTCGATTATGGCAACAACATTCGCAAGATGGCGTTCGATGCCGGCTGTAAAGACGCGTTTGAAATTCCCGGCTTTGTGCCCGAGTACATTCGCCCGCTGTTCTGCGAAGGCAAGGGACCGTTTCGTTGGGTGGCGTTGTCCGGCGATCCGAATGATATTCGAAGGACCGACGACCTGGCGCTCGAACTATTTCCCGATGACAGGACGTTGAATCGTTGGCTGCGGCTTTCCCGCGATCGTATTCAATTTCAGGGATTGCCCGCGCGCATCTGCTGGCTCGGTTACGGCGAACGTGCCGAGATGGGCGAAGCAATTAATGAACTTGTGCGCCGCGGCGATCTGAAAGCGCCGATCGCGATTGGCCGCGATCATCTCGACACCGGATCAGTTGCTTCGCCGTATCGCGAAACCGAAGGGATGAAAGACGGCTCGGACGCGGTGGCCGACTGGCCGATACTCAATGCGCTCTTGAACACGGCGAGCGGCGCCAGTTGGGTTTCGTTCCATCACGGCGGCGGAGTCGGCATCGGCTACAGCTTGCACGCCGGCCAGGTCTCGGTCGCCGACGGCACCGACGAAGCGTCGAAGCGCTTGAATCGAGTACTGACAAACGACCCCGGCACCGGAATCGCACGACACGTTGACGCGGGATATGAAGAAGCGATTGAGACCGCGAAGGAGAAGGGCCTGAAGATTCCGATGATGGAAGGCCGATGAAGCCTCAGCTGCTGGACAGTTTCAATGGTGAAAATGTAAATCTTCCGTCCCCGTCTGATCTGGTGGCGCATTCCGGAGATGTAGGTTAGACACAAGATGATGCGGCCCGATAGCTTCACGAAGTTTGGCAAGTTCCTGGTTGCTACAGGAAAAGAGGTAACGGGTGAACTTCGTGTCGCGGGGAAGAACTCTGAGCTTTATGTGCGCGATGATGAGCGCTTCAGTCCCTTCGCTCCAGCCGATGGCTGCATAACTGGCATTCTTCACGATCTTACAAAAGTAACTTTGCTTGACTGCATAACCTTAGAGGGTCTCGGATCGGCGTCAAGAGGTAGCGAGCAATACTATTACGCTAAACTGTTCCCCCATTTTGTGCTTGCAGGTCAACGCCACGTTGGACCGAAGGAGAGGATAATTTCCGAGATTAGGTTTTTTATCGAGGACGCAGCGGCACTTTTCTACGACTTTGACGCGTTCGGAAGTGTCATCGACGCGCGTCCGCACATTGACCAAATTGCAACGGCAAATGGCATAGATCGGCCAATTCCGATTGGACCGGAACCGAAGATCGTATACTTCGCTGGGAGACGCGACATTGTTACGGTCGACACCAACCTCGGTCTCGTTCGCGCGCAACATAACCCAAGTTGGTGCCTGCCCGATCCTCGTGGCGTCCGTATCGATAACTCTATTTCAATTAGTATTGATATGCCGGAGGCCGTGCGCTTCGATGAAGCAATCACTCGGACCCTTCGCCTGCTTCGATTCCTGGAATTAATCATTGGGCGTCCACAAAATCTTCAGACGATATTTGTACAGGTCGAAGGCCCTGATGGTAGGGAAACGCTGAAGGTCCATTGGAGTCACCGACCCGCGCGGGAAGAAGAATCTGGAGAAGGACGGCGATCGCCTCAACCTGCCGATCTGCTTCTCGACCCGATAGAGCATTCGGAAGAGTTCGGGCGCGTTGTGCAGACCTGGTTGACGAATGATGAAGAACGACAAGATGCCCGAGGGCGCTTTCATACATCCTTCGCAATGCAACGAACTTACACTGTAGAACGGCTTGTCGCCTCAGCGAATATGTTCGACATCTTACCTAAATCAGCTATCCCCCAGGATGTAGATTTGACCGCAGATCTGCGTCAGGCCAAAACTGACTGTGAAAAGGTATTTAAGAATTTACCCGACAGCTTTGAGCGAAACAGTGTCTTGAATGCCCTTGGTCGCGTTGGAAAGGCATCACTGAAACACAAGGCAAGGCATCGGGGCCAACTCGTCGTGACGGCGTTTGGAGGGCGGCCTTCAGAACTTCTCTTAGTCCTCGACGCAGCGGTAGACTGCCGGAACCATTATGTTCATGGCACGTCGTCAAGAATCGACTACAGTAAGAACAGTGACGTAGTAGTCTTCTTGACTAACACGTTGGAGTTTGTATTTGGCGCTTCGGAATTGGTCGAAGCCGGATGGGATATCCAAAGGTTCGCTGGACGAGGTAGTACGATGACTCATCCGTACGGTTCCTATCTGGTGACTTATAAATCAAATCTCGAAGCGCTCAAGGCTCTCATCAATCATTGAAGCATGCTTCCCATGCTAGAATGACGCCATGACAGTCACTTTAGAACTCAAGCCGGAAGTTGAGGAGAGAATCGTCGCCGAAGCGAAAGCGCGCGGCTTGTCGGTTGAGACGTATATTCTCAATGTCCTGGAAAAAGAGGCGACAAACGGCAAAGCTAGTTTCGCGCTGACGGCGACTCCGGAAGAGTGGGAAAAGGCATTCCTTGAATGGGTACATGCCGAGAGGCCTGCACACCCGCCGCTGTCAGATGAAGCAATAAGCCGCGAAAGCATTTATCGCGAGAGAGAAGACGCTCAGTTGTGAGTTTCGCGGTCGATACCAATATTTTGCTGCGCAGCATTGACGACGGGCATCCCGCACAGCCAGCTGCGCAAAATGGATTGTTGGAGCTTCGGAATAACGGCGAGACACCTTCTATTTTTCCGCAAAATCTTGTCGAATTTTGGGCGGTGGCCACACGTCCCATTGTGAACAATGGGTTAGGGTGGAGCGTTGATCGAGCGGAACAGGAGTTGTCAGATTTAGAGAATCTCTTCGTAGTCCTCGCCGATACTGACGCAGTCTTACCCGAGTGGAAAAGACTCGTAGTTCAGTATCGGGTTATCGGCAAACAAGCTCACGATGCGCATATCGTTGCCGCGATGCTCGTGCACAAAGTTACGCATCTTCTCACCTTCAATGACAGCGATTTCAAGCGCTTTACGGAAATCACGGTGGTGAATCCGCAGAACACGATTTCGTCCTCAAGCTCTGAACATTCTGATTAGAATCTAACCCCATCATCGGAGGAGCATTGTATGAAACCCAAGTTTCTCGTAACTGCATTGACGATCGTCCTGGCGCTTGCGATGGCAGGCGCAGCCCAGGACAAATCTGCTTTAGCAACAGACAACAAGCCGACAAAGAACGAAGCGCCGGAACCGCGAACTAAGTCCGGCAAGAGGCTTTTGACCGCGCTCGACCTGTTGAAGGTCGCGGGCATCGGCGCGCCGCGGATTTCACCCGATGGATCGCGCGTCGCCTACACAGTCAGCGAAACGAAAATGGAGAAAGACAAAGAGTGGAAGTCGGCGACGCAGGTATGGGTCATACCAATCTCTGGTGGCAAAGCGCGGCAATATACTCGCGGCGAAAAGAGTTCCAGCGCGCCGGAATGGTCGCCGGATGGAAACATGCTCGCGTTTCTCAGTGATCGAGAGAAAGACGGCGAGCGGCAAGTGTGGATGATGCAGGCCGATGGCGGCGAGGCTTGGGTCGTCACTGCGCACAAGGGCGGGGTCAGTGGCTTTCGCTTTTCGCCGGACGGAAAACAGCTACTGCTTTCGGCCACCGATCAGCCGTCGAAAGATGAAGAGGATCGCAAGAAAGTCAAAGACGACACCATGGTGATCGATCACGACATCAAGATGACGCACCTGTGGCTGTGGAACATCGAGAAGAAAGATGAGAAGCGTCTCACCGAAGGCGAGTTCACCGTCAGCGATCCGCAGTGGTCGCCGGATGGCATGCGCATCACTTACACGACGCGACCCACGCCGAGGGCAGACGACGGCGCGTTGAGCGATATCTGGATGGTGACAATCGCCGGCGGTGACAAGAAGAAGCTGGCCGGCGGCGAAGGCGCGAGCGATAACGCTCGTTGGTCAGCCGACGGTCAATGGATTGCTTACACCGGAAGCGTGGATCGTGACCCTGGCCCTTCAACGGCCTATCTGTATCTGCTTCCAGCGACCGGAGGAACGCCAAAGCAACTGACTGCAAAATTTGATTTGAGCGTGGGCACGCCGGTGTGGTCGCGCGACGGTCGCACAATTTACTTCAGCACGAACGTGCTCGAAGCGATCGAAGTCTATTCGTGCGACGTAGTGACGGGAGCTGTGAAGCAAATCTTGCGGCGCGGCGGATCGACCGGGATTACCGAAATCAGCCGTGACGGAAAGACAATCGTGGGCACGCTGTCAGGGCCAAAACAGCCGACGGAAATCTACCGCTCAAATCCCGACTTCACTGTTTTCAGCACGATTACCGATCACAACGCGTGGCTGAAAGACTACGCCCTGGCTGATACTGAAATCGTAAAGTGGAAGAGCAAGGACGGCGCTGAGATCGAAGGCTTGCTGACAAAGCCCGTCGGTTACGCCGCGGGCGCGAAGGTGCCGTTCCTGTTGAATCCGCACGGCGGCCCGACCGGCGCTTCGATTAATAACTTCAACGGCACGGTGCAGGTGCTCGCGGCGAATGGCTTTGCGGTGCTGCAACCAAACTTTCGCGGATCGACGGGCAAGGGGCTCGCTTTTGCTCAGGCAAACAAGAACACCTGGGGCAAAGGCGATTACGAAGACTGCATGACCGGTGTGGATACGATGATCGCGAACGGCCTTGCTGATTCGGATCGCCTGGGCGCGTTTGGCTGGTCGTATGGCGGCTACATGACGTTTTGGATTCTAACGCAGACGGATCGTTTCAAGGCGGTTTCGCCGGGAGCGGGCCTGACGAACATCTATTCGATGTATTCACAGACCGACATCCATCGCTATCTCAATTGGTTCTACACGGACAAAGCGCCATGGGAGAATCAGGACCTATATTGGGATCGTTCGCCGATGAAGTATGTCAACAACGTGAAGACACCGACGATGATCATGCACGGACAGGTGGACACGCGCGTGCCCATCGCCCAGGCGCAGGAGTTTTATCAGGCGCTGGTTGAGCGCAAGGTGCCCGTTGAGTTCGTCGTCTATCCGCGCGAAAACCATGGCTTCACCGAGCCCCGCCATAACCTGGATCGCGTGCGGCGCTATGTCCGCTTTTTCGCGAAGTATTTGAATGCTCCGGTGGTGACAGAGCCGGCGGGGCAGTGAGACATCCTCCTCCCTGCAGTGATAGAATTGTGGTGCTATGACGGTAACTTTAGAGCTAAAGCCAGAAATTGAGGAACGGATCAGCGCGGAAGCCAAAGCACGAGGCTTGTCGGTTGAGAACTATATTCTTGACGTCCTGAAAGAACGCGCGGCGAACGGCGAAGCAACTTTCGCTGAGACGGCAACACCCGAAGAATGGGAAGCTGCTCTCGACGATTTCATTTACAGTGCGGCGTTTCAGAATATTTCATGGACAGTGGACGACAGCAGGGAGAGCATTTACCGCGAACGTGAAGACGCCCAGCTATGAGCTATCTTGTCGATACGAACGTATTGCTTCGGCTGGCACAACCAAGGAATCCACATCAGCGGGAAGCCGCTAGAGCCTTAAGAATATTTCGAGACCAGGCGGAACCTCTCGTAATCATTCCGCAGAACTTAATAGAATTTTGGGCAGTAGCAACTCGTCCGTCTGCGTACAACGGCTTGGGCTTGACTGTCGATGAAAGCGCGAAACAGATCGGAAAGCTCAAGAGGCTGTTTACCCTCCTGCCGGACAACTCAGATATCTTCGCTGAGTGATGGAATCACCGTTGTCAGTCCTTCATCTGTAACGTGACCGCGACATGACTAGAGAATTTCAGAGCATCAAGTTCGCCATCGAGGATCGCGTCGCGCGGATCACGTTTGCGCGACCGCCACTGAACGTCTTCAACATCGCGATGATGCGCGAGATTGGCGACGCCTTGAGCGAGTGTGTGACGCGGCGCGATCTGGCGGCGATAGTTTTCGCGGCAGCGCCGGACACGCGAGCCTTCAGCGCCGGCGTGGCGGTCGAAGAGCATGTTGCCGAGACGGTTTTTCAGATGCTCGAGTGTTTTCACTCAATCTTTCGCGTGCTGCGGCAGATCTCGAAGCCCGTGATTGCGGTCGTAGATGGCCCGGCGCTCGGTGGGGGGTGCGAACTGGTGGCCGCATGTGACATTGTGATTGCCAGTGAACGCGCGCGTTTTGGCCAGCCGGAGATCAAGCTCGGCGTGTTTCCGCCCGTCGCCGCGATTCTTTTGCCGCGCATTATCGGCGAGAAGCGCGCCCGCGAATTGATTCTAACCGGCGATCTGATCGACGCCGCGGAAGCCTTGCAGTTAGGCCTGGTGAATTACGTCTTGCCCAGCGCCGAACTGGAAGGGAAGACGGAAAACATTTTAACCAAGCTGCGTGAACTTTCAGCGTCGTCGCTCGCCATGACGCGCGCGGCTCTTGATCTGGGCGGTCAAAGTGGTTTTGACGCCGCCCTGGCGGAAGTAGAGAATCTGTATCTGCATGAGTTGATGAAGACCGAAGACGCGCAGGAAGGTTCACGCGCTTTCATGGAAAAGCGGAAGCCCGAGTGGCGGAACAAGTAATGAAATACAAGACTGGGAGAATGGGAGAAAGGGAGAGACGGGGAAGGCATGCCTCTCTCCCCGTCTCCCCGTCTCCCCATCTCCGCGTCGTTTCTTTGAGTTTATCCTTCATCCTTTCAATCGCCGTTCTCGCTTCCGTCATTCACTTCACAATTTCGTCACGCGCACAGACCCGGTCACCACGCAGTGGGGCGCACTCGGCGACCGCGCGTGAAGTATTTACGCCGGCGGATCGAGCACTGGTTGAACGGGCGATCGGCGTGACCTGTGCTGAGCGCGTGCGCGATCCGCTCGGCAGCATGCCGATCGACGAGATGCAGACACGGCCGTCGTTGCCCGTCAGCAATCCTGAAGCCCTGGCGGGCGCGCGCCGCGCGGAGCGCTTGCTGCCGGCGACCAAGAGGTTGGTTGCGAACGCGATCGTCCAACTGGCAAAGGATTACGATTTTTATGCGACCGGTCTGGCCAGAAACAGAGTCAGCACTGCGGTGGCGCGCGTCGAAGCCGTCCGGCGGATCAAGCCCGACGTCGACTCGCGCGACAACGCGTCGGTGCTATTGCGTGATCCGCGGGTGATCGACTTTGGCACAATCTTTCTTGCCGGCTTGCGTTCCGACGAAGCCATGATCAGCGTACTGGCTCATGAACTGACGCACATCGCCAGCGGCCAGGCGGATTCGCTGCGACCGCTGTTTCGGGCCATCGCCCGCCGCGCGGCCACACGCACCGGCTTGCGCATTCAGGGACAACGCGCCGAAGAGCTGGGCTGCGATTTGGTTGGCGTAATGGCGGCGCGCGCGTTCATCAAACAGACGCCAAGCTGGGAGCCTCTGTCACGTCGTTTGGCCCGGGCTTTTGAACACAATTGCGTCGACGACGACGCGTCGGACGAAGATCACCTGTCGCCGCGCAACACCATTCGCGCCTTGTTCACCCTTGACGTGAGTTTGGCCAGCGAAGAGCTGAACGACGCGAGCCTGGGCGCTTCACGGATCGGGCCACGGCTGCCCTTCACGAAACCGATCATGTTGACAGCCCCGACGCGCTCTCCCTAAGATCACGCCGAATGCTCGCACGCTTGAGCACGGCTAAACTTTCTGCGCGACAAATTCTCTCTCGGTCCAAACACCCGAGCGCGCGGCCCGCTCTTTCTCTCCTGACAATGTTTCTTTCTGCGGCCAGTTTCGTCCTGATCATTTGCGCCCTGGCCTGTCGTCCGGACAGCGAAGCGCAACGCGTTCGGCCCCGACAGTTGCGCGATGTTCCGGCGCAGCGTCTGGCATTCAGCTTTCAGGCGGATGTCGAGCCGCCCTCGGGCACAATTTCTGAAGACATTCCCAAGCTGGCGGCGATTCAGCAGGATTTCGACGAGCACCGCAAGGACGACGCGCTGTTGCGCACGGTGGTCTCCCCTAACGGCCAGCGCGCGCTGGCGCTTTACGGCACCGCGGACGAACCGACGCAAACTTTTCGCATCGATTTGTATTCCGCGGATGGAAAGTTCTTGCGTAATTTGACGCCGCCGGATTTGGCGGTCGTGTTTCAGGATTCGGTCGCATGGTCGGCCGACGGATCATTCATCGCGTTCGTTGGCCGCAGAAACTCGAAGCCGACGCCGAGTCCTGCTCCGGTCGAAGAAACAGAGCCCGCGTTGCCTTCGGCATCTCCGCTGCCTTCGCCGTCCATCGCGCCGCTGTTCGCGCCACTGGCAACTTTTGAAACCGAGCAGGTCTATCTCTGCAACAGCGACGGTTACGATCTGAAGCCGCTTACGACTCGCCAGGGGTTGATCTATTTTGCGCTCTCCTGGGCGCCGGATGGTCACGCACTGGCGGCGCTGGCCTGCAAGGAAGCTGAATGGGAAACGCGCGAGAAAGAATACAAAACCCCGGCGGGCCGGCCGCGTCTGATTTCAATCGACGGAGAGGAGCGTCTGTTGGATGATGCACTGGCCGAAGCGCCGCCGGTTTGGTCGCCTGATTCATCAAAGGTCGCCACGGCATTCGGCGTTGACGTCGGCGTTTACGATGCTGCCGGCAAGGCGCCGACGCAGGCGCGGATCGTTTTGCGCGAGCGTCTGCTGAGCGCTTCCGCGGCTTTCGATGAAAAATCAAAGCCGGTAAAGAAGCCAACCCCGGAAACCTCAAACAAGAACACCAGCAATCCAACCCCTCAACCGGCGACGACCGTGCCTGCTTCCTTCAATCCTATCGTGCGATTGGCATGGCCTGCGCCCGAGAAGCTCTATTTGGAGACTGCCTACCTTCGTCTTTACAACGAGCCGGTTAATACTTGGCAACGCTGGCATCTGGTGACGTTGAGTCCGCAGGCAGCAGTGCTTCGCTGAGGTTTAGTTTAGAGTCGCGCGTGGGGCCGACCAGATTATTTTCCATTTGTCATTTGACATTTTTCATTAGTCATTTGGAATATCCTTCCATCTACCCATCATTGGTTTTCTTAAGGCTACTAACGTTTTCCGAGCATGGCAGACGTCGCGCCCACTAAATGACCGAATGACAAATTTCAAATGGAAAATGGAAAATGCTTCCGCTCGGGGTCTTGTAACCTCGGCGTTGACGGCCACACCCATGAAAGAACCTTCCCGATCCCCCACAGGCCGGCCGCCACCGCGGCGCTCAGCACGATCCAGAATTTCCAGTAGCTGCCGAAAGTTTGCTCCCAGCCGGGTTGAATGCGGAACGCTACGTTCACGTTCAGTTCCGGAGCAGTAAAGAGACGTGCCGCGAATTGCACGATCAAATACCAGGCGAAGGCATAGGCCCAGGCGATGCGATCCATTCGCACCCGGCGCAAAACGATCAGTCCGACCGCGATTCCGCCGACGTGAACGAGGATGGATGAAAGCACCATTTCATAATCGAAGGTGGCGTAAAGCACATAGCGGATCCAAAGGCCCAATCCGGGAATCGTCCAGATCGCGGCCGCGCGGATCAGTTCGCGCCGCGCGAAAAACAGACCAATCGCCAGCACCAGACTTCCGACGTTGCACATCCACAGCAGGTTTCCCAAACCGCCGACGCGCCAGTAGTGGACGGTTTGCGCCAGAAAGAAAATCACGGGCAGCAAACCCAACAGGCGAAAGCGCAGCGTCAGTTGCCGAGGCATCTTCTTAAGAATATCACGCCCGCTCCGGTAACCGGCCACGCGTTTCATCGCGGTGAGTTTAGAGTTCAAGCTTTAGCTTGTGCCGGTAATCGGCAACCTAAAGGTTGAACTCTGAACGGTCAAGTATTGATTTGTTCGTACCGTTCCGGCATTCTGTTTGTGGCCATGGAAGAGACTGAAAGCACGCCGGCTCACGCCGAGATCAAGTCGACCAAAAGCGAGCGAAGCTGGGCCGGATCAGAATCCGCGGTGCGCGTCGCCGATCTCTTCGTCGGTGCGGTCGCGATCACTCTAGTCTTCTGGTTGCTGCAGCGCCAGACCCAGGCGATCTGCTGCGGCGACTTTGACGGCTACTATCACATCAAGTGGGCGCGCCTGCTTTGGGAAAACATGCGCGCGAAGCATTTCCCGCCGGCGTTCACCTGGCTGCCGCTGACTATGCTGAACCCCCGCGATTACGTCGATCATCACCTGCTGTTTCACATCATCCTGATTCCGTTCACGTGGTTTCGTGATTTGCAGACCGGAGCCAAGGTCGCCGCGGTTTTGTTCGCCAGTCTGGCCGTCTTCTCTTGTTACTGGCTGGTGGTGCGTTACGAAATCCGCTACCGGCTGATCTGGTTGCTGGCGCTGCTCGCGTCTTCAGCGCCGTTTTTGTATCGGCTGAATATGACGAAGGCGCCGCCCTTCGCGATCATCTTTACGGTCGCCGGCATTTATCTGCTGTTCGAAAAAAAGTATTGGCCACTGCTGCCGCTGGCATTCGTGTTTACGCTGACTTACGACATGTTCGTGCTGCTGATTTTGACAACAGCGATCTGGACGGTGGTCGTCGGCTGGGCCGAAGAGCGTTTTGAATGGCGGCCGATCGTCTGGGTCTTGCTGGGCACGGCCGCGGGACTGGTGATCAATCCGTACTTTCCGCACAACCTCTATCTTTTTTGGGAACATGCGCGGGTGAAGATCACGGCTACGAGTTTTACGACCAAGGTCGGCCAGGAATGGTACCCGTACGACACCACTGAGTTTTTCCTCAACTGCTACGTGGCGTTGGCGGCAATGCTGGCCGGCTATCTGGCTTTTGACTGGAGCGATAAAAAACGCGCCGCACGGCCGCTGTTTTTTCTGATCTTGTCTACGGCCTTGCTGCTAATGACCGCGCGCTGGAAACGTTTTGCGGAATATTTTCCGCCGTTCGCCGTTCTGTTCGCCGCCTTCACGCTGGAGCAATTCTGGCGCGGCCGCGCCGTGTTCACTCATCTGCCGCAGGATGTGATGGAAGACTTGCAGCCCTTTCTCGATCGGCAGACACCGACGGCGACCGCGAAGGAAACGCAGCACGCAGAGACCTGGAAAATAATTAAGGCCGCTTTTGTGGCCCTCGCGCTGGGCCTGGCGCTGTTCGCCAACGTTTACCGCACGGCGAAGGACATCGCCGAAAGCGATCCGCGCGACTATTACGCGAAAGGCGCGGCGTGGATGCGCGGGAACATTCCCGCCGGCCAGATTGTCTTCAATACGGACTGGGATGATTTCCCGCGCTTGTTCTATTACGACCCGACGCACGTTTACGTGTCCGGACTTGATCCGACTTACTTGCTGGATAAGAATGCGGAACTGTCAAAGCTCTACGATCGAATCACGACCGGCGAAGAAGAAAACCCGGGCCCTTTGATTCGCGAGCGCTTCGGCGCGACCTGGGTTTTCAGCGACAACACAAAGGACCACGACTCTTTCTATGACAACGCGCTGCGAAGCGGCTGGTTCGATCGCGTTTATGAAGACAGTGATTGCAGCGTCTTGCACCTGCGCGATCAGAAAAGCGAGCCGCCGCCGGAAGACAAGAACGGCGACAGTGACAAGGGCGGCGGCGACAACGACAACTCGCCATGAAACATCGGTACAGAACCGCTTGCGGTAGCAAGCGGGTTGTGGGCGGTCTTACTTATTACCTGGTGGGAACCATGCGAAGACATTTTCAACTTACCTGCGCGATCATCCTGGCCGTGGGGGTGGCCGGCTCTCTCGCCGGCTGTCGACGGGGCACTTCATCCGCAACCGCAGACGAGACGCCCGACACTACAACCACGACACGGCCCGTGCCGACGCCGGCTTCAGAGTTTGAACAGAAGCTGAAGTTCGCGCGCGATGCGCACTTCACTCACATTTGGGTTTTTACGCGCAAGGATGGCGCGGTGTTTACTAAGGAAGACACTCAGATCCTGCACACCAACGCACCAAACGTAGTCGACTGGCTGAAAGTGGGCGATATGAAGCAGTTCATCGCCGGTTCAAACTTTCCGATCGACCCACCGCAGCTGGTCCTGCTCCAGAAGCGATACAAGATCGAAGACTATTCGGGGAAGTGAGCAGCGATAGTCGTGTCAGAAGCCCGACCGTGAGGGAGGGCGCCTATGGACCCTCTCATTTCCATGGGAAACTCAGGTCATGATATATGCGAACTGTTGACGATGCTGGCCCTCCCTTACGGTCGGGCTTCTGACACGTCCAAACTAAGGCGCCAACACAAGTTTCCCCAAACTTAATTCATTCACGTGGATAGCTACTTCGGCGGATTCTTCGCAAAGTCGCCCGCTTTGTAAATCACCAGCTTCGACGGATCCACGAACTTCCGCATGGCCGCGTTGATTTGTTCAGGCGTCAGCGCCTTGATCTTCGCTTCAAAGTCAGCGTCCCACTGCCACGTGCGGCCGACGAATAGATACGTGTTCGAGCGATTCAGCAGTTCATTGTCCTGCGCGCGGCTTACCTGGCGCGATTGCAGATAGCCGGACTTGGCAGCCTCGACCTCTTCGGCCGTGAAGCCGTCCTTAAGCATTCGGGCAATCTCTTCTTTGAATGCCGCCTCGAGTTTGTCGACGTTCTGCGGGGCGTAGATCGCCGTCGCCGTAAAGCGGCCATAGTGATCGATGGCGCTCACGAAAATTCCCGAACCGACGCCGTAGCTGAGACCGTCCTTCTGGCGAATGCGCACGGCCAGCCGCGAGTTGAGAACGCCGCCGCCCAGCATGTAATGGCCCAGCGTGATTGCCGCGTAATCAGGATTATCGTCGCGCATGTCGAAAAGAAATCCCGCGACAAAGAAGGCGTTGGCCTTATCCGGCGCTTGAAAGTTCTGATTGGCCGGCGCGATTTCTTTGAAGATGCTCGGTATGCGTTTGAACGGGCGCGGACTCTTCCAGTCGGAAAACAACTGGGTTGCTAGCTTGGTTATTTCCTGCTCATCGAAATCGCCAACCACCGTTAGTTGCGCATTCGAGGCGCCGTAAAAGTCATGATAGAACTGCTTTGCAGAATCGAGCGTGGCCGCATTCAGGTCAGCGATGTCTTCGTCAGGCGTGGTGACGTACCGCGGGTCGCCCTTCGGAAAGGGATTGATCTGGCGGTTGAATGCGGTAAAGGCAATCTGGGTCGGCTCGCTCTTTTGCTGCTCGATCCCGGCGAGGTTCTCCTGCTTGAGCAAATCAAACTCTTTTTCGGGAAACGCGGGCTCGCGCAGCACTTCTGCGACGAGACGCAGCACTGCCGGCAAGTTCTCGCGAGTTGTCTCGATCGAAACGGATGCCACCACCGCCCCGCCAAAAACAAAGACCCGCGCCTTCAGCCGATCGAATTCGTCCTGAATCTGTTGGCGCGTGTGTTTCGTCGTGCCGCGCATCAGCATCTCGCCGGCGAGCTGCGCCGCGGTAACGCGATTCATCAAGCTCTGCTCGTCGCCAAATCGAAAAAGCATCTGCGCGACGACGGTGCCGCCGCGGGTCTTCTTTGGCAGCAGGGCGATTTTCACTCCACCGGCTTCGGCTCGTTTGGTGCGCGATTCGATGTTAGTTGGCGAAGGATCGAATGCTTCGCCGGCGGCGATGGCGGCGGCGCCCTTGTAATCTTTCAGCATTGCGGCCACGTCGGGCGTCGCGGGAATCTCCGATCGATCCGGCTTCGGCGTGGGAATGAACATCCCGAGCGTGCGATTCGCGGGCTTGAAATAGCGCGCCGCAACCTGCTGGACTTCTTCCGCGGTTACTTTGCGCGTGCGGTCGCGCTCCAGAAAGAACAGACGCCAGTCGCCTGACGCAATGTACTCGCTCATGATAAGGCCGATCAGATCGGACTTATTCATGTTCAGATCGAAGTCTTTCAGCAGTTGCCCGCGCGCGCGTTCGACCTCTTCTTTTGTTGGCGGCGTGGCGCCCAAGCCTTCGATTGTTTGCACCAGGATGTCGCGCGCAGCTTCCAGCGAGTCGCCCTGTCGCACTTCAGCGCCGAAGACAGCGATTCCGGGCTCGCGCAACTCAAAGTTGAAACCGAAAATGGAACTGGCCTTCTTGGTTTCGACCAGCGCTTTGTGCAAACGTCCGGACGGAGTGTCGCCGAGCACTTGCGCCAGAATGTTTACGGCGGCGAAATCTGCATGCGAGGCCGCGGGCACGTGATAGATGGCCTGCACCAGTTGGGTATCACCAACTCTGCGCAGCGTAACCGTGCGTTCGCCATCCTGAGTCGGCTCGATCGTGTAGATCTTTTGCAGGGTGCGCGTGGGCCGCGGAATCGGTGAAAAGTATTTATCAACCAGCGCCAACGTCTTGCCTTCGTCAAACTTACCGGCGACGGTTAGGACTGCGTCATCCGGCTGATAGTAACGGTGGTAGAAGGCCTGCAAGCGTTCGATTGGAACATTCTCGATGTCGGAACGCGCGCCGATCGTCGACTTGCCATAGTTGTGCCAGACGTACGAGGTTGCGATCAACCGTTCCAGGAGCACGTTGAACGGACTGTTCTCGCCCGCCTCGTATTCGTTGCGCACGACCGTCATCTCGCTGTCCAGATCTTTTTTCGCGATGAAGCTGTTGACCATGCGATCCGATTCCAGATCGAGCGCCCAGTTCAGGTTCTCGTCGGTCGCGGCAAAGGTTTCGAAGTAATTCGTGCGGTCATAAGAAGTGCTGCCGTTGGGCCGCGAGCCATGCGCCGTTAACTCGTCCCATGGTTTCAAATGCTTCGGCGTGCCCTTGAAAACCATGTGCTCAAGGAGGTGCGCCATGCCGGTCTCGCCATAATCCTCGATGGCTGAGCCAACAAGGTAAGTCATGTTGACGGTCATCGTTTGCTTGCTTGGGTCGGGGAAGAGCAGCACCCGCAAACCATTCGCGAGACGATACTCGGTGATGCCTTCGACCGACGTGACGCGCTCGACCCCTTTGGGCAGCGCCGGGTTTTGGGCCGGCGCACTCATTGATGCGATGGCAATCAGCGCGAACGCCAACATCAGGCAGGTAATCTTCATTTTGGTCTTCATGACGTTCTCCCGAGGCTAAAGAGTTGAAGGTGTCTGGGTCGGGCGCATTCTATGGCATCAGGACAAGCTTCCCAAACTGCGCACGATCTTCCATCAATTCATGAGCTTTTCTGGCTTCCGCGAGCGGCAAAGTGCGATCGACGACGGCACGAAGCTGACCTGATTCAATGAACTTCATCGCCGCGAGCAATTCTGCCTTCGATCCCATCATCGATCCGAGAATCGTCAGGTGGCGATAGAAAACCTGGCGCAGATCCGTGCGCGCATCAAAGCCGCTGGTGGCGCCGCAGGTTACCAGGCGTCCGCCCTTTTTCAATGAAACGATCGAGCCCGGCCAGGTAGCTGCGCCAGTGTGTTCGAACACCACATCGACGCCACGGCCGTTAGTTAGCTTCTTAACTTCCTTCGGCCAATCGTCGCGCGTGTAATTGACTGTTTCGTCAGCGCCGAGTTCTCGTGCCTTCGTAAGCTTTTCTTCTGAACTAGCCGTGGCAAGCACGCGCGCGCCGAACAGTTTTGCGATCTGGATTCCGAGCGAGCCCACGCCACTGCCGGCCGCGTGAACCAAGACATCTTCGCCCGGTTGCAACCGAGCCTGCGTTACCAGCATGTGCCAGGCAGTTAACGTAACGAGCGGCAACGCCGCGGCTTCCGGCCAACTTAAATTCTTTGGCTTTGGAATCACGTTCACGCCCGGGACTGACAGAAGTTCCGCGTAACCACCATCGCGTCGATAGCCAATCATGTCGTATTCGTCGCACATATTGTCGCGACCGGCGAGGCATTCGCCGCAGTGCCCGCACGAAACGCCCGGCTGGACCATCACTTCGTCGCCGGGTTTCGTCCAGGTGACGAGCTCGCCGGCTTCGCGCACGACGCCCGCGACATCGTCGCCCAGAATGTGCGGCAAAGGAATCTTGATTCCCGGCAGGCCACCGCGAACCCAGACGTCGAGATGATTCAACGCGCAGGCGCGTACTTCGATCAAAACTTCGTTGGCTTTGATTTGCGGATCGGCGACTTCAGTGTACTTCAGAACTTCCGGGCCGCCGTGTTCAGAGAAGATGACTGCTTTCATTCTTTGTTACTTCAACTCAATATCAACCGCTTCGAAAGTTGTCTTGCCGACGTTCTTGATCGAATGGATGACTGGTCCGCTGCGCCAGCGGACATCGCCCGCAGGCACCTTGACGCGCTCAGGTTTGTCTTTCCCTTCGGTTGTTACTTGGATTGTGCCTGGCGTAATCGAGATTCCAAGCCCTGGCAGAAAGTGCGTGTGCGTGGTGGTCGATTCGCCGGGCGCCAGAGAGAGTCTGTAAACACGCACGCGTTCGTTCTCGATGATGGGCGCCCTGGAGATTTCTTCTTTCGTGTTCGCAAGAGTCCCCGAGAGTGGCGGTGACTTGAGAATTTCGATCGTGAGATTATGAAACGGCGTCATCCTTACATTCATTGCGCGGTGAATGTAAGTCGCTTTGCCAAATCTGACGTCGCCGAACTTCCACTGGACCTCGGTAGGCGCAGCGCCTATCGTCTCGAGCCTGAGGCTGGCGCCGCCCAGTGTGACAACGACGTTATCGTTGCGATGTGCATGCCAGAGCGTCGCGTCGCCGGCGGGCACGGTAACATCCCAGATACGCACGAATTCATTTTCAAATTTGGGCTGATGCCGCGGCTCGCCGCTGATTTCAACCGGTGACTGCGGTGAGTTGGATTGCGACAGCGTGCCGATTGGAATCAGCACGAGAGCAAATAAGATCAACTGGGATAGATGCTTCATCATCATCTCCTTTGGATTCTTAAGTCGATAGGCCCGTAGGGCCGACATCTTTATAGTTCGGCGGCCAAAGTCTTTCCAACTCCGGAGGGGCGTATCCAGTTGGAATTCAATCCCGATTAATGCCGGCCCTACGGGCCTCGGAAAAATAAGGAATACCTGAGCTACAAAGATGCCGGCCCTACGGGCCTTTGACGGCCGCTCTCTTCCGCAGCGCGCGGCCGGCGAGCGCGCCGGTGTACGCGCCATTCTCAACCGCGACCCGGCCGTTAACGATCACGAACTTCATTCCTACGGAAAGCAGCTCGGGCTGTTCGTAAGTGGCGCGATCGGCGACGGTCTTTTCGTCAAAGACGATCACGTCAGCAAAGTAGCCCGGCTTAATCAAGCCACGCTCGGGAATGCGAAATGTTTCGGCCGTCAGGGCGCTCGAGTTGCGCACGGCAAACGGCAAGCTGATTAGTTTCTGTTTGTAAACGTATTCGCGCAATTTGCGCGTGAACGTGCCGTACTTGCGCGGATGTCCGGTCGATCCGTCAGAGCAAGTCGTTACAAACTTTTCTTTCATGAAGCGCTGGATGTCTTTCTCGTTCATGTTGAATGAGATGACACCTGAGCTGCCCAGCTTGATCAATTCCAGCGCCGCTTCGACGGGCGTCTTGTTCATGTCCTTCGCAATCGCGTCCAGGCGCTTGCCGACGAATTCCATGTTAGGCGAGTCAGCAATCTGCAAGCTATTGGCGCCGCCGCGTCCCTTTAGATTTTCTTCCATCTCCTTTATCAGGCGCGGACGGATTTGCGGATCGTCGATGCGCTTCAAAAGCTCGCGCCGGCCGCCTACTTCGGCCCACCGGGGAACCAGCGCAGCCTGCAAGCTGGTGCCCGATGCCGTGTAAGGATATTGACAGGCACTGGCGTCGATCCCTGCGGCGCGCGCTTGTTTGATCAGGTTGATGGCCTGCGCGCTGCGATGCCAGACCTCGGGGCCCAGCGCTTTGATGTGTGAGATGTGCACCGGAATCTTCGCTTCGCGACCGATGCGAATCGTCTCGGCGATCGCTTCGAGCAAGCCCGCGCCTTCCGAACGCATGTGCGTGTCATAGATGCCGCCCTTGGCGGCGGCGACTTTTGACAGTTCGATCACTTCTTCCGTTTTCGAATAACTCTGCGGCGCGTAGTAAAGACCGGTAGACAATCCAAATGCGCCTTCGTCCATCGCCCGCGCGACGAGTTGCTTCATCTCTTCCAGTTGCGCCGCGTTTGGCTGCGCGTCGGTCGGCCCCAGAACCTTCCCGCGAATTGTGCCGAACCCCGCAAGCAGAATCGCGTTGGTGCCGATGCCTTGCTGGTCCCATTTACTCAATGTCTCGCCGATATTCTGCGCGCTGCCGCCGTCGTTGCCGGTGACGACCGTGGTCACGCCTTGCATCAGGTACGCTTCGTTGCTTTTGCGATTCTGATCGGAAAGATCGCCGAGCGTATGCGTGTGCGGATCGATGAAGCCGGGCGCGACGACGAGGCCCGTTGCGTCAATCGTCCGCGCCGCCATCACGTTTGCCTTGCGCGCGTTGCCGATGAAAACGATGCGGTCACCGCGAATGCCGACGTCGGCCGTGCGCGGTTTGCCGCCGGAGCCATCGACAAGTTTGCCGTGCAGAATGAGGAGGTCGAGTTGCTGCTCGCGAAGAGATTGAGCGTAAGGAGTTTTGTAAATAAAAGAGACGAGCGCCACAAGGACGATCGCGATTACCGGTGCAATGGCGTGGCGAACAGGTGACCGCATGAGTCCACGGTAAGCCAGGGCGGCGGGTTTACTCAAGCACTTCCTTCAGCCGATCGAGTGCCTGGGCCCAAAACGCTTTCATCTTCGCCGCAGCTTTCGCCTCCGGTATCTTGCTGTGCTGGGCCACAACCTGACACTTTCCGGCCCCTTTCGGATAGAAGGCGACGGCGAGACTGGTGTCGCCGGCCTCCCAACTGATGCGCAGTGATTTGTTGGGCGTCGCTTTGCGGATTGTGAGATTTGCCGGCAGCCATTGCTTTCGAGTCTTGTCATCGGTCCAGCATTTGAATGCTCTACTGATGGGCGCGCCAATCGTGCGGCTGACGCTGATCTCATAACCTTCCGGCTTCTGATGTTTCTCGCGCAGACCGCGTGCCTGTTCGTAGGTGACCGTGACCATCTGTTGCCACCAGGGGCCGACGCCATGCTTCTTACTGAGCTGGGCGACGATTTCCTGGTGCGTCATTCGCTTCGCGCCGGCGGCGTCCAGGATCTTGAACCACTCGCTCCAGGTCTTACCGGTTTTCGCTTTGACGGCGGCGTCACTCATGCGGGGTGATTGCTTTGTCTTCGTTACCGCCATTGACGTCTTCCTCACCACAAAGACACAAAGGCCAACAGATCAAAAGGCGCAGAGCTCTTCGCCTAGATCGCTGATTCTTGGTGTCTTTGTGTCTTCGTGGTTCACATTCTTACTCATCGCGATCGTACGCAACTTTCAACCAGCGCTTCACTTCGTCATCGATGTCCTTCAGCGAAGTGATCTCGATGCGATGTGTGATCCGATCTTTCCTGGCGTAACCGCCGGTGTCGATGAGCCGCTTCGGCGGCTTCATGTTGCCCAGTGCCAGACCAAGATCGATGCGCGTCTGTGTCGTCGGCTTGATTTGCGCAAAGACGTGACTGCGATAGAGCGGCACGATCGTCTGGCAGGGACAAGCCTTCGCTTCCTTGCCAACGCCCAAGCCCAGCTTCAAAAGCGCGTTGTAAATTGGCCGCAGATGCTCCTTCTTGCCCGAGAACATTTCTTCGACGTATTTCTCAGCGGCTCGCAAATAATGATCGGGATCGCCAACTTCGTCGCCTTTGCCGACTGAGCGCTCCGCCATCCACCATGCACTGTTCGTTCCCAATCCGTATTTCGTCTTCAGCCAGTCGCGCCGTTCTTTCTCAGTCGGCGGTCCCTCTTTCTTGATTAGGCGCAGCCATTCGTCGAGCTTGCGTCCGGGTTTTTCCTTTCAGCTCGGCGATCCACTTTTGCGTCATCAACACGCCGGGATGCACGCCGTAGATCGATTTCTTCTTCGCGAGCTTGGTTGCAGTCGTAGCCATCACTTCCTCAGTCTTAGAACAAGTGGTTGCCACGAGAGTCTCCTTCGACAACAGGTTAAGACGTCGGCGCTTCCTTTTCCTGCGACAGGCTGAACCAGTTCCCCGAGTTATCTTTCATCACGGTCGCGGTTCCCCAGGATTGCGTGGTTGGCGGCCCTTTGAATTCGACGCCGCGCGCCTTTAACTCATCGTAAGTCTTGTAGATGTCGTCCGCGTCAAAGACGCCGCCGCCGAGCACGCCTTTGTCGATCAGAGATCTCAATTGCGCCGCGGATTCTTCATCCAACATCATTCCCGGATTCGGCTCCATCAGAATAATTTCAAAGCCGGGTTGATTCTTTATCTTCATCGTCAGCCAGCGAAAGTCTTCGCCGACCATGGCGTCCGTATCAACTTCAAAGCCCAGCTTATCGCGATAGAACTCGAGCGCCTCCTGCTGGTTCTTGACCCAGATCAACGCGTGCGACATTTTGGTGATCATAGTTCTTGGTTCTCCTCGTCAGTTTTGCTGAGGAGCATAAGGAGTTTCGCGAGAAACTGGCTTCTCGAAAATTGCTTTTGTGTCTTACCCCTCTGCGGAATGCCAGGTGGTCAAAGCCATTCTTACCGCAGAGGTCGCGGAGGTTTTCGCAGAGGCCGCGGAGGAATACAGACCTCTGCGTACCTTTGCGAGTACCTCGGCGTCCTCTGCGTTAAGCAATACCTTGGTTTAGGCCCACGGCCGAGTTTCAGTATCGGTCTTTCCGGCTGGCCCCAGCCCATACATTTGAATGAAACAGCCCGGCACTTTACTAAGCGACTGCATCTCGCGCTGGCGGTAATTGATCGGGGCGTCGCCGACGCATCTGCGAAACAGGGAGCTGAATGAACCCAGACTTTGAAAGCCGACTTCAAAGCACACGTCGGTCACGCTCAGCCGCCGCCGCGAACGGAGTAGTTCCTTCCCTTTTTCAATCCGACGGTGAATTAGGTATTGATGTGGAGTGGTCGCAAACGCCTGGCGAAACAGGCGGAGAAAATGATAACGGGACAGACAAGCCTGCTTGGAAATTTCATTTAGGTCGAGCGGCAAATCGTAGCACTCATCAATATAGGTCCGCGCGCGGCACAGCCGCTCAAAAACGTCCGAGCCGTTAGGTTGGATCGCGATTTTTCTTTTCACAGTCATCAGCGGTTCGGGTGCTGCTTCGTCTGCAAACTTCGTGGCCGGCTTTTCGGTGAGCGAGATTCTACTGCGAGTTTGCCGAAACCGGAAGCTCGTGTCAGAAGCCCGCGCGTCAGCAAGGACTTGCTTCGCTGCGGGCCCTCCCTTATGGCTCGGCTGCGGACACTACCTTCCCGATTTGTACCAGTAACGATCTGCCAGACGCTCGTCATGCCAGTTCCCGGTGACCAGGCTCTTGATTGCATGTCCAAGCATCCCGAAATAATGCCAGTCGCCAAACTGATCGAACTTGCGCGTACAGCCGAGCGCTTTGATACTGCTCAATCGCGTCAGTCTTTGGCCGCGGCTCTGGCCCAGCCGGCGCAAGGCCATCAGGAACATCAAATCCTCGGCATACAGACGGCTTTCGTCATAGCCGCCAACCGCTTCAAAGTCTGCGCGGCGACAGAAGTGAACGCCCGCATCCATCCGGGTGATTAGCACCAGCGGCGCTCCCACGCAATAAGTAACGAGGAGGCCAAACGATTTTCGTTCCAGAGTCAGGCCGGTGGAACCGGCAACATAGCGTCCGCTTTCAATTGCCCGATCGATGGTGTTGAAGGTCTGCGGATGCAGCGCTGAGTCAGCGTCGATGAAACACACAATCTCTCCGCGAGCCGCGTGGCCTCCACCATTGCGCGCCGCGGCGATTCGGCGCTTCTCGACGGTGACTACTCGCGCGCCGTGCGCAGCGGCAACTTTGGCCGTGCGATCGGTCGAGCAGTTATCGGCCACGATGACTTCGACAACCTCAGGTCCGCCAGAGTAGTTGGACTTTGCGACTTCAATTGAATCCAACAGACGCGGCAGATACTTCTCTTCGTTGTAAGCGGGGATGATGACTGAGAACTTCATGTCCAATCTCTAACGCGAGTTTACAGAATTCTGCTAGACTGTGGCTAATGGACAAGGTCGAATACACTGAACAAGAACGGTGGTTGATTGAGCCCAAGCCTGGGACGGCGGCGGCTGCGGCTCGTGACTTCGGCATTGACCTCTCGCTGACGGTTAGTAATTTGCGGCTGACTCCAGAAGAGCGAATCAAACAGCTTGATGATTACGTTAGCGCGATGCAGAGACTGCGTCGGAGCCTGCGCTGGGTTTCGAGAGCTTCGGGACGTACGGCATGATTGACGTTGAGAAGCAAATTAAGCTCGTCTCTGACTTTCAGATCGAATGCGTATTCATAGGAGGCTTTGCTGCTTTCATCCAGGGAACGTCGACTCTGACGAGGGACCTCGATATCTGCTATGCACGCGACGATGCGAATCTTGCCAGGATAGTTGAAGCTTTGCGCTCGGTCAGCGCATCACTCCGAGGGGCACCGAAAGACTTACCGTTTGTGCTGGATGTGCGAACGCTGAAAAATGGATTGAACCTTACGTTTGAAACCAACATAGGTGACTTCGATCTCTTCGGCGAAGTTCAAGGCGTTGGTGACTACACCCAATGTTTATCGGGATCAGATGAGGCGGAAATCCTGGGGGCTCAGTATCGGATATTGTCCTTGGAAAAGATCATCACCGCGAAGCAAGCGGCGGGCCGACCGAAGGATTTGCTGGCCCTGCCGGAACTCAAAGCTATTCTCGAACTTCGTAGAACGGGCAAGAAATCAGACTAGACCAAGGCAGGGGATATGGTACTGAAGATAACCGTTTCACGGCTCAGAATCTTGTTGAGTGGTGCCTTGGCGTTGTTTCTCGCGGGGATACCGCTCGTTCTGGCACAATCGCAGACGAATCAAGATCGACTTTCGATTACTCAACTTCAGGCCTCTCATTTTGCCGCGCTGGCGATGAAGTGCATCCGGAAGGAATATCCCAACAAACTCGATCACGTGAATAACGATGCCGCCGACGTGCGCAGTCCGCGCGTGATGCACGGCACGTTTTACGGTTGCTTTGATTGGCATTCGTCGGTGCACGGTCACTGGATGCTGGTGCATCTGTTGCGGCTGTTTCCGTCGCTTCCGGAAGCGCGGGAGATTCGCGGCGCGCTTGATGCGAATCTCTCCGCCGAGAACATCCGGAACGAAGTCGCTTATCTCAAGCAAGCAAACCGGGCTTCATTCGAGCGCACTTACGGTTGGGCGTGGCTACTGAAGCTCGCCGAGGAACTGCACGACTGGAATGATGAAGAAGGAAAGCGCTGGTCACGCAATCTGCAACCGCTGGCCGATGGGTTTGCTGAAAAGTATCTGAGCTTTCTGCCGAAGCAAAATTATCCGATTCGCACCGGAGTCCACCCGAACACGGCGTTCGGTCTGGCCTTCGCTTTGGATTACGCGCGCGCGGTTGGCAATAAAAAGTTGGAGTTTCTGATCGTCGAACGCAGCCGCACGTATTACGCGCACGACACGAACTACCCGGCTTCATGGGAGCCGGGCGGGGAAGATTTCTTTTCACCGGCGCTGATAGAAGCCGATTTGATGCGGCGCGTGATGAGCAAGACGGAATTTGCCGCGTGGTTTCATCGCTTTCTTCCCGGCGTCTCTCGCGGCCAACCGAGACAATTGCTGCAACCGGCGATCGTCACCGACCGCACCGATCCGAAGTTGGTCCATCTCGACGGGCTGAATCTCAGCCGCGCGTGGTGCATGCGCAGTATCGCCAACGCTCTGCGGCGGAACGATCCGGCCCGCAGAGTCCTCGCTCGATCGGCGGCCTCTCATGCAAACGCTGGGCTCACGCATGTCGCCAGCGGCAACTATGAAGGCGAACATTGGCTGGCTTCGTTCGCGGTGTACTTGCTCACCACGCCTTCACCATAGGTACGGCGCCGGGCCGCCGGCACTCCGACCTTTGAGCGGCCAGAGGTTATAATGATCCGCACTAAGTAAGCGATAAATTCATCGGGGTAATAATGCCTACAGATCAGATTACCAGACGAGATGATCAAGTGCAGTTCGCCGGCCGCATACTGTTTCTCACCGAAGACACTTCCTTAATTCGACGACAGCTCGAGGCGACCGGCGACGAAGCGAAGACTTTGGAAGACGAGTTGGCGCGGCGCCTGATGAACGATGGTCTGCCGCTGATGAATAACATATCGACGGACGAGATCACTCCGGGATGGGTTTGCTTCTATTACGACGAAACGCTCTCGCAGTACGTTTACGTCGCCCTGCGCGAAGGCGCGGTCAAGAAGGACGAAGTGAAGAACGGCGGCTTTGCGGTGGTCGTTTCCGGCCTGTCAAAAGGTTGCGGTTCTTCGCGCGAGACGGCGCCTTACGCAGAAAAATGGGCCGGCATTCAACTGGTGATCGCCAAAAGTATCGAAAAGATTTACGGCCAGAACTCGCAAAACATCGGCCTGCTGACTTCTACCGATTTCGGATTGATCGAACGCATTCGTCGCGGTGAAGAGATCGCGCTCGCAGAATTCACCAACGGTCTGGATCCAATCTCGCAGTCAATCGTCGAGTACGGCGGCCTGTTCAATTACAACAAAGCGCGCCTGGTGGGTGAAGTCTCGACACCGTCAATACCATCCCATTCTGACGCTGAGACAAGCTCAAGTGTCGGAAGCCCGCGCGTAAGCAAGGGCTCGGTGGCGGAGGTTGCCCTCCCTGACCGTCCCACCCCAACGGCGCTGCGCCGTCGGGGACCCCGGGGTCGGGCTTCTGACACGGGCCGACAGCGCCCGATGAACATCGTCGAGAAGATAATTGCGCGTCATGCCTTCGTGAGGGCCGGAGAGATCGGCGTCGCAGCAGTGAAGCCTGGCGACGCGATGTTTGCCGTAGCCGACGTGCGCTTCTCGCATGAATACGTCACCCCGATGGCGGCGTCGCTTTTTACGCAGGCGCTGGGTGCGAACGCGATAGTCACCGAGCCTGAATCCGTTTTCGCCTTCCGCGATCACCTAACCTTCCTTAACAAAGTGATGTCGCCGAAGCATCGCGAGATGGGTCTGCTGGAAAGGGCTGACGGACTGGCTACAACTCAGGAAACTTTCACGAACAAGCAGGGCATCAGGCTCTACGGCGAGAATCCTGACGGTGGCTCGGAAGCGATCTGTCACAACGCGGTGGTTGAGGATCTCGCGTTGCCGGGACAAATCGTGATCGGCACCGACTCGCACACTTGCATGGCGGGTGTGCTCGGGTGCTTTGCGTTCGGCGTCGGTTCGACCGACATGGCCAACGCCTGGTTCACGAAAGACATTCGCATTCGCGTGCCAGAAACCGTGCGCTATGTTTTGAACGGAACGAAGCGCGCCGACGTCGCCGCGAAAGATGTGATGCTCTACATCCTGGCCAGCGATTACATGAAGACGAGCCGTGGCATCGGCAAGGTTCTGGAATTTGCGGGTGACGATCTTAAGAACTGGGCGATGGACGAAAGAGCCACGCTTACGAACATGGCGGTCGAAGCGGGCGGCTTTACCGGCATCATCGAGCCAGATGAACACACACTCGATTACATCGTAAAGATGCGCGGACTTGACGGGTCCGAAGTGCGCAAGGGTTTTGTTTACAGCGACCCCGACGCAGAATACGCGGCGACGTTTGAAATCGATCTCGATGAGATTCGTCCGATGGTGGCGCTGCCCGGCGATCCGCGCAACGGAATTCCCATCGACGAACTAACAGAAGAAGTTCGCATCGACGCCGCTTACGGCGGGAGCTGCACCGGCGGCAAGATGGCCGACATGGACATGTACGCAGAGGTTTTGCAGAACGCGCTCGCTCAGGGCAAGCACGTGGCGCCGGGTGTTCATCTTTATCTGCAATTCGGCTCGCAGAAAATCAAACAGTACGCTCGTAGTCGAGGTTATTTGGAAATCTTTGAAAGGGCCGGCGCTGAACTAATCGATCCAAGCTGCGGCGCGTGCATCAACGCCGGCCCCGGCGCTTCGCCAAGCGCTGAGACCGTAACCGTCAGCGCGCAGAATCGAAACTTTCCCGGGCGCAGCGGCCCCGGCAAACTTTATCTCGCGTCGCCTTACGTCGTCGCCGCGTCTGCTATTGCGGGAAAGATTGTCGAACCGCGGGAGTTTCTATCAAATTCGAAGGAAGACTTGGCGGTTGCATAGGGTGGTTCTGTGAATAAGCATTACCAGATAGAATACGGAGATGCCGCGCTGGAAGACTTGGATGAGCTGCCTGCCAGACAGCGAGCGCAGATACTCAGGAAGATCCAAAGGCTGCGGCACGGTCTCCATGGAGACATTAAAAGGCTGCGCGAGTCGGAAATCGCTTACCGCCTGCGCATGGGTGACTATCGCGTCTTGTTCGACGTCCAAGAAGGCGTTATTGTGATTCGCAGAGTCGGCCAGCGGAAGAATATTTATGAGTAAGACAATCGAGAGAGAGCTGAGCAAAACGATTCGCCAGAAGCGTGAACAGCTCGTCGCGATTCGTGAAGAGGTCGAGGATTTGATCGATTACCTGGAGGTCCTTGAAGCGCGAGCCCGCGATCAGAACAAGCCACAACTCACACACGGCGAGGTGATGAAGCGCTACAATCTAAAGTGAACCCCGCCTCCGACGACGCAATTTCAAACCAATTAGGAGAATCAAGATGAGCAATTCACTCAAAGCTTTCGTCGCCTGCGCGCTGGTCATGGCCTTTGGCGTCGCCGCCACCTCTGGCCAGGTCTCGCACTTCGATGTCGCCGGCATGGACCCAAGCACCGCGGCGTGCACCGACTTTTATCAGTACGCCAACGGCGGTTGGCTCAGGGCCAACCCAATTCCCGCGGCGTATCCGGCCTGGGGTGTCGGGAACGTCTTGGACGAAAAGAACCGTGACGTGCTGCGCGAGATCCTGGACGCCGCGGCAAAGAATGTCGGCTCGCAAAAGAGCCCGAACGAGCAGAAGGTCGGCGACTATTACGCTACCTGCATGGACGAAGCGAAGATCGAAGCTGAGGGCCTCAAGCCTTTGCAGGCCGAACTCGATCGCGTCGCGCGGATAAACAACCAGGGGACCTTGCAGGACGAGATTGGTCACCTGCATTCAATAGGTATCAATGCGCTTTTCAATTCCAGGTCGACTCAGGATTTTAAGAACAGCGCCGAGGTGACGGCCGGAATTTTTCAGGGCGGACTCAGTTTGCCCGACCGCGATTACTACACCAAGACTGACGAGAAGTCGAAGGGCACTCGCGACGAGTACGTCAAGCACGTCGCCAAGATGTTTGAGTTGATGGGCGACGATGCGGCGAAGGCGGCCAGCGCGGCGCAGACGGTGCTGGCGCTCGAGACCAAACTGGCCGAGGCTTCGAAGACCAGAGTTGAATTGCGCGACCCTGAAAAACAGTATCACCGCATGGCGATGATTCAGATCAAGGACGTCGCGCCTACGTTTGACTGGCCGGCTTATTTTCAACGGATCGGTCTCGCGGCAAAGGCTGACGTAAACGTCGCCCAGCCTGACTTTTTCAAGGCCATGGACGCGCAACTGACGGCGACGCCGATCCCGGACTGGCAGACCTACCTGCGTTGGAAGTTAATTGACACTGCCGCGGGCGGACTCTCGAGCAAGTTCGTTGACGAAGACTTCCATTTTAAGGGCACCGTGCTTTCGGGTGCGAAAGAGAATCTGCCGCGTTGGAAGCGCTGCGTGGCCGGCACCGATCGGGCGCTGGGAGAAGCGCTGGGCGCAGTCTATGTGCAGAAAGCCTTTCCACCCGCAGCCAAGGCGCGCGCGCTGGCAATGGTGCGCAATCTGGAAGCGGCGCTCAAGAGCGATATCAGCACTTTGAGCTGGATGGGGGATGCCACGCGCAAGCAGGCGATCGTCAAGCTCGACGCCTTTCTCAACAAGATCGGTTACCCCGACAAGTGGCGTGATTATTCGACGCTCACAATTGATCGCAGTTCCTATGTCACCAATCGCCTGCGCGTGGGTCAGTTCAACGAGCGGCGCGACCTGGCAAAAATCGGCAGGCCTGTTGACCGGATGGAATGGTTCATGTCGCCGCCAACCGTGAACGCTTACTACAACCCGCAGATCAACGAAATCGTTTTTCCCGCAGGCATCCTGCAACCACCTTTCTTTGACGCGGAGGCAGACGACGCGCTCAACTATGGCGCCATGGGGGCAGTCATCGGCCACGAAATGACCCACGGGTTTGACGATCAGGGAGCGAAGTTTGGTTCCACCGGAAACCTGGCCAACTGGTGGAGCGATGCTGACCTCAAGGCGTTCAAAGATCGCGCGCAATGCATCATCAATCAATTCGACGGCTTCGAAGTACAGCCCGGTCTGCATGAGAATGGCAAACTGGTAGTTGGCGAATCGATCGCCGATCTGGGCGGGGTGGTAGTTGCTTATGCGGCGTTTCAGAAATCAATGGAAGGCAAGCCGCGTCCGGCCAACATCGACGGGTTTACTCCTGAGCAGCGGTTCTTTCTCGCCTTTGCGCGGGTTTGGGCCGGCAGCGTGCGGCCTGAGACTGAGCGCCTGTTGGTTAACATCGATCCGCATCCGCTGGGAAGGTTCCGTGCCACCGGTCCACTTTCGAACATACCGCAGTTTGCGGCCGCGTTTCAGTGCAAGGAAGGCGACAAGATGGTTCGTCCAGCAAAAGATCGTTGCGTGATTTGGTAGGTTTTTGGCGCTCGACTCTGAGAGCGGCCAGGTTTGAGGTTCGCGGGCCGACTCGGGCCAACGGGTCGGCTCGTTCTTTTGGGACGAGCAAGCCCGCCGATCAATCTCATTCGAACAAAATGGCTGTGCCAACTCGCCTACAATAGTTTACTCTTAAGGCAACAGATCATGATTGCTCTCGTCGAACAAAAGAAAAGCGAATTGTTTGAACTCTGCCGCAAATTCCAGGTGGAGCGACTCGACCTGTTCGGCTCGGCAGCGACGACTTCATTTCAGTCTGACTCCAGCGACCTCGACTTCCTGGTCGAGTTTGGCAACCGCATTCCGGGAACTTACCTCGATCGCTATCTCGATTTTGCCGAAGCGCTCGAAAAGCTGTTTCAACGCCCGATTGATCTGATCACTGAAAGAGCAATTCACAACCCTTACTTCCGCCAGAGCGTGACATCCACTCGGCAGCCTATCTATGAACGTCGAAACGAAGAGGCGGCTGCTTGACGCGCTCGAAGCGTGCCGCGCAATCCGACAATTCACCACCGGAGTTGAGTACAAGAGCTTTCTCCTGGATGAAATGCTTCAGGCTGCGATTGAGCGTAAGTTTGAGATATTGGGAGAAGCGCTAAACCGAGCTGAAGAATCTGATCCAGAACTTGCTGAGCGAATGCCTGAACTACGGCGTATCGTCGGTATGCGCAACCGAATTATCCACGGCTACGATGCAGTCGACGAAGAAATCGTGTGGGACGCAGTCCAATTCAAGGTGCCGATTCTGAGCGAGCAAATCTCAGCACTGCTGCGAGGTGCCGGGGAAAATGTTTAGTCCAATGGTGATGAGGATCAGAACTAACAGGCGAAGCGCGAGTGTCATGCTCGCGCTTTCGCTTTTCATGTTCGCCACACTGTTCGGTTCGTGCGCGCGCCCGCAGCTAAAACCGAAGATCGACCCAAACGCCTACGCCAAAGAAATTGACGAGTGGCGAGCGGAGCGATGGGCAACCTTGAAAAGCGATAACGGGTGGCTGACGCTACTCGGACTTTTCTGGCTCAAAGAAGGTGAGAACAAGTTGGGTAGCGACCCGGCGAACGATATCGTTTTGCCTTCAGGTAAAATCGGTGTCCGAGGCGGCGTATTTGTTTTGCGGGCGGGCACGGTAAGAATTGAGACGCCGCTAAAAACAGGTTTCACGGTGGACGGTAAACCTGTTTCAAGTCTCGAACTCAAGTCGGATGACGACGGAACTCCCACGGTCCTGCATCTCGGTTCGCTCAGCTTCCAGATCATCAAACGCGGTGACAAGCTTGGACTGCGCGTGAAGGACAAAGAGAATCCCGACCGCCTGAACTTTCGCAACACCGAGTTTTATCCGGCCGATTTGAAGTGGCGCGTCGCAGCGCGCTTCGAAGCCTACAATCCGCCGAAGAAGATGCCTATTGTGAACATTCTCAACATGGAGAGCAGCGAAGACTCGCCGGGCGCCGTCGCGTTTGAAGTTGATGGCAAGGCTTATCGGCTCGATGCGATCAAGGAAAAGGGCGAGCCAAAGCTGTTCATGATCTTCGCGGACAGCACTAGCGGCAAAGAGACCTATCCGGCCGGGCGATACTTGTACGTTGATCCGCCCGACGCCTCGGGCCGAATGATCATAGACTTCAACAAGGCCTACAGCCCACCCTGTGCCTTCACGAAATTCGCGACCTGCCCGTTGCCGCCGCGGCAGAATCGACTGCCTTTGGCGATCGCCGCGGGCGAGAAGTACAGCAGACATCCGCAGTAAGTCAGACAGCAAAAGAACCAGCTGCTGATCTTTCTGAGATCGTTGTGAGTTCTGCGCTTTCTCTGTGTCCTCTGTGGTTAGAAATTTTCACCACGGAGGGCACAGAGGACACGGAGCAAGCCACGCACAACCCAGCCGGATTTGTAAAAAGTTGTAAATTCTGCGGCAAACGACGCTCGCACCCCTTGCCGATGTGCGGCGGCGCGATACATAATGCGCCAAATTCAACGACGAGGAGTGCCACGATGATTTCCCTGAAACGACTTTCCCTTTTCACTTTCGCAATTCTGATTGCTCTGACGTGCGCTGTGCCTTATGCGCTGGCGCAGCAGCCGCCACTCGCAGTCAAGCCGATCAGGCCCAGCCAGAAGGCCAGCGTGATGCAGACCATCGGCGTCACCGACATCACCATCACTTACAGCCGACCGCCGGTGAAGGGCCGCACAATTTTCGCCGACGCTCCGGCCACGATGGCGGCACGCGCCAAAGGCGAGGCGACTCTGGACAATCAAAACGAGCGTAAGGCTGGCGAACCGATCGTTCCCTACGATCACGTGTGGCGCGCCGGCGCAAATGAGGCGACGATGTTTGTAGTCACCGATGATGTTCTGATCAATGGGCAACCGCTAAAGGCCGGCACGTACAGCATGCACGCCGTACCCGGTAAAGAAGAATGGACCATCATCTTCAACAACGATGCCGGGCAGTGGGGCAGCTTTACGTATGACGAGAAGAAAGACGCCCTGCGCGTCAAAGCGAAGCCGCAGATGGTAAGTGAGAATCAGGAATGGCTGCTGTACAACTTTGATCCGGTTACCGAGAATTCTGCCACGGTCAATCTTCGTTGGGAGAAAGTTCGCGTTCCATTTACGGTCGAAGTAAAGGACGTCAAGGCCGCCTGGCGCGCGCACGCCGATGCGCTGATCGCCGCCAATCCGACTAATGAAACGCTACCGCTTCAGGTGGCCAACACGTACGCCCGCGACAAGAATTGGGATCAGGCGCTGAAGTTTATCGACCAGTCCATCAAAGTCAAAGAAACATTTCCCAATCTCTCCGCCAAAGCCAATATCCTTTGGGGCGCGGGCAAGAAGGAAGAAGCCCTGACGGTCGCCGACGTGGCGATCGCAAAAGGCAAGGCCGACAAAGCTAACACTGCGGCCTTTGAGAAGCGCGTTGCCGACATGAAGGCAGGCAAGATGTAGGTTAGTCGTGGCGAACGAAGGAATCCTGCCGGCGACTTTTTCGTTCAACCCACCCCAACGTGGCGAGAGTTACTGCTTAACCGCAGAGGACGCCGAGGCACTCGCAAAGGTGCGCAGAGGAATTTCGGTCTCTGCGTCCTCTGCGAAAACCTTTGCGTCCTCTGCGGTAAAATGCTTTGCATAGTCACGCATTCTCGAAAATCCTAACACCATGAAAACCACACATGCCCGACACGCAGGTTTCATCCTCTGCGTTTTGTCTCTGCTCGCCCCGCAACTCATCATTGCTCAAAAGGCGCCGCCGCCTCCGAAACCGTTCGAGCTAACAGTCGACAGCATCATGCGCGGGCCGCGCCTGGTTGGCTATCCGCCCACCGGGGTCTATTGGTCACAGGACAGCCAGCGCATTTATTTTCGTTGGAAGCAGGCGGACGAAGCGCGCTTGAAAGAAACGAGTTTGTACGTCGTCAATCGCGACGGCTCGGGGTTGCGCCGCTTGACGGACGACGAAGCGAAACAAGCACCGCCCGCCAACGGCGAATTGTCCAAAGACAAGACGATGACGGTTTTCACCGACGAAGGTGACGTCTTCATTTACGATCACGTGAAGAATCAACGCCGCCAAATCACGCGGACCGTTGACGCCGAAATAAACGCGCACTTCACTTTCGATCAGAAGCACATCTATTTCACGCGTCAGGGGAATCTCTACGTAATGGCGCTTGACGGCGGCTCGCTCGAACAACTAACCGACATTCGCGTCGGCGGCGCCAGCGTTACGCCAACGGCAACCAGCGGCGCAGGTGGGGCGCAGCGACAAGGCGCCAGTAGTGAGACGCAACAGCACGGGACCGACAGTCAGGAGTATTTGAAGAAAGAAGAACGCGTCTTGCTTGACGCCGTGCGTGAGCGCGCCGAGCAACGCGAAGAGCAGGAAAAGAAACGCAAGGAGCGTGAAAAGCGAAAGCCTTTCAACGTGCCCGCCGGGCAGAATGTGGTCAATCTCAATCTTTCGCCCGACGGCAAATATGTCATTGCGATAATCAGTGAACCCGGCACGGGATCCAAGAACACAATCGTACCGAACTTCGTCACTGAATCGGGTTACACCGAAGACATTTCTGGTCGGACGAAAGTCGGCGACACGCAGAACCGCACTCGCTTGACGATCATCAACGTCGAAACCGGCGAGACAAAGAACGTCGACCACGGCCAGCGATTGCCGGCGGCGCCCGCGACTCAGCGCACTGAAATGAACACAACTGAGCAACCACGAGTCAGTACCGGGAGCGGTAGCGACCGGGTCGAGTCCCAAGCCAAAGCGCCAGTTGCGCCCAAAGATCGCTACGTGCAGCTCTCGCAACTTCAGTGGTCGGAAGATGGCAAGAACGCCGTGCTGATGGCGCGCGCCGCGGACAACAAAGGTCGCTGGGTGATGTTGCTCGACGCGGCCACCGGCAAAACCAAAGTGCTGGCTACCGTGCATGACGACGCATGGATCGACGGGCCCGGTGCAGGCACGCTCGGCTGGCTGCCGGATAACGAGCACGTCTATTTCGAATCAGAGCGCGACGGCTTTGCTCACTTGTATTCAGTTTCAATCAGTGGGAGCGAGCCAACGCAATTGACTTCCGGTCAGTTCGAAGTTTCAGACGTGCGCCTCTCGGCTGACAAAACCAAGTTCTATTTCACTTCGAGCGAAGGCAGTCCGTTTGAACGGCATTTCTATTCCATGCCGACCAGCGGCGGCGAGCGCACGCGGCGCACCGGCTTTGCGGGCAACAATCAGGTTGATGTCTCGCCTGATGAGACGATGCTTGCGGATGTTCGCTCGTACAGCAACAAGCCGCCCGAGTTGTATCTTTTCCGCAATCAACAATTTTTCCCCGGCAAGACTATGCTCGTCGATAAGCCGGTAACCACTTCTCCCATTCTGGAATTCTCCACTTACAACTGGATCGATCCGCCGATTGCCAGTTTCAAAGCGCGTGACGGCGCGACTGTTTACGGGCGTATCTACCTGCCGTCGAATTACAAAGGCGGCGGGCCGGCGGTGCTGTTCGTTCACGGCGCAGGTTACTTGCAGAACGTGCACCGTTGGTGGAGCCAGTACTATCGCGAATACATGTTTCATCACTTGCTGATGGAGCGCGGTTTCGTGGTGCTCGATATTGATTATCGCGGCAGCGCCGGTTACGGCCGCGATTGGCGCACCGGAATCTATCGTCACATGGGCGGCAAAGACTTATCCGACCACGTCGACGCCGTGAATTATCTGGTGAAGGAGCACGGCGTCGATCCGAAGCGCATAGGTCTTTACGGTGGCAGCTATGGCGGCTTCATTACTTTGATGGCCATGTTCACGACACCCGATGTCTTTGCCGCGGGCGCGGCCCTGCGGCCGGTGACCGACTGGGCGCATTACAACAATGGCTACACGGCGAGCATTCTCAACTTGCCACAGAATGACGCCGAGGCTTACAAGCAAAGCTCGCCGATCTATTTCGCTAACGGATTGAAGGGCGCGCTGCTGATTTGTCACGGCATGGTTGATACTAACGTGAACTTTCAGGACACGGTGCGTTTGGTCGAAAAGCTGATCGAATTGCGCAAGGAGAATTGGTCGGTTGCACCCTATCCCGTCGAAGACCACGGCTTTGAACGCGAGGCGAGCTGGGCGGATGAATACAAACGAATCCTCAAGTTGTTCGTCGATAACCTGAAGCCTGAGCTGCGTGTGGGAGTGAGGAAGAAATCTCATTAGCACCTTGCTTTAGAGGCTGTGTCAAAACCAACTTCAGTGGTAAACGAACTAGAACTTGACCGCAAAGGTCGCAAAGTTTTCCGCAAAGGGCGCAGAGGAGAGTATTCCTTTGCGTTCCTTTGCGAATTCCTTGGCGTCCTTTGCGTTAAAGATTACGCTTGAGTACCTCACAATCGCATTCGCTCGCTACCGCTCGCGGTTTTGTGCCGAGCCGCGTCCGATCTGATCGAAGGTCACATCTCCGATCCGATATTGTCGCCAGTCCTTATAATCAAAATGCCACCACTCGGCCTCGTACACGGTGAAGCCTTCCGCCTCCATGGCGTCGCGCAATAGTTTCCGGTGCCATCGCTGCAAAGATGTGCCTCCTGGATAATCAGAGTAGGCTCGGTCAGTGGTCTCGTCATACGTGCTGACCATCTCCACCGGCCGCTTCGTCTTCAAATCGTAAAGCGTCAGGTCAACGGCGCAACCGCGGTTGTGACGCGAACCTTTCGATGGGTCGGCGACGAAAACCTTCTTGTCGGCAGGCGTCGCGTCCCAGAAAACTTTGGTGACGTACCAGGGCCGGTAAGCGTCATGGATGAGCAAGCCGTACCCGAGTTGCCTTAACTTGCGGTTAGCGCGGACGACCGCTTCGGCGGCGGGGCGTTGCATGAACGCGCGGGCTTCGGAATAGAAAACGGTACCGAGAAAGTTGTTGGTCGTCGCATAGCGGATTTCAAGTCTGATCGTCGGATCTAGTTTGGTTAGCTCCACCAGATCTGCTTCGCGAAACTCTCCGTTCTCTGGCGGCGGCTGCGCGGCGTGGGCTTCTTTCATCAACTCCGGAACCGGACGCAGAGGCTTAACGCGCAGTTGGCTCGCGCCTGATTCGGGTTCGATCTGCCGGCGTTTGAGTACGACGTGCTCGAGTTCAACCTGCGTCGCGCGCCCGTGCGCATCGCGAGTGAAGTTAAGTCGCTGGCCAGCACGTACTCCCGTTGATGGAAACTTGAAAACATCTCTTGAGACTTCATCCAGAGGCGAGAACCCAACTCGCTTAAACAAGGCACAGGGCCTTCCGTCCTTTTCAAGAATCAAGAGGATGTCATTGTCCGGACCGTACTCTCCGATCAATCCCCGCCAGCGCGCTGGGGCCGGCAAGGGCTTGGCTTGTGCGGGGGCACTTGATTGAGCGGTGTACTCTGGAAGATGAGCGCCGGTAGTCGACGTTGTTGAAGTGACAACGGCGAACCAGCAGGCAAACAAAGTTAGCAGCAGCAGCGAGACTAGGCGGTCTGGTTGTTTGCTTTTAGATAATCGCATGTTTCGATTATGCGAATTACTGGGCGAAAGGTACAGAACCGCGACCGGTAGGGAGCGGGATAAGGATTCAATTTTCAAATTCGCAAGTCGATTCTGCAACCGGTTTGTATCAAACCCAGGTTGCGCCTTCGTCCCGCTCGCTACCGCGGTTCTGTACCAGGCGCCTCTTCATTTCATCCAGCGGCACAGAGGAACTCGGATCGGCGTGATGTTCAGCCAGCCGCGCTTCAACCAACTCTTCATCAGCTGCTGACAAAGGAGGATCATCCAACTCCAGCGCTCGGCGGATCAGAATTTGACGTTCCTCACAGGAAAGACGTGGAAGTCGTGCGATGACTTCGTTGAAACGCATGCGTGAAGATTAACCGCGCGGCGTCAGCTTTTCAATGGATAGTTGAACTTTGGGCTTGATATCCTAGAATGGATCAAACTTTGACTTCCCGCTAATCAGCGTATAGCTTTCCGCTATGCAGCCGAGGGTCTACGTCGAAACATCTATTCCCAGCTTCTACCATGAAGGGCGGACCGCGCCTGACATGGTCGCCCGCCGAGATTGGACTCGTGATTGGTGGGACAATCGCCGCCAAGGCTATTTGTTGGTAACAAGCGAAGCTGTTCTTGATGAACTGACGCGCGGCGATTATCCCAACAAAGAAAAAGCCCTCCTTCTGATAAACGATATAAGCCTTTTGGAGATTGATGACCCCATCACTGAGATCGTCGAAGCATATGTGCGGCATAAGCTGATGCCCCAAAACCCGCTCGGTGACGCCCTTCATCTGGCGCTCGCTTCATATTACAAATGCGATTTCCTCCTGACATGGAATTGCAAGCACCTGGCTAACGCCAATAAGTTCGATCATATCGGGAGGGTAAACATGTTGCTGGGCCTGTACGTACCTAAGCTGGTTACGCCACTTGAGCTGCTCGGAGGTTGAAGATCATGCAAGAAGACCAAGCTATCGCTGAGATACGAGAAGTGCGTCGTCGGATTTCTGAAGAATGCGATCACGATCCGCGCAAACTAATCAGTTACTACAAAGAGCTACAGCTCCGGCATAAAGAGCGACTGCTGCGGCCAGACGAAAATGAAAAGGAGGTCGCCGAAAGGCGTTAGCTTGTATTGAAATCCACGCAGATTTACCACCGCCCTGCACCTTGACGCGTCCACTATTCGCAGTTAATTTGAAACCATGAAAGAGATAGTTGCGAGAATTGATGATGACGCTTATCGGCGCGCCGAAAGCATTGCAAACGCCCGAGAGATCTCGCTGAGCGCCCTGGTTGAAGAGTTGGTCGAGTCGGTGACCAACGACGCTCAGCCTAACTCTGACGACATCAATAACCTCTTCTCTGCTCTCGACAAAGGACGCAACACCGAGCCTATCGGCTGTCTCGGGCGTCAAGAACTCCATGACCGCCCAGTACTTCATCGATACTAGAGTCAAGGTCGTGAATCCATTCCGCGCGATCCCGGCTTAACTACGGCGAGCATGATAGAATGCCGCTGGAGGTAATCATGTCAACCGACGCAACGGAGCTACCCGGCAGAGTGGTAAATGGGATTGTTATTTTGGACCAGCCCGGTAAGCTTGAAGAGGGAACGGAAGTGCGCGTTAGACCGGTACAAAGAGCGTCGAAACGCGTAGGCAGTGAAGATTCGCTTTCCGAGATGCTGCTGAGCTTTGCCGGAACAGTTGAAGGTCTGCCGGAGGACATGGCGCTAAACCACGACCATTACCTTTATGGCGTTCCGAAGAAGACACACAGATGAAAGCGGTCTTCGCCGACACCTTCTATTACGTCGCACTGCTTGATGCGAATGACTCAGCGCATGAGGCAGCAGTCGCAGCCACCCGTAACCTGAAATCGACGACTGTTACTACCGCTTGGGTTCTATTAGAACTCGCCAACACCTTATCCGCGGCACGCCATCGAGGAATATTCGCGAGATTTCTCGATCGGTTGCGTGCAAACCCCGATGTGATCATTTGCGAGGCTGACAGAGAAGTATTTGATCATGGTGTGGATCTCTATCGGAACCGAGAAGACAAAGAGTGGTCCTTAACCGACTGCATCTCCTTCGTGGTAATGACGCGAGAGGGAATCACGGAAGCGCTTACCGGCGACCATCATTTTGAGCAGGCAGGATTTTCAATCTTGCCTTAGTAACGAAATTATTTGCTTTTTCAGAGTTCCGATTTGGGTCTGTTCCCGATTTTGTTTGTAGATCACGCCATTCTTCATCACGAACACGACTCTCTCCATGTTGTGAATGTCTTTGAGTGGATCGCCACTGACGGCGACGATGTCGGCCCACTTGCCCGGCGTCAAAGAGCCGAGATTCTTGTCCCAGCCCAGCAGTTTCGCGCCGTTCATGGTGCCGGCCATGATCGATTCCATCGGAGTCAAGCCGCCCCATTCGACCATCAAGACAAACTCGCGCGCGTTCGTGCCGTGCGGGACCACGCCGGCGTCTGTGCCCAAAGCAATCTGAACCTTATTGGCAACCGCGATCTTAATGCCGCGACGCATTGCCGCGGCTGCCGCTAAGGCTTTCTCGGCTCGTAGTCCCTTCAGCACGCCGTTCTTTGCGGCTTTTTCCACGGCCTCGGCCGCCGACAACGTCGGCACCATAAAAGTTCCGCGCTCGACCATCATGCGCGCGCCTTCTTCATCCAGAAATGATCCATGCTCAATCGAAGAGACGCCGGCGCGCACGGCGAGCTTGATTCCCTCCGTCCCGTGCGCATGCGCGGCAACTTTTCTATCAAGTTTATTAGCCTCGTCGACGAGCGCCTTCAATTCTTCAAAGCTGTACTGAGTAGCGCCGACCGCATCGCCTTCCGACAACACACCGCCGGTGGCGCAAGTCTTGATCACATCAGCGCCGTACTTGATTTGCAGGCGCACTGCCTGGCGAATTTGTTCGGGTCCGTCGGCGACGCCGTCTATGGGGCCAAGTTGCACGATGCCGGGTCGAAAGCCATTTTCGTCACAGTGTCCGCCGGTAATTCCAATCGCGTGACCGGCGGTTTCCATGCGCGGCCCGAGCGTCCAGCCTTCGTTGATGGCTTTGCGCAGGGCCATGTCGTCAAAGCGTCCCGAGGCGCCGACGTTGCGCACGCTGGTGAAGCCGGCCATCAAAGTGTCGCGCGCATTGCGCACACTCAGGATCGCAGCGAACGATTCATAGTCTTTGACCGAAGCCATGTCGCCTTCGGGATCGCCGAGCACGCGCCCAACCAGGTGCGTGTGCGCGTCAATGAATCCGGGAAGCAGCGTGACATCGCCAAGATCGATGACCTTTGCGCCCGAAGGAATGCGCACTGAGTTCGCATCACCAACGGCGGTAATCTTGTTGTCGGTGACGATGACGACGGCGTTAGTGATCGGCGGCGCACCCGTGCCGTCGATCAAACGCGCTGCGCGCAGCGCAACTACACCTTTGCCTTCGGGCGGCTGGGGCCGGATTCCTATTGGCGCAGAATTTTGTGGCCTTACAGAAACGCAAAGGCAACCTACTAGAAGCGAAGCGAGCAGGAATAATTTGTAACTTCTCAACGGACGGACTCCTCTTGATTCGTTTGATTGATAGAGCGAATGCGATAGCGGACGCATTCTAGTCGAGATTACGTTCGCGCGGCAATGTATCGGCATCGACGCCACGCGGCGCTGCCTTGATCCCGGAACTCGGGTTTAACTCGCCAGGATTGCACATTAGTCAATCAAGCAGTATCTTTTGTCGCAACCAACTCGTTCGACGCCGTTTCTAAAAGCAAGCGATGAGAATTAGATCCGCACTTCTCAGCTTTTCACTTCTGCTGCTAACTTATTTTTCTGGCCCGCTGTTTATATCTGCACCAGTTTTTGCCCAGGCGGATGAGAAAGAGAAGGTACAGAAGGAAGCGGAGAAACGTCAGGAACTCGAGCGCAAGACGCTTGCGCTGCTGGACGAAACTGTCGCGGGAGCATGGGGTCTCAAGCTGCCTGAGAACCGTTCTTTTGTTTTGGAGACTGCGGCAGATTTGTTATGGGCGCACGACGAAAAACGAGCGCGCAATCTGTTTTGGGATGCACTCAACAGTCTCGCTCCGACGACTAATCCTGAAGGTGACGACTCAGCGACTAAGAGCCCAACGACAAAGGATTCGACAGCGAAGGACTCAATAACGAAAAACTCAACGACGAAAGTTTCAGCCAACAATAAACTTCAAACTCTGAACCAATACTATGCGATCTTCACCGCGCGTCAGGAATTCCTGCGCAAAGTAGCGAAGCGCGATCCGCAGCTTGCTCTGGAAATGTTGCGGGCGACGCGACTGTCACCGCCGGAACCGGTCAACAGTAATTATCGCTTGCCTGACGAACGCGATCTGGAGCAGGGGATCGCGAGTGAAGCCGCGACGCGCGATCCTAAACGGGCTTTACAGATCGCGCGCGAGAGTCTCGCTAAAGGATTGTCGTTCCAGTTGCTGGGTCTCTTGTATCAGCTCAATCAGCAGGACCAGGAAGCGGCGTCTGAACTTGCCGGCGACATCATCGCGAAACTGGATTCTGAAAACCTCGAGACGAGCATTTATGGACTGCTGATCGCCATGCAGCTCCTGGAGACAAGCAGGACCCCAAAGGATGTTGTCGTCGACAATGCGCCCACGACCTCGAGAATAAAATCGCTGAAGCTTAACGATGGACAGAAACAGACACTGGTCGACATGATCACGAACGCGGCGCTAAGCATCTCGGCCAAGGGAAATATTCTCCAGAATATTTCTCGGGTAATGCCGGAAATCGAGCAGTTTGCTCCGGACCGCGCCGCAAGGCTTAAGACGAAGCTCGCCGAATTCAATCGCGCCCTCAGCAAAAACCAGCAGGATTGGAACACCTACAACTCGCTCTTCCGCAACGGCACGCCGGAGGAAATGCTTAAAGCGGCCGGCACGGTCGGTGATGAAACACGTAATTCGCTTTATAGAGAAGCTGTCATAAAAGCCGTGATGAGCGGCAAGGCTGACACGCTACGCGAATTCATCAACAATCATGTCGAAGACGAATCGCGAAGGAAAAGCTTGACAGATTCCCTGGACGCGGAACAAATCAGCTTCGCCGCGGAACGCGGTAAGACTGAAGAACTGGAAAAGCTGCTGCCTCAGATCCGTCTGAAAGAACAACGGGCCCGTGCGATGGCCGAGTTGGCGATACTGCTGGAAAAAAAGGGCGAGCACGACGAGGCGTTGAAGCTGTTGGACCAGGCGCAGGCACTGGTAAAGGTGGATCTTAGAAGCGAAACTCAATCAGATGCATTGATGGCGGTCATGCTTGCCTATTCGCTAGTGGATCCGGCCAAGGCGTTTGCGCTTATTGAACCAATAATCGACCGCACCAATGACAACATCTCAAAACTGCTGCTGTTGGACAAAGTAATAAAAAGCGGAGTCGTTAAGAACGGCGAGATCATTTTGCAGCAATCCGGAGTGGTCTCGATTGACTTTGCCGTGTTCAAATATGGAAAGGGCGTCACGGCGTTGGCGAATGCCGATTTCAATCGGACGAAGGCCGAGGCCGATCGGTTTCAACGACATGAACTGCGAATCATGGCGCGACTGCTGATAGCTAACGCGCTCTTGCGGAGCACCGAAGAAGTTCCGAAGAACAATGAGCAGTGAGGCGCTCAGTCTTGCACCAGCTATTGAGTTCAGTGAGTTTCCCGAAGCACAGTTGAAGGGATAAAGAACGTGGGAGTTGCCAAACTAACCGATCAGAACACGGTCGTGCCGGAAAGCAAGTATGCGCGCGTCGAGCGCGAGCGACGCTATCTCCTCAACGATTTGCCCAAAATAATGGCGCGCATGGATTATCACCTGCAAATCACTGACAACTACATTACCGGGACGCGTTTGCGAATTCGGAAAGTGCGCGATCCGAACACGAACAAGTGGATCGTGAAGTTCACGCAGAAGTTTGCGCCGGACCCGGCGGACTTATCACGAACGATAATTACCAACATTTACCTCAACGCAATCGAAGCCGAGACCCTGGCTGTCTTTGAAGCGAACGAGATTCGCAAGAACCGTTACCCGTTTCCCTTCGAAGGCCGCGAGTTTTCAATCGACATGTTTCTCGGCGATCTGTTCGGGCTGGTGCTGGCTGAAGTGAGTTTTGAAACCGACGAAGAGCTGGACAATTTCCCGCAGCCGCCGTGGGCGCTTGCGGATGTGACCAACGTTGAGGTATTTACCGGCGGCAGGCTGTGCGAGTTGACGTTCGAGGATATTCGGAAAGAAGTAGCGCGCATTATGAATACGGAGTTCACCACAGAGGCACAGAGTTAGCACAGAGGGCCTCAGAGTTTTTCTCTGTGAATCTCTGTGAAGCCTCCGTGTCTCTGTGGTGAAGAAAGTCGAACAGCCTTCAACATCAATATGAAGAACCATAATCGCCTATTGCTTGTTCTCGTCATTGCAGTCATGGCCCTCGGTGCATGTCGCAAGCAGCCTGCCCAGAGTCAGCAAAACGCAAACAGCAATGCGGCGATAACCCAGGACGCGCCTCTCAGCGGCGCGGCCACGAACGGCGAGAAGTTTTATTTTCGCGGGACGATCGCCGGCAATCTCAAGATCGAGATGACCCTGGTTCGCGACGGCGAGCGTCTGACCGGAAGTTATTTCTATCCAAGAGTCGGCAAGAACATCGAACTCAAGGGCACGATCGACAAGGACGGAAACGTCTCGATTAGCGAGTCCGACGACAGCGGTAAACAGACCGGCGTGTTCAAAGGCAAATGGAAACCGGCGACTGACTCGCCGGATCCAACCCTGAACGAGATCGATGGCAAGTGGTCGCGGCCCGATGGCTCGAAAGAAACTGCGTTTCTGGTGTCGCAACAGCCGATTGAATTCACCGGCGCCGTGCGGTTCGCTCCGAAAGTGATCAAAGAAGCGAACAAAGAAAAACGTTACACGGTCGACGCTGAGTACCCGCAGATTGAAGGCGACGCGCGCTTTGACAAGTTCAATCGGGAAGCGCGCAGTCTGATCACCAAAGATGTCGCCGCATTCAAAACCGCCGAGACCGTTTCTGAGACTGATCCCGGCAGCGAGACGCCGGCGGAAAACGCGGATTCGAGTATGGACGTTGGATACGAGATTCGGTACGCGACGGATGATCTGATCAGCATAGAGTTTACCGACGACGACTACGAGCGCGGCGCGGCGCATGCCAACATCTCCACCACAGTTCTGAATTACGACGTCAAGAATGGAAAGAAGCTGGCGCTCGCCGATCTGTTCACTGCCAAGTCAAACTATCTCAGCGCCATCTCGTCTTACTGCATCAAGGAATTGCAAGACCGTATGAAGAAGGATAAAGACTCGATGCTGGACGCCGACATGATGAAGTCCGGCACATCGGCGCGCGCCGATAACTACAAGGCCTGGGCGGTCACGAAGAAGGGTTTATGGATCACTTTCGATCCCTACCAGGTGGCGGCCTTTGCCGCCGGGCCGCAGTACGTGCTGGTGCCTTACTCGGCTTTGAAAGATCTAATCAAGCCGGACGGACCGATTGGTTCGTTCGCGAAGTGATCTAGTTATTGGGGCGTCGTTTCTTTTGCGCCACGATCAACCGATAAGCCTCGGCGCGCTTCAATCCTAACTCGCGCGCAGCTTTTTTCAGCGCCACCTTCGAATCCACTCCTTCGCCTTCAAGTTCAGCTACCCGCGCCGCCAGACGCGCCGGCGCATCTTCTGAATTATCGCCCGCGCGGATTTCCGTTTGATTCGCGCCGCTGATAATCAAGACCATCTCGCCGCGCGCCGGGGCGCTTTCAGAAAAGCGCTGGGCCAATTCGCTCAGACTGCCGCGCGTGATCTCTTCATGAAGTTTTGTCAGCTCGCGCGCGACCGCGGCCGTTCGATCGCCGAGCACATTCAGCGCGTCCTTTAGCGTCGCGGCGATCCGGTGCGGCGCTTCGTAAAAGACCAGCGTCGCGGGAATCGCGCGCAACTCTTCGAGCATCGCTCGCCGCGCGGTGGTGCGCGCCGGAAGAAAGCCGGCGAAGAAAAATCGATCAGCCGGCAGACCGGATGCAATTAGCGCCGCGACGAAGGCTGCGGGCCCGGGGATGGGAATGACTTGAATGCGCCGCTCAATCGCGGCCCGGACGATGCGAAAACCCGGATCGCTAACCAAAGGCGTGCCGGCGTCGGATACGATGGCGATGTTGCTTCCGGCTTCCAGGAGTTTGCCAAGCTCTTCGGCGCGCTCGCGCTCGTTGTGTTCGTGATAACTGATCGTCTTTGCCTTGATGCCGAAGCGATTCAACAGCCCGCGGGTGTGGCGCGTGTCTTCACAGGCGATCAGATCAACTTCGCCCAGCACGCGCAGCGCGCGCGGCGTAAGATCTTCGAGATTACCGATCGGAGTGGCGACAATGAAAAGCGTGCCGGGCATGTTTCAGTTTTCCGCGAGCAGAACAGAAATATGATCGCGCAGGTGATCCTCCGACAAAGGCGTGCGGCTTTCAGTTCTTTCAATGATCAGCCACTGCGGAATGCCGCCGGAAGAAAGCGTCAGCAGCAACTGCGCGTTTCCGCGCGGCCGGCCAAGATGTTTGAGGTTGGCGCAAGCCAGCCCATTTCCCCTCACGATTCCATCGCGCGGCGTTCGCGGCCAGCCGCTTTCGATCGACAACGCGCGCACGCCGTGGCGCAGAGTAAGCTTTGTTCCCACCATCGTCGCTGGCCCAACGCGAAAGTGATGTGCGTCAGAAAGCTCGATTTGGATGGCGGCCCCGCGGCGATTGGCAGCAGCGGCAAAGGCAGTCAGGGTGTCGACCAGCCAGTCGATCGCCGTGCGTCGCAATAGATCGTTCTGCGCTCGCAGCGCCAGATACTGCGCGATATCGGCGCGACCGGACGCGTGCGCGCGGCGCTTTGCTTCAGCCAGTGCCAACTCCCATGTTTCGTCTAATTCGCTCATGGCAACGGTTAGTTTAGAGTCCAACCTTTAGGTTGCCGGTCTTCAATGATGCAAGCTAAAGCTTGAACTCTGAACAGATTCACTTTTACCTTTTTCCTTTTGCCCGCGCAATGATGTTATCATGCCCGGCCAATTGGTCTCTCCTTACGACGATGTTAACTGATCATTTCCCAGGCTGAGTATTCTGAAGTGAACCGCTTTCGTTCCAAAGGCGTATTATCGCCGGTTCTTGCCCTGCTTTTGGCGCTGGCCGGCGCGCTGCCGGTTTCGTTTGCGCAAGCGCGCCAGCGAACACAGACGCGTCGCCAGGCCGCCAACAAAGCTAGCCAAAGCCCGCGCCCGCGTTTGGTCCTGCTAATCGTCGTCGATCAATTTCGCTATGACTACTTGAGCCGCTTTGGCGATCTGTTTGGATCGCGTGGGATTGGTCGACTGATGCGTGAAGGTGCCTCGTGGACTGAGGCGAATTTCGATCATGTGCCTACCTTTACTGCGCCCGGGTTCGCAGTCTTTATGACTGGCGCATGGCCTTCGCAGACCGGGATCGTCGCCAACGAATGGTACGAGCGCGAAACGGGAAGGCGAGTTAAGGCGATCAGCGACGACACCACCAGAATGCTTGCCGGTAAACCCGGCGAGAAGGGATACAGTCCGCGGCGCTTACTGTGTTCGACCGTCGGCGACGAACTGCGCCTGGCCGATAACGATCGATCGAAAGTAATCGGAATCTCGCAAAAGAACCGTTCGGCGATTCTCCCCGCCGGTCGCCGCGCCAACGCGGCTTACTGGTTCAGCACCGACAACGGCAATATCATTTCCAGTACTTACTACTTTAACCAACTGCCCGACTGGGTAGTGCGTTTCAACAATCGGCACCTGGCTGATGCCTTCTTCGGCGCGCGCTGGGATCGCTTGTTGCCCAACGAAGCCGAGTACCTGCGCCGCGCAGGCAAAGACGATGTGCCGTGGGAAAATCTGGACAAGTCTTCAGCCGATACAAACTTTTTTCCGCACGTGGTTACCGGCGGATCGACGGCGCCGGACAAAGCGTTCTACCGGGCGCTGGATTACACCCCGTTTTCGAACGACATGCTGGTCGCATTGGCTGAAGAGGCGATCACTAATGAGAAGCTGGGCGCGGGCGACGACACCGACGTGTTGTCGGTGGGCTTTTCGGCGAACGACTATGTGGGCCATCGCTTTGGACCGTACAGCCAGGAAGCAATGGACATGACGCTGCGCGTTGACCAGCAGATTGGAAAGCTTCTGGATTTTGTGGATGCGCGCGTGGGTTTAGGGAATACGATCGTGATCTTTACCGCCGATCACGGCGCGTCGCCGATTCCTGAGCAAGCTGCGCTACAGAATCTTGCGGGCCGGCGTTATCAAAAAGCCGACTTGCTCAAAGTCGCGGAAGAAGGTTTGCAAGCACGATATGCGCGCAAAGATCGACCAGCGACTGATTACATTCAAACTTTCAGCAACAAGAACGAAACTGAGCAGGGCTTGCTGAATTCCAACTTCTATCTTAACCGCGCGGCTTTGCAGCGCGACGGAGTCGACCTGGACGAAGCGGAGCGCGTTTTGGGCGAGGCGGTGATGAAAGTGCCCGGAGTAGCGCGCTATTTCACGCGAAAGCAGCTCGAGAACAATTCCGTCCCTTCCGCAGACGCCGTAGCCCGGCGCGTGCTGCACGGTTTCTATTCCGGGCGCAGCGGCGACGTCATTATCGTTTACGAGCCCTACACCATTCAGTTCGATCCTCCGGATGACCCGACCGATCCGCGCTCGTCGGCGACGCACGGATCGCCCTATAGTTATGACACGCACGTGCCATTGATTATCATGGGACGCGGCTTTGCGGTCGGAAAGTACGCGCAGGCAGCAGCGCCCACGGACATCGCGCCGACGTTGGCGCACTTGCTGGGTTTGGAAGCCCCGAGCTGTTCAGTTGGTCGAGTGCTCGCGGAAGCGTTGACCAACGCGCAAAAGAGCAAAGTCAGGTAAACTTCTTACGAACGAGTTAGCGGATGAAATATTTAAGTAACCAGCGGGCGATCGTCTTCACGGCCATCCTGGCTGCTCTTTTTCTGGTCTGGTCGGGCGCGAACTGGCGCGGCCAGGCACAGAACACCCAACTGTCGCAGCCGCGCGGATACGTTAGTGATTTTGCCGAGGTGATCGATGCCGCGACCAAACAGCGGCTTGAGACGATCCTCGCGAACCTGAAAGAGCGAACCGGCATAGAGTTTTTCGTCGCCACGGTCAAGAGCGTCGGCGCCGAAGACATCTACGATTATTCGTTGCGCGTCGCCAACGACTGGAACGTTGGGTCGAAGAGTTCGCGCAAAGCGCTCGTGCTCGTGATGGCGATCGACAACGGAAAGTCTTTCACGCAACTCAGCGGCGGCGTTCAGACTGATCTCCCTGACGGCTTGATTGGCCAGATGGATCGGCGCATGCGACCAAAGATTGAGAGCGCCGGCTACAGTCAGGGACTGCTGACAGGAATCGAAACCTTCGTAAACATTCTCGGCGAGCGAAACAATTTCACGTTCGAGTCACTCGACCAGAAGCCTGCGGAAAATTTGATCGCGCAAACGCGGCCACGCGTCGTCGAGAGTCCCGCGCCAACGCCAACCGAGACGACATCGCCGCCACCCAGCGACACGCCATCGCCGCAACCTGCGGCGACGGCGACGCAAACGCCCGCGCCGAGTGAGACGCCCGTTGCGCAACCAACACCCAGCGCCTCGCCGGCGACTCCGGCTGTAGAGACGCCGCAGCCTGCGCCGTCGGCAACGCCAACTGCGCCACCGTCGGAAACTCCATCGGCGGCGACACCGACGCCGAACGCATCGCCGCAGCCAACCGAGAGTCCGGCGGTTCCGGTTGCGACACCAGAGTCGCAGCCGTCAGAAACCCCAGTCGCAATGGCGAGTCCTTCGCCCCCCACCCAGACGTTGGCAAATAACACGCCGCTTGAGACGAAGACGTCGACGCCAGTGACTGGGCCAACTCGATCGCCTAACACAAACCGAAGGACAGCGAATTCCGCCACCGTTCCCGCGAATCCGGAAGATGACTTGGAGCAAGTTGAACTCACTTTGACGCTGCCGGTTGACAAGCGGATTGACGCGCTGAAAGCGTTCATCGCCGCGCATCCGAAGTCAGTGGCCGTGCCGCGCGCCAACGAACTGATCGTAGCGGCGCATGCCACGCTCGGCGATCAGAAACTGCAAGCAGGTGACGTGAGCGCTGGACTGGAGCAGTTTCATCTGGCGTTTTCCGAAGCGCCCACCGACCTGCCGGATCGATTGTTCACCGAAGTGCTCGCGCGAATTCCGCTAAACCTTTTCGTCCGCGGCCAGCGCGACGCTGCGGTGGACGCAGCGCACCAGGCCGAAGCGCTCGCCAAGTTAAATCCAAAACGACTGGTCGCGGTGGTCCAGTTTTACCTGGCGGTCGAAGATGCGGTTGAAGCCAATCGCCTCGCTGAGCTGGCAACCCAGGCCGCGCCTAATTCCGCGGCCGCGCACTATGCGCTGGGCGCGGCGCGACACATCGCGCTTCGGCTTGACGATGCTGAAAGTGAATACGCGCGCGCGCTGGCGCTCGATCCAAAATTGGTGGCGGCCAAAGGAGCGCTGGCCGATTTGAAACGCTCCGCCGGCAAGTTCGAAGAAGCGCTGGCGCTCTACCGCGAACTTCTGCAAACCGATCCAAAGAATAACTCCGCGCGCGCGGGCCTGGTTCTGTCTCTGCTTGAAGCCGGCAAGTCTGACGAAGCCGAAGCTGCACTAGACAGCGCGCTTCAGGATAAGGATCAGGCGCGCAATCTTCCCTTGCTGGTGGGCGCGGCGTATTGGTTTCTGGCGCATAACAACGCCGAGCGCGGACTCGATCTGGCGCAGCGGGCCGTGGCCATCGAGCCGCGTTACACCTGGGCGCAGATTGCGCGGGCCCGCGCGATGACGGCGAACCGCAAGCCGCTGGAGGCCGAACGCAGCCTGCGTTTTGTGCGGCAATTCGCGCGGTTTCCTACGCTTGATTACGAGCTGGCGACGGTGCTCGCTGCGATGGGTTTGTACGACGAAGCGGTGGCGGAACTCGCGCGTTCTTTTTCTTTGAAGGACGGACAGATTGAAACGAAACTCGCCGGTCGCAACACCGCGCGGGCCGCGAGCTTTACGGAATTGCTCGCGCCTGAACGCCGGGCCGCAATCTTTCAATCTGCACCGGCGGACAGTGATTGGAACGCGAAGATGATGAAAGGCCTGCTGGCGTTTACGGCGGCAATCGAACCGCCCGAAGGCCGTTCGCCGAAAGAAGACGACGTGCTGGCCGCCGCGCAGGACTTCATCGCGGGCGACGACGGCATGCGCACCTATCGTCAGCTTTATGTTGCCGGCAAACTTTTGAAGAAGGGCATCGCGCTACAGAGCGTGGTGGAGTTGATGGACAAAGCGACGACCGGCGTCGAAGCCGCGCTGAGTGTTCCGGCTGCAACCGTAGCGGTGCAGCCCGAAGAACTCGGCGATCTTCGCGCCCGTGCGCTGGCGCAGGGCGGCACGCCCGACATTCCCGAAGCTCCGCGCTCTGCGCTTTCAGGATTGTTGCGCGGACGCATCGAAGACACGGCGGGAGTCGCGCTCTTTAATCTGGATCAATCCGGCGAAGCGGTAGCGCGTTTGCGGCTCGCAGTCAGCGTCTTGCCGCCAGGCACGCCGCTGTGGCGCATGTCTTTGTGGCATCTCGGTGCGGCGCTGGAAGCCAGTGGCAAGACCGATCAGGCCCTGCTCTATTACATCAAGAGTTACGTTGCCGGCGCTCCTGACGCCGCGCGTCGCTCAGTGATCGAGAATGTTTACAAGAAAGTGAACGGCACCCTCGACGGGCTTGATGACAAGATTGGACCCGTCGCTGTGACCACGACCGCTACGCCCGCGCCGACACCGGCGGCGACTCCTGCGGCGACACCATCGCCGCGTTAGCCCAAAGAAAAAGCAACCGGGTGCCGGTGGGCGCCCGATTGCCTTTTGCGGAGACAGTGTCCGCCGCAAGCTACTCGTTTTTCACCGCGGCCGCACTGGCTTGCCGTCTCCGTCGAATTCTTCGACAGTCCCAAACTTGGCCAGCACGGCGCGCGTCTTCGAGGCGTCGCCGACCGCGACGATTTGCAGATGGTTCAGGTCGATGTATTTCTGGGCCACGCGCAGCACGTCTTCGGCGGTGATTGCTTCGACCTTCTGCGGATACGTGTCCCAGTAGTTAGCGGGCAGGTTGTAGAGCTTCTGCGTGAGGATGTTTTGCAGCAGAGCCTGCGGCTGCTCAAGCGAAAGCGCAAACCCTCCGACGATTGCGCGCTTGGCATTTTGGAGTTCCACGGGCGTGACCTTATCATCGCGCAACCGCTTCAGCTCGTACATAAACTCGTTCATCGCGCCTTCGGTGACGCCAGTTCTTACTTCGGAATTGGAAAAGACCGTCCCACGAAATTTCGAGCCGAAGAAGTTACTGTAGGCTCCGTAGGTGTAGCCTTTGTCTTCGCGCAGGTTCAGGAACAGACGCGCCGCTGGGCCGCCGCCCAAAATCTGATTCATCACCAGGATTGAAAGATAATCTTCGCTGGTCCGTTCGATTCCCAAATTGCCGAGCAGCAACACAGTCTGAACTGAACCGGGGCGGTCAATCAAGTGAATGCGCGCCGCCCCTTGCTCAGGGGCGGCCGGAATCTTCGTCTGCGGGACGTCGGCCTTTTGCCAGCCGCCAAAGGCCTTTTCCAGCTTTGGCATGATCTCCTTGAGGCTCGTGTCGCCAACAATCAATAGCATCGCGTTGTTAGGCCGGTAGTAGGTGGCGTGAAAGCGCGCCAAGTCAGCCGGTGTGGCCCGCTTGAGCGACTCGACTGGCGGTACCAGCAGGCCGGCGGGATGCTCGCCATAGATGGCGCGCTGAAAACGTTCGGAAGCGAGAAACTGCGGGAGTGATCGCTGAAACTGAAGTTGAGCGATTTGGCGCTGCTTATATTTTTCAACCTCTTCCGAGGGGAACTTCGGGTTGCGTATGACGTCCGCAAAGACATCCAATGCCGGATCAAGATTCTCGATCAATCCGGAAGTTGAAACGCTGCCGAAGAAACTCGAGAGACCCGCGGCGCTGGTCAATGTCGCGCCGAGCGTGTCTATCTGTTCGGCGATATCTTTGCTCTTACGCGTCGCCGTACCCTCACGCAGCAAAGCGGCGGTAAAGGTCGCCAGGCCGTGATAGTCCGCTGGGTCTGACAGGCCGCCGCTCAAAATCACCATCTGCATCGAGAAGGTCGGCACTCGATGACTCTCTAACAGGATGACGCGCAGGCCGTTTGAGAGGGTGGCTTCTCTCGCCTTTGGAAGATTGACTCTGAGAATCTCTTTGTTGACCGGCGCCCGGCCCTTGATGTCCGCGCCTTTGATTGATTGTCCGGTTTGCGCTGGAGCGGCGGGGCGCTGCGCCACGGTTAGCATTGATGCGAGCACGACGACCGCGATCGCTGCTAGTGTCTTCTTGATTAGCCTGCTGAAGGTCTTCATGATGATCTCTCCTCTTACTACTTCGTAGTAGCCGCTGCCGCCGGTTTAGGTTTAGGTAGAGTGACGACTACTGTGCGGTTGGCCGTAGTCAGGAATTTGTTAGCCACGCGCTGCACGTCGGCTTTGGTGACCGCCGAGACTTTATCGAGACGCGTGTTAATCAGATTTGGATCGTTGTAGTAAACCGTCCAGACACTCATGTTGATGGCGCGCGAGAGTGAACTCTGCATGTTGTTGATAAAGTTGCGCCGGGTCGTGTTCTTCGCTTTCTGAAGTTCCCAGTCAGCAATTCCGTCTTTCTTCAGGCGCTCGATCTCGTCGTAGATCGCACTTTCGACATCCGCCGGTTTTACCCCCTGCCTGAGCGTGGCCGAGATGTAGAGCGCGCCCGGGCCGCGCTTCTCGTCGATGAAGCCGCCGACGTTGGTCACGAGTTGTTTGTCCTTGACCAGCGCTTGATAAAGCCGCGAACTCTGTCCGCTCTGCAGCGATGCAGAAAGAACTTGCAGCGCGTAAAAATCTGGCGTGTTGCCGGGGATTGCCTTGAAGGCGATATCCACCTGCGGCAGGCGCGCAAGCGCATCGTCGACGCTGGCGCGCCGCTCGGCCTTCTGTTCCGGCTCGGTCATGTCAACGGCCGGTGGATCTGGCTGGCGCGGAATCTTCTCGAAATTCTGCTTGATCTTCTTCAACGCGTCCGCGGTCTTGAAATCTCCGACCAGCGTGAGCACCGCGTTGTTTGGCGCGTAATACATCTTGAAGAACGAAGTGACATCCTCGACCGACGCGGCGTTGAGATCTTCCATCGAGCCTATGGTTGTGTGTTTGTAAGCGAAGTTGTCATAGATCAACCCCTGCTGGATCTCACCGCTCTGCCCGTAAGGCTGATTGTCAACGCTCAGCCGGCGTTCTTCCTGCACGGCGTTGCGCTGGTTATCCAGGTTCGCCTTGTTAATTACCAAACTGCGCATGCGATCAGCTTCGAGGAAGAGCGCCAGATCGAGCTGGTTGGCAGGCAGCGCTTCGAAATAGGTGGTTCGATCCTCGTTCGTCGTTCCGTTCATCGTGCCGCCGTTGTTGAAGACTAGATAGAAATGCTCGCCCGTGCCGACGTTCTCTGAGCCTTTGAACATCATGTGTTCGAACAGATGCGCAAAACCCGTGCGCCCGGGAAGCTCGTTGCGCGAGCCGACATTGTAGGTGATGTCGATCGCGATCACCGGCGCGTTGTGATCTTCGACCGTGATCACCCGCAGGCCATTTGCCAAACGCGTCTCTTTCAAATCAACGTGGATGCTGCGACCGGTCTGGGCCAAAGCCGTGCCCGCCAAAGCGAGCAGCAGCGTTGCGCTGAAAAATGTCTTGTGCAGTTTCATGAGATCAAACTCCTGTTTTCTCGGAATCAAGATAGCAGCGTTGGATTCCTGTGCTAAGTAGCGAAGACTGACCGTGGGCTGGCGGATCCTTCGCAGGTTCAATTGGAAACGAGGCGTGACTGAATCTATGCGTCCGCGCGCCGCCTGTCAAGCAGCGCAAAGGCCGAATCGCGCAGCCGAGTTTTCCTCCCGTCCTCAGCCAACCGTGCCTGCCCCGAAGCCATCCAAGCCGACGCGTTCAGAGTTCAACCTTTGGGTTGCTGGGCTACAAGGCGCAAGCTAAAGCTTGAACTCTAAACTGAAATGCCGCCCGCGCTGGCGGGCGAGTGATACGCCGAACTATAATGCTCGCTCTCAAAATTGATCGCCGTTATGCCCGTTATGTTTAGACCAACTCTTCTCTCCTTTGGCAGCGCCGCACTTGCGCTTTGCTTCTTTGGATCGGCCGCGCCGGCCCAGCAACCACCCGTAGCCGGTTCGCGCTACGACGTTACCAACTATCGTATCGAAGTTCAGTTGAATCCCGACGAGCATGTCTTGCGGGCCGGCGCGGATATTACTTTCGTGCCGCAGGATGCCACGCGCTCGATCGTTTTCGAGTTGAACGGGTCGCTGCACGTTGACGCCGTCGAGAAAGATGGACATGCGCTCACCGGCTTTGTTCAGGACGCCGTCGGCGCTGGAGCGCTGGGACCAAACGTGCGCATCGACCTGGGCCAGGTCGTGCCCGCGGGCCAGCCGGCCACGCTGCGCATACGCTGGAGCGGCGCGCTGACTTCTCCGGAGGGCGGACCGCTGGCGAACAAGCGCCTGGCGTACGTCGGGCCGGAAGGATCTTATCTGATGTACGCGTCGCGCTGGTTTCCGTTTCACGACTATGCCGCCGACCGCGCGACTTCGGATATCACTGTGATCGTTCCGACCGGAGTGCAGGTTGGTGGAATCAGTGACGAGCCTGTTTCTCCGCAGGTTGATAAGACCGGGACCACGCGGTTTCGTTTCGTGAACAAGCAGCCGGTGCTGATCGGCAATTTCATCGCCGGCCAGTACGTCGTCAAGTCGCTCAGATTCGGAAAGTACGAGCTACAGTTTTTCGTCAAGCCGGGCAGCGAGAATCGCATCAGCAACTACGGCGAGTCGATGGGGCGCGCGTTGGAGTTTTATACGAACCAGTATGGCGCGCCGGCATTCGGATCTCGTTTCGTCGTGGCGCAAACCGACGATGAAGCCATCGAGGCTTACTCGGGGCCGGGAATTTTGTTTCTCGCTTCCAAATTTTTCGATGCGGCGCGGCCGGCGTCTGAAGAACGCTTGCAGCGCGAAGTTGCTTATCAATGGTGGGGCCAGTCGATTGGCCTGAAGTCGTTCGACGATGCGTGGATTTCGCAGGGGCTGGCGGAGTGGAGCGCGTTCGCTTTGCGCGAGTCGACGCTGAACGGCGCGCAACTTGACGCGGCCCAGCGCGAAGAGCAGGAGCGCGCGCTGACCTTCGAACAGACTTCGTCGATTGTGCGCGCGCCGGCGGCGCTGGACGATCAGTCGGCCGCTTACCAATCGATCATCCTCTACAAAGGCGCGATGGTTTTTCGCATGCTGCGCGAAACGCTGGGCAAGGATCAGTTTAAGGATCTGCTGCGACAGTTCCTCGATCAGTATCGGAACAAGAGCGCTTCGATCGACGATTTCGAGCGGCTGGCGTCCAAGGTGGCCGGCAAGAACATGCGCTACTTTTTCGCGCAATGGGTCGAAGGCACGGGCGTGCCCGAATTCAGCATTGACTATCAAATCATTCGCACCCGCGCCGGCAAGTTTCGCACCCGCGGCACCGTGCGGCAGAATTTCGAGAACCTGCACATGCCGGTCGAGTTGACGCTGCGCTCCGAAGGCGACTCGCAAACCAAAACGCTTTACGTCGATGGCCGGAGCGAAGATTTTGATTTCGAGTCGAACGGCCAGCCCATCGCCGCCGAAGTCGATCCGAACGACAAAATCCTGCGCATGTCCGACGAACTGAAAGTTTCGATCGTCGCGCGCCGCGGCATTGAGCTGTTTCACGAAGGGCAGTACGCCGAAGCGCAGCAGCAACTGGAATCCGCGCTGAAGCTCGATCGCAACAACTCTTGGGTTTACTACAATCTGGGTTTGGTCTACTTCGAACAAAAGAATTGGCAGCTGGCGCTCGACAATTTTCAGGCGGCGCTGGACGCCGTCAGCAGCAAGCCCGCGTGGATTGATGCCTGGGCGCACATCAAACGCGGCAACGCCTACGACGCGCAGGGGAGTCGCCCGCGCGCAGTTGCCGAATACCAGAAGGCCCTGCAAACCGGCAGCGACTATGACCACGCGCAGGCAATCGCGAAAAAGTTCATCAACACACCATACGATCCAAAAGCTCCCGCAGAGCAAGCGCAAAACACGCCGGGAACGCAGTGAGTCATAAGCTGCGGCGGTAACGTCACCTGAGAATTGCCAAGCCCGCTTTAGCGGGACAGAAAGTACGCTCGTTCTGTCGCTCGCTAAAGCGGGCTTTAGATTTTATCCCCGATCTAACCCAGGGTTACGCTCGCTTCGCTCGCTCCACCCTGGGCTAAATTCTGCCGCCTGCTTCGCAGGCTCATTGAGCGCTTGACTCCCGACAGACCTTGGGCAAAGGTAGATTCGCTCTGAAACTATCCCTGCTATGAGATCGGATTCCGCAAGATCCCAGTCGCGCGTCCTGAAGCCAGAACAAGCTCTCGCCGCGCACACGCTCGACCGCCACCTCTCGGTCACCGCCGGGCCGGGCGCGGGCAAAACGTTCGTGCTGGTCGAACGCTACCTCGAAATTCTCCGTACGCAAAAAGTCTCCGTCGATAACATCGTCGCCATCACGTTCACGAATCGCGCCGCGAACGAAATGCGCGAGCGCGTCCGCACAACGATTGACAACCTGCTCCGCAAAACCATCGGCGACGAGCGTAAGCGCTGGTTGCGGCATAAGCGCGCGCTTGAAGGCGCTGTGATCACCACGATTCACGGGCTTTGTTCGCGGCTGCTGCATGAGTTTCCGGTTGAAGCGAACATCGATCCGCAATTCGTTCTGCTCGACGAGCATCAGGCGGTGATGTTGCTGGAAGCCGCAGTCGAGGAATCGCTCACGAACGCGATCCATCATGGCTCTGAAAAGATCGTGCAGCTGACGCAGGGAGCCGGCCGGTCCGCGCTGGCCCGCGCCTTGCTCGAACTTTATTGGAAGTATCGAGGCGAAGGATTGTCGCTCGGCACGATCGAGAAGCTTTCGGCGGCGAATCACGCGACCGATGCGGATTACACTGCTGCGCTCAAAGAGTTGGATGCCGCCATGGCGGAGCTGATTTCTGTGCGCGGCCTGTCGCGCGGCGCCGAGGAAAAGCGATTCAAGATCGCGCAAGGCTGGCCCGCGCTGCGCGCGAGCCTCGCCAAACCGGCAAACGAAAAGACGATCGGATCGTTCTGCCAGGCGATCGAGGATCTTCGGGAATGGCGGCCAAGCAAAGGCAAAGGCACCACGTCCGCAGTCGAGCGCGTGGACGAATTGCTTTGGGGGTCGAAATCCGGCGATCGAGTTCGTGGCAAAGTGCCGGCCCTGGGCTTCGACTTGCTAGCCCGGGATTACGCGCTGGCGCTCTTAAAACTGCTCCGCGAAATCGACGATCGTCTGGATGCAGAGAAGCAACGTCTCTCCGTTGTCGATTTCGACGATTTGCAACTGCGGACTCTGAAACTTCTAAACGATCACCCCGAAGTAATGGGCCGCGTCGCCGAGCGTTACCGGTTTTTCCTGGTCGATGAGTTTCAGGACACGAATGGCTTGCAGCGTGACCTGATGACCAAACTGGGAATGATGCCGGGAGCGAATCTGTTCATCGTCGGCGATCGCAAGCAATCGATTTACGGTTTTCGCGGCGCAGACGTTGATGTCTTTCGCGAGATGAGCACGGAGATTGAAGCCGCCGGCGGCCAGCAAGTTCCGCTGCATCTCAACTTTCGCAGCCAGAAACCTCTGATCGATTCGCTGAACTTTCTGTTCGAACGAATCTTTCACGCGCGCGCGGAAATTCCTGTGGAACAGTTGGGGCAACTGGGTTACGTCGGTCACGAACCAGGCATCCCCGAGCGCGCCGCTGAAGACCAGTCGCCGCTGGTCGAGTTGCTGGTCACCGTCTTGCCGGACACGGTCAGGAATTCGCATGACGAGTCAGATGATGACCCGGCCGACGATCAGAATCAGCCGAACGTGCGTGAACGCGATGCCGAGCAGTTGGTCGAGCGCATTGGATCGCTCGTTGACTCGGGCCACAACTATGGCGACATCGCGATCCTTTTTCGCGCGCTGACGGGCGTTTGGGTTTACGAGAGCGCGCTGCGCCGCGCGGGCATTCCTTATCTCACTGTTCAGGGAAAAGGGTTTTACCAGCGCGAAGAGATCACAGATCTGATTCAACTGCTGCGTTTTCTCGACAACACGACTGACGAATTGGCGCTGGCCGCGGTGCTGCGCTCGCCGCTTTGCGGCATTTCGGATAACGCGCTGCTGGCGCTGCGTTGCGGGCCGAAGACCGGCGGCGATCAAGAGCCGGAGAGACTGCACCGTCGCCATCTATGGCAAGCGCTGCGCAGTCAAAGCGAGGTTCAGTTCATCGACGATGAAGAGCGCGCTGAGCTCGATCGGGCGTCAGCGTTTCTCGAGGTGATGGTGCGGCGGCGAAATCGATCCGGCATCGCTGAGCTTTTGCGTCAGGCCGTGGCCGAGACCGAATTCATGACCGTGATCGCGGCTAACTTTGACGGCGCGCATCGCATCGCGAACGTGGAAAAACTTTTCCGCCTGGCTGAGCAGTTCGAAAGGACCGGCGCTAACTTGATCCGCGACTTTGTTAACTATGTTGAAGAGTTCGAAGCCGTCGGCGGCCGCGAAAGCGAAGGCCAGATGGACAAATCGGCGGACGTCGTCCGGCTGATGACGATTCATCAGGCGAAGGGACTCGAGTTCAAGGTCGTGATCATTCCCGATTTGCATCGCGAACCGATCAGGCGCGACGCGCCATTCATTCTCGATCGACGCAAAGGCTTGAGCTTACGGGTTCCCGACGGGCGCGGACAGATGGTGCGCGGTGCTTTTCTTGACGAGTTGCAAAAGCGCGCCGGTTGGCGCGAAGAGTTCGAAAGCATGCGAGTGCTTTACGTGGCCGCCACGCGCGCCGAGGATCGTCTGATCTTGTCGGGCGCAATTGCGCGCAAGAGTCTTAAGAACCTTTGTGTGACCGAGCGTGAGCAATGGCTGGCGTGGATCTGGCAAGCGCTCGAGTTGGACGAATATCCGCAAAGCGAAATAAAGCAGTTCGGCGATGACGTGCGGATTGACGTGCGCATTGATCTTGATGCGCGGCCAGAGCCACGAGCTGTGCCGACCCTCGTTACCGACGCAGTTGAGCAAGACATCGATGCTTCCCGGCCGTTCGCTGAATTGTTTCCCCTGCTGCAACCGATCGCGCCGGAACGTGGGCAGGTTCTGCGCCGCTTCAGCGTGACTCAGTTGATCAACTTTCAGCGCTGCGCCCGGCAGTATTACTTCGATCGAATGCTGCGCGCGCCCGGCGCGGAAGAGCTTGCGGCCTGGAATGACGCCGAAGCGCCGGAACCGCCGGCGAATCTCACGGCGACTTTGAAGGGCGCCGTCATTCATCGTTTCTGCGAAACATTCGCCGACGGCGACGATCCCGAAGGGCGTCTGCGGGCCAGCTTTGAAGACGTAACCCGACAAAGACAGGCTGAGCTTGCCGGCAGAGTTTTCGAGATCGACACCGAACAAGCCGTGCATGATCTGATGCCGCTGGCGCGGAACTATCTGGCGAGTGATGTCTTCAAGCGCGTGACTGCGGCCCATCGAGTTAGTGATGAAACCGTCAATTCCAAATTCCAAATTCCAAATTCAAGAGTGGTTTCCTCTGGTTTGTGGAGCGAGCTGCGCTTTCGTTTGCGGCGCCATCTCGGAATTCTGACGGGCACGATCGACAAACTGCTGATCACGCCGGCGGCAAACGGCGACGGTTGTGATGTTGAAATCATCGACTTCAAAACTAATCGGTTTCGCGCGCAGACAGGCAAACCGGAAAAGGGATCGCGCATGGCGGTAGTTGCCTCAAGATCACTCGGCGCACCCGGCGTGATCGAATCCGGATCGCAATCCGCGCAGGGCTTGTTTGATTTCGAATCGCAGAGAGCCGAAGGCCCGGCGTCCGCGCCCGAAGTGTCGTTGGAAGAACAGATTGACGGCACGGCGCACGATTATCAGTTACAGATGCAGGCTTACGCGCTGGCGCTGCGCGAGTTGTTCAGTGTCAGAACCCGGAGCGGTAGCGACGGGATCACAGCGGCAAGTTCGCAGGAATCGATCAACCTCAACTCCCTGCGCGCCACGCTTCATTTCATCGATCCCAATGTCGAGAAGAGCGTGTCATCAACTTTGCTTGAGCCGGAAACCTGCGCGCGCACGATTGACGACGCGATGATGGCGATTGCTTCGCTCGACGGCACGCTCGACGCGGAAGCCTTTCCGCCATTGCCCGCGGCGCATTGCCGCATGTGCAACTTCCGGGATCTCTGCGTAGCCGGCCAGGATTGGCTGAGACAAAACCGTTAGCGGACACGTGTTTCGGAGTACCGACTTCAGTCGGGCTTCCGACGCATGGAAAAACCCGACTAAAGTCGGTACTCTAAACGCCGCCCGGTCATCGCTCGAACATTGAGAGGAACTAGTCCGTCATGATTACCCTGAAATCATTCGATGGTGATGAGTTTGATGCTTATCTCGCCTTGCCTGCGGGCGGCTATGGCCCGGGCATAGTCGTCTGCCAGGAAATTTTTGGCGTCAATGAATACATGCGCCAGGTTGCCGACTGGTACGCGGCGCGCGGTTTCGTTGCGCTGGTTCCTGATCTGTTTTGGCGACAAGAGCCGGGCATTCAGCTAACTGATCAGACGGAAGCCGAATGGCAGAAAGCATTCGCGCTTTATCAGGCGCTCGACGAAGCGAAGGCTGTCGCGGACTCAGCGGCCGCAGTCGAGTTTCTGCGCAAACATCCGGCGTGTAGCGGTCGCGTCGGCGCCGTCGGTTTTTGTCTTGGTGGGAATCTTGCCTACTTGCTGTCCGTGCGATTCAAACCAGACTGCGCAGTCGGTTATTACGGCGTCAGCATTGAAAAGGCGCTGAGTGAGGCAAAGAACCTTGGCTCGCCGTTGATGTTGCACATCGCCGGAAAGGATCAATACTGTACGCCCGAAGCTCAGAAGCAGATTCACGCAACTTTGGATTCAAATCCCCTGGTCACGATTCACGACTATCCGGAACAGGATCACGCGTTCGGTCGTCCCGGCGGTGAACATTTCGATGCGAGCGCAGCGGAACTTGCGAACCTACGCACGGTCGAATTCTTTGTGCGCAATCTGACGGGCGAAGGCTTGGCGAACGCGCAGAAGTCGCTTTCGGATCGTTGGGATGAGCACGTCAAATACGAATTCGCCACGCGCGATACGGAAGACACTTTGAAAACGATGGTGCCGGACGCTTACGTCAATCATGTTCCAGTGTTGACGGGCGGCGTGGGCCACGATCAGCTTCGCGAGTTCTACTCGAAACGTTTCATTCCGCAGATGCCGCCCGACACTTCGATGACGCCCGTCTCGCGCACCATCGGCGTCGATCGCGTGGTCGACGAAATGGTCTTCGAATTCACGCACACGATCAAGATGGACTGGATGCTGCCCGGCGTCGCCCCGACCGGCAAACACGTGAAGATTCCGCTGGTCGCCATCGTTCACTTTCGCGACGGCAAACTCGCGCACGAACACATCTACTGGGATCAGGCTTCCGTGTTGGTTCAGCTTGGCCTGATTGAGACGGCTAACCTTCCGGTTGCGGGCGTTGAGACGGCGGAGAAGGTGCTCGACCCGAGTTTGCCCGCGAATACCCTTATGGAACGGTAAGCATCGACGGATTGATAGCGGGTCGCCTGATGCGAATAGCATGCGCAGGGCCGTTAGGCCTGGCATATTTGTAGAAATCGGAGAATGAAAAGGCGAGCAAGGCCCGTAGGGCCGACATATTCGATCAAACGCTCGCCCTCGGCAATGAAGAGGAGAACTCATCATGGCTAACACCTACTCTCAAATCTACATTCAGATCGTGTTCGCCGTTGAAGGCAGGCAGAACCTTATTGATCCCAAGCATAATGATGAATTGCAGAAGTATATTACCGGCATCGTGGTGGCGCAGCGTCAAAAACTAATTGCAATTAACAACATGCCGGATCATGTTCACATCCTAATCGGGCAGAGACCGGACAGCATGCTCTCGGATTTGGTAGGCGACATCAAGTCTGGATCAACTAACTTCATCAATAGAAATCATTGGGTTAAAGGGAGATTAAATTGGCAGGAAGGCTTTGGCGCCTTCTCGTATTCTCGTTCCCAGTTGGACACCGTAATTAGCTACGTTCAGAATCAGCAGAGACATCATAAGAAGCGTTCTTGAAGTTGCTTGATAGGTTTGATGTGCCCTATGACGAACGGTACATTTTTAAACCAGTCTAATCAGCAGACATGTGTCGGCCCTATGGGCCTTCGAACGCTTTGGCGGCTCTTTCTACAAATATGTCGGGCCTAACGGCCCTCAACGCTGTTCCTCGATGGAGCTCTGAACATAGGCCGAATGAATCCACAAACCAATTCAACACCAATCGTCTCCCGTCTCCGCCGCGATCTCGGCACGGTCGAATCGTATGCGGCGCTGATTGGAATTCTGATTGGCGCCGGCATCTTCAAAGTCACCAGCGACGCCTGGTCGCTCACCGGCCCGAGCGTGGTTCTCGGTTACGCAGTCCTGATGCCGGCGATTCTCGCGACTTCAATTCCTTATGCGGCGTTCATCTCAACGCCGTTGGGCCGCGAGCCGGGCGGTGAATATCTGCACATCTCGCGCACGCTCGGCGGGTTTTCGATTGCCTACATCGGCTCGTGGCTGAAGATCATCGCCTACATCGGCGCTGGCGCGTACTTGGCCAGCGCCTTGGCTGATTACATAATCGAGCTTAGCGGCAAACGTATCAGTGGAGAGTTTGCTCACCAGGCGCTGGCCGTGGGCAGCCTGCTTTTTTTCTACGTTGTGCACGTGGTTGGCGTGCGCTGGTTTGGCCGGATCCAGGTGGCCATGTGCGTGCTGCTGGGGCTTTCGATTTGCGTGCTGGTGATTCCCGGACTGTTTGCAATTCATCCCGCGAATTACTCGCCGTTTATCACTCACGGCGCGAATGGATTCGCTTTGAGCCTGGCGCCGATTTTCTTTTCTTATGCCGGCTTTGAGTCTTTGGCCCAAACGGCGGGAGAAACAAAAGACAGCACGCGGCGTTTGCCGATGGTGTTCTTGAAAGGAATCAGCGCGACGGCGCTGATCTTCATCTTAATGTCAGCGGTCGCGTTCGGCGTTCTGCCGGGCGCGCGTCTGGGGGCGAGCAGCGCGCCGATGACCGAAGTGGCCGCAGTCTATTTGCCCTGGGGCGCGGCTGCTTTTGTGACGCTCGGGGCCATCATGGCGATCACGACTTCTCTGAATCCGACGCTCATCGTTCCGTCGCGGCTCGCGCTTATTTTTGTCGAAGATCGTTTGGCGCCGCGCTGGCTTGGATTCGTGAATCGCCGGACAGCAACTCCGATTCGCGCGCTGACGCTGACGCTGGCTGCGTGTTTACTGCTTGTGATAAGCCGTCAGCTTTCGCTGGCTTTGAATATCGCCGTGTTTGCATTGGTGCTGCTCTACTTTCTGCACAGCTTGACGTTTCTGCTGTTGCCGCGACGAAACCCAAAACTCTACCGCGAGATCACGATCGCCCTGCCGCAGTGGCTGCAACTCGGCGCGGCTTGGCTTTCAGTTCTCTCGATGGGCGTATTGATTGCGGTGATAGTCGCGCAGGACGTGCACACGCTCACGGTGCAGAGTTTGAGCGAAAGAATCGCGAAGCATTCGCTGACGAGCCTGGAACTCGCGCTGATTTGGTCTCTGGTCGGGGCGGTACTTTATGGTTTCGCGCGCTTGATGCGGGATAAGTCCGACAAACTTTAGTTTGTCGCTCGTTTTCGATGGAATCTTCGCTGACGGAACTAATCGACAAACTGAAGTTTGTCGGACATTTTTTATGGACATCGCAAACAGACGAGTCTTAATCACCGGCGCGAGTCGCGGCCTCGGCCGCACGCTGGCCTTTGCGTTCGCCGCCGCCGGTGCGCGCGAAGTCTTTGCCGGCGCGCGCAGCGCGGAAGATATTGAGAAGTTAAAGACCGACGCGGCGACGATTGGCGCGCCTATTACGCCGATCAACCTCGACGTAACGAGCGAAGACGATATTAACGCAACCGCAAATCTCGGCTTCATCGATATTCTGGTGAACAACGCGGGCATTGCCGGCTATGGCGATCCCTTGCAGATGAACTTCGAAGATGCAGTGCGCGAAATGAATGTCAACTACTTCGGCGCGCTGCGCATGGCCCGCGCGCTGGCGCCGGCGATGGTCGAGCGCGGCGAAGGAATGATCGTGAACGTCGCGACTGCCTTTGCGAAGGTCAATCTGCCGCTAGTGGGAACGTATTGCGCCAGCAAGGCCGCGTTGCTTTCATTAGGTCAGGCGTTGCGCGCTTATCTCACCGACCAGGGCGTGCAGGTGATGACGGTGATGCCGACCACGATCGATACGGACATGAGTAAGGGCGCCAACGCGCCCAAGATGACTACGGAGTTCGTCGCGGGCGAGATCCTTCGTCACGTTCGCGAAGAGACTATCGATCCGCCGATTGGGGATGAAGCTGAAGGAATTTTCAGCGGGCTGTTGAAGGACCCTGTGGCGATGGAAAAGATGTTCGCGCAAGTTCGGGCGTGAGAGCTCCGTTAGGAGCGAAATATTTATAGAACCGGATTTAGTATTATCAACACAGCTCCGTAGGAGCGGCATGTCATCGGTTTCATATGGCGCTCCTGACGGAGCTTCGGATCAACTTACAACGGTTGATCTATAAAGATGACGCTCCTGACGGAGCTTAAACCTCAAACGTGAAACCTGAAACTAACTTCAATCGCCGTCGCGAAGAATTTCCAACCCTCGCTTCCGGCATACATTTGCTGAGTCACAGCCTCGGTCCCGTGCCGCGAGGCGCGCGCGAGTCGATGCGCGCCTACGTCGAAGCGTGGGAGCATCACACCAGCGAAGACGCGTGGGCCACGAGCTGGTGGGAGATGTCCACGCGCGTCGGCGATCGCATCGGCGCGATTCTCGGCGGCGAGCCTGGCTCAGTCCAGATCCAACCGAATGCTTCGATTGCACTTTCAAGCGTGGCTTCTTGCTTTGATTTTCACGCGAGCAAACGAAACAAGATCGTCACCAGCGCGCTTGATTTTCCTTCGATGGAATACATTTGGGATGCGCAAAGACGCGTTGGCGCGCGCGTAGTCGTTGTTCCGTCCGATGATGGCATCACCGTTCCGCTCGAACGCATTCTGGACGCGATCGATGGAGAGACTTGCCTGGTCGCGCTCTCGCACGTTTCGTTTCGCAGTTCGTATCGCGTCGACGCCAAAGCGATTGTCGAGCGCGCACACCAACACGGCGCGCTGGTATTGCTTGATGTCTATCAGTCGGCCGGCGCGGTGGAGTTGCAAGCCAGCGATTGGGAAGTTGATTTCCTGATTGGCGGCACCATCAAGTGGCTGTGCGGTGGCCCGGCTTGCGGCTATCTCTACGTGCGGCCTGATCTGCAAAACGATCTCACGCCGCGTTTGACTGGTTGGGTGGCGCACGCCGAGCCGTTTGCGTTCGCACCCGCGCCGATGCGCTACGTCGATTCCGTGCGTCGCTTTGCGCAGGGCACGCCCAGCATTCCCGCGCTCTATTCCGTTCTGCCGGGTCTGCAAATCATCGAAGAGGTCTGTGTGAAAACAATTCAAGCCGAATCACAGCGCCGCACCGAATGGATGATCGACTTTGCACTGGAGCACGGCTGGAAAGTTAACAGTCCGCGCGACGTAAACCAACGCGGCGCCTCAGTCATGATTTATGTTGACGATGGCCCGGCGATGGTCAATCGCCTGGGCGAAAGAAAAGTTTTCGTCGACTGCCGTCCCGGTGTAGGCCTGCGCATCTCGCCGCATTTCTTTAATACGGATGAAGAGGTGAAGGAAGCGATGGGGATTCTCGCGGAGGTAATTGGTTAGACCGACAGGTTACGCATCGTATCTCACACTCGGACTGCCCGCCGGATAGAACACTCCCAACAATCGCAGTTCATCTTTGCCTGTATTCTCAACGCAATGCACCTGACCTTTGGGCAGATAGATGCAAGAGCCTGGCGCGACGGGAGTGTTGGTCTCGCCGGCCCACATGCGGCCTTCGCCTTTCAGAATGAACAGCACTTCTTCGTAATTGTGAAAGTGATCGGGTGCCCGGCCCGGCGGGATCGAGCCCACGAACTGCGTGACTTGAGTGCTGCCAACCTCATCATCAACCAGCACGCGATACCAGCGATCGGCAGTCGGTTGCGCCGGACGATCGGCGAGACGAACGAGCGGTGGCGGGACGCGTGGATCAGAGATTGGTGAAGTCAGGGCCTCGGCGAATTGAGGCTTGCGATCTGGGTCGGGACATTGCGAGCTGATGATCATGATCGAGTCCGGCCCGGTATTGTCGATAGCGAATGTTTGATTCGGGCGAATGTAGATTCCGGTGTCGGGGCCAACATCATAGGACTTAGCGTCAATGAATAGCTTCGCTTTCTCTTTTTCTCTTCGCACCCCTTCAGGGTGCGAATCTCTTAATGAACTCTGATCCAGGGGCGGCGCGCTATGCGCTTGCCCCTGGCTACTATCTCCGACCGCTACGCGGTCGTGACCAGTCTCCGCGGTTAGATTGCCGGCGCGGAGTCCGTGCTTCGAGGAGCCGACGACATACAAAACTTCGTCGCAGTCTTTATCACAGATCGTGGGCGACAGTCCCTGCGCGAATTCCATCACGCGCAGAGAGATTGCTTGCGCGCCGGTGGCGCGGCCGATGCGATTCCAGATGCGCAGCGAGCCTTCGATCAAAGGTTCGTCTTCGCGCATCTCGGAAACGCGGCAGCCTCCCTCTAAAACTACCGCCATAGAATCGTTAGCGCTCCGTCTTTAAGTGATGCGTCGTGTGTTCGGTGATTGAGGAGCCCGCGCGCGAAAGATCTGAAGTTGTTTGCGCGCGAACCGCAGGTTGCGCTGAGGCGTTTGATCTTAATTGTGGCGGCGCATAGCCCGCGTCCAAAAGGTTCTGCGCGCGCGCGTCGGCAGAATGATCCGCCACTCCCTGGCGAGGTCTGGTGAACAGCAAACCGTTTAGAATGAGACCGAGTCCAATAGCGAAAGCAACTGCGCCTAGTCCGAAAACGAACACGGCGGCCTCTGTATCCGCAGCGCGAAGAACTGCCGACATCACTAACCCAAGTATGCCGGCTCCCAAGCCGCTCGCCGCGACGATCACTCCGGAGCGAACACGTCGCAGCCGTTTTTCTTCATAAGATTCGAGGAACTTTTCGATCTGCGGCAAGACGTCTTCGGCTACTTGCTTCAATTCGCCAGCGTCCTCGACTTCGCGAATCTTGGCGGCGACGGCGCGGCCGATGTCTTCGCGAGCAGACACGGCGGACGCGGTGATCGAGTCAGGCCGTTCCAAGCTCACGCGAACGGGTCGCAAGTCAGTGCCGCAAGCGCGACAATACTGACTCGTCTGTTCGTTGGAACCGCAGCTTGGACAGAACATGGTTATCGATTAATACGGTCGCGCTTCCTGGTCAGTTCAGAAAAAGATTCCTGATCGTTTAGACGCTGGACTTGTCCCGCGGACCTCTCGGCGGACAAGTCCGCCGTCTAAACGGAACGCGCACTCTAACACCCGCCGCTCACTGCCGGCATGATGCAAATCTCGGTGTCGCCGCTAATCGCACTCTGTAGAACCTGATCGCGGCGCACGACTTCACTGTTGACAAAGACGTTGACGTGCGGCCGCACATGACCTTGCTCAGTCAGCACGCGATCGCGGAGCCCGGCGTGAGCGCTCCAGAGTTTTTGCAGCGCCTCGCCGACCGTCGCTGATGGGCCGTCCACCATTATCTCGGCGCGGCCGCCAGTGAATTCAGTCAAGTATCCTGCGATTTGAAAAGTGATCATAGTTGGCGCACAGGCAAACCTGCCTGCGGTTCGCGAGCATCTGCTCGCGATTTGAAACTAATACCAGGTCGCTCCTGCCCCTCGTCAGAGCTTTCAGTTTATACTGCTTGCCTGACGGTTTGTACACCTGATGTCGTATCCGAAATCCAGGATAATAGATGCCAACGAAGAACTGAAAGAGCGCGTGCGCGCCTTCTGGCAGGCGCATCCCTGCGGCACGAAGTTCAGCGACGCCGAGATGGGCACGCGGGAATTTTTTGAGCGGGTTGAAGCGCATCGCTATGCGAAAGAATGGCACATTCCGGGGGCCGCTGATTTTGCTGGCGCGCGCGGGTTGCGCGTGCTGGAAATCGGTTGCGGCCTGGGAACCGATGGGGCCCAATTCGCCAAAGCCGGCGCCGACTATACGGGAGTTGATTTGACCGACGCGGCGGTTGAGCTGGCCAGAAAACATTTCGAACTGCTCGGCTTGCGCGGTGACTTTCGCACGGCGGATGCCGAGAACCTGGATTTCGCGGATGAGACGTTCGATCTGGTTTACTCGCATGGCGTCTTGCATCACACCCCGGACACGTTGGGCGCGGTGCGCGAAATTCATCGCGTATTGAAACCCGGCGGGCGCGCGATGGTGATGTTGTATCATCGCGGCAGCTACAACTATCGCGTGGGCATTCGGGTGCTGCGAAGGGCCGGCGCCGGATTGCTGAAGACAGAAAGCGGAATCAGGATAGTCAATCGCTTGACCGGAGAGCCGATAGAATCATTACGCGACCACGCGCAACTTTTGCAGGCGAGCACGAACGGCTATCTTTCATCGGATGAGTTTCTCAGTCAGAGCACTGACGGCGCGGGAAATCCTTTGGCGCGCGTTTATTCGCGGCGCGCGGCGCGCGAGCTGTTCAAAGATTTTCGCGCGGTCGAATTGCGCGCTTACTTTCTTAACAAGCGTTTCATTCCATTCGTCGGCAAACTCCTGCCGCGCTCGATCGAATCGGCGCTGGCATCACGCTGGGGATGGCATTTGTGGATTTATGCGACGAAATGAATTTTCACCACAAAGACACGAAGACACAAAGCACAATACAGAAAGAGAATCGGGCTTTGCGTTCTAAGTACTTTGTGTCCCTTGTGCCTTCGTGGTTAATGGTCATTTGAGATGAAGGAAGTGAAAGACTTCACCACAAAGACACGAAGCCACAAAGCACAAACCAGGAAGAAAAGGTCTTATTCTAAATACTTCGTGTTCTTTGTGCCTTTGTGGTTAATGCTCTATTGAAATGAAGAACATCCTAATCACTGGCGGCGCGGGATTCATTGGCTCGCATCTCGTCGATCAACTGCTCGGCGAAGGCGCGTGGAATATCACCGTCGTCGACGACTTCAACGACTTTTACGATCCGTCGATCAAGCACGAGAACATCAGTGCGCACCTGGCGAATCCCAATTTCAAAGTTATCGAAGCCGACATTCGCGATCTCGGCGCACTCGGACGCGCATTCAGTGAAGCGCAGTTTGACTGCATTGTGCACCTGGCGGCGCGCGCAGGGGTGCGGCCTTCGCTCCAACAGCCGCGGCTTTATCTCGAGACAAACGTCAACGGTACCTTGAATCTGCTGGAACTGGCGCGCGCGAGCGGCGTCAAGCAATTCGTTTTCGGATCGTCATCTTCCGTTTACGGAATTAACCCGAAGGTTCCGTTCAGCGAAGACGATCCGATCTTCAATCCGATCTCCCCTTATGCCGCGACGAAGGCGGCGGGAGAGTTGCTTTGTCATTCTTACGCTCATCTATACGACCTGCGGATCGTGTGTCTGCGTTTCTTCACGGTGTACGGCGCGCGGCAGCGTCCCGATTTGGCAATTCACAGATTCGCGAAACTGATTAGCGCCGGTAAACCGATTCCAGTTTTCGGCGACGGCACGACGCGCCGCGATTACACTTACATTGACGACATCATCAGCGGCGTGCGCGCGGCGATCGATTACGACGCGAGCAAGTACGAAGTCATAAACCTCGGCGAGTCGCGCACGGTTGAGTTGCGTGAATTGATTTCGCTTTTGGAGAATGCGCTGGACATGCGCGCCGAAATCGATCGGCAACCGGCGCAACCCGGCGACGTCCCGCAAACCTTTGCCGATATCACGAAAGCGCGTCGGCTGCTCGGCTATGATCCGCAGACGCAAATTGAAGAAGGGATTCAGAAGTTTGTCGAATGGTTTCGAACCAGCCAGTCCGACAAACTTTAGTTTGTCGTTGTCGTCGGGATGGGCGATCATAGGCAGGACACGACAAACTGAAGTTTGTCGAACATCATGGCCACCACCGCAAATAGCGTCACGAATGCTCTCCCCCGCGAGATGCAGCCGCACACCTATGCGATCATGCGCGAGGTCGAGGACCAGCATTGGTGGTACGTCGGCCGGCGCCGGATCATCGCCAGTTGGGTTGAAAACGTCTGCCGCGAAATCGGCCAGCAACGCCCGCGCATACTCGACGTGGGCTGCGGCACGGGCGCAAATCTTCAGATGCTCGCAGAGTTTGGTGTGGCCGAAGGAGTTGACGTTTCAGCCGAAGCCCTCGACTTCTGTCGCGCGCGCGGATTGGGAGCAGTCAGGCAAGGGGCCGCCGAGAGTTTGCCATACGAAGACGCTCAGTTTGATCTGGTAACCGGCCTTGATGTCGTCGAGCATCTCGACGATGATGTTGCGGGCCTCAGCGAAATGTTTCGCGTGTTGCGGCCCGGCGGGCGCGCCTTGCTGTTTGTGCCGGCGTTCATGTTCTTGTGGGGCGCGCAGGATGACGTCAGCAATCACCGTCGTCGTTATACCATTCGAGAACTGAAAGAGAGATTAGGCACTGCGGGTTTGACGGTTGAGCGCGCGTCGTATGCGAACATTACTTTCTTCGCGCCGATTCTGTTTGGGCGAGTGTTGATGCGTCTGACTGGTTTTCGTCCCGCTTCTGAAAACAACATCAACATCAGCGCCCTGAATGGTTTGCTGGGTCGTGTGCTTGGCGCCGAGAGTTGGTGGCTGCGAAAGCTGAGTTTTCCTTTTGGCGTTTCGATAGTTTGTGTGGCGCGACGAGACTGAGCTTGAATGATAATCAAACAAGTCATTTGGCTGAGGCAATTCGCGGATAAGATTGAGCGCAAGCATCGTGTGAGCCAGGATGAAGTTGAGCAATTGTTTCTCAACCGTCCGACCTTTCAATTCGCCGAGAAGGGCGATGTTCCAAGAGAAGACTTGTACAGAGCCATCGGCCAAACTGACGCCGGGCGCTATTTGATCGTATTCTTTATTCACAAAAAGGGTGGCCGCGCCTTGGTCATCTCTGCCCGAGACGCCACTAGGGGTGAGCGAAGACGTTATGAATAGAAAAACCAAAAAACGAACGCCGGCAACGAAGCGCGATCCTTTACCCGAGCACTTCGCTTCCCTTGAGGAAGCGGCGGAGTTTTGGGACACGCACGACAGCTCTGATTATGAGGAATACTTTGTTGACGTTGTCGTCGAAGTCGATCTGAAGAAGAGAAGCCTCGTCGTTGATGGCAGGCTCTATGACGAAGTCAGAGCCGTTGCTAAGAAGAAGCGCATTCCGACTGAGAAACTCGTCACTAGGTGGATAAAGGAGAAGCTTCGCAGCGCCGCGTGATGCAAACGATCGCCGCAGAAGAATCTTTCGCGAAAGTGAAAGATACAGGCGCGAGTATGACTGGTCTGCCTGATATTTCCGTCTTTCTTCCGGTCTTCAACGAAGAGCCAAACCTTCGTCCATTGCACGCGAGACTGGACGAGGCCCTGCAAAAACTCGGCCGCACGGCCGAGGTCATTTACATTGATGATGGTTCGAGCGATGGAAGCCTCAACGTCCTGCGCGAACTTGCCGCGAAAGATCCGCGCGTGCGCGTGATTGCGCTGCGACGCAACTACGGCCAGACGCCGGCGATGGCCGCAGGCATCCATGCGGCGCGCGGCCGAGTGCTGATTCCGATGGACGCCGATATGCAAAACGATCCGGCCGACATCGCGCGTCTGCTCGACAAACTGGATGAAGGCTACGATGTCGTTTCCGGCTGGCGGAAAAACCGGCAGGACAAACTAATCACCCGTAAGATTCCTTCGATGATTGCGAACCGGGTGATCTCGTGGATTGGCGGGGTGCCCTTGCATGATTATGGCTGTTCGTTAAAAGCCTATCGTCGTGAATCGCTTGCCGACGTTCAACTCTATGGAGAGATGCATCGCTTCATTCCGATCTATGCGTCATGGTCGGGCGCGCGCGTCACGGAAATTCCCGTCGAGCATCACGCGCGCACGATGGGTAAATCCAAATACGGTCTGTCACGCACAATTAAGGTCATCTTCGATCTAATGACGATCAAGTTCATGGCGTCATACCAAACGAAGCCGCTGTACGTCTTCGGCTGGGCGGGTTTGTTGACGATGTTGCTCTCGCTCTTGTGTGCCGTGTTCGCGTTCGTAATGAAGTACGCCAATTGGCCGCACCATGCAGACTTTGTGCAGACACCGTTGCCGGTGCTGACCATGGTCATGCTGGTGCTGGGAATTCAATTCTTCCTGATGGGCCTTTTGGCAGAGATGCAGGTGCGCACTTATCACGAATCGCAGGCGAAGGCGATCTATGCGGTCCGGGAAAGAATCAATTTCACCACAGAGGACACAGAGAAGAATTAACCAGTGAACAGGAATAATAACGAGATTAGCGGCGCGGTGGTGGATGCAGCAATGAAGATCCATTCTGCGCTGGGACCGGGACTCTTAGAGAGCGCTTACGCGGTCTGTTTGAAACATGAGTTGGTAAAACGAGGTTTGAGGGTCGCTTCTGAAGTCCCGCTGCCTGTCGTGTATGACGGCGTACAGTTAGAGGCTGGATATCGCCTCGATCTTGTCGTGGAAGATACCGTGGTCGTTGAACTCAAAGCCATTGAAGCATTAGCGCCTATTCATCAAGCACAAATCATTTCCTATTTGAAATTGAGCGGCAAGCCGATAGGGTTGCTCATTAACTTCCACTCTCTGCACTTGAAGGACGGGATCAAGAGATTTGTTGTCTGAACTGATTATTATGTCTTCCTCTGTGTCCTCTGTGGTGAAAAAGTCTTTATGTGCGGCATAACCGGTTGGGCCAATCTCGATCCGTGCACGCCGCCGCCGGACGGCGCGGATGAGTTGTTGCGCTCGATGTGCGACCGCATGATTCATCGCGGGCCGGACTCGGAAGGTTATGTGGTAGGAGATGGCGTCGCTTTGGGCATGCGCCGTCTGGCGATCATCGATCTCGTCACCGGCGAACAGCCGGTCTACAACGAAGACGAAAGTATCGCCGTTATTCTCAACGGCGAGATCTACAATTATCGCGAGCTGCGCGCGGACTTGGAAACGCGTGGACACACCTTTCGCAGCGCCTCTGACACTGAAATCCTGCCGCATCTCTACGAAGAATACGGCCGGGAAATGGTCCAGCACCTCAACGGCATGTTCGCCTTCGCGCTGTGGGATGATCGGCAGCGGCGACTTTTCATCGCGCGCGATCGCTTTGGCGAGAAGCCTTTGTACTGGGGCGTCTTCGATCAGACTTTGCTGTTTGCGTCAGAGCCGAAGGTGCTGCTGGCGCATCCATCGGTCCGGCCGAATCTGAATCTGAATGCGCTGCGGCAATATCTTTCGTTCGATTACGTCCCAGCGCCGCTTTCGATCTACGAAGGCATCAGCAAACTTCCGGCCGCGCACATGCTGACGCTCGAAGACGGCAAGGTCACCGTCGAGCGTTACTGGAAACTCAGCTACAAAACTCGCGAACCAGTGCCGAGCGTCAATGAAGCCGCCGAGCAATTGCGCGAGTTGCTGGCTGATTCGGTGCGCATGCGCCTGGTGTCGGATGTGCCTCTCGGGGTTTTGCTTTCAGGCGGCATCGATTCTTCTTTGGTCACCGCATTAGCCGTGCGCGCCGCGTCGGAGACTGTGAAGACGTTTTCGATCTCGTTCGCGGAAAGTTCGTTTGACGAATCGCAGTACGCCCGGCGGGTCGCAAAGTTTCTCAACACCGATCATCACGAAGAGCGGTTCAGCGCGAGCCTGGCCGCCAACCTGGTCGCCGACATCGGCGCGTGGATGGACGAGCCGATGAGCGACCCATCCCTGGTGCCGACGTATCTGTTGTCACGCTTCACGCGCAAGCACGTGACTGTGGTCTTGGGTGGCGACGGCGGCGATGAAATCTTTGCCGGCTATCCGATGTACTTTGGTCATCGCATGGCGCGCGCTTACGACCGCGTGCCGCGATTTATGAAGCGAGGCGTGATCGAACCGCTGGTGAACAGCCTGCCCGTAAAGACAAAGAATCTTTCGTTCGATTACCGGGCGCGCCGTTTTCTTGCGGGTTCGCATTACGATGAAGTGGCGCGGCACCACATCTGGTTCGGCTCGTTCGCGCCGCCCGAGCAGGATTCGCTCCTGACCGAAGACACGAAGCAATCGAGCGACGGCGATGTCTATCGCGATGCGCGCCGGATGCTGACCGAATGCGACTCGAACGACGTGATCGAGCGCATGCAGAGCCTGGATGTGCAGCTTTATCTCGCTGAAGACATCCTGACGAAAGTCGATCGCGCGAGCATGGCGGTAAGTTTGGAAGTGCGCGCGCCTTATCTCGATCCGCGCGTCGCTGAATTCGCGGCATCGCTGCCGTCACATTACAAACTTCACGGCTACACTTCGAAATATATTCTGAAGCGCGCCGCCAAAGGTCTGGTGCCGGCGTTTGTCGGGCGGCGCGGCAAGAAGGGTTTCGGCGTGCCTTTTGCACAATGGTTGAAAGCCGAGTTGCGTCCGCTGGCCCGCGACCTTTTGTCGCCAGAGCGCCTGCGTCGCGGCGGCCTGTTCAATCCTGAGTACGTCGCGCGTTTGCAGAACGAGCACGAGCGCGGCGTCGCCAATCATCGCAAGCTGCTGTGGACTTTGCTGACGTTCGAGTTGTGGCGCGAAAGCTTTGTTGAGACACCGCGACGGATCGAGACATCGGTGAGCGCACGGCAGTGATTCGGAGTATACAGCTCAAGTTAAAACAGCTCTCAGGTTGGGAAGGGGGCTCGCCCCCGCCAATCTTGAGCCAGAATGCGGGGGCAAGCCCCCTTCCTGACCTGCAAATTTTTCTAAGACCTGCATTACCATTCTGCGCCACTCAGCTGCGGATCCAATGATCCAGGATGAAATTCAAAGCGCGCACGAGAGTCTGTGGCATTGGTGCCGCGCGCACGATTTCGCCGGCTACGACCCCTATGACGCGCTGAACAGCAGACTATTTCAAGCCACACCTCTCAAACATTCACGCATCGCCCGCTTCGGCTGGACTCAGCTCTTCAAGCGATCGCCACTCAACTTCCGCCCCTTGGCGCGTGTTCCCGCGGAACGAAATCCAAAGGGCATTGCGCTGTTTGCGCTGGCGGCGCTGGCAGACTATCGGCGCCTGCGAACCGTTGAAGCAGAGACGGACGCGCGCGCGCTGCTTGACGATTTGCTCGCCGCGCGTTTGACGTCAGAGAGCGGCGCCGCGTGCTGGGGATACAACTTCGACTGGCAATCGCGTTCGTTCTTTGCGCCGCGCGGCACGCCCACAGTCGTGCCGACCGCTTTCGCGGCGCGGGCTCTCATCGAAGCTGCGCGGGAATTTGGAGATGAACCCTATCTGCAAGCCGCGCGCAGGGCCTGCGATTTCATCGTGAGCGATCTCAATCGCAGTGAAGAGAGCGCAGACGAAGTCTGCTTCAGCTACTCGCCGCTGGACCGAACGCGCGTTTTCAATGCGAGTTTGCTGGCCGGCGAAGTTCTCGCGAGCGTCGGCATTCTAACTGGCGAAAACGAGTTGGTCGATTGGGGAATGCGGGCGGCGCGTTATGTCGTGCGGCGACAGAGCGAGGATGGTTCGTGGGCTTATGGTTTGGGCGGCAATCAATCCTGGTCTGATAATTTTCACACGGCGTTCGTGCTGACGAGTCTTTCGCGGATCATTGATGCTGTGTCAGAACCGCTTGCGGTAGCGACCGGATCGAAGGATCAACTTGATAATGCATTGCGTCGCGGCTATGCATTCTGGCGCGAGCGCTTCTTTCTCGTGAATGGCTGGCCAAAATATTTTCCCGATCGATTGTATCCGGCGGACGCGCATTCGGCCGGCGCCGCGATGGTCGCCTTAATGGAATTGCAATCGCTTGACGCGGGCGCAATCGAACGTGCGGAAACGATTGCGCGTTGGGCGATTGATAATCTGCGCGACCCGCGCGGCTTCTTCTATTATCAGCGCAAACGCTTCTACACTGTGCGCACACCTTACCTGCGCTGGTCGGAAGCGTGGATGATGTATGGCCTGGCGGGGCTCTTAGAAGGCAAAAGTAAAAAGTAAAAAGGCAAAAGTTAGGAGAGAAACCGATGGCGAAAGAAGTCAAAGACATCAAAGAGAGAACTTTCGAGTTCGCCCTCCGAATAATTAAGCTTTGCCAGCACCTCGATAAGAAGGCCGGTGTTCCCAGAACGCTTAGTTATCAACTGCTGAAGGCGGGAACGTCAGTCGGGGCCAACGTTGAAGAGGCTCAGGCTGGCCAGAGCAGACCCGATTTCATCAGCAAGAACTCCATTGCGTTGAAAGAAGCACGAGAATGCCACTATTGGTTGAGACTGCTTATCGCTGCGAAGATTATGCCCGAAAAGAGTCTCGCCGAGTTAAGAGATGAGGCCGACGAGATCAAGCGCATTCTCGGCTCGATAGTTGTACGGACCAAGAAGCGGACGGTGTGAGTCTCAAGCGGACGATCTGATTGTCTTTACTTTTGCCTTTTTACTTTTACCTTTTGCCTTGATCATATGCGAATCTGGATCGATCTAGCTAACTCGCCGCACGTGCCGTTCTTTCGCGCGTTGATTCCGGAATTCACTGCGCGCGGAAATCAGGTTGAAATCACCGCGCGTGATTTTGCGCAAACTGTAGAGCTGGCCACGAAAGCTGGAATGACTCCACACGTCATTGGCGGACACGGTGGCGGATCAATCACGGGCAAAGCCGGCAACCTGATCGGCCGGGCCGCGGCGTTGCGCAAGTGGGCGCGCGATCGCGGATTCGATCTCGCCGTCAGTCACAACTCTTACGCACAGATTGCGGCGGCGGCGGCGCTGGGAATCAAGACCGTCACGCTGATGGATTACGAGCACCAGCCGGCGAACCATCTCGCTTTTCGCCTGGCGTCGCGCGTGATCGTGCCGCGCGCTTTCCCAGCGGCAGAGTTGCGGAAATACGGCGCTTCGCTGCGCAAGGTCAAGCGTTACGAAGGCACGAAAGAAGATGTTTATCTCGCCGACTTCACACCCGATCCGGCTTTCGCGGACGTGTTGCGCAAACTCGGCGTTGCGAGCGAAGATGTGCTGATCGTGGTGCGTCCGCCGGCGCGTGAAGCTCTGTATCATCGTTTCGAGAACGAACTGTTCGATGAGCTGCTGGTCCGTTTGAGTTCTCGCGACAAGGCGAAAATCATTCTGTTACCAAGGTCCGATGCGCAGCGCCTGGAATACGAAAAGCGTGGCTGGCCAAACATGATCATGTCGCGCGAAGCTCTCGATGGCGCAAACCTGATCGCGTTTGCCGATCTGGTTGTCAGCGCCGGCGGCACAATGAATCGCGAAGCCGCCGCGCTGGGCGTGCCGGCGGTTAGCATCTATGCCGGTAAGTGGGCGGCGATTGATGAAGAGCTAGTGCGCGAAGGTCGATTGCGCAAAATCGGTTCGCAATCAGAGATTGAATCATTGGAAGTTATCAAGAAGTCAGCGCTCACGCCCCGCAATGCCAGAGGAGTTAAGGCTCAGGTCTCGGGTCTGATATTGGACGAACAGACTTAGATGAAAAGCGCGCGTATGTTTTCCCGAGTTACTAAAGCCAGCGCTACGCGTTCGGCGCTTTCTGTCGTGTTCTGTTTTGCCCTTTCAGCAAGTGCGAGCGCAAGCAATAGTGGAGCGCGTCCGAACCAGAAACTCTGGAAAGAATTTACGTCGCTTGTCGATAAGGATCTTTCCGCGGTTAATGAAGAAATCGCAAAGCGAGTCGAAAGCCTGGCAAGAAAGATCATACCTGGCCGCACTAATCCAACGTCTCACCATACCAACCAGTTTTTCGTTTGGCACGTGTGGCAGGTAAAGCCGGCCGGCGGCAACTTTGAATACATTGTGCTCGAGACCCCAACGATCATAACTATTCCAGGCGAAGCGTGGGAACGAGTTTATATGTTTGACAGCGAAGGCCGCTTAGTCGGACGGTCGGTTTTCGCCGCGGGGTGGCGCCTAAGTCCCAAGGCCGCAAGGATACTAAGCGCCCCGGATGTCGACGCGCCAGTGTTAGAGATCTCCACTGAAGGGTCACACGACATCGCGCGCCAGTACTATGCACTCAACGGAAGCGAAGCAGTTCTGGTTCGGCTGGAGAAACACGACGGAAGTGTGACTCGGAATGGCTACGACAGTTCTAACCAAACGATCGGCCCGCGACCGCCACGACGATCGCCAAACCAGTGGACTAAAGCACTTGAATCTAGCAATTCAATCGAAGTGCTGAGCGCGCTTACGTGGCTAGGCGGCGCACACTCTGCTCCCGATGATTACGAATGGGGCGGGTATGTTTGGATCGGAAGTGTTAAGTTGTCGCGCAAGGAGACTCGGAGAGAAGGAACTGAGGACTTCAAGACCGTAGAGGCTCTTCGGAAAAATGAGCAGGTCAGAAGCGTTCTGCTAGGTTTGAGTAAATCCACAAATACATGGATACGCGAAGCGGCGCAGCTGACACTAACTAAGGACAACGATGACGATGGTTGAGCTGTCACCGGATGCCACTATGCCTGACGCCCGCGCCGTGCGCGTGCCCGCGCGCGCGCCGCGTTGGACTGTGCCGCTGGTGAAGACGTTGCTGGCCGTCACCGACATCGCACTTGCCCTGCTGTCATTCGTCTTTGCCTTCTATCTGCGCCATGGCGACGCGATTGTTCATCGCACGGCGCGCGGGAATCTCGCCTGGAGCCGAGAGTTCGCGCCGTACGCGTTGCTTTTGCCGTTGGTGATTCCGATCCGATTGCTTCTGCTTCGCTATTACGATCTGTATCGCGTGCGCGGCGAATTGTCTTTCGTTGAGGACGGCGCGCGCGTCTTCAAGGCCATGGCGATTGGCTCGCTGCTGATTGTGGCAGGAGCATTCATGTATCGCGGCGGCGTCGCTTATCGCACGTTCTCTTACTCGCGCGCGATTTTCTTTCTTGATTTTCTGCTCGCGCTGGTGAGCATCGGTGCGGTGCGCATGCTTCTGCGCACGGGTCAGATTCTGGTCCGGCGGCGCGGCATCAATCTGATTCCAACCTTGATTGTCGGTCGCGGACCTGAGGCGGCGATTTGTATTCAGGAAATGCGGGCGCGGCCTGAACTTGGTTATCGCGTGATCGGCATTGTTGAGAATGGACACATCGACGACGCTGCACCTTCGAGCTTTGAAGGTGTGCCGGTGATCGCCGATCTCAAGAGCCTGCCGGAAGCGATTCGCGAATCAGGAGCAAATGAAGTAATCATCTCTGATCCGAACGTGCCCGGCGAGGCGCTCTTTGACGTGATGATTCAGACCGGCCGCCGTCGCGGCGTCGAATTTCGCATCGCGCCGACGCTTTTGAATTGTCTGCCGAGCAAGACGGAAATCGATCAAGTCGGATCGCTGCCGATGGTCACCCTATTTCGCTCGCCGCTATCGAGCGCCGCGCGGGTAACGAAACGGGGTTCGGATCTGATAATTGCCTCGTTGGCGATCGCGGTCTTCTCGCCGCTGTGGTTGCTCGTTGCCTTGCTCGTCAAGCTGGATTCACGCGGGCCCGTCTTCTACCGGCAGGAGCGCGTTGGCATGGATGGCCGCGTGTTTCTCTTTTACAAATTCCGCACAATGCGCGCCGGCACCGACGACGCCGAGCACCGAGAGTTCCAACGCAAGTACATCATGGGTCAGGCTGGTTCCAATCTCGGCGACGAAGAACGTCCCGCGTACAAGTTGCGCGCGGATGCCCGCGTGACGCGTTGGGGCCGTGTGTTGCGAAAGACGAGTCTGGATGAGCTGCCACAGCTTTTCAACGTGTTGCGCGGCGACATGAGCATCGTCGGCCCGCGCCCGCCGATTCCTTACGAAGTCGAAAGCTACGAGTTGTGGCATCGCAAGCGGCTCGACATGAAGCCCGGCGTGACTGGCTTGTGGCAGGTGTCGGGACGCAACCGGCTTTCGTTTGACGAGATGGTGCGGATGGATCTGTACTACATCGAAAACTGGTCGCTGCTGCTGGATTTGAAAATCATTCTGCGCACTTTGCCGGTGATGTGGCGCGGCGAGGATGCGTATTGAGGGAGAGCAAAGAGCAAAGGGCTAAGGGCGAGGAGCGAAGGAAAAACGCTTGGAGTAATTCATGAACAACCAAGATACGAAACGAGAAATGCTCCGGCACACAGTGGCGACGCTTGCTTATCGGGGCGCGAAAGCAGTGCGTGGCGCTCCCGATTCGTTTGCATCGTACCAGGCGTCGGAAACCACACGCACGCCGGCACAGATTCTGGCGCACATCGGCGACTTGCTCGATTGGGCACTGTCGATCGCGAAGGGGGCTGAGACCTGGAACAACTCAGAACCACTTTCGTGGCCTCAAGAGGTCGAACGTTTTCACACCGCGCTCGCAAGCTTTGATAATTATCTCGCGTCAGATGCCGAGTTGAGCACTAACTGTGAACGGCTCTTCCAGGGTCCCATCGCGGACGCGCTCACGCACGTCGGTCAGTTAACGATGTTGCGGCGCATAGCCGGGGAGCCGATCAAAGGTGAGAACTACTCGAGAGTGAAGATTGAAGCGGGTCGCGTCGGAGCAGATCAGGAAATTGCGAAGCGCGAGTTTGATTAGGCTTGTGTTGAGAGTACCAACTTTAGTTGGGCTTTCCCGATCGACAAAGACCCAACTGAAGTTGGTACTCTAAACGCCAACCATTGCTCGTTTGCCTCATCTGGCGTTAGCATCTGAGCCAATATTCAATACGGAGTTTGACGGCAAAAAGGAGGCCACATGCGATCAATGAATCGAATCGCGCTGGTCGGCATCGTAATCTGTTTTCTTGCAGGTGTGACTATGGGACAAGAAGGCGAGTCAGAAACTAACGGCGCAAACAGGACGATGCGGCCGATCGTTCGCGGTCAGCATTTCGCAGTCGCGTCGATGAAAGCTGAAGCGACGCGGGCGGCGGAGCGCATTCTGGAAAAAGGCGGCAACGCGTTCGATGCAATCGTCGCGGGACAAGCGGTGCTGGGTATCGTCGACGCTGCGATGAACGGCGTCGGCAGCGATGCCGTGTTACTGGTTTACGACGCGAAAACGAAGAAGGTCTATTCAATCGACGCGGAAGGGACGGCGCCGCGCCTGGCGACGATTGAATGGTACAAAGAGCACAATAGCGGCAAGCTGCCGGTCAATGATTCGCTGCTGTCGGGAACCGTGCCGGGCTGTATCGATGCGTGGTACATCGTGCTTGATCGCTGGGGCACAATGAGCTTCGCACAGGTGCTCGCCGAAGCAATCGACCTGGCTGAGAACGGATTTCCGGTTGGCGATTCGTTCGCGCGCGCGCTCGCGACCTCGCAAAAGCTGCGTAAGTATCCGACCAGCGCAAAGGTTTACCTGCCCAACAATCGCGCGCCCCAAGCGGGTGAGATCTTTCGCAATCCCGATCTGGCGCGAACGTTAAGAAGACTGGTTGAAGCCGAGACCCAAAACAAAAGCAAGGGACGTCATGAAGCGCTCAAGGCCGCGCGCGATCGGTTTTATAGAGGCGACATCGCCCGCGAGATGGCGAAGTTCTCAGAAGACAACGGCGGCCTGTTTCGCTACGAAGACTTTGCCAACTACACGGCGAAAGTCGAAGAGCCTGTCTCCGTCGACTATCGGGGCTATCAAATCTACAAGAATCCATCGGCCAGCCAGGGTCCGGCGGAACTATTCGCGCTGAATATTCTGGCAGGCTATGACCTGAAGGCGATGGGCCACAACAGCGCCGACTACATTCACACCAGCGTCGAAGCGACCAAGCTCGCCTTCGCCGACCGCGAGAAATATCTCGGCGACATGGACTTTATCAAGATTCCGTACGCGGGTTTGCTCTCGAAAGAATACGCAGCCGAGCGGCGCGCTCTGATCGATCAAGCGACGGCATCGCTCGCGTTTCGGCCGGGCACGGCGGAGAAATTCACCAGCGATGCGACACCGCTCCCTCGCCCGGTGAAGATCACGACCAGCGACAACGCCGATCACGATGGCGACACGAGCTACATCGCGGTCGTCGATGGCGCGCGCAACATGATCACGTTCACGCCGAGCCTGCACAGCGCGTTTGGCACCGGCGTGGTGATGGGGAACTTGGGATTCATCTTTAATTGTCGTGGTGATTACTACTCGCTTGAGGCGGGCGAAGCCAACGCGCTCGCTCCCGGCAAGCGGCCGCGCAGCACTTTGCAAAGCACGCTCGTGATGAAAGACGGTCAGCCGCACATGGTTTTGGGCACACCCGGCGCCGACCAGCAGGTACAGCTTACGATGCAGACGCTCCTGAACATGGTCGATTTCGGGATGAACGTGCAGCAGGCGATCGAAGCGCCAAAGTGGCTAACGCGCGCTTTTCCCGCTTCGCCTTTTCCGCACACCATGTATCCGGGGGATCTGTCCGTTGAGTCGCGAATTCCCGAAGCCGTGCGCAAACAGTTGCTGGCCCGTGGCCACAAGCTGCGCGTCACCGGCGCATGGTCAGATGGATCACTCGCCGCAATCGTCGTCGATCTGAAAACCGGAGTGCTCAACGCCGGCACCGATCCAAGAACGGAAGCGTATGCGTGGGCGTGGTAAACGAATATGCTCCCACCAGCCGATTTGACAAAGAGCCAGGTTGATCGTCTAGGTGAGCGCCTGCGAAAGGGCGACATTAGCGATGATGATCTTCGCTTACTCGATCGCTATAAACGCTCATTCTCGGATTCATACGAAATAGTCGTTGGGCAGATTCGAAATCAACTTGGTCTGGAGCCTACGGGCAGACAAGAGAAAACGACAACTTCAATCAAAGAGAAGCTTCGCCGACAGAGTATCCGATTAAGCCAAATGCAAGACATTGCCGGATGCAGGATCGTTGTGACTGATCTGCTAACCCAAGACGAAGCCGTCGAACGACTTAAGACCTCATTTGATAGAATCGAGATTGATGATCGTCGAGAGAAGCCAAGCCATGGGTATCGAGCTGTTCATGTTGTCGTAGAAATCTCTGGTAAACTTATTGAGATACAAGTTCGCACAGCGCTTCAACACCTGTGGGCGGAGGTTTCTGAAAAACTCGCAGACGTGGATCCTTCTATTAAATATGGTGGCGGCGATCGTGATATGCTCATAGCTCTGAACGTAATGTCAAAGAAGATAAATGACCAGGAACTCGCTGAAGCTGCGCACTTTAGAATTATGGACTCCGATAATGAAGATGAAATCTTTCGAGAGGGCCCTAAGTTTCCAGAAATAATGGACGGCAGACTTTCAATCGTGGGGATGCTGGAAGCAATCGGCGAGGTACTACCTCGGATGAAAGGACAAAACCGATGATCTTTCTGATTCAATACGACCGCCACAAAGGTCGGATAGTTTCAATGCAGACTTTCAGCGACTCAGACAGAAAGCAAGCCCAAGACTCGCTTCTTACAATAGAACTGCAACTGAACCAAAACGGAACCGACAACGAAGTCGTACTGCTCGAGGCTGAAAGCGAAGGAGCTGTTCGAAGAACGCACCGACGATACTTCGAGGATCTCTCGGAACTATTAAATCCTCCCTCTTCGATTAGCGAGCCTTTACTGAACTCCCGCTAGCGCCACCTCCAGCAACAGAATCTTCTTAATCCCTTTATAAAGAGGTTCGATTTCGCAGTTTTCTGCAAGGCTGTGCGAGCCATCGCAGGGGCCCGCGCCGGTGGAGATCGAAGAGATGCCGGCGAGCAGAGCGGCGCTGGAATTATTTGAACCTGCATTTGTGATCGGCGGATCGAATCCCATTACGCGATGCACGGCTTCCGAGATGCGCACCAGATACGATTCGCGGTGGCCGGGAATCGTCGCGGCGGGTGATTTTGAGATTACGTCAGTCTTAACTTTCATGCCGACGCGCGCGGCTTCTTCGTCCAGAATGTTCTTGATCTGCTTTTCCAGATCTGCGATCACTTCGTTACTGGTCGAGCGCAGATCGACTGTGAACCACGCGTCTGAAGCTTTCGCGTTGACGACTTCCGAACCACCGAGCATGCCAATGTTCAGATTCGACGATGGAGTCGCCGGCACTTTCAACTGATAAATGCGATCGATTGCGCGGGCCAAAGGCAGCGTTGCCGAGTACGGCGGCGTGCGTGAGCGCGTGTGGCCGCCCGGGCCGATGAAGTGGTGCCGGTACCAGTTGATGCCGATCCCTGCGTAAGTGAAACCTTCGTAACCGCCGTCGAGCGCGATGTACTGACTGATCTTGCTTTTGTTTTCTTTCACATAATTGTTCACGCCTTTGAAGGTCGTCTCTTCCTCGACGGTGAACACGAAAAACAGGTCGCCCCTCGTTTTGATCTTCGCATCATCCAGCGCGCGTATTGTGGCGAGTAGCGCTTCGACGTTGCGGGTGTCGTCGCCGATGCCGGGCGCGTAAATCTTCCCGTCGCGAATCGTCGCTTTGATTTGCAGGCCCGGTTGAAAGACTGTGTCCATGTGCGCGTCAAAGACGATCACCGGTCCGCCGCCGGTGCCTTTGCGCACGGCGACCAGGTTGCCGGCTGAATCGTAATGAATGTCGTCCAGGTGATACTTGCGCAAAAGACTCTCGATGTATTTCGCGCGTTGCTGTTCCTGGCCAGAGGGCGCGTTGATTTCAGTAATCGCGATCCATTCGCGCATGATGCTTTCGTGATTGCGATCGACATATTCGTTCGCCGCTTTCACTTCCGCGCGGTTCGCCAGCGCTTGCACCTGTTCGATGTATTGGGCGACGGTTTTGACTTGCGCGTGTGCAAGAGTTGTCGCAATTATGAGAAGGCCGACAAGGGGAATCGATTTTCGCATATAGGTTTCCACCAAAGGTCGAATATAATCCGAGCTTCGGGGATTCTAAGCATTTCTGCTCCGTTGTGAAAGACCTTGCGTGATTAATAAGCAATTCACCACAGAGGCACAGAGGCTGCACAGAGGACCACAGAGTCGCGAGATCACCCCCGGCCCGCTGGGCGTGTGGCTGGAACGCGCGATCGTCGCGGCGTTAGTTCTCCTGGTGATTGCCGCGCCGAATTCGATTGCCGCGACGCAGACGGCGTGGTTGCTGGGAATGCTGTTCTGGGCTTTGCGCTTCGCGGTTTGGCCGCGCCCGACCCTTCATCGCACGCCGATCGATTACGCCATGCTGGGCTTCTTCATTCTCACCGGCATTGCGGCGATCCTTTCTTACGAGCCGATGGTTTCGGTCGGCAAGCTGCGTGCGGCGAGCCTGTTCACGATTGTCTATCTGTTCGCGCAAAACATTCGGTCGGCGCGCGTGCTGCGGGCGCTGACAATTTTGCTGGTCGCGTCGTGCATGGTTAGCGTGCTGTACACGTTCGGCCAATACGCAGTCGGGCGCGGCGTGAAAGTTTATGAAGTGCGCTCCGATAGTCCGCTGAGCGCGGCCCGGCTGGTTTCGCGCGAACACATTCAGACGATTCCGATTCTCTCCGGCGATACGCTTTTGGAAGTCGATGGGCGCAAACTTCGTGGCACCGAAGATTTGATCGCGGCTCTGGATCAATCTGCGAAAAAAGAGCCGGCGAAGATCAAAATCTATCGGGTTGAGTGGATCACGGTGCTTGAGGTGCCGCGCGGGCGTTTGCTTTCCGGGGCGACGCCTGAAGAGCGTCTGGGGATTTCGCGCTGGACCCATGGACGAGATTGGCGCGCGACCGGCTTCTACGATCACTGGACGACCTACGCCGAAGCGCTGCAACTGATCGCGTCGCTGACGCTCGGTCTCTTTGTTGCTTTGCCGCGCAAGCGCACGCGAAATGGCGCGTTGCTGGTTTTGGCCATCATCGGCATGTGCGGCGCGCTGGTGCTGACGGTGACGCGCGCATCGTTGCTCGGCCTGGTAGTTTCCGGTGCGTTGATTGCCGCACTCGGTTTGAGCCGGCGCGCGTTGCTCGTCATCGGTGCATGCGCGCTGCCGTTAGTTTTCGTCGGCCTGTTTGTGCTGCATCAGAAGCGCAACGTCGGGTTCTTTGATTCAAAGGACGATTCAATCATCTGGCGCCAGCGAACCTGGCACGACGGCTTTCATTTGCTGACTAGTAATCCGCGGCACCTGCTGTTTGGCGTCGGCATGGACTCAATCAAGGCACACTGGCGCCAGTGGGGGCTGTTCGACAATGGCCGGATGCCGATGGGCCACATGCATTCGGACTATTTGCAGATTGCGCTGGAGCGCGGCGTGCCCACGTTGATCGTGTGGCTGGTGCTGTTGGGAATGTATGCGCGCATGCTGTGGCGACTGCGGCGGCGCGTCCCGGCTGAGAATTGGATTGAACGCGGAATTATTTTCGGCGCGCTCGGCGGACTGATCGGATTCATGTTGAGCGGATTCGTTCACTACAATTGGGGCGATTCGGAAGTGGTGATGATCTTCTATCTGATCATGGGGTTGAGTTTGGTGGTGGAGCGTTGTGTCAGAACCGCGAGCGGTAGCGACCGGGACCAAACATTCCCGTTGGATTAACTACGACCTTATGCATTCAGTGCTTCTAACGTCGTGCTTATGATCCGGTCGCTACCGCGGTTCTGACACAAACAATACGCGCAACTCTTCCTCACTGGACACTTTTCACACAGCGGCACGTTCGTCTTACACAATTCCTTCCCGTGTTGTCGCAACAGAATGTGCGTGCTAATCAACCAATCGTAATCGTCCTTCAATTGATCTTTGATCGCTTCCTGAACTGCGCGATATGTCGCGGTGTAATTCTTTTTCTCTTCGCCGAAGCCTAAACGCAACAGCACGCGCAGACCGTTCGAATCCAAACCCAGGACCTGATAGGCGCGCGTGAACAGCAGAATCTTTTCCGCGCTGGGCTCACCGATGCTTGAGAACTTGCGCAGCGCTTGTTTAGCTTTTAGCAGCGGCAGCTTCAGCACCTGCTTGAGGTCGCCGCCAAACTCATTCATAGCAATCAGCGCGATCTCTTTCAAGCGACTGACGCGCTGCTCGGGATGTATGCCGCCCAGCTTGGTCGCTGGCAGGATGTCGTCATGAGAAGCTGCCAGAATTTCATGCGGCTTGGTGCCTGCGTGTTTGCGCAGTGTCTTGAAGGCTTCTGCGCGTAGCTCATCGCTGACCAGATACGCAACATTCTCCAGCAGGATCAGCTCGAACGGATCGGTGGTGATGGGCGGCTTAGGCTTGCCGTAGTGCGCCGCGAGTTGCGAGATGATTTTCGGTAAGTTGGGACGTGGCGCGGGCATGATTCAGTGCGACCTTCATGCCACCTGTCGTGGCACCTCGCTCATCAACGCCAAAAGGTTTCCTTCCGAATCGCGAAAGTCAGCCAGCCACAGATCGTAGGTGGGCATGGGCGCGACCAGATGAGGTTTCACCACGAAATCTACGCCGCGTGCTTTGAAGATTTCGTAAACTCTTTCGATGTCCCCAACCTTGTAATAAATGATCGACGCGGGATGATCGAGTTCCGGCCGGTCCGCCACGCCCAGCATCAGACGAATTCCATCGCAATCAAAAAAGGCCATGTTTGGCGGCGCCTGAAACAGAAACTTCATGCCCAGTACGTCGCGATAAAAAGCGATCGCCCGATCGAGGTCATGCACGTTGACGAAGATTTGGCCGATGCGCGACAAGCTGGGCCCGATTGGTATTGGGGTGCTCACGACACTGCTCCTTTCGATCGCCGAATCGCTTCCGTATAACACGCTCTTGACGTATTATCAACATCCTCTCGGAAAGGTTTGATGAAAAGAGTTTTCCGCACGTCCGCGCTCGCCTTAACGCTGCTGTTCGTCAGCGGCTTCAGCGAATGCTACAAGCCGGTGACCAAGAGCCAGATGCCCGCGCACATCAAGACCGTGGCGGTGCCCGCATTTCAGTTAGGATCGCAAGCGCTGCGATTCAAGATCGATCACCGCTTCACCGAAGCCGTGATGAAGGAATTGATTCATCGTGGTCACGGCCTGCGCGTGCAGAGCGAGCGCGAAGGCGCCGACGCGGTGATCGACGGCGTGGTCAAGAGCTTCGGATTTTCCGGCGTGCTGCTTGACGACAAAGGCCGCGCGCGCATTTTCGAAGTCACGATCACGGCGGCAGTGACGGTGCGCGACAGCCATGAAAACCGCGTGCTTTACGACAATCAGAACTTTGTCTTTCGCGGCGAGTTCGAATTCGCGAACGACCCGCGCAACTTCTTTAACGAAGAGGACCCGGCGGTGATGCGCATTGCGCGGAGCTTTGCCGAGTCGATCGTCTCTACGCTGATTAACGGATTCGGAGTGAAAGCGGACAAGTAGACTTTTCCATGCCGGTTCGACGACCCAAAGATCTCACCCAAGCCCTGAAGCAGGGCACGATCGAGCCCGTTTATTTCCTTTTCGGCCCGGAAACTTATCTTCGCGACCAGGCCGCGCGCGCGATTGCGGATGAAGCAATGCGCGACACGCTCTTGCGCGAGTTCAACGACATTTCGATCAGCCTTGCCGACGGCGATGCGCACGCGGCCATCGCGGAGGCCGAGCAACTGCCGATGATGTCGTCTCGCCGTGTGATTCGCGTAACGGATTTCACCAAACTCGACGAAGACAACGAAAAGGCCTTGCTCGCGTACATCAAGCGTCCGGTCGAGACTTCCGTGGTTATCCTGGTCACCAGCGACATAGACAAACGCAAGAGCTTCGCGCGGACGCTGATGCAGGGCGCGGCCTTTGAATTTGCGCCGCTGAATGATGGCGAACTGACCGCGTGGGCCCGGGCGCATTTGAAAGAGCTGAAAACCGAAGTCGAGGCGGACGTCTTGCGGCGCATCGTCGAATTGGTAGGGTCAGACGTGCGCACGCTCTCGAACGAATTGAACAAACTCTCCGCGGCCGCGCTGCCGTCCGGCAAAATTACCATGGACCTGGTCGAAGCGCTGGTCGGCCGTTCGCGGGAGTTGATGAATTGGGATCTTACCGATCAGATGCTCGCCCGGAATCGGCCGCGCGCGTTGCAGGTTCTGGAGCAATTGCTCGATGACGGCGCGCCGCCGGTAATGTTGATTGGCCTGATCGGGAGCACGTACCGCCGCCTGGCCCTGGCCCAGACGCTCCTTTCACAGGGCGTTTCGTCTCGAGATATCTTTCGCCAGGTACCGATGCCGCCTTTCAAGCAACAGAGTTATCTGGCCACTCTAAGTCGCGCTGACAGCAGGACGTTGGCGCGCCAGATTGCGCGCATCGCGGCCGCAGACCTGGGAATCAAGACTTCGAAAGCCACGCCGCGGATGCAGGTCGAGATGCTGGTGATCGAGTTGACCGGCAACTGATCAGAGTGGAAACGGGAGCGGCTTCACATCAGGTTCGACCCAGACGCTTTTTGCTTCAGGTGAAGCGAGCAGCTCGGGCGAGTAGTAATCGAGAATCAAATTCTTGTCCGCGTACTTTTCGATCAGTTGATTTGCCAGCACCGCGATTGATTCTGTGTGATCACCTTCCGGCAGAAACCCGCACACCATTCTCAGCCAGAACTCAGTGATCGTTTCGTGGTATCCAGTCTTGCCGTAGCGCGCCGCCAGGCGCTGAATGCCGCGCTTCATCCTCTCGCTCGCATCGGCGTAAGGCAGATTGGCAACGTACCAAAGCACAACTGCCAGATGCTGTCGATGCCGAAACTCTGATGGATGAGAGCTGCAAGCTTCGAATTCGTTCACCAGCGAATGAATTTCGTCGTCGCTTTGGTAATGGTCAATCATAATCAATTCCGATTCGCGCGGTACGCGCCTCCAAAAAAGAAGTGAGGCGGACCGATTAACGATCCGCCTCACTCCTGAGAATTCTGTTGCTCACCCGCTCGCTACCGCGAGCGGTCCTGCACCTTTTTATTTCGCCGCGGCCTGATTCACGCGCACGGTCAGCCGCGACTTGTGCCGCGCCGCGGTGTTGCGGTGGAGCACGCCCTTCTGCACGGCTTTATCGATCTCTGAAACCGTAGTCGGCAGCAGCGTCCCTGATTCTTTCGCGTTGCCTCCAGCCAGCGCGCTCCGCAGCTTCTTGATAGAGCCGCGTAGACGCGTTCGGTGGCCCTGGTTGATATCACGACGGCGCGCACTCTGACGCACTCGCTTTTCGGCTGACTTATGATTCGGCATTCAAATCTCCGTTAATACCGGGATTGCAGGCGCCGATGAAGCATCAGCGCGAAGTTAGAGACTATAGGGAGCGAAAGTGCCAGTGTCAAGGCCAAAGGCCCGCGTGTGGGGGCCTTTGGCAAATCAAGCCAGGAAGTGTACTCGCCTTCTCAGTCGTTCAGCTGCAACGAGCGCAGAATATTCTGAAACGTATTCTGATAGTTGTTGTAATCGCTCTCTGGACTGACTGCGATTACGTAGAACAACTCGCCGTTGCGCAACTGAGTAGTGACTACGTTAACTACTTCAGCACGCCCGGTTGCTTCGTTGGTGTTGCCCAAACTAATCGACAACCCGTTGCGGCCGGCAACAGAAGTGCGCTGATAGTTACTACGCGCTTGCAAATTGCCGTTCCCTTGCTGCAGGCTGTTCAGGAATTCGTTTGTAGCTTCCTGTAAATTGCGGCTGTTTGTTTGTGCCACGCCGATATTGACGCCGTGGGTGAAAACGTCTTGGCCATTGGCCGAGCCGTAACCGCCGTTTGGTGCGAACCACACAGCGTTTCCCTGTTGCAGTTCTCTCCAATTGTCCGGAACGCTCACGCGGAACAATTGGGATCCCGAGTAAACGCGATAGCGCGAAGACGGATACTCTACGCGGCCCGTCGGTGTAGACGGATAGTTAGCACGATCACCGTTCGGATAATCATTTCCATTGCCCTGGTTTGGGTCACGCCTTCCACCCTGTGCGATCTCGGCCATTGTTTGGGCCCGGGGATAGCCGCGCAAACGCTCCTTGATGGCAGAAAACTGGCGATCGTCGCGCGTCCGATTCTGCACTCGCAGATACTGCGCTTCCTGATTGATGCGCGCGTAGCGATTTGCCGAACTCGGGTGACTGCTTAGGAAGCCGCCGCCACCGCTGCCGCCCTGCGCCTCGATCGTGCGGAACATGTTTGCCAGATCGCGGGGATCGTAACCGGCGTTTGCCATGATGCGAGCGCCAAGCAAGTCGGCTTCCGTTTCATACTCGCGGCTGAACTTTAGAAAATAGACGCCGACTCCTTGCGAGCCGATCTGTGCTGCCGCCCCAGCCGGTCCACCAAGAATTGCGCCCCCAACCCCGAGGATTCCTGCGAGCAATCCGTACTTCTGCGCTTTCGTTGCCTGGGCAGTGCCGTGACGCAGAGCGACGTGGCTCAACTCGTGGGCCATGACGCCGGCCATCTCGCCTTCGGTGCGAGCGGCTTCGATCATGCCGCGATTGACGTACATCGGGCCGCCGGGCAAAGCGAAGGCGTTGATGTCGCTCGCGTTGATGACTTTGAAGTAGTAACGGAATTCAGAATGCTGGAACTCCGCCGGAATTGAAGCTACCAAACGCTGGCCGACTCTTTCGACGTACGCGTTGACTTCCGAATCGCGCAACAAAGGAAACTGCTGTTCGGCTTCAGCCGCCGCCTGCCGTCCCAGCTTTACATCATCTGTAGGTTGGAACTTGTTGCCGTGATAACTGATTTTGGTTTGCGCAAAGGCCGCCAGCGGCATCGTTACTACGGCCAATGACATCACCGACGCCAACCACTTCGTTGTGTTTCTAATCCCCTGTCTTTTCATTTCCTTACCCCTCTCCAAAAGAACTGATATAAACTTGGGCGCTTGCTTCGCATGACTAACCTTCGATGAGTGTTAGCGGAAGCGCACTTGCCTCCGAACCTACCAATCAATCCCAATGCCATTGCGCTTCATAACCAACGTGGCGAATGTTGTCTTTTGAAGACATTGCCGCGAAGCCCGGCTCCGCCTGAGTTGAAAGGCTGTAGGACATAACCACAATTTCGTTGGACTTTGCCCAAACCTGGCCAACGGCACGAGCCCCAATGATCCAATTTCGTTCATTCAAAACCCGATTTCGTTCACTTGAAGGACTTCGCAGGTTGGACTCAGTCTAGCGTGGAGATGGGCATACGTCCGTGCGCTGACGCACATAGCCCGAAAACTCTTTATTCACCATCGGAAATGCACCCATTAGTC
>Ga0209726_10000078_pt1 | contig 190284 bp, 337 predicted proteins | sample Subgrocontami54m_FD_187453 | JGI IMG/M metagenome (GOLD analysis project Ga0209726, IMG submission 187453) | Subsurface groundwater microbial communities from S. Glens Falls, New York, USA - GMW46 contaminated, 5.4 m (SPAdes) (version 3) | ecosystem: Environmental > Aquatic > Deep subsurface...
GCTGTTGCAGACAAGCACCCTTTTCCTTTAAGTCATTTACCGTGATTCTCATTTGTTTTCTCCTGTTTTGTGATTAACCTAGTTTAGCACAGCCCAAACTAAAGTACAATACGTAAAACTACGTATTTTTCTTCTTTTTTGTTTTTTGTGAATACAAACAAATACGACATAATCCATTCATTTGAAAAGAATCTGGAGGCATTGGTTTCCTACATTTTACACATCTTATTAATTTTGTCATATTTTATTATTCTATATCCATTAACAAAAGATTTGTTTTCAAATACGGTTCAATAATCTTTTTAGCCTCACAATATATTTCTTCATCACTAAAAAGACCATTATGGATAATACATATTTCCCCATTAGTTAAATTAATATTTTGGACTCCAGGAAGTTTATTTATTTTTTCAGCCAATTCAAATTGCCAATTTGATATTTTTTCTTGACTACTTAATCTAGATAAAAATACGCCCTTTACATAAAATGGGTGTACTAAAATTATAATACAATTATCTCTTATCTTTTTATCCTGACGTACAATAACTTGATTGGTGTCCAAATTTTTTTCCCTTTCTTTTTGATTTAATACTTCCTATTTTACTCTAAACTGGACTAAAAGTTAATACGTAGTTTTACTTATTTATTATTTACACAGGCCAATTATCTAAAGTTTCTTTTGTTATTTCACAAGGCCAACAATTTTTTATTCTCAAAGATAGTCTTTCTATTAGTTGTTGTTTATTCCAGAAACCATCATGCCCATTTAATTCCATTATAGCATAAATATTTCCTGTAGAATCAAATTTCTGATATCGTATAAATCTAATATTTTCTATTTTTACACCTACAGTATGGTATATTTTCTCTTATTTAGAATAATCCAAGCCATATCAACGTGGAGGTAAGAGAATTACACGGCACTCCACCAGGCTGGAATCGAACCAGCGATCACGAATTTATTTTTGGTGGGCCTGATTGGATTCAAACCTTATCTTATCATATTTAATAGTTAATTGCAATACGTAAAATTACTTATTTTCTAAAACTCATTTATAGTTCATTTTTCAGATATAAAAATAATTGTCTAAAAATGACACGAAATCAAAAAATATGATATAATATAACTAATAAGTTCAAATCTTATTAAGGAGAATAAAAATGGGAAAAACAAATGAGGAACTATTACAAATTATTATAAATTATTATAACGAATTTGGTAAACCACCTAGTAGTAAATGGAATATATCATTAACAAAAACATTAAAACAAAGACTAAATTATTCATGGGAAGATATTCTCAATTCTATAGGATTACAAACATTAAAACAAATTAATAAAAAGAATAATGAATTAAAATTTGGGTTAAAATTATGTATAGTCTGCAAAAAAGAAACAAATAACCCTAAATTTTGTTCACATTCATGTTCTGCTATTTATAATAATACTGGCAAAATATCACATAATAAAAAAATAATAAAGAATTGTTTAAATTGCGATATTTTACTATTACATAATCCTAAATTTTGTTCAATAAAATGTCAACATCTATATGCAAAAAAACAATTTATAAAAAAATGGTTAAATGGAGAAATAACAGGTACTATAAAAAATAAATGTTCATCTATAATTAGAGATTATTTATTTGAACAAAATAATAACAAATGTGGTGAATGTGGATGGGCTAAGATTAATAAAACTTCTGGTAAAATTCCTTTACAAGTAGATCATATTGACGGTAATTGGACAAATAATAAACCAAAAAATTTAAGATTACTTTGTCCTAATTGTCATTCATTAACTCCCACATATGGTGCATTAAATAAAAGAATTGATAAAAATAGGACAAAAGGCCAAAGAAAGAAATGGTAGGGAGTGTAGGAATCAAACCTACGTTTTGGATTTATCAGATCCTAGCCTGGTTATAAAACAGGTGTCCTTTCACTGAACGAACTCCCCATATAATGTGATATTTATTCTTCTACTGAACTAATCTTGCACGGATAAGAGAATCCTATTCTTTCGTTGAATTAACGTTCCTCGCGCTACTACCACTGAGCTACTGGTGGTAGTATTGGATATTTTATATACCATATATTGTGATATTTACTTTATATTATTTAGATTTTCATTAGCCTCTCTACAATATCTTCCTATCCTTTCAATTGCTAGTTCATTAGCAATCGTTTTTACAGCATAACTTTGAGATAATGCCAATTCTACTTCACAACTAACTTTTGAGAGTAATGTTCTTAATTGATATTCTAATTGTTCGGCTTTAGTTAATTTTACCATTTTTATTCTCTCTCTCTTTATAATGATACAGTTTCTCTTATTTGGATCCATCCATTAGGCCCGACACGATAAACTACACCATTTTGATTATTTTTATCTATAAGTTTCCGATATTCTTCTTTTTCTTTCCGTACAAATAACGGGGCATTACTATATGAATAATAATCATATCTCTCTTTATCAATGAAAGAATGTGGTGGATTTATTTCCCAGGATGTATTTTTTCGATATCCATAAATCCAATCTGAATCTTCTCTAAAACAATAAACCTCTGGTGAATAATGAGAATAATCACGCCAGATAAAAACATTTCTTATCAGTAACGATATTAGGTTATCTGGATGCCTAACAACAAGATATCCATTTTTAGTTTTACCCAAATATTCTACCATTTCTCCATCATACTCTACTCTATCACCGATATTAATGCTCATTTTTATCACTTTCTTTATGTTATGTTATTAGACAAGTTCACCTGCGTTAGTATATCAGAATCAGTCTTTGTTGTCTATACGTAATTCTACGTAGGTTTTAGTTTGGTAATTCTGGTACATCTATTGCCATAAACCAACCATTACCTCTTTCAGATTCCCACATAAATACGCCTTCGCAAACTAAAATAAAACCATTTTTAATTTCTGAAGTTCTTACAAAATAAAGTTTATCATCTTTATCTTGTTTAAATCTCTTCCCATAAAACCAATAAAGTCCTGGTGTTTTTGGAAGTTCTTTCGTCCACATTTTTGTTTATTGTCTCATTTCTTTTTTAATTTTTGGTAGCCTGTAAGGGATTTAGACCCTTGAATCTTCACTTTGAAAGAGTGATGTCCTAAATCAGACTAGACGAACAGGCCATATTTAGTTTAGCACAATTGAACATGAAAATCAATACGTAAAAATACTTATCTTTTGGTGTTACTGGTTATAGTTGAAAAACATTTGACAAAAAATCAAAAGTATGATATAATATATTTAAATAATAAAGGAGTTACCAAAATGAAAGAAAAAATCCCTAATTGTATTTGTTCAAATTGTCATAAGGAATTTTATAAGAAACCAGTAGAAATTAAACGTTATAAAAATCATTTTTGTTGTAAAGAATGTGTTAATGTTTTTTACAAGCCACAATTAAGATATTGTATCAATTGTCATAAATTATTAATTAAAGCACAAAAGAAATTTTGTTCTACCTCCTGTGCTGCTATAATAAATGGTCATCTTTATCCTAAAAGAAAAAAAATAAAAGAAACAAAATTATGTATAAGCTGTAATAAAATTTTAAATAAAGGTAAAAAATATTGTTCCAATAAATGCAGATGGGAAAAAAGAAATATAAAACTCATTAATGACTGGTTAGGTAATTTATTTGAAGGGGGTGATAAAACAAATGGTTTAGTAAATCATATTATACGTCGTTATCTCTTACAACAAAATAATTATAAATGTTCAAAATGTGAATGGGGAGAAACAAACATTTATTCTAACACAATCCCATTAGAGGTTGATCATATTGACGGAGATTGGAGAAACAATAGACCAGAAAATTTAAGGGTTCTTTGCCCTAATTGTCATGCATTAACTCCTACCTATAAAGCTCTAAATAAAACTAATTTTGGAAGACCGATTAAAACAGATAGAAAGAAATGGTAATGGTGAAAATGGCGGGGTACGATCCCGCAGTACCCTGTTTAAAAGACAGGTGCTTTATCCATTTAAGCTACATTTTCACGAAGTCCGTTGCACGGCTACTCTATCGTTGAGTTAGCGGCCCGTAAATCTCTACTATCTAGTTTATCACAGTCTGTCTTTGTTGTCTATACGTAAACGATCCGTTTCGGATACGCAAAATTACTTATTTACAAGGAACTATATCGCCTAAAGTTATTACATGATGATTACTATACGTATAATTATCAATTGCTTCATAACATTTATCAGAAATTGGGCTTTTAATAATTTTCCAATCACCATTAGTTTCTCGGACATTAATATCTGGGCCGCAAGAAACTAAAAATAGTAAAATAACCGATAGCAAAAATAACTTTATATCTATTCTTCTACTTTTTCTATTTCCCATATCGCTGCCCAAAACCATAACCAGTTAAAATATTTTTTGAATCTGTTGTTATCTAGTATTTATATTGTCCTACAGGAGTTACCTCTTTACAATAATTATGTATTATTAAGGTCGGAGGATCTATGTTAACTATTACCCCGTACCCCTTTTTATTTACTACATGACTACGCATATTTATTCCACAAGAACAATAAAATCCACCTTCACCATCACAAACATTATATTTTACTTTATCCCCAATTTTAGGTTCCCAAGAAATATTTTCTGGTTGCCAAATTTCTGGATTTTCCTCTTGTGTAATTGGCAAATAATTATTATTTTGCATTATCATTATCTCCCATTAAAATTATTGCTATCCCCAAAAAAAAGAAAACACCATGAAAGGCAAGATTGGCAATACTATAATGAATAATATTACAGTCTAGATACCATCCAGGAATTCCAAATAGGATAAATATTGTCCCTATAATGTATTTACCAAGTTTCATTTTATTATTATCCTTTATATTGTGCTATTAGTATATCACTATCAGTCTTTGTTGTCTATACGTAAAACTACTCAAAAAACCAACTATTTTTTGGTTTATTTTTTTGCATCCATTCTTCGCAATAAGAATGATCATTTCTATTACATTTTTGGGAAGAAAAATATACAATTAAAGAGGCAATTAGATTGAGTATCCCACCAATAATGAAAACCCTTGAAATATATTCACAATTATCTGCACTTAAATGTTCCTTTTTAAAAGATTTTATTATAATTTTACCACTAATCCACCCACAAATAAACCACAAAGTAATTATCCCTATTATTAGCATTTTTTATCCTTTCATAAACATAGGTGATTTTATATCTATCCCATCAATATCATAAAAATCAATTTTTATGATAAGCGTATCACTAAATTGCTCCGATAATTTATTTTGTGCATTTCTTATTGCTTCTTGATGATAAGCACCAAACGCACCAACAGAAATTAATGTATTTTTATCTTTTTGTATCTGATATTCAAACCAACATTGCTTTTTATCATTTGTCCAAAAAGAAATATATCTTATAATTTTCATTTTCTAAATAAGTATTCCAGCTTTCTTTCTATATTGGGATAATGCTGTTCTCATTTTAAGAATTTTTGTAATATAAGTTTTATTCATTTTAATATTCCCCGCATCTATGATAATTTTCTGTACTTTCGTCAATTACTATTTCTGAACGACAAAAATTACAAGAAGTTGTAAGAGATTTAGATAATAGCGTACTACAATTTGTACAACTATACGCTGAAATATAAATACTGTTTTTATCACCAGAATTTTCTCTATGACATTTATCACATTCTATTGTATACTTAAAGTTCATATTATTTTACTTTCTAGGTTTATGAATATTCTTTTTCTTTTTAGCTTCTAGTTCTTCTTTTTGCCGTTGTCTGAATTGTTTTCTATCTTCCAATAAAATCAACCCATAGATATTTGCTTCTTGTTCTGTAGTAAATATTTTACTCTCGTAATAAATATTACCAGATCCAATCCCAGTTTCCTTACACATATATTCTACTTTATCTTCACTACTGGCAGTATCAATCCTAATAGAACCAATAGTTAGCCGACTAACATCAACAGTTGGATTTTCATAATCATTAATAAATCCAGTTGAAAGGAAACCGCTCATACAGGTTTGACACTGTACTTTAAATACTTCGCCTGCTGGAGTTTTTACTTCCCATGTTTTAAATTCCAAACAATCTGGACAAGGTATCCTCTTTGCTTTGTCGGAAATATATGGATAAAATACTATTTGACCTATTGAATATTTTGGATTAGGTAACATCTTCTTTCAAATCCCTTTCATTTATTGTTTCTTTAACCCAATTTTTTGGTAATGATTCTAACAATTGTACCCTTTGTTCAAATTGTCTTTCTTTATGACACCATAATTTATTTGTATAGTTATATGGAGACCAAACAGACAAAACTATACCCTCTTTTCCTAGAATAGTCAGAGATAAAGCTAGTCCATTACCATCCCCTTCTCTAATTGCTTCTTCTAATAATTCTAAACTAATAAAGTATTTTTCATCTTTAGCTCTAAACGACCAAGCATATTCATCATCGCACCAATCCATTATTTCTTCTGTATTATCTAAAGTGCTTCTAAATTTATTTAGAACTGCAATAAACCGCAGTTCATATTTTTCTTTAATTTGTTCTACGTCCATTTTATATTCCTAATCTTATCTTTGCTATATTATAAAATTGCTCATTTTTCTCTATTCCAATAAATTTACGTCCCGTTTCTTTTGCTGCTAATAGAGTTGTCCCAGATCCAGCGACATTATCTAAAACAATATCACCCTCATTTGAATATGTTAAACAAAGATATTTTAAAAGGGCTAAAGGCTTCTGTGTACTATGTAATTTTTCTTTATCAGCAGCAAACCTTAAAACAGATTTAGGATAACGTTTACCATCAGATACAGTAGTATGATGTAAATCTTTTACTTCACCATAATCCATACTATCACCACGCCTAGTCATGGTATATGGTTTTCCCTCTTCAAATTGTGGATGATAAACTGGCAATTTCTTATAGAATACAAGAATTTGTTCATGGCTTCTTAATGGCATTCTATTGGCATTTAAGAAGCCAGTAGCTAATGGTTTTTCCCAGATTAAATCATAACGAAATAATTTAGGATTACTGTTATAAAGTTCTGCTGAAAATGGAAACGTAGCATTAAGAATAATAGCACCATTATCTTTAATGATGCGTTCATATTGTTTCCACAATAGTTCTAGATCAATTTCCACATCCCATACCGATCTTTTGTTTAATACACCTTAACCGTAGGGCAGGTCGCAACAAATCATATCTATAGATTTATCTTCTATATGATTCATAGCAACCAGACAATCTGCATTAATAATATTATTTATCAATTTAGTATTATCTTGCCCTACTAAAATTTCTCCTTTCATATTTTTTATTATATCATTCATCAATAAATAAATCTCCTTTCAAATTAGCCTCTATTTTAAATTTTCTCCATTCTTTATCGTTCATAGAAGATTTTGATTTATTCTCAAACCAAGTTAAAAACCTAAGATTGTCTATATTATCTGTACCTCCGTTTTTTTTACTTATCTTATGGTCTATTGATGGTTGATACCAAATATTTTTATTTTTTAAAAGCCATAAATTATAAATTCTATTAAATTGCTCATCAAAATAAAATTTATCTAAAAATTGTAGATACCATTCTGTGTTTACATTATATCTTTTATTCCCATTATCATTTCTCGGAGAAATAGTATGATTTAAACACATTAATTTTTCTGTATCTTTAAATCTAGATATATCACTTAAGGAAATATTAAATCTAGAATGAGAAATTAAATTCTTTCTTCTGTTTTCGTCAATATTACACCAACTTAATCTTTTTATCTTTATCTTATTTTTGTGGTCTTCGGTTAAATGTTTATTTTTATCCCAGGGTATTCTTCCCAATCCAGCTAAACTAATTTTCTTTTTTGTTTCTTCTGTATGTGGTTTTTGTTTTTCTTTTTTAGGTTTTATTTTCCCCTTATGTTTTCGTAAAGAATCTATTTTGACATTATTTCTTTTTAAAATTCTTTCGATAAAATGATGATTGGTTTTAAATAAACCAGATATTTGTCTCAAAGAAAAATTTTCTTCCAAATATAATCTTATAATTTCTAATATTTCTACCTCTGTAAATATTTTTTGTCCCATTTTATTCTCCCTGTATAATAATTTATACAAGGACATTATAACATATAAATGGGATATTGTAAATGTTTTTGTTTTTTAAAATAATAAATCTGCAAGAATGAGATTTATAGATTTATCTTCTATATCTTTCATTACTTCTAAACAATCACCTAAAATAAGAGAATTTGGCTCAATCACTTTACTTTTTTACAACCCAACGCAAAACTTGTGATGTATGAAATAAATTTGATACGACAAGATATAATAGAATTGCATTCCAGTATGATAATGTCGGAAAAGATAAACTCATATTATCGACAAAAGCGCCCCAACAAACCATTATACCCCAAGCCCTTGAAAAAAAACTTAGTATATTTAAACTATATGTCCAATGTGGTTCAATTTGCATTTTTATTCTCTTTCTGTATTATCAGTTCTTTATAATGTTTGGAATAATTTACACTTTGATGTTCATGGCTTTTACCATCATTATTTTGTGTGTGTTCATGTAAATTAACATGAGAATGATCTACCCATAAACCATTATGACCTGGTAATTGTGCGCTATGTTTATGCGAATGAAAATGTTTATAATCCATTTGTCTTCCTTTCTTTTCAGGTAAACCATTCCAACCCAGAGAGCCATCCTGGGAGAGGTTTTTTATTGCTTCTGTTTTATTCTTAGCCCACTTGCTCATTAAGGCAGGTAAGATACATCTTGCGAACCTAAGTTACTAACGACTAGAAGTTGTAAAAGTTACATTACGCCCACAACCCCGACACTTACCCTTTGGCATACCAGTATTTTCATCCTTGTTTACTTGTCCCACTGGTGTGGCACGGCAACAATAAGAGACTAGCTTCATCATGTTTTTTATTTTTCCTTTCTGTAAGATGTTGGTAGTATAACACACGAGGACTTGATTGTCTATACGTAATTTTACTTATATATATACTAAATATTGTTCATTCATAAAAAATGAAGCATAATAACAATCTAATGGTGTTTTTAGTAAGAGAAATTTTACACCACGATATTCCATTTCATCAATTACTTCAAACTGTTTTTTTGGCGTATGACTCCCAAATAAAATATGGGAGGGTATCATAATTTATAATTCTTACCATTTTCTTTTTTGGTGTTGAATGCCTACAATTATATGTATCAAAAAGATTACAATATCCACACCATTTTTTTGTTACCCCATTTATTATATTAGAACAAAAAATATTACCTTCTTTTTGATGTCCTACCATTTGTGTACAGCCGAATTTACCATCGGGAGAAATAACACCACATCTTCCATCATGGTAATTATACATTTTTATTCTCTCTTTCTTTCCCTATCTAAAATCCATTGACATTAGTTTATCATAGTCAGACTTGATTGTCTATACGTAAAATTACGGATAAATTAGTTTCTTTAACTCTTCCTGTGATATTTTATTTATTGTTTTATTCCCGATTAAAATAATTCCCTCTACATGATAGTCATATTTAGAGACCACAGAATAAAGAGCTTCTTTTAGTTTATCTAATTGTTCTTCACCCAATATATCTTTTGATTTTATTACTATAATATCCCCTTCTTGCGGGGATAATTTTTCTATTTCTAATTGTAAATCTATCATATTCTTTATTGTGGATATACCACATATCCTCTTCCTAAAGTATCAAATAGTAATTTACCAGTAGTCGCCCTAATTACATCTACCATTTCGTCAAAATCATCACACTCTACGCAAGGGCCAATATAACCATATCTGCCATGATATTCTTCTACTGTAAAATCAGCCTCCTCACACTCTTCTTCAAATTGTTGATAACGTTTTTCTTTATCCATTTTATTCTCCTTAAAAAATATTCTTATTATTATATAACCATATTGAGATAACAACACCCAAAATACAGAACAAAACACCAATAAAACCAAATAAAACAGTTGACGCATCCACACCAAAAGTAGCCATTGGTAAAAACGTAATAGATGAAACTATTGCAGTTATTAAAAAGATTATAATACTAGGCATAATTTTATTCATTTTCTTTTCCTCTCTTTATTTTTTCTGACTTTTCTATAATAATTTTATTAAGTAGCCTGCTACTTTTACCAGATACTTTCATCTTGTTTTTTTTATTTAGTTTTTTATCTCGTCGTTCCCATTTTTCAGACATATTATTTATTTTTCTCTAAAATTTTTTGACAACTCAAACATTTAGAAAATCCTTTATCATTATTTGAAATTTTTATTCCTTCGCCAATCATAATACCGCATAAAGTTTCTCCCAATATAGATATAGGAGAAATAAATTTACAATAATGTTCTTTTACACCTATTTGACGCCCACGTTTACCTTTTAGAATATACCAACCATTTTTATTCATTTTATAATTACCCTGTTTATCGCATCGCCCAAATCATTTACTCTTAATACATTGTTTGGTAAATCAATTATATTTTTGTTCCACGATTGATTAACTAGATAAAGTTTTTTATTTGGATAATTTTTTGCTTCTTCAACAGTTTTAGGACTATCATCTATCAAACAATCGATTGGAAACTCAAATTTGCTTAATCCATCACCGACAAATAATAAATCGTGATATGGGATATTATAATTATTTAACCAACTTACGACAGAACAATGTGTATTGCTATCCCTATGAGTGATAATAGATATACGATGTTTTTTCATCAATTTCTTTAGTAATTTATCTGGATATTTATATTCAAGAGATAATTCATTGTCTTGCCACCAATTCCAAACTTGAAAAAATATTTCTCTTTGTTCTCTTTTAGAATAACCATGTTTTTGAAAAAAATCCCATTCTGTCACATCTTTTTTCGTAAAATCAGATAATCTAGAATTTCTCAATGCGGCAGAAATTAAATCAGCCAAAACACCATCTACGTCTATCCCTATATTCATGCCATTGCAACTACTTTCTCTGTATATTCCGTTGTTTCGATTTCAGTAAATCCTTGTATAAGCCATATCCGACGTTCTGGGTATTCTTTAAGAGTTTTTTCTAAGTCTATATTCGCCTGTACAAGTGTATGACATCCAAGCTGTATATCAACTGGACGAAAATAGGTCATGTCTACAGTAATAGTTGGAAATACAAAAATTCTAAAGTTACCTTCGTAAGCCATATATCTACTATAACACAATCTACAAACACTGTCAATACGTAATCTTACTTATAAAAAAAGGGGCCAGCAGGGTATTGTAACCCGACACGGCCCTTGTAGATATGAATTTTCATTATCACTATAATATATCTGTGGAAGAAAATTCTAAACAAACTTATTTAGGAAACTATCTATTATCGTTTTTTACAAGGTATCGTGATTGTCTTACCAGACTTGTTTCGCCTTGATATTTCATTTTCATCCCGCTTGTAGTGGGGCTTATAAAAGAAATAATAACAAAATGTACCACATAGGAAACTAAATGTTTGTTTTTATCCTGGTTACTATTGTGTTTTACAAAACTTTTTTATCCAGTTGGAAGCCACTGTAATTATTTTTAGTGTATTCTGACTCTTACCAGATTTTTCTTGCACTGTCTACTCGTTTAAGACGATCAAGCTTGGTAGACCCCTTGATTATTTCCTCCCATCGGGAGGATATTTTTATGCTTCCACCGTATCTTTCGGGATAGCACTGACCAGTATTTTGTTTTATCCTGGTTTTATTTTAACAGCCCCGCTCAAATCAATGATAAACTCTTTTAGCTGTATTAGTCGTATCATTATTATCTTGCGAGATTTTCTATCTTCGGTGCTTATCACACAGAAAGATAAAATTTGCCAACATCTAGAGTTGGACGATTCCGATGGTATTCAGCTTTCGCTAGTTCTTCTTTCAATGATTGACTATTGCCAATCTCCAGAAGCGTAGATTCGGCTATACCCTAGCCTATTTTTTCAACGGCCTTGTTTAGTCACCGTCTCTTTTCCCTTTTGAAACCCTAAAACTTTTTCTGTGGCATTGAGAAGTCACCACATTCTTGTTCTTCAAAAAACAAAACTATTTACTTCTTAGTCATAGTAGGAGTAGTTGTCTTACCAGCCTTTGTATCATTCTTTGCCATTTTTATCACCTTCCTTTCTCAATCTTTCTTTCACTTTTTGTATTATATCACACTTTTGTTGGTTTGTCAAATACGTAAATTTACGTAATAATCGGATAAGCTAAAATAACTCGTTTACATTTACGGCAACTTTCCATATATTTGCTGTTATCTATAATAACTTTAGGATTATTTAATTTATTTCGGCAATAAATACAATACTTCATTATTATCTCCTCACTTCCCAATCTTGTTTATTCCCAATAATATATCTTTCCCAGTGATCAAGTTCTTTCTTTAGATTGTTCCTGGCTTTTTCTTCATCAAAAAATTGAGTTTGAAAAATTTTGGGTTTAGTTAAAAATTCCTGTAGCCATTTTATCCTACCGTTTTTGAATTGTTCTTCTGTATATATCTGACTATATTCCTTCCAGATATTTTCTGTATTTTCTTTATATATTTCCCAGTCTTCAGTCAACCCAGCTAAATCACAGTCAACCATAATTTTAGATGGGATATTAAACAAATTTTTCCCATCATGTCTAGTCGCTAAAATATAAGAGAAAATATTATCTTTACGATCTTTATTATATTCGTCATTATACTTATAGGTTCACCGAAAACTTGTATTTGATAAGGAGTTACATAATCTTTTCTAATACTTGGATTATGTTTTGACCACAGAATATAACAACCACATTTCATTACCAATCTCCTAAAGGGCCATTACCATTAACCCAATTACAACAAGGAGAGCCTAAATGTTGTCTTTTATCACAATAACGACATTTTCTTCTAGCATTTCCAGAATAAGCTAAAACCTTACCGTTTTTATAATAAAATCTATCATTTTTATTTTCTCTATAAAAATGTAATCCAATATAACAACCGCATTTCATGTTACTACTTCTATCATTATATATCTTTTCGCATAAGGTGCTTCGTACTTATCACAATAATATTTTCCATGTTCATCTTCAACTAAATACATTTCTTTTTTATATCTAAATTTAGTCCCACAGCGACAACATATAATATCTTTTGTATTATAAAATTTACCATCATAATCATACATAGGACATTGGCAACAACAGAAATATCCATTACTATTTAGATACACATAGATATCTGAAGTAGACCATCTTGCATAAGCCATATTGTTATTATACACCAATAGCCCTTTATAGTCTATAAGTAATTTTACGTATTAAAAGAAAAGTTGCACATGCCGCCCATCCAAAAACAAAACCAAAAATAAATAAAAACATATTTATATTTCTTCTATACGTAAAATAAATCTATTCTTCTCATTATCATTACAAGAATAACTAAAAATATCTCCTATCTCTTCATTACCTGTTTTTTTAAAAAGTAACATTCTGTTACAATCGCAAGAATAATCACCTTCTTCCCAATTAAATTGTTCCACTTTTGTATAGTTATCTAAAGATTTTATTTTTCGTTCTTCACCAGTTAAAGAGTCTGTTAAATATATATTAAACATATTAATCTTTCTTTACAAAAAATAACTTTACACCAGTAACTTGGCCTTCTTCAAAATAATTTTTACCAGAAGTAGATATTTCTAAAATACCAGTTAATTGATATTTATTAAAATCATCATAATCAACATATGATTTAAGAGTATCTAAAATTTGCTGTAAAGTATCTCCTTTATGTAAAACCAGAGTAAATCTAACTGGTTCTTTTTCTATCATTTAACACAAACCTCCAACATATAATCATTGTTTTCATAATGTGCGTCAATTATAAAGAAAACACTTTTTGTTTGTTTTATCCAATTTTCAGAATTTGTTTTTGCCGTATTATTCCAACTTTTCTCAAATAATGAAGTTACGACAATACCGTTTTCTTCTTTACATTTATTTTCTAGTTCAATTATTATATCTTTATTAATATAATAATTAGAATATTTTTCTGTGTTACTACAAGCACATACTATAGTTAATAAAATCAATATAAAGTAAATATAATAAATTTATTCATTATCTCACTGTTTCCCTGTCTTGTTTATACGTATTTTTACATAACCTGTATCCTGCAAGTAAAAAATATGTTGAAAAAATAGCACCGCCACTAACTACACCAAAACAAAATAAAAATAAATAACTCATTATACCACACCAATTAAATCTTTTTCATCATCGTCTGGTTCTACATCTTCCATATTATATTTTCTTTTATATTGTTTTAGTACGCCATCAAAATTATTTCCAGTTGATAACACTAAATAATCATAAATATGTTGTACCGCATATTCTGTAGCTTTTCGCCATTGTTCATTAAGTAATGCTTCACCCACTCTAGCATTATCTAGCTTTTCACTATTTCCTCTAACCTTTTTAATTACTTCAATTTGTTCATCACTGGTTAGTTTACTATTTTCAAGTTCTTTTATATCCATTATTTTACTTCTTTCTCATTAGAATAAATTGCCAAGAATTTATTTCCATCTGTATGAGTATCTACGCATATCATTGTAAAATCTTTTCCTCTATATGCCCATTTTTTAAGAAAACGTTGTGTATAAATTTCATCAGAATAAAAACTACCAGATATATTATTTCTTTCCCATTCAAAATCACAATCAACTAAATCTTTCATTATTTTCTTTGATTCGCAATAATAAATACCCCAGTTATATCTATTTTTTATATTCTTTAAGTTATAACTAATAGTCCAATAATAATTGCGCCTATCGTCAATTGGAATAACAACCCAATCCTCTTTATATCCAAAATAATTGTATATTTGCTTCTGTAACTCTAAATAATCGTCAAGTAATTTCAATTTTATTGCCTTTCTCTAAATTACATTTTTCACACATTGGTTGTAAATTATCTAAACTATCATTACCGCCTAAAGATTTAGGGTAAATATGATCAATTGTTAACATTTGTCCATTATCAGCGTATAGATTTAAATGATAATTTTTATCACCAAAAGTTCTTTCTTTTATAAAATGAGTTCCAGTTAATCCACATTTTACACAAGATGTCCCTTTATTATGGAAAACTGAATATCTTATTGACGGACTTATTCTATCATTACTAACATAAAAATTTTTATCTAAATTTAATCTAAAGATAAAGGATGGGGTATAGATATCTGGTTTACGATACAAACATCTTCTATTATAAAAAATAAATTCATTATCTCTTAAGTCAACCAATTCTGTATGAGATTTTATTTTTGCTGAATTATTATTAAGTGTATCATTAAGAATAATTCCAAGTTCTTTTTTCTCTTTAGGATAAGAAATAAATTTCATGTTCCAAAAAATATGATTGTCAATAATTACTTTCTCAAATCCATATTTTTGTGGATTTTTATTTTCAAATAGTTGTGTTAGTTTTTCTTTAACAAAAATTAATTCATCTTTACATTGAAACAAAGCCCAGGTATTTAATTGTATTTTATTAATAATATGTTTAGATATATTATTTCGTTCTGTGAAAGTTATTAATGTCATTTTATTTTTCTTTTGGCAGGGGTGGAAAGAATCGAACTTTCTAATATGATTTTTCATCACACCAGTTTTGGAGACTGGCTTACTTCACCAAACAGTAATGCACCCCTCTATAAAAATTATTATTACACTTCATTTTTCTTTTCCATTTTTGGAAATAATCTAGGAGGCCAAGCCCAATTCCCAGTTCCCGCAAAAGATGTCAGGAAATTAATTGGCCCAGTTAGCGCCATTAAAAAAGCAAAAATTGTATCTTCATTCTTTAATGCATATTTCTTTTCCAAACCAGCTAAAGTAATAGCAGAGGCAAAAAGACCAGCAGAATACCATAGAATAACTAAAATTATAATTATAAATACACTCATTTTTTATCCTTTTATAATACCCCTAGCCATAATCATATATTCAGGTGAATAATAAAATTTATCATAATTCTATTAATCTATAGCTTCGGGGATTATTATTTTCTAGCAATTACAATCTATGCTAGTCCCTCTAGCAATACTTTCTACCTCACAAGAACAAAGCCCCACATCATCTGGATCTTTGATATATCCATTAACTACCGCCCATTCTTTTAGAGCCCGAGCAAAACTTATCTGTCGCCCGATTCTTTCTACAAAGCGAGTATCCTTTGGATTAAAGAATGCCATTCCCTCATAAGAACCCTCTTGTGCTTCAATTATACAGCGAATAAAATCTTCCCCAAAAAAATAATGAGTAGATACATGACGAGAACGCATCATTTCTACAAACTTTTGTAGATTACATTTAGGATACATCGTCTCAAGTTCCCCCAGAACATGAAATTCTTGCCTGTCTAAAATTCCTCTTTCAATAAAAACATTAATTTTATTGTTTAGCTTAAAATTTTCAGACAATAATTCTTCAATTTTATCTTCTTTCTCTAAATACATTTTAAATATATCCTTTCTTATTTTTAGTTTCTTTTGTTGTTTTAATCCTATGACAGTTACCACAACGAATTTCACATTTTTCTATTTCTTTAAAAATTTTTTCTAATTTTATCCCACATCCTATCATATTAGAGATATCATTATCTTTTTTACCATAAATATGGTCAAATTCTAACATTAATATATTAGTCTCTTTACAATCTACACAAGGATGAATCTGTAAATATTCTATAATTTTTAATGTATTTTGATATCTTACATATCTTGATTTTTCTAATTCTCTCAAATTTCTAGTTTTTCTTAAAGAAAGTGATTTATAAATATCTTGGCATCCATAACAATAATAATTCAAAGTATCTCGTGTTTTATTGTTAGGAAAAAATTGCTTATTTTCTTTTTTACAAATAACACACTTTTTATTAAATTCTTTCTTGTTTAAAAAATTAACTTTAATACTTTGTTTTTCTTTATGTGTTTTTACTAAATGACAATTTACACATCTTATAACACATTTTTGTATTTCTCTATATATACTATCCCAAGAATATCTACCACCATACATTATAGCTATCCCAAATTTTTTATTTCCAAGATGATCAAATTCTAAAACTAATGGATTTTTTTCTCCACAATCAATACAAGGATGTAAAAGTTTATATTCTAAAAGTTTTTGGTTTACATTTTTTTTATTTTTGTGATAAAAAATATAATTACTATGTTGTATTATTTTCTTATTTTTCCCCCTATATTTCTCCCCACATTTTTTACAAGACGAATACAATCCATCTATCTTAGTTTTATCTCTCAAAAATTCATTTTTATTTTTTATTATTTTACATTTTGTACAAAGTTTAAATCCTTCTGTTATAATTGGTTTCTCTGGAATAAAACCATATTTTTTAATAAAATAATCATTAGATATACATTCTTTACACCAGTATCTTAATCCATCTTTATGTTTTTTACTTTTACTAAATTCACTTTCATTTTTCACAATTTTACATTTTGTACATATTTTCATTCTTGATATAACTCCTTGTACATTATTTCTGTACAATTACATTATATCATACTTTTCTATATTGTGCTTGAAAATCTATATCTATTAAAACGAGTTTTAACGAGTTTTTAAAAGAAGTTCAATTGCTTCATCTAGAAGCCTTGTCATCGGAATATGAGAATTTTCAGAAAGCTCTTGAAGTTTTTGGTAAAGTTCTTTATTAAGATGAGTCCCCACCTTAATTCTATTTTTTAATTTAAACATGATATTCTGTATTATTTTCCCTGTTCGTTTAGAACTTCTAACCTTTCTAGTTTACGCTTATTTTTATATGCCTCATCTAGTAGTTGCTCTAGTCGGTCTTCAATTGTAGGTTTATCCATTATATTTTCCCTTTCTTTCCTTTCTTTTATTTACCATTAGTTTATCACAATCTATTGCCTTTGTCTATACGTATTTTTACGTATATTTTTAGACTTTTATTCTCCTATAACCTCTATAATTAATTCTGGATATTTACCAGTATCAAAATCTTTGATAAACTGTCTTACATTTTCTGGTAAGATATATCTTTGTTTTCTTACTACAAGATATTCCCATCCAGTTTCAATTAGAGTATTCTTGTCAAAAGAGCGGTGTAATGTATTAGAAATTGGATCACTCCAGGGATTATAAAGTCGTCCTCTTGATAAACGCTTAATATTTAAATTAAATGTTTTATTAAGATATTGTATTACTTCCGTCTTAGAGGACATATTATCTCGGCCAATCTTCCCAAGTAAGTCCAGCCCTATCCAAAAGCAATGATTTAAATTGCTCTTCCGTCATCACGTCTTTATGTGCTAAAGTCCAACTAGATAACATTCTACCTAATTTTTCCATAGATTCAAATAAAGTAGAGCCGTATGCGGTTAAACCAAATTCTTCAATTCGTGCAACCCAAGTTCCGCCAACTGGATGTTTACTAATTACCATTTCATTTACTCTCTCTTTTCGTAACCTGGAACATGTTTGGCAGCATTACGCTTTCTAGTTTTAATCATTGAATTATTTTTACGTTTAGAACTGGTTTGTGCGAACCTAATATTTTTCCGTTGTCCATGTTCAGTTTTCTTTTCTTGTGTCATTTTTATTTATCCTTTCTTATTTCCTATAGTCTATTATATTCAACTCTGATTGTCTATACGTAAAACTACGTATTTACAAAATTCACCACCATTTTATTCTCTCCGCTCCAATAAATTTCAAAATTCATTCTAATTTTTGTAAGATATTGAGAAACTTCTAAAACAAAAGCATTAGTTACTGCGATATTTTTACCATAACCATCAATAATCCTACACACCAAACTTTCACTTCTCCCTGATTCGTTTATCTCATATTTTTTTTCTAAATCAGTTATTACCCGTTCTACATCTTTATTAATAATCTTACCATAATTATAATAATATATACAAAATTTTTGTTTCATTACCAACACCATTTCTTATCTAATTCTTTTTCAGTAAATTGCTCTGGTCTTTCATTTTCCTTTAATGCTACTTTTTGGATATAGTCTTCATTAACTTTTTTATATCCACATTGAGTACAAATATTATATCTTAATCTATACCAAAAATACATTTGCCCTTTTGGATTATATTTTCCCCCATATTTACCACCATAAATCCATTTTCCTTCCTCTAAAAAAACATAATTTTCTGTAAATTCGTGAAAAATCTTATGCCAATTAATTTTCATTTTATTTATCCTTTCTATATTCTTTATTGTAATGCAGCCAAATAACCTTTTTCTGGCTCAAATATATGTGAAAATGCTGCAATAAAAGTCCCACCTAACCGTCCGTTCCCGTCTTGCCAGGGGTGCAAGGTCTCTATGTCTCCGAACCACCCCAACAAACTATCTATATCTTTTATATTACCACGCCACGCTTCCTCAAAATTATTCATTAATCTTTCTATATTTTCATATCTAGGAGGTAAATGATTCCCAACAATTACATTACATTCTCTAAAATATCCAGACCAACTTTTATCTATAAAAATAAATGCATGGATAGAATTTAAATAAATGTTTAGAGGATATGTCATTTTACTTGTTACAATAATATCAATTGCATCTTCTGTATTCTTTACATACTTTGGATAATCTTCATGCCAAGAATTGATAATATCTGCGGCAACAGAAATAGAGGATACCCATTTGAATTTAGGTATCCAGATATTTTGTCTCAAATCACCGAACTTATATAGTTTCGGATTTGCCTCTATTATATTTTCCATTTAATCCCACCAACTGTTTAAATGTTTTCTTAAGATTTTATAAAGTAATTCTTTATCTTGTTCTTGTAAATAAACGACAAAAGCATAGCGTCTTTTAATATCATTAGGATAAGGATAACGTAAATCAGCATTACTAAAATATTGTGAATCGTTTAACATTCTTTCCAATAGATGTTCAGCAATTAACATTTGTTTTAGTTTATGTTTAGGTACTATATTATGTTCATCTAAATGAAGCCTTGTTTTTTGGATCTGAAATTTCATTAATTGTAGAATTGTAGAATAATCATAATCTGGTTTGTTCCAATAAAATATAGAAATTTCTACACTTCGTTTTATTTTATACGGAAAATTTTTTATAAAACGCCAAAAATTATTAAGTTTTTTAAACCACATATTAATCTAATCTTTCTTTTTGATAAAATGCAAAGGTAAAATTATCCAACTCATAAATAAAAGTACAAACGAAGTAATAGCAATAATTTCCATTTGTGACACCATCCTTTCTATCTTTAGTATAACAGAAAGATGTTACATTGATATTACACTGGTGTTACTTTTTTGTTAAAGCCCTAATCGCTTAAATAATTCTCTTGCTTGATCTCCAGTAAGACCATATTTTATAAGGGCGTTAAAAACAACAATTTTATCCATTTCATTTTTATCTATTATTTTATTATTTATCATTTTGAAATCCTTTTCCAATCTTCTAATACCTTTTCTGAATCAGTGCCACAATCATATTCTTTGAGATATGTAATGGCATAAATCATATTTTCTCCACCTAAACCACTATGTCTAAGATAATCAAGTAGACCAAATGCTCTAGTTTGAGATACTTTATTATTATATATAATGTCTGGATTTGATTTTGTTTCTGTTAGCATATTTCTCATTATTATTTCTTTCTGGTTAATCTAGGCTTCGTCATATATTAGCTTGCTTTTAGCTTTCGCTTTCACGCTTTTTGGTATCCGCCTTCGATTGACTATAACAAGTATACTATATTTGAGAATTAAAAACAATACGTAATTTTACGTATTTATAAAAGCTCCAGATAGGATTTGAACCTATAACCAGTCGAAATAAAATTATTATATTGGCCTCCAATGTAAGATAAGATAAAGTCATATCATCTACAATTAGACATGGATAAAAATTTGAAAGAAACCTATATTTACCTGTAAAACTATTAATCATCCAAATAAATCCTTCTTTTCCTGTTCCCAATCTATATTTACTAATGATCTTGGTGCATTATACATTTTATCATATTTTTCTTTTATATTGTTCGCGGTTTCTTGCGTCATTTTAATAATTGAATTGTTGCATCCGCAATACCAACATTCTTTTTCTTTTGTTGGGAATGGACATCCACAACCAGCACAAGCTAGAATCATTTAATTATTCCTCATAATTTGACCTTATAGTTGGTAATTTTCTTTCTTCCCAATTATTTTTAGCTTCCCAACCAGAGACAAAAGCTCTTACTAATTCCTTTATTTTATCTTCATTTGAAGGATGCATTAAAACATCAATTCTTTTTAATGTTACTCTTTCTGCCCGATGTCCTTCTTCTACCAAAAAATTATATAGATAATCTATAAATATTGTTTCGCTTATCCAGTCATCTCGTTCAAAAACAGTTATCCATTTAATTTTACCAGACATTTACATTATTCCTTCCTGAACTAAAAATTCCTTTATGTCCGACATTTTAATAAAAACAGATGATTTGCTTCCAAAATTTCTCCCTCCCACATCTATATACAACTGTTTTTCTTTTTCAAAATCCCAAGTCAAAACACCATAATTATTCCCTCTAATAGTATATAATAAATTATATTGTATCGGAAATCCAAAATCTAATATTTTTTCTTTAGTACCATCTATATTTATATATTCACCAATTTTAATAGGGATATCCCATTGCTTCCCTTCTTCATTGTAGGCTGTTATTTGGTTAATCATTTCTTTTTAGTTTTTCTCTTTTTAGATGTACTTTCTTTTCTTACTATTTGTTTAGGCTTTATAATTTCTGGTTCTTTTTCTTCACCGTCTGTCTCTGTTTTTTGTTCTACTGGTTTATTATTTGATTCCCAATCCGTTATTATATTATTACTTTTTGCCCAGGATAAAACTTCGCTTATCTTTTCATGTAATTTCTCAATTACTTTTTCACTGGTATGACCAAAAGAGAATTGATAATTAGCAAATTTTATTTTTGAAGAATCATATACCTTTGTATCATTTTCTAGTGTATGAATTATAATTCCATTTTTTTGTTTTTCAATTTTTTTTGCATGAATTTTTGTCAATTTTTATTATACCGCCTTAAAATCTTTTTCTAAAAAATCACTATATATTTTTTCGTAACCTGTAATCGGGCCACCAATCATTCCCATAATCCAGAGTTTTTTATCTTCGAAACAATCAAATAAATAATAGGCACAATTTCCCATACTTGGGATGCGCTCAATTAAAAGTTCACCATTTATACTATTACAATTTGGACAAGATATTTCTTTTGTCATTTTTTTACTTTTTCAACCAGATACAAGTGTCACCCATAGATATATTTTTTTTCCACGCTGATTCTTCTTTTATTACCAAACAAATATATTTATCTTCTAATCTCTGCGAAGTAGAAAAATAAATATAACTAGATAAAGCTAAAACAACAATAATAACTAAAAATAAACCAAAACAAAAGTTACTTTTCATTCTGAAAGTATACCACAAATAGGTTACTATGTCAATAGACCTATATCACAATAGCCCCATCTCTTCTGATGATAGGCCAGTCCGACTCTTTTTCAGGCCAAGCACCTTCTGGGATATGGACTATTTTTTTATTGGTAGCTATCATTATTGCTTCTTTTATTCTTTGGATAAATCCATCCTCTTGCATTATTGGTTTAATAATTTTTTTATCACCCCAAATTTGCATCACCAAAATACCTTGTAAATCTTTATCTTGTTTTTTCTCTGGATAAAATTCAGTATCTATATCATACTGGATAATAAGTTTAATATCTTGTTTTAAGTATCTTATTAAAAATGGTTTTGTTTGTATCAAAATTACCTGCTTTCTTTCATTTTTGTTTCTATTACTGATCCCATTATAGTTTTATTATTCTGTGGCATTCCACGAAAATAATTTGCAAAATCTTTTTCTATATCTTCTCTCATTTTTTCTAAATTTTTATCATCTATATTTTCCCTATCTACAAAAACCTTGATGTTGACTTCAATCGTTTCTGTTGTCACGGTAAACTCCTTTTTGGGAATTCCTTTTAATAAATAGCTAGTTTGTTTTATTCTTTAGAAAGCTGTAATTCCTTTAGAAAATCTGCAAAAATTGGAGGAACTGGTTCACCAAAAATTTCATCATAATTAGCAGCCAAATACATACCAAAAAGAATAAACGTCTGTAAATAAAATTCACCAAAATTAGCAATAGAATTATTATATAGTAATTCCGCAGCCATACTTATATCTTGTCTTGCTTGCATTTTATCTAATAATTCATTATGCTGTTGTAAAAATTCACCGAATTTATTAAGGATATTATTTGATTCACTAAATGCCTGTTCCATTATCCTCCTTTAAATCTTCATTTCTGCGAAACTACCATTACTGGTAGAATAAATAATTATCTTTAGATTTGCTGTACGAATAAACGTACACTCATTATATTTTTATTACTCCGAATCCATTTTCGGTTGTAAAAACGATTCTCTTTATCCCATGTTTTATAGCTTCATTATAACACATTTCACACGGTTTAGCCATTCCAAATTTACCATTTGCACATAATCTAAATACATATAAAATACTACCTTTCATCTTTTCTATAGAAGCGTGTAAATATGTATTTATTTCTGCGTGTATCTTTTTTTTGGGATTATAAGAATTTACTAATGGATGAGATTTAAGTGGTAAATTTGGCATAATTGATATAATTTTCCCGTGATTTATAACAATAGCTACAAGACGCCAATGTTGATCAATTAATCTTTCCATAATACTCATTGCTAATTTTTGTAGTCGCAGAGAAGGCTCCATATTATTTTTCATTTAACTAACCTGCTCATTATTTCTATCGCAAATTCTTTTAACCGCTTTGGCGGGTCAATAGTATCCATATTGTTTTACTCACTTTCTATTTTACTTGTATTATAATTAATTGTTATTACTCTATTATGGTTATCCATAATAATAATTAATCTTTGCCAGTTAATTACTATCTCTTTATTCTGTTTTACTCTTTTCCCATTAGCTATAGCATTCATAGCCAAACCATAACTAATTCCATGCTCTTCCATTCTTTGTATGGCATGTTTTGTGAAGTATATCATATACCTATTATACCACATAAACAGATAAAAAGAAATACGTATTTCTACGTATTTCCTTGTGAAATCTGAACTCCAGCCTCGTGTTTATGTCCTATCAAATGGCCTTTTCTTTCTACTGTACCAAGCCCATCTAAAAGAAATTTCAAGCGTTTCTCTGCGTTTTGTCCAGGTTCATCTTGAATGGTTACAGACCCATCCTTTAGAAATAACAGTGTTATGGTTTCCATTTATTTTACCTTCTCTAAATCTTCGTAGCTATGCCAATAAAAATGACCATTATCTCGTGCTTCATCTAATTCACACAATGACCAATTATTAGCGCGGTTTGTTCTCTCTATATTATAATCAGAGAATTCTATTAAACATTGTTTATATGATATATTTACCACCTTACCGCATTTTTGGTAATCAAATAGTCTATTATTATTTACTCTTACATAATCACCAATAGAAAATTCAGGCTCTTCTATTTTAGTAAGTTCTGTAATATCAATGTATGATATACACTCATCTTTATAGCGTATCGTACATTTCGCATTTATAGTGTCTATATAAACAATTTTACCATAACCATAATGATATTTACATTTTACATAATCCCCAACCTTAAATTGTGGTTCATCTATTTTTATAAGTTCATTTTGATAAACACTCTGTAATTCATCCCCAAATTTAATAAAAGCAACAATGCCATAAGAGGGGTATTTAACTACACCAATTTCATTTATACGTTTAGACCATCTCACTTTATCTCCAACTTTTAGTTCTTTTGCTTCTTTCCACCAAACAACTTTACCATCTATCATAATTCTATCTGCATCCAAATTATGTGAATAAAGTTCTCTCTCACCATCAAAATATGTTATTTTTGTCATTTTCATTTCTCTCTTTCTATTATCTAGATAACGTAAGCATTATTGCCCCGTCCTCTTGAACCTTTCTATTTGTTCTATATCCTTTACGTCTTGCTTCTCTTTCCGCTTTAATTAGACCATATCTTTGTCTTATATCATTTTGAAAAGATAAAGACTTTAATGTAATAATATCTTTTCTTATTGTATAATCTTTCCCTTCTACTAAAGATAATTCATCCATAGCTTTTTTAGCTAATTCTATATTGTCTAAATCTAATTGTACAGACGTAACTTCTCTTATTCTAACCGATAAATAACATGGCATTAAATATATTCTCCTATCATAATATCAATCTCCGTTTAATTTCACCATTGTCAGTAAGTATTAACTTGTCGTTTTCTTTTTCAAGCATTTTTTCTAATCTCTTTTTTAATATTACTAAATATTCAGAAGATGCTATTGAGAGATCCTGTAAAAATACAGGGCCTTTATAACCATGTACTGTTTTTTCGTAGTTATAATTATAGATAGCTCTCTCTAATGTTGTTATTTTTGTTTGAAGAATAACAATATTTTTATTCATTATAAAATTAATCTTCTCTTAATTTCCCCATCTTCAGTTAATTCTATGGGTGACTGAGTTTGTTGTACATTTATTTTTGTTCCACCACCACCACCTTTATCTATATAATTTTTAAGAACAGTTAAAGTATGGATACAAGAACGTTCCATTTTATTATATACCCATCCAGGACAATCACATGTGTATTCTTCGGTGTCTAATCGTTGTTTTACGGTATAAACTTTCCCAGTTTTACTAGATTTAGATGGAAATTGTTGGATAACAATATATTCTGACATTATTTTTTTAGCCTTTTCATATTCATCTTTATATTTTATTTTACCCAAGAATAAAGGATAAAAATAATCAATTTCTTTATTCATAAAAACTTATACTTTGATTAACCTTTTTATTTCTCCCTGTTCCACTATCTCTTTTTCTTTTGAAGCAAATACGGCCCTAGTAGAAGCCCAATCTCGTAATGCTCCAATTTCCTCTTTACGCATTACAGCGAGAGGAACAGTTTTAGAAATAGCCTTTAATATATCTTCTGTAGTAAACTCTCTATTTTCCGCAAAAGCATAAGTCATAGCTTTTATAATAATAGATTCTAATTCAGCCCCAGAAAATTGTTCTGTAACACTTACTATTTTCTGGATATTATAATCTTTAGGTTTTCTATTTTTTCTTGTTATATGGATTTTTATAATTTCTTCACGTTCATTTTCATTAGGTAGGTCAATAAAAAATATTTCATCCCAACGACCAGCCCGCATAAGTTCAGGTGGAAGGTTTTGAATTTGATTTGCTGTAGCCACAACAAATACTGGTCTTTTTTTCTCCTGAAGCCATGTTAATAAAGAACCAAAAACACGACTTGTCACTCCAGAATCAGTATTACCACTTCCCCCAACTCCAGACATCCCTTTTTCTATTTCATCTATCCAAACAACGCATGGAGCAACAGCATCACATAATTCTATTGCCTTTCTAGTTCTTTCTTCGCTTGCTCCAACCAACCCTTGAAACAATTTGCCAAGATCAAAACGGATTAATGGTAATCCCCAATCACTTGCAATAGATTTAGCGCAAAGAGAATTATGATTTATAAATCCATTAGCCACAAATGAATTATTATCTGTGACAGAAATATCATATAGATCAACATTACATTGATCAATTTTATTTACTTTGAACCAAAATATGTCACCATGACCATAATAATTTTGTAATTCTTTATTGTCATACGCATTCATTTCATTTATAAATGTTTTTAACATATTAGGAGATATAGTTCTATGATTCCCAGAATCCATATAATATCTTCCCCATTTTGTCGCAGCCTTTCTATTTGTATTATTGGTTGTAACATAATGTGTGATATCTACCCCGCGTGTTTTTCTACTCAAAAAAAGATTTTTAATAACTTTAGATAAACCAGGAGGATACAAAGGAAGATTATTTCCTCTATTTAATGGTAATTTATTTTCATTATTTTGTTTCCTAGCTAATCTAAACCCTATATTGTTATAAAATATTTTGGCTTTTTCACCAAAAATATCTATATTCCACGCTCCTAAACATTTATTATTTTTAAAATAAAGTCTAGAAATAATACCAAATGACAAAAGTAAATTATGAACATCTCTTGCTAGTTCTTCACTAGCAGAACAATATTGAATATTACCTCTTTTTTTATCACTATATCCATCCGTATCAAACAATCCCTGTATAAATGCCCTTATTACAGATTTTGGAGACTCAAAAATTATATCAGGAACACCTTTATTTTCTGAACGACAACACGCCTGTAATAATCTTAATAATGCCGCTAATTTTGCACTTGAAATAATATATCCATATTTAGATGTTTTTAATTTTTTAACCTCTTTAGTATCATTAAATTCAGAAGATAATATATTTTTTACATATTCTAAAATTTCATCATCAGCAGTAGTAAAACCTAAAGTTGTATTATGTTGATGTTCTGGTTTATCTAATTGTGATAAACTACCGTCTCCATACAGAACCCCTAATAAATATGCTATATTTTCATTTATAATAATGGTATCGTTATGTTCTGTTAATATTGTTTTAATTATACCATTACCACCTAAAACTCTACCATTTAATATATTTTTGCTAGTGTCATATTTTAAAGATAACGTCTGATAAACACCTTCATAATTATGTCCAACCTTTAATGGTATCCAGACTTCTTGATTTGGATTAATATCTTCGACTTTATGATAATCTAAAACACCATCTATTTCGCACCAAATAGGATGCCAGGGAGATGTTTTTATTTGGTAGCCCTGATTAAGATTAATACAATAACCTTGTTTTACATCATTTTTAAATATATTTGTTGCATTTTTGATTTCAAATTTATTGGTTCCAGTATTAAATGATACAACATCAATATTTATATTAGATTCTTGTTTTGTGGTATTTAATAATGATTTAATTCTTTTCATACCATTACTATACCACAAAATTGAATTTTTGTCAATGCACTTTCCCGTTCCTGGGATACCTATTAATAAAATTCCTTTAGGGAAAGGCAATCCATATTTCTGCGCCTCCAAACCAAAAGATTCTCTACGATGGGTTAACCATTCTTTTAAATTTTCTAATCCACCAACATCACTCATATTAACATCTGGTCTATAAAATTCAAGAATACCACTTTTTGCTACTGTTTTTGCTTTTTCTTCACCTATAAATTTAGAATCTATTCTTTTGTTTTTTATAATAGATAAAGAAAGAGAATTTTCAAATTCCCAAGTGGTCATTCCTAATCCAGCTTCAACAATTAATTCTCTTTCTTCTTTATTTGGTCTAATTAATTTACTATTGACCTCTGAAATACTCTTTAAAATAAAACTAATTTTATCATCTAAAAGTTTTTTATCTGGTAAAGAAAAATCAATTCTTGTTATGTCTCCAACAAGTTCTTCTGGAATCTTCCAAATATTCGAAACAAAAATTAAGATTTGTCCTTTTGATCTACCAATTTGAACACAATCTTTTATTAATTGAATCATTTCTGGGGTATCTATAATTGATGGATAATGGAAATTAACTAGACAATAAACACCATCATCTGGTTTAAGTCTAGTTTTGATAAAATCAACAGGATCTGTTAACTTTTTATCTATTGGTCTTGACAAATTATAATCCAAACCATTAGTAATAGACCATGTATGAGATATTCTATTAATAGATTTACAGGCTTCTTCTATTTCTTTTATAGCCCGCCATTCTTCACGGGCAACGACATAAATACAAGGATATGAAGCCTTAATATAATCCTGTATTTCTTCTTGAAAAGACATATTATTTATTATCCTAATCATTAAATTATTTTTATTTTTGGTTCCCGATGAGAGATTCAAACTCCCCTTTAATGATCCAGAATCATTCGTGTTATCGCTGCACTAATCGGGAAAATTTATATTATTGGAGCGAGTTATCGGATTTGAACCGATGAATCAACTTTGGAAGAGTTGCATATTGCCACTATATTAAACCCGCATGGCTCCTTCTGCTGGTGACGCTCCAGCCACATCCAAATTAACAGTTTGGCGTTCTACTGCTGAACTAAGAAGGAATGTTATTATATTAATTTATTTATTATCAATCTTCTCTTTACTTACAAAGATAGTTTATCACAATAGTAATGACTTGTCTATACGTAATCCTACGTATTTACTTTTATTCAGTACTCATACAAAAAGTTACAATAACCCCAGCACCAGGGGCAATATTAACAGAACTAAGTATTACTGCACCAGGATGATGTTTTAACCATGAATTTATATATATTTCAGAACTAACTTTTTCAAAAGCCTTCTGTTCTATTTTTGTACATTTATCTAATTTTAGTGGATCTACTATTACTGGAATAGGAGCAACAGAAGAAGTACATCCAACAAATAAAAATAAAGCTAAAAATAAAAATTTCATACTATACCCTTTCTTATCTAAGTCATTTATCTATACGTAAAACTACGTAGTTTAACTATAAACCTTCTTATTATGTTCTTGCCATTCTTCATAATTGTCATATTTTATCCAAGCTATTCTGTTTTCCGCCTCTGGTCTTATTTTTTTTACGATATCAAAAGAATCCAATAAAGATAAATTATGATATTTATGCAAATACCAATAAACTACCAATGGACTTCTTTCTATACCCATTGTACAATTTATATTTATATTTGTATTTACAATTATATCATTTATTACTGATGCAACCGCATCTAATCTAATTTTAGATATAGATATAGGTTTATCCCAACTTAGCCAATCTTGTTTAGAAAGTAAAGGAATATTAATTGTAGAATTGGGGACTTCATCTGGTTCTGCCACATTAATTACGACCCAATTATCTTTATCACAATAATATTTTGCTCTTTCGGCAGAAGTAATTTGTATTCTTTTTATAACATTTTCTATCAACATAAGGACAGTATACCATATCTAGGAAATAAAAACAATACGTATTTCTACGTATCTTTTACCTTATAAGTTCTATGATAACATCCAGGTCATTGTATTATAACAATTATCAAATTTCTTTTCTAAATTATCTTTACAATTGTCTACCATATTTCCTTATTTTACTAGCCTCACAATAATCTGGACAATGATTTACACAATATCCGCACTCTTCACATTGGCCTCTAATTGGTCTGTCGCAACCTCTAGGACAATACTCTCCAGGTAAAATATGTATATTGCAACAGCCACATTTATCCATTTTTATTCTCCAAATAATCTATATATAGCTTACCTAATAAATGATCTGTTTCATGTTGTAAAACTTGGGCTAATAATCCAGTAGCTTTTTCTATTTTTATCACATCCCAATTTTGTTTACCTAAAACATTTAATAAAATTTGCATTCTTTCTATATCATCTTTTCCATCGCTTTGTAATTCATTTACATAATATTCAAACAAATTTTATATTTCTTTCATAAACGAACTTTTACCAATCGTATCTGCATCTATACTTACTGGTATTTCTATAAAAACTACTTTCTTGTTTACCATTTTTTCAAAACAATGAGAACATACAGAAAAACCACTTATCATCATTTCTGTTGGTTGAGAGCAAGTAGTATTACTTTTTTTTGTTATTACTGAACATCTCATATCTTCAAATTCCTCCAATAATAATCGTTTATCATCTTCCGTTTTTACAAGCATCACAAAAATCATTACCACCTTTTGTATTTTTTAAACACATTTCATAAACATCATCTATTAATTTTATTTTCTTACAAAATTTATTTTTCATTTTTTATTTTCTCTAGAAATTTCATAATATCAAAACTATCATCTTGTCCAGTAGTACAACTATCCCAGAACATTTTACTTAATCCTTGTTGATCTTTTTCTAATTGTTCTAACTCTATTTTATCTATAGAAATGGATATATCAGAGATATTTTGTTTTTTCTTCATTTTATTTTACAATTTTTATCGTAATCAATGGCACATCTATTGCCAATGGTTGATCTGAAACAGTTGTTTTAAATCTTGTCTCGACTAATGCGTTGGTAGTAACCACTTTTATAGTATACCATGTTTAGTTATGGTTGTCAATACCTCAAAAACAGAATCGGCGGGATTTTCACCCGCCTTTCACCTAAATCTGTATTTTTTCTATTTCCTTTATCAAAGCATTTTTATCAGTTTCAGCAAACTTAATAAGATCAAATATTTTTTCTGACCACCCAGCAACAAGAACTACATTTTTATCAAACATTTTATTACCATAACCTTTTAGGTCTACAGAATATATTTTTGTTTCTGGACTAAATTTTAGATAATTCTGAACTAATTTGTCAAAGTGTGGGCCACCTTTTACTCTTGTGGTATCATACCATCTACAACCATCACCAACTTGACAATCAGAAAAAATAATTACTCTTTCTACTTTTTCTTTTTCCTCTATTAATTTTTCAAAGGCAGTAAAAATTCCAGTTTCGGTACTACCACCGACAGTAGCTGCCACTTTATTTATTTCACTAAAATTCTTAAAAACACCGTTTTCTCTATTTAATTTTGGCGTCTTTAGTGTATCCCCAAATAATCCAACCCATGTATTTTCAGCTTTTGCCCAATATAATGTAGCAAAAAGATTAGCAATATCAGCCGAAGTTCTCTTTGACAAAGCTGATACTAAAGAGCCACCGCCAATATCTCCTCTCATGCTTCCACTATTATCTGAAAGAATGACTGTTTTCCCTAGTAATTCTGGTATATTATCTACTGATTTTAATACAGCAGATTCTATGGCTCTTTTTACTAATTCAATTCTTGATATATCATTTTTCTCAAAAATGATAGTTTTGTTTAAATATGGGGTACTTAATTTTTCTACTTCTGCATAGGCCGAAAGAAATCTAAATGGTAATTGTTTTGAATTCAAAACAGCTTTTTTGTTAGCAACAGCCTTTAATATTTTATTAAAATGTATATCATCTACTTCTACCTGAAGTATATTTCTTAGATTTCTCAATAAAGCCATATAATTTTTCACAACTAAATTTTGCCCATCATAAGTTACCCAGATATCAATCTGTTTTTCCCAAGCATCTTTTTTGAGTTCTATTTTTTCTTCTTCATTAAGATTTTGTTCTTTGGCTACCTGCCCAACACCAGAAATATTTACTTCCCATGTTGTGTCAGATTGTTTAAGTTTACCATTCATTAAATCATTATATGTTTTTGACATAGTATCATTAATGGGTTTAGGATGGACTAAATTAAAAACATCAACCAATGATACTTTTCTATTTTCTCCCCGATAATGTGAAAGCTGATATGTATCAAACTTTATTAAGGCAGAAGCTACACCCTTTTTAACAGCATTAGGAACTGGTTTACCGACATAGGCAACCAATTCAGTTAAATCATCGACTCTTTCTGCACCAGCAAAAATAGCATTTTTTACAATACTATCACCTTTATGAACTTTAGATAATTCCCCCATAATAACCGAAAAGGCAGAACGCATATGAAAAACATTTCTTACATAAATAGCTAATTTAGCTACAAATAATGGATCTCTTTTTGCTATTTCTTTAATTAATCCAGAAACCCTTTCTATTCTTGACTCTTTTGATTCATAATAGGAATCTTCAAAAAATGAAGTTAAAACAGAAAAAATAAGTTCTTCTTTGGGAGTTTGTTTGTAACTTTCTTCTCCCATATAATTAGTTGTTAAATTTGTTCTTGTTTCTTTCTTTTCATTAAATTTAGCCATTTTCTTTTCCTTTCACTTTCTTTTATTTATTAGAAGATATTTTATGTGGGTAGTGTAGGATTCGAACCTACAGGAGAACCAACTTAACTAACGAATCGAACATTATTTCTGGGAATTACCACAGTGCAGCCAATTGCAAGACTACCCATATTTTTCATAACAGAGAAAAATATAATTAGTGTTTTCTATTTTCCGTTGCTCTTCCAATTGAGCTATATTGATTTTTGATTTCTATTATATCAAAAAGGAGACTCGAACTCCTAACCTACAGTTTGACTTTTCGATGAAACTAATTACTAACTTCTGTTATATTTTTATTATTTTGAGGCTTCTATTGCAGCAACCAAATCTTCATTATATCCACCCCTACAAATATATAGTTCTTGTGCGGTTTCTGAAGCATTTGCACACCCTACAGCCCTCTGTGTAATATTTTTAATATTTGTTGTTACCATAATAGTAACAACAATTAACGCTACTATAATAACAGAAGTAATACCCAATATAAGAACCTTATCATTATCCAATTTATTTTATTCCTTTCTCTATATTATCTAATTCAATAATTCTATTTATATCTTCTTTAGTTTTTCTACTTCCGACATGCCATCCATTACAAAATGGACAAGGATATGCTTCTAAATTTCTTCCCTTTTTGTTATTTATCTCTAATGCTTTTTTATTTGCAGTTTCTTCACTCTTATAATTTATTTTTGATCCACAAGAATTTTGTTTACCACAAAGATAAGCTATTTTTAATTGTAAATTATATTCATCTATATCCATATATTTATTTTTGTCTCAGTTATTTTCCTGCCGCATTTTTCCTATCTTCGTCCGTCACTAATGAATCTAAAGTTGTATTACCACCAGAATATCTTTGTCTAGCAATTGTAGCTGTAGAATAAGCTGCCGAAACACCTGCGGCACCAGAAGTGTTTAAGAAATTACTAGCAGTAGTTGTACCAATAAAATTATTTACTTGGCTCCAGGCATCTACAGCTACACCAAGATACATAAATGCCCATCCTAGTGTTTCTTTATCTTTCATCATGGTTTTAAGTTTATCCAATGTCATTTCTTTACTGGAATTTTCTTGACCGTCAGTAAAAATAACAGTCAATACTTTATCACCAGATTTTACTTTATCTTCTATATTTCTCAAAGAATGAGAAATTGCATCATATAAGGGTGTCATTGCTCCAGGGCGATATGATTTATTATCCAAATGATTTACTATAGATGGCAATACATCATCATAAACTTGCTCTAATTTTGTAGAATCAAACTTTAATAGACTAAATCTATATAATTCATCTCCATCAGCTTTTAAATCATCAATATATTTATTAAATCCAGTCATTACTTCGTGTTCTATATTAGACATAGAACCAGTTTCATCTAATACAAAATTGATATGAGTTAGCCCCTTTGTTATTTTCTTTTTTGCCATTTTATTTTTCTTTCTTTTTATATCTAGAAGAAACTTTAGTTTAGTATTTTTCATAATCCGAAGTAACTAAACAATAACTATCTAGATTTTTTAATTGCAATTTAGATTCTTTCACTCTAAAACTATGGACTTGTTAGTAATGTGGTCTGATCGCTGACTTTTACAGCGTCATTTTATGCTGTTTCCCTACGTTATTTCTTTGGGTTGCCACATTCGGCCTTTTTTAGGCTTGCCTTGTTAATTCAGGGTCTGCGTAATAACTACACATTTGTCCATTCAACCGTTACCTTAGCGTCTTATTCCGCCATTGCAATTTTTTATTAATTAGTCTACTTGATTTAGTAGAGAAATAAGATTTGCTTTTATTCTATCTATATTTTTTTCTGATAATTGCCCGCATCCAGAGCACATACCATTAATTTGGTATGTTTTTCTGGCACAATTATTACAGTTAGAAATTCTATAGTTTTTAATCATAATATTTCCTTTCATAATTTATCACCCTCTTTTTGTCTGTATCTCTTAGTATATCACATTTTACTGTTCTTGTCAAACGGCGGTTATATCTGGTTATCAAATGATCTTTAGATAATAGTATCTATCTTTATGATAATATCTTTATCTCATAAATTTCTGTTAAATCTTTTTCTGTTACAGTATAGTATTCAAGACTTTTAGTTATATTTATTAACATTGATAAATAACCAGGTAAAGAATCATAGTATAGAAACTTTTCTTTTGTTTTATTTATATCACAAAATTTGTTTTCTAATTTAACTATTTTATTTCTTGTGACAACGACACAAATACTTCTAATAAAAAAGTATATAAGAATTATATTAATTATCCACATGTTAATTCTTGATAGTATTTAGCCTTTTCTTGCTTTCCGCAAAATTCACATATATTTGCCCAACTTGTTAGTTCTCTACATCTAAAACAAACATCTATAAATTCTTCTGCAGGTATACTATGGCAACATACACTTCTCAACATAAAATTATGAGAACATTTATTTTCTATTTTATCCCAAATTTCTTCTGCTCTTTTTATATCTTTTTCTGATAGTGGTGATAAATCAATATAAATAAGTGCATATAATGGAGATAATTGTTCCGTAGAAACATTAAATTCATTTCTTATACAATCAGCAATTTCCAATAGATATTCTTTTTGTTCTTTTGTAAATGTTAAATGTTTTTCTTTATTTGGTATAAACATTATATTTTACCATTCATTAAACTCTTTTCTATAATCTGGATATCCATGTGCTATATTTTCTCCAAAACTTTCTTTTAATTTTTCTTGTTCTTTTTCTAAAAATTCCCAATTATATTTCAAACCAGGATTTTCTTTTGTTATTACATAAATAGCAGGTTCCCCACCAGATATACTATCCTCAATCTCACTCACTGTCGCTTTACCGCCAACAAAATAATCTATCCCGTGACTTAAATAAAAAGAAGACGGTATATAAATAGTATCTCCAACTTCAGGTAACATATTTTTAATTCTTTCTTTATGGCTGGGAATAATGGGGTCGAACCATTGTAGTATTTCTACTAATTTTAGTTTAGCAAACTAATACATTGCCTCTCTGTCAATTCCCAACAGCCAACAGTATATCATATCCTTCACAGATTGTCAAGCCCATAGACTGTCATTCCAGCAGCCCATTTATTTTCATTACATAATCCAGCATTCATTTCTATAATAAAGTTTGAACTAGGAAGAACAATCATTATTTTCCCTTTTTCTACGTTCTTTTCTATATGAATTATTTTCTTATCTCTTACACAAACAATATCTATAGGAAAAAGCATTTTTGTTGTATTAAAAAGATGTTTTGGAAGAGTATAAACAAACGGGAAAACAAGACATTTATCCATAGGTAATGATTCTAAATCTGACAGCCCTTGTGCTTGTTCTTCTGGTGTTCTAGCTACTATTATATCTAATTGTTTGTTACCTATTTTAATCAATTATTTCTCCTTTTTTTGTATAGCTAATTTTTTATTTTGTAAAATATTTTTTAAATGATATAGTGTATTTTCGTCATCAAAATCACTAGCAAATCCCTGTAAAATATAAAGTTTTTGCCAAAATTCTAATTCATCTTTTCCATTAATATAATCTACAGAATCTAAATATCTTTTTGTTATATTACCTATTACACCAGATATCGCACCATCAGGCCAAAATTCAACAGATAAATTAATCCACTCGTATCCAATAACTATTGTATCTTTTAACTCATTTTTTAATAAATTAAAAAATGGATGAACTTGAATTTCTAATAAATCTTTTACTTCTTGTAATAATTTATAATTATTTTTATCCATCGTATTCCTTATTTATTTTCATTTGCCTTCTATGTTTTTGTAATTCATTAATCGCTACATCTAAATTATCTAATAAAGTTTCCTCTATTTTATCATTATTAGTATAATCTTTATTATAATAGGGAATAGGTTGAAATGCAGCAAATCTTTCATTTCTTCTATCAGCAATATTAATATCTAATACATAATCATTGTCGCAATCTATTATATTATGTTCTATTCTCCAATTATACAATGACTCTAAAATTTGTTGTATTTGTTCATCGGTTATATCTTGCCAAGAATAAACTTGTTTAGTCATTTTTACCCCTAAACTTTTCTGGTAAACTATTTATACCAGTGTGTTCTTTTCTAAAATCAACATATTCATCTATTTCCCACATTTCGCCATCATTAATTCCACCTTCTGTACAAGAAGTATCATCTATATCTTTTATGTAAATATTACACCATTTACACCAGTAAGATATTAAAAAATCTCCGCCATCTTTTTGTACCAAATAATTAGCTTGTTCCCCTATATAAATAATATCTGGGCATCCAAAACATTTATGTTCTTTCCTAACTTTTACAACACTATCTCTAAATATTATCATTTACCCCATCTATCTAAAGCGATTAGTTTATTCATTCCCAATAATTTCTCCTTATATTAATAAGAAAATCGTTGACAGGTTCAAGGTTCTTTTCTTTATTTGGATTTTCTTGATATGCTTTTTCTAATTCAGCTTTTAATAATTCAGAAGTATTTATAATTTGTCCTATATCAATTACACCATTTTTAACATCCATTAAATAAGCATTCCAAGCATGATGTTCTTTTAATCCGATTAAGACATCATATTTATTTAATACCTCTACTGAAAAAGTCCCAGTTCTTAGTAATTCAATACCCTGGATTAAAACACGCAAATGCGCTACAGCAAGTTTTGAACGTTCTTTAAAAGCATTTGATTCATTAAACATCCTCTTCTGCTGTGAATGTGAGTAGCCCGTATAGGCATTATATATACCCTTACTACTCCAAACATAAGGAAACAAACTTCTTAATTCTTCTGCCATTTTTATATTATCAGATTCAAGAATTGGAGATTTAAATAATTCTAAAATAGTGGGGTTGCTGGATAGTCCCAAACGCAAAAGATGTTCGACTTCCATAGACATATTATCCTCATCTTCTCTTATTGTTTGTTTTATTTTTGGTTCTGGCCCAATTTCTAATAATCTAGATGTAGGCCAGAGAAATACAGATTTAGTATCTATATCGCTAAATTCATTCGCCAAATTATAAGCCCGACTTCCAACAAGGCATTTCATTATTGTAAAATTTTTCATAATTTAACTAAACGGCTCCCATTTTGATTTTAAAATAATATCATAACAATCAGCACATATATCATCTTTTTTATCTAGATAAATAAGAGGAGATAAGGTATGATTATCTTTAGTTTTTACAAATATTTTAAATCCACTTAATCTAACTTTAACCTCTTTATTGCAAATATCACAATTTATTATTTTCATTTTTTCTTTGTCTGTTTCTATACTCTTCTATTTTTCTATCTTCCTCTTCGTCTTCTTTCTCCCATTTTTCTTTTGTTTTTTTAATTATTTCTCTTAGTTTTTTCCCTAAATTTTCAAACAAAACATTTTCTGGTCGATAATAAACTGTCCTTTCATAATTAATAGAAATATAATATCTTACATTGATATTATCATTGTCTATATCAATATCTATATATAATGTTCTATCTTCATCACGACAAATTTTAATACCATAAGAATTTTTATAAAAACTTATCCAACAATTATAATCCTCTTTTGCCAAATCAATAACAATAGATTCTATAGTTAATAAATCATGTTTTATTTCAAAATCACTAGGCATTAGCTTCTTTTACCCCATCTTCATAACCATAATCTCTACCATATTGATATTCTTTTTTTAGTTCTTTTTTATGGTTTTCTTTTAAATCTTCAATTTGTTTTGTTAATTCATCTATTCGTTCTTGTGCCCTATATTCTATTTCTGCTATTTTTTCTTTCGCCTCTAATTCAGCTTCATTAAATCCTTCTTTATATCCCTCGTCTGAAGCATCATCAATCTCATCTCTCATTCCATCTTCACATTCATCATATCCTTTTTGCCATTCGTCTTGTATATTTTTCTCATATTCATCTAAAGAATATAACACGAAATCAGTGCTATTTAAATGATCTACAATTTCTTTTATCTCTTCTTGCTCTAAATAAACGATATATCCATCATTTAATCTAATACTTATCCCACCATATAAACTTTCTGGTGTGGAAATTATACTATAATCTTTATTATTTATACGCATTATTTAATTTTCCTTTCTTTCATTTTCTTGTTTGGTCTGGGTAGAAAGCTCCGCCCTTTCAAGATTTCTAGAGTCCAAGTCTAGTGGCCTTCTAAATGGCCCTTACCCAGAAATATTAACTATTTATTCTATTACTCATTTTACACCCCTAAAAATCATATTAAGAATTGTTTTATCGTTCCAATAACAATTGGGACATTCAATTGAATGTAAAGACATAATTATTTCAAAATTATTTTGTACTTCTTTTTCAAAAATTCTCCAACTTATTCCATAAACCCCCAAAACATTTTTATAATTTTCCGTTCTCTATCATATCTATTTTTTATCCTGTAACATCCCATTTTTTGCCATTAACTCACAAATATATTCACATTTAGCAATTATATCTTTCTTTTCTGCTTCATCTAATTTTAAGTGCCAAATATCTATTACAAGATTTTCTATAGCTTCTTCTACATCATTAAATTCTGATAATACCGCTTTTATTTGTTTTTGTGTTTTCTTACTCATATTTCATCACATCTATAATCCCATTTAATACTGGTTGCCAAATCTGTTTCGGGTAATCATTGCCTATATTTTTAGCAAATGCAAACATTTTTGCCTCTCCTTGTATTCTAGAATCGTGATGAATTAAACTAAACCTTTTTATAATATCGTTGGAAATAGATTCACTAGAAATTGTTTCTATAAAATAATTGTGTGCCTTTTCGCACACATAGCATTTTTTCTTTTCAGTTGTACTTTCCATAAATTCCCTTTCAGTCATTATAGCACTTTCAGTTTCAGATGTCAAGTACCATTTTTCTTATTTTCTGAAACAAAATGCATCGCTACTAAAAAAGTATCTGGGCCACTTAAAATAAAATCATCTGGAACAGAAGATAATGCCTCTTTAATTTCTTTTATATTTATATTTTTACTACTATATAATTTGACAAAAACATCACCAGGCATATAATCTATTTCATACTTATCTGTTTTAGGTATATCTCCTCTTATTACTCTTGTATTCCTATATAATTTTATATCCTCTTCGTTTCTTTTTGCTTTTTCTGGGTCAGGTTTACCATCATTAAGAAACATTTCTCTAAAACGTTTAGCATCGTTACCTGTTAAAACTGGATTAGAGAAAGTGTCAAATTTTGCTTTATCATTTTTTAATTGATTATTTAGCTTTTTTACTTCTCTATCTAATTCTTCTTTTTGTGTATGCCTTTTCATATTATTTTATTCTTTCTACACATAATTTTTGAACACCCTTATCATTTATCAATATTGTCTTTATCCCCATTGTAATCGCACGATTTAAACAATCTTTCGTCCCGTTTGATTCTTCTATATTCGCACTATATCCAATTACGAGGTCTGGTATAAAAAACAATAACATCGCTTGGTTTCTTAAAAATCCAGCAGCTTTCATATGATAATCCCATAAAGCATTACATTCAAAAACATAAATACCAAGAGATTGTGCAATTTCTTTAGATATACTATCTAGCCCTTTCGCTCCACCCTCGCACAGGCATAAATCATCTTTATATTTCTCTTTTAGTTTTATTAGGACATCTTTAACTATATCTTTATTTGTCCAGGTACGACTGCCAGTGAAAAGTACCTTCATTTACTCATCCATATCCCTTTCTAACAAATGTTTTATTAATGCCTTGTTTGCATTTTTATTTTCTTCAAAATATTTTTCTAATAACCATTGCATTAAACCAGTACATTTCTCGCAGAATTGTTTATCAAGAATTTCTCCATCACTATTAGAGAAATAACCCCAATTTGCTTTTAGTGTAGCATGTTCTGCAGAAAAAAATGGTAATGTCTCTTTTGTTACGCAACTTCTGCCACACCCATCACAGATTACATCTACGGTTACTTCTTGTTCAATTGATTGTATTTGTGTTTTAATCATCTATTTCTTATTATAAAATATATCCCCACAACATCCATTTTCTTTATCATATATTTTTCCACAATGACCACAATAATTAGAAAGCAACTCAACTCTTTGTTCGTCTGTCAGTAAAGTATCAACAAGATATTGTATTTGATCTAAAAAATTATCATTTTTGCCACAAGAACAACTTCCACAATCACATTCTTCTAATTCTGTCTTGTTTCCTGAATCTTCTGCTTCTACACATTCTCTATTCTTCATTATTCTTTCTCCTTTACAATAATTTTGAATACCTTTGTCTGACCAATTTCATCTGCATTCAATTGTACCATATCAAGGTTACAGTTGTCAAGTACCTTAAGAAATTGTTCTATTATTTCTTTCATAGTTTTTGGTTTTGTAGGCGAAAAGACAAATGATGGATAAGTATTTAAACACACGCATGAATTTTTAAAACATATCCCGCAAATATAATAATAATTACCACCAGTTGTCGTTACTGTTTGTAATGATGGTTTACATGTACATTGAAAACTACCGCATGTAGTACAGGCTATTTGATAATAATAATTTGTCATTTTATTCTTTTACCTCTTCTTTTTTATTTTCTATTATTTTCCCTTGTTTTTGTAATTCTAGCCTTATAAGAAAATCAATTATTTTTGTTACATCTTTTTCATTTAGAATTTCATCTGGGACTTGGGATAAAACATTAAGAGCATTTACAATTCTATTTGCCAATTGAACACTTTTTTCATCTCTCCCAACTAAAAACTCATCATATCCAGTAATCTTTATATACGGTGCATCCCCACCAACAAACATTGGTTTCATGTAAAAAGAAGCCAATTGACTTTTTGTAAAAATAAGTTTATCTAAAACTTCATTTACATTATTTGTTTTTGTAGAAACTATATTATTGTCAATATCCACAGAAGCCATTTCTTCTTGTATATTATATATCATCTCAAATGTTTTATCTTTACTTACTATATTATACATAACTAAAGTATCTGAAAATGAATTTCCAGATGTAAGACAAAAATCAAACCATTCTTTGATTTTGTTTTTTAATAAAATAGAATCTATCTTTTTGACTAAAACAATTTGATATGGAGAAAATCCTTGCGGTTGTAAATTAGAATAACTATTTTGTTCTTGCTGTTGACCTTGTAAGTTATTAATAAAATTTTGTCTTACTTCAAATGGATCAGTTCCCTCATCAACAACTCTAGGCTGCACAGCAGCGTTTTGTGGGCCACCAGTTACAGCTAAACGTTTCTTTAATAATTGTTCTTTTAGTAATTCTATATCCACATTATTTCCTTTTCTTTATTTATCATTTCTTTATTAAGAGTATACTTACGCTATTTTCTTTTATACTTGGACTTCCTGCTACCTTTGCGAACAATACAATTTTACCCATTATATTATCATAACATAATTTAAGATTATTTGCGATTCTATCTCTTTGTGTTATAACAAGATTTATCTCACAATCTTTTTCTAACAATTGTTGTATTTTTTTTATTTTTATTTCTAGATCGTGATTAAAAATACGACTTGAAATTTGAATTTCTTTACGTTTTTTAGTTTTTTGTCTTGGTGTCTGTACTATTACTGACTGTTCCATGTTCTCCTTTCTTTATTTGTTCTTTATAATAATTTTCCAAAGAATTAATAGAATCACTATATTTTCCTTTTAATAACTTTAATTCTTCTGTCTCTTGTGGCTTATTATTTGTTGCCATCCCAATATTTACTTGTTGTTTCATATCCGAACATTCCCACCAAGCATCACACAATTCTTTAAATCCAGAAACATTCATTCTTTCTATTAAATTTTTTCTATCTTGTTCTATTCTTTCAATATCTTTTTTCTGTTCATTTTCCCAATTTATTCTCATGCGAGAATAAAGAACATCATAAATTTTTTTATTCTTTAATGCGCTATTTCTTATCCATTTTATATTAAATATTTTCTCTAACATTTCCTATATCCTTTCTTATTATTTTGATAAATCCCTAAAGACTCTCTTTATTTTTTCTACATCATGTGGCTTATCTTTCTCGTCATAATTATTAGTTACAATGTTCGCATTCGGAAAATTATGCTTAAATGGTTTACTAAAATCCTCTTCTTTTACATCTGGCATCCCCAATTCTTTTCTAAACTGTTCAAATTTCTCCATCCTACTTTCGTGGTCTTTTAGAATATTCCTTTCTTTTTCTTTTTTCTGTTTTTGTATCATTTCATTAAATACCTCTAAGGCATTTTTTGACATATCTATTGTCCCTCCATTTTTTATGTTCAGATTTTCTGAAACATCTACATAACTATTTGATTCATCAATACCAATAGGCTCTAATATTACTCTAAAAATAGGGATTTCTTCCCCAGTCATTAATTCTTCACTTAATATTTCTATCGGTATTTCTCCGTCTATTTCTTCTCTTATTTCACTTATTATATTTTCAATTAAAGAATTTGTTCTATCTGTTTTTATAATTATCTTAGGTGTTTCAGAATCATCTAAATAAACATAAAATCCTGGAACTTCTAAACCATGTTCACTAATTACATCTACTATTTCATCAATACTTATCTCTGTTTTTTCTTCTTGATTGTCATCACTTTTTATAATATTAAAAACAGCACCTTCATTCGCTGGATGAGAACATATACTCAATTCAAGGAGATCTAGTCCGCCAACTTTTGAATAACTTTTCCCATTTTTTTCTATTTTTTCAATATCTTTTCCACTTCCAGCTATAGAATAAGAGCGTAATGACCCATTTTCTATTTCTTCTCTTACTTTTTTAGAAATAGAAACATCGTCACGTATCTCCCCTATACACCAAAGTTGTTTATCATCAACACCAGATTTATAAATATACCCACTTTTTGATATATATGCAGGTAAAACCCATCCACATTGAGCGTCAGAATGGAGAATATTTAAATTTCTACCTCTAAAATTTAACATAAAACGACGGAAAGCATCATCTAATACTTCAGTTGGGATTAGATGTCCTTCTTTATCAATCATTTCTACTGATGCTGGACCACCAATTACAAGAGGTTCACTCCCTGGTTGATCTAAGCCCATTTTTATAACCGCTTGTGCATATTTAGGTTCATCTGGATAAAATCTAAATAACGTTAATAATTCCGCTTTTGAAATAAGTCCAGCTTTAAATAAATTTTCATATTCTTTTATTGCTGGAAGAATATCTTCTTTTATTGTACGCCCTACATGCTTTTCTTGTTTTTCTAGTTGAACAAATCCAGTATCTTCAGTAAAAAATGCATTAAAATAACCTCTATTTACTTGTCTTACTGGACTTATTGCATCATTCCCAGCTAAAGCATCTAATTCTTTCTTTATAAATACATAATCTGCAGATGGATAAATTTTTTGTAAAATTTCTTCTCCGCCCTGATGAATAGCATGTGCTACAGAATCTATAGCAAGACTAGCATTTAAATTACTCGGAACTGATTCTACGAAATTTTTCTTTATTTCATGCGATTTGTTATGTTGTTTACAAATAAAATCTGGGATATTTCCTATTCTATTTTGTAAATCCCAATAAAGGTCAATAATTTCTTCATCTCTTACTATTTTATTAGAAGCAATTTGCTTATAAATTCTAACAAATGAATTAGCGTTACTCATATTTATTTTTGGGGGGCATTACAATTTGGACATATAAATACCCCATCTTTAATCCTCCATGTACTCAAATGATTTTTTTGAGTACATTTATTACAGGTTTTGTACATTATTTCCCAACATTGTTTTCATAGTTTCTCTGTCCATTATTTTGTCTGCAAGACCATAAGAAATAGTTTGGGATGCGTCAAAATAAGATTCATCAAGTAAATCTTTTTCTATTTGTTTTTTGGTTCTAATGATTCCATTTTCTAACATAACATTGACTAAAGAATCAGTTAAAATTCTTAAGTCTTTTGTTATTTTGTCCATTTTTTTAACATTTCCACCCTCAGTATGTGTAATTTGGGGAAAATGCACCATTGACCATGAATTTTTAAAAATATACCTATGTCCAGGCTCCCCAGCAAGCAATAAAAATGCACCCATAGATAAACACATCCTACCAATGGTATAAATTGGTGCTTGTGACGTTTTCATAGCATCATATAATATCATTCCTTGATTCACATCACCGCCAGGACTATTTATTATTAACCAAATAGGATCATTAGAAATCATATTTAATGCCATAATTGTATCGGCAATTACAGGCGCATTAAATATATCTTGTCTACTGTAATATTCTGGTGAACTATGACTTCCAACGATAGGGCCATCTAAAAATAGAATACGTTTTTCACCAAGAACCTCATAAAGTCCTTTAAGTTGATCCTGTCTTTCATTTCTCGTACCAAATATCATTAATTATTTTCCCTTTCTTTCTTCTATTTATTTTACAAACTTATTTAGAAATTCTTCTTCAAAACCATAAAGTTTTGAATTTAATAATGTCCTTACACTCGTCCATTGTCTATCATTGGTTGTTTCTGGAATAGAAGCCTGAACCACTTCTAAAATTTCTCTTATTAAATCTCTATAACGATAATCAAATTTTTCTTGATTTTCAGTTGTTATTAAATGTGCTAATGAACTTGGTTTTTTCTTTCTTTCTTCTACCATATTATCTACTCCTTTTTATTTTAATCCTGCTTTAAGATTTTTTCTTAAATCTTTTATAAAACTCTGAAACCCTTCTTGTATCGCCCTAGTTAGGAAAAATTTACCTTCTATTTTGGGCCATTTACTTATTACTCTGAACAGTGTTTTTCCACCTAGATGTAGTGGGATTAATCTTTTATTTTTATATGTTACTGTATATCCTGGGATTACAGATTCAGCTATTCTTACCCCATCCTTTCTAAGATAACCTTTTCTTTTATGAGATTTAACATTTATGGTCTGATTACCTTTTATCTTTCTTTCTGGTCTCCCAAATTCTTGTGTTGCAGCATACGGAGAATTATAATTAATAATAGCACCATTGCTTATTACTGTATATGAACCACTTTTTTTAAGTTTTCCAGATTTTTCTGGTACATTTTGTTGTGACAAGTAAAATATATTTTGACTTGTATTTTGTACAGTAGAAATAACTACCTCTCTTATTAATTTAATCAATTCTCTATTATTCATTATATATATTATATCATATATTTATAAATATAAAATAGTTTTTTATCATATTATACTTTTCGCCCAAACAGAATCTATTCCCATAGGTAATCCCAAATCTTTTCTACTGTTATAAACCAGAATTATACGGTAAAACAGTCCCATTTCTATCGGTTTTTATATCCCAATTGGGAACAAGATATTGATATATACTTTTAAGCATTTTATAATTTTCTCTGTCTATTTTAAGAACTCTATTCCCTGTTTCCAAAATAAATTTATCTGTTTTTTCAAAAGACAATTCTTTCCCTTTATAATTGCCCTTGACCTCTATCCATAAATTAATTTTTTCTATATAGAAATCTGGAATATATGTTATTTCATTTTTTAAAATAAATACCTTTGGTTCATATTCGTAACTTAAATTATTAAATTTAATAATTCTTGCCACGTTAGCTTCCCACATACTTCTTACATAATGACCTATATCTATGGCAAAAAACCCTAAAACAACTTTAGATGGTTTACCACCATTTTTACGCCATTCTAAATTACCTTCTACCATTTTAGCAATTGAAGCATCAGTTTCTTTAGTTTTACCTTTTCTTGGATGTATTCTTTTACCCGTAGCATATTCTATTATCATTTTTTCTGATTTATCTATTTTTGATTGTTCAGTCCATTTTCTATCTTTACTTTTTTCACCGACATCTTTTCTCATTTTTTCAGTCCAAATTTTATTCTTATTACGATATATTAAATTACACGAATGACATCTAGTAGCTTTAACTCCTATTTTTTTATTACAATCAATACAATTATTTATTTTTGTTTTAATATAATCTTCGCTTACATTAAATATTCCTAAACTTTTTGATTTGTTATAACATTCCATAGAACAATATCTATTATCTTTAGATTTTACAAAATTATTACAAATTAAACATTTTCTCATTTGTATTATTTTTAATCTATTATTACAACTTCTACATCTTTTAGATCTAAAATTTATTTCTATATTACAATTTATACAAAAATTTTTAATTTTTTCTTTCATTATTTTATATTATCTGCCCATATGTCTGGTAAAGCATCAACAAATTTATTATTAGACTTATCATATTCTTGTAAATAAATAATCTCTTTATCTATATAACCTAAACGTGGATGCCAGGTTGTTAATATTTGTGTGGGTTTTGATATTGTATGTAATTTAGAGAAGGAATATTCATCTCCGCCTTTCATACAAGGGCAAATAAATAACGTCCCAGTTCCGATATCTATTTCTGAATTATTATGAAAATGGCCCACCATTACACTATCAAAAAATTCAGCCATTACACCCAAAACATCTTGTTCTGTTGCTTTATTCGCAACCAATTTTTCTATTTCATATTCAAGGCCCCTTCTAAACTGGAAAACTTGACGTAATTGTGCAATAGCCCTCAATAAACCATAAAAAGGGATCCCGTTCCAGGCTTTAGCAGAATCTCCATGCATAATAAGTATATTTTTCCCAGCGACAGTAAATACATTCAAAAAACTTTTAGGGATAGAAAAATGTATATTTTTTTGATTTTTACAATAAGCAGCAATCCATTGATATAGTAAATAATCCCAAGAAGAATAAATCTCTTTAGCTGGTGGTTTTTGAGTCATTCTTCCATGATTCCCTACGACACATGGAACATATACATTTTCATAATTAGAAGAAATATAGACTAACGCCTGACTGATTAAATTAGCCCCTCGTATCATCTGCCCCATCGCATTATCCGCATTTGTTTTCATTAGCTCTAGATGAATATCCCCACTAATCATATCCCCAAGCATAGGAACATATAAATCTGGAACATTGGCATAAGTTCTTCTGAAACCAGTAAGCGTCACAACCTCTTCGGCCCATCCCCGTAAACGTTTATTAAAAATATCCATATTATAAGAATTAAGCCCAGCCATTTCTTCTCTATTTACTTTTTCTCCAATATGAGTATCACTTAATGGGGCTACAATATATTGTTTAGAAGACGCCTTTACTAATTTAGGTGTATAAGTAACTGGGATAGAAGGAATAGCATTTGTTACTCTAGTGGCAACATCTATCATTTTATCTATAGCAGCAGCATCTTTTACTAAATTATTATATTGTTGTTTATAATAAGCTGCTTCATTTCTGGCAGTAACTAAATTTTTATCTAATTCAAACTGATTTTTGGAATTTATAAACTGTTCATTAACTGGTATATTTTCTTTCCCCTTTCTTTTTTCAAATCCGCCATTAAGCCAATCATTAATTGTACTTTGAGGAATTTTTTCCCCTGTTTCTGTTTCTATCAGTCTAGATAACATACGATAGCTCATATGTTCTGTATCACGTTTTTTCTTTAATCCATCTATATACTCTTTAGTAATCAACTCTTTTTTATCCTTTCAATCTTATAATCATTATCTATCAGTAAACATAAATCATCATAATCTACCATTTTTGAGATTCTATTTTCATTTTTAGCTACATATAAATAATCTTCTTTTTCATCATCCCAACTTAAAACTTCTGACTTCTTTAACATCTTTTTTAGAATTGCATTTATACCATTATACGACACTTTCTCTTTTCTGTCAAATACAAGTTCTAATTCATGCTTTGTCTCTTCAAACATATCTGATTTTTGCATTTTAGATAGTGAATCTTCCATAAGTCTTTTTGTTGGTTCTTCTGGTAATATTTTATTTGTTATTATAAAAAATATTATATTATCTTTTTGTTTTTGATCTATCAAATCCCAAAAATCTTTTCTTTCCATTGTTTTTAATCTTTCATAATAATCTGGGAATTCCTTAAGATGCGCTAAAGCAATTTTAGCTACCATAACCAAATCATCTCCAACAACATCTTTATGTTCTGTTTCTATTTCTATCCCGTTTTTTAGTTGTTCTTTATTTATAACATTCCAATCTATTCCTAAAACATCACCAACATATTCTAAATCTTCTATTGTAATATTATTTATAGATTTTTCAATTTGGGTATCTTCTTTTTGACCTAATAATTGTTCAAAAAAAGATTGTTCAAAATTAGGATCATTTAATTCTTCAAACAAATAAGAAGAATTTTCATTAGATTTTTGTTGTTGCATTTTTTCTCTCCCTATATTGTTTCCCTATTCTATATCCCTCATTATCATCGCTAAGAATTTTTCTCCCTCTCCAGGGTGTATTTAATAACCATGCTTTCCCTATATGTTTACCCCATTGTGTTTTTGTGGGATTCCAAGAAGCAAATTCCCAAGAATGTGTAAAATTTCCAACTTCTTTAATCATTTTCTCAAATTGTACCTGATTTATAATATTTTTTGATAATTTAATTCTTAATGTTTTAATAAAATGATTTTTTATCTTATCTAGATTATATTTACTAACAAAATCATATCCTTGTAATGCCCAAGCATAACAACCTATTTCATCTGTATCTAAATCTATTGCATAAACACCGTTTTTTTTATATTCATCTTCCATACTATCCAATAATTTACTTGATATTCCTTTGCCCTGATAAGATTTTAAAAGACTTAATTGATCGTGTTTTATTATTATTCTTTGTATTCCTTTATTATCTAATTCTCTACTAAATGTTCTTACCATACTACCAAATGGGCCACCACTAGAAGGTGTTCGTTCTTTAGTATTATCAAGTAAATCAAAAGAAATACTCATTTCTACATCTAAACTATTTGTTAATTGCGTCATTTCAACATCTACGTTGTCCATATTGGAGGCAAACATATTTTGTATCGTATCTAATCCCCAGTTTCCTTTTGAAAAACTTCGTATATCTTTGTCATACATACTTTTAGATGTTTGTAATGTACTATGTAACTGTACAGGTTTCTTCTTTGGTTCTTCTGTTTTTACACTTTCTTCTTTATATTTTTCTGCTTCTTCTGGTAAAACCCATCTATCTGGGTGTTGCCAATCTCCGCTTTGTGGGACAAGTCCTGGTCTTGGCGGATTTTGATTTTCTATTTTTTCTTCGCTACCATCTTCTATTAAATCTGGTAAATTTGGATTAAATATTCCAACACCTTTAGGGTCTATAAATATTTTCTTATTATCTTCGGATTTTAATATACCAGTAGATAAAAATACATCATCTGCATCCCTAAAATACTCAAATATTTCATGCACAGCATCATACATCTGTCTATTTCTTTTTTGGAAATGTTTATTTTGTGTTACAAAAGAAGCATAACATTCTGCAAAAAATTCATAAGCATCTTCTCTTGCATAATCTGTAGGAAAACCAGAATCAGTATTAATACAATGATCATAAATAGACTCTATCTTATCAAAATATCTATCTTTAACTTGTCTTCCTACTGTACCATGTAATAGAGAATGCCCTATTTCATGTATTAAATCAAATGAATCTGCACCTTTACTTAACCGAATACTATTATTGTCTGGATAATATATTCCAGAAATAGATTTTATTCCTTTACCTAAATTTTTAACCACATCCTCTTCATTATCTAACCAATATTCATTACTTATACTTATTTTTGATATTTTTAATAAATGACTGGCTGGTGGGCCACCACTTATTATATTTTTATAATGTGGCCCATTAAACATATCTTTAGAAAAATCATCAACAACAAGTTGTTTATAAAGAGTTTTTCTTCTCTCTAATTCAAATTCACTTGGTTTAAATAAATCCCCTCTATTTTGGACTTCTCCAGTTTTTCCTTGTTTTTCTTTCTGTTCTTCAAACCATCTTTGATGAAAATCTACACTAACTGGATGTAAAGGGAAAATCATATTCCCATCTGGATGATTTTGTGGATGTTCTTCGTGTGTGTGTTGTGCTAATTTACCACTTGTTTCATGTTTAAAGGCAGAAGTAAGAGTCCTAATAGGATTGAAATTTTTAGGAGTAAATTGTTTTTCAATTTGCTCATCTTTTCCTAAATTTGGCAATCCCTCTTCAAATCTACCAACACCTTTTGGATCACCAATAGATTCTTTTTCTTTATTTTCTGATTTTGCAATACCAAAATTCAAATAATTATCATCAATCCCTTTCATGTGTTCAAATACTTTTTCCATGAAAAGAAATGCTTTATAGTTTCTATCTTTAAATGAAGTTTTTGAAGTCAAATACGAAGCGTAACATTCGGCAAAAAATTCTCTTTCATTTGTTTTAGAATAATTAGACGGGAAACCCATATTTCTATCTGACGCTTCTTCAAATAATTTATGATTTTCTTCCATCAAATCCATCCCTAAAATTCTTCCAATAGTAGAAAGATGGACTGCATGACCTATTTCATGGATTAAAGAAAAATAATCTGCATCACCATAAAGTTCTATACCATTATTTATAGGATGAAAAAATCCGATATATTGCATCTTTTTAATTTCACCTTTATAGATTCCAACTTCTTTTTCAACAAAATCATTTGGATTTAATGATATCCCAGTGAATTTATGTAAATGGTCTGACGGAACCCAGGAAATAATAGCATCGTAGTTTTTGTCATAAAAAACTCTTTTATCCTGGTCTTGTATTTTATTTTCAAGAATATCTCTTCTTCTCCCTATTTCAAAGTCTTCGGTGTTTCCGTCCTTATCATATCTTTTTTCTGTAATATGATGATCTAATTTATAATCATCATTTGACGGGACACCAAAATTAAAAACAGGACTATCTTGTGGTCTCACATTATTTTCTACTTTTCTAAAAAATATATTCTCATCTTTAGTTAAATAAATATGATAGGTATCTCCATTAAAACCAAATGGTACAACTAATACTCGTTCTTGTTCATTTATACCAAAATCTTTATCATTTTTAGGATAATAAAATTGATAGTCCCAAGTAGCCGCGTTAAATATTCTTTCTTTTATTATAGTTTTGTCTAATTCTGAGAGATCAGTTTTATTTCCTATAAAATCTACTACTTTATTAAATAACCAATTAATTGGTAATTTTTGCTCACCATTATTTTTATACCTTAACTTATTTTTTTCTTCAAATCTTCTTAAAGATTCATCTAATTGTTTCTCTTTTATTTTATTAAAATATTCTTCATGGTATTTCACTCTTACTGGATGATATGACATTGGAATATTTCCATCTGGGTGATTTGTTGGTGTATTAGATTCTGTATGATTATGTAATCCAGAACCTTGCGCCTCTATTGCAATAAACTCACTTTTTTGTAATGGTACTTCTTCAAAAGTATCTCTATTTATTTTATGTGTAAAATTTACACTATTGATATCAAAGGCAATTACCTCATTGGATGGAACAGAATTAGAATATTTATCATCTATAATATTGTTCAAAATAAGACCGTCATAACCAGAACTTTTAGCCTTATCTATTAATTTTTTCATTGGCAAATTTAACCAAGATACATTTTTAACATCAATTACAAATGGATTTTTTAATGAAACTTCTCCAGAATAAATATTTTTGCCATACCCATGTGCAGATGTCCAATTATCAGTTAAAAATACACCCTCACCAGTTTCCGAAACATTTACTTTTGGATTTATGAAATCTGAATCAGAACCATGAAAAATTTTTGCAACAATAGGCTCCCCAGTTTTAGCTTTATGTAATTCTGGAATTTTTTTCGGTTTATTTATATTTTCTTGTTTTGCCTGTTCTTTATATTTATTGTGTTGTTCAATAAAATAATCTGGATGATTTTCAACAGATATTGGATGCCTATACCATCCATCATGTTCATGTGTTGGTGCAACGCCAGGAACCCCAGCTTCTATCTTAATACTTTTTTGTAAATATTTTTCCTTTACATATTTTAATGCTTCATCTTTATTTGTTAAAACACCATTTTCTTGTTTATCTTTTATATCTAAAAGAACATTACCTAATTCTTTCCCAGTTTTCATACCTAAGCCAAGTAGATCATTGCCAGTAATTAATGGAATTACTTTACCACTTTCTGTCACACCAAATTGTTTAGAAACTTCTTCTAGTTTATTATTAAACCAATCTATTTCTTCTTTTCCAGGATTTATTACTGTCCCGTCTTCATTTCTATGTAATCTACCCGTAACATCTGCCTCTGATACGGCAGATAATAATTGAAGTTTGTGCATTCCGTATTTATTTATAGCTTTTCTAAAAGCCGAATCAGAAGCTCCATCTCCATGAAAAGAAGCTGGCATTAAATGATGTTCTACTATAAATAAAACATTATCTACAATATCAGATTCATTAGTTAATTTATCTAAAAATTTCTTAGCAGGTTCTACACCAGCCTCTTCGTGTCCTGGTTGAACTGGATAACCCTTATCACTTATTTTTGTAACTAGAGGTTTACCAATATCATGTAATAAAGAAGCATACATTATTATTTGTTTGTCTTTTAAATCTGTAAATCTTTTCGCAATTTCTGTAGCTTTATCAACAGTTAAAAGTATATGGTTCCATACATTTCCTTCTGCATGATAATCTGGTCTTTGTTCTGTTTCATGTAAAACATAAAATTCTGGATAATATCTTCTTAATACATCCATAGAATCTAAAGCCTCTAATCCAACAGAAGGTTTAGGAGATTTTAATAATAATTTATTAAACTCTTCAAAAATTCTTTCTTTGGGAAGCTGAGATAAATCCATAGATGATGCTAATTTTATTGTTTCTGGAGCAATTGTAAATCCAAATCTAGCAGCAAACTGAGATGCACGATATACTCTTAATGCATCTTCCACAAATGTTTTATCATCTATATGTCTGATAACTTTATTTTTTAAATCTTCTTCTCCTCCAAAAAAATCTAGCAATTGATTAGATTTTATATCAAACATTAATGCATTTATTGTAAAATCACGTCTTCGTGCGGCACTCTCTGGTTGCATAAATGGATCTTCGGTTACTTCAAAATCTGTATGTTTTTCACCAATTTTTGATTCTTTTCTTGGTAAAGAAATATCAAAATTACCCACTTTAAATACAGCAAATTGAGCACCCACCTGCTCACTTTTTGCTCCCAATTCGTTATTTAATATATATCCTAATTTGTCTTTAGGAATTCCATAAACTTCTATATCAAAATCTTTAGGAGCAATTCCAAGTAAGGCATCTCTTACACCACCACCTACTAAACAAGGATTGCCATATTTTGATAAAACATTTGTTACTTTCGTTAAATCTACATCATTAAAAATAAATTGTTGTATATTTTTAACCGCAGTAAAAAAATCTTGATGATAAACCACTCTTACAGGATGCTCTAACCAGCCATCATGTTTATGATAAGCAACTTTTTGCTTCATTATTAAGTTTTCCAGTATATTTAATTTATTTATTGTCATTTAGATAAACAATCATATTATTGAGAGATTTTATATCTTCATTTAAAATACCAATAGCTTGATTACAATTGTTGCAAAGTAACCCACGTACCTTACCAGTAATATGGTCATGATCAATACAACACCTTATTTTTTTTGTCAAAATATTTCCACATATAAGACATAAATTACATTGTTGAATTACCAAAAAATTATATTCTTCTATAGTCAAATTATATAATTTTTTAAGCCTATATTTTAAATATCTATCATCAGATAATTCAGAATGATTACTTCTTTTTGTGGCATCTTTACCTTTATTAGAAAGATAATATCTTAAATCTTTTTCTTTACCTTTATTACTTTTACGATATTTACTTCTGGTATTATAAAAACAAATTTTACATCTTAGACTTAGGATATTATATTTAACTCCTCTATCATTATCAATATTTATTTCATGCATATTTTTACAATACAATATATCTTCAGTCATTATTACTATCCAAATATTTTATAGCATTATTTATAATTTCAGGATTTTCTTTAAATAAACCTAATCCAGTATTACAATCTTTACATAATAATCCTCTAACATTATTTCTAATATGATCATGATCTATACAACAAATTATTTCTTTATCAAACAACCTTCCACAAATTAAACAAGAATTACACTGTGTCATAATTAAAACTAAATATTGTTCAAAAGAAATGTTATATTCATTTTTTAGCCATGAATTAACCAAATTACCAGATTCTTTTCTTTTTAATACGTTCTCTTTTCCCTTTTCAGAATTATTATATTTATCAGATGATTTTTTCTTAGTTAAACAATAACATAGTTTACATCTATTGCTTAGTTCTTTATATTTTTCCCCTCTATCATTATTTCCATCTATTAAATGATTATGTTTACAATACATTTTAAGTTTTCTAGGATTTTAGTTTTTGAAAGCACCAATATAATACTCTAATTTTTCTTCATTTTCAGATATAATAGATTTGTTTATTTTCCACCAGTTTATTCTATCTATTAAATCCATTTTTCTTATTTCTTGTATTTCATTATTCCAATTACTTTTTTCTACATCTTTTGTAAAATCTTTTACTATTATTTTTTTATCTTTATCCCAAACTTCTATTCTATCAAATTCAAATTCGTCTTGTGGTATCTCTTTATTAGGTAATTCTTCATCTTTTTCTATATATTTTAATGTAATATGTGGTGTAAAAATTGGGAAATCGTTACTTACAATTAATCTTTTTTCTTCCATTACTGGGATGAGTGCATTTCTCCATTCGTCTATTCCAGGAATAACAAGTGTCGCAACTACTGCAGATTTAACATCACTTTCTTTTGTCCCAAATTTTTCTAACTTCCCAGTTAATTTACCAATAGAAGGGGGTAAAGAGAAACTAGATATAATTTCTACTACATTAGAATTCCAGGGATAAGGAAGAAAAACAAGAGTAACATGCATATTCTCTTTTTTCTCTCCACCATCTATATATAATTTATCTTTTATGTTTTGTGGGGGGATTAATACAATAACTCCACCTTTATAATCTATTTTATTATCATCTTTTACTTTAGTTTGAGATAACTCATTACTTTTTTTTGGTTTATCTACTTTATTACCGCTTCCTATTTTAACCCATCTAGTTCCCCAAGTAATACCCTTTGCTGTTTTTATTGGAACTTTTCTTTTTATTAATTTTGATCTATCTCTATGTGGTGCGGAGTCTATTCTGGGTCTACCTTCCATAGTTTCTGGGATAGTATGTTGTTTATTCAAAGTTTCTACAAATTCATCTAGCTTTTTCTTTTTTTTATCTGGGCCAAGTCCAAATGTAGGGGTAAAAACATTACTATCTGTAGTTACAAAACTACCAGAATCACCACCATCTTGTTTTTGGATATCTTCTTCTTTGTTTTTTATTAATTCAATAAATTTATTTAACTGTTCTCCCATATTTATTATTCCTCTTCAAAATAATCATTATCTAATGGTTTCTTGGGTATAAGTTTAGGTCTAATAGGTTGGGTCTGAACTGGTCTTTGTATATTAATTTCTTCAATTTTTATTAATTTACCAATAGCATCAAAAGAAGATACATAATCTTTCCCATTCATTACAAAATAAACTCTATTCCCTTCATTATTAACATATTTTATTACTGGTGCGGTATACCCAGAACTAATTATTTGATTTATCCACCCTCTTTGTTGTGTATCTACATCTGTAGAAAGGGCAATAGGAGGTGTAGATTCACCACCACCAATATCATCAGTACCAGTTGGATTAGTACCACCGAACATAGCTTGTTGTGGATTCATTGCTTTACCAGAAACAATAAAATCAATATCATCAACACTACTTCCACTAGAGCGGATTTCCACATTAAATCCCATATTATGTAATTGGGAAGCTATTGCAGTTCTTTGTTGTGCAAAAGCAATTCTAGTCTGTTCTGATTTTTCTTCTGGTTGTGGTAAATATAATATCCAATCTGTTATTCCAAAAGCATAAAGAATTTTAGGGAATACTTTTTCGTGATATATTCTTTGATATCCTTCAACAACACGAGACATGACCACAAGCTGCTGGCTCTGTGAACCGATACCACCACCAGAATCGGATGATGCCTGCCATACTGGAGTAACACCCCAAATTTCTGCAATTCTTTCTCTTATTTCTTGACGAACTGGTAAATACTCCATCTCTTGTAAAGTATGGAATAATCTTACCATATCAACACGACCTCTTTGATTTCTAGAGGATACCGCAACCATAGGGATATAATTATTATCCTGTCTGGTTTTGTTTTCCATTTCCTTTTGTGCTTTACGAACACTCTCAGGATCGTCCGTAAATACCATTATCATGGAATTTTTTCCCCAAACAGATTTACCATTTCTTCTTATAAATAAATTACCATGTGGAATTTCGACACAATAAACTTTACCATTATAATCTATCCATTCGTCATCATTTCTTTGTGTATTGACAGCTGCATTAAGAACTTTGGTAGAAAATTCCAAATAGTACATTCTATGCCAAGAAGGGTGCTCTGGGAAATCAATTATTCTATAATTACATGCCATTCCCAATTTAATAGCTATTTCCATTAAATCGTCTTTTAGCTGTATAGAACTTGTACAACAAACATCACCAAGTACCCAAGCATCAAATAATATTCTAAGTTGATCCTTAGATAACGATAAATATTCTTTGGGAATAAATCTATCTACAGAATGACCAAATTGTTTTACATAATTTGATAATCTTACATCGTCGCAATGAAAACCACCTTTATCTACTCTCCATTTAAAAGGAAGTTCATTTAAATCTTTTTCTATTATAATTCGTTTATCTGGTGTTGTTTGTGCTATTGTAACACAAGTTTTTCTTACGCTACCTTCTGATAAATAATAACCAAGAAATTTTAACCAAGAATTCATATTAATAATTAATTCTGGGTGATAGACTTCTTTATTAAAAGTAGGAAGAATAAATTTTTCATTATTATTAAATTCTTTAATATCATTATAAACATAATTATCAACACTTCTTTTTAATTCATTTCTATGTTTAGAATTATACTTAGAATCAATTTGTAAAAATGATACAGCAGTATCAACGAAAATCTTTTGAATATCAATTGGCAATAACTTGATATAATCTAATAGTTTTACTTTATCTATTTTATATAGAGATAACCAATCATATAGTTGTTTACTACATGCTGATATTTTCGCATCACCATTTACCCAATTAAGTTTTATATTAGATATTATTTCCATTACTTTATCTAGATAAACTTTATTTTTACCAGTAGATAAATAAACACGATTACCATTAACTATATAACCAAGAGAATACCAACAACCTAAAAATTTAGCCCAATCAACATAAGACAAATTTATTTCATCCACATATCCATTAATATGGGAACCTTCTCTTAACACAAAATTATCTTTATTCTCTCCATTCCATTTAGCCCCACCACGAAGATGATAAAGTTTTTTACCTTTTGCTTCTTCAGCCGTAATAGTAAAAAACTTTCCCACACTCCCGCTTTGTTTTTTAACCATCATTCTATGATTTGGTGTAACCAATAAATTTATATAATGATTCTTTACAGAATACATTTTTCCATTATAATCATATTCATATACTTTATTGGGTTTTTCATATAATAAATTTTTATCATCATCTATTGTTATAAATTCACTATTATAATCAATATCTTTAAAATACTTCCAACCATCTTTTGTTAAAACTTCTGTTTGTTCATCATAACAGGCTGGCATTTTACGGTTCCAAAAATAATTATACATATTTGAGTCCATCCCGATTAACGTCATCGCTTTATCCATGATAGTAAACACTGGACTTATACCCCAAAGTTCACCTGGGGTTAAATGTGAGGCATGTATAATCTCTGAATCAGTTAAATAGACATCTTTTCCCCTATGATGTAAGATATACATTGCTGGAACTAATTTTCTTCCGCACTGTAAACAATTACCAGGTAATGAAGAAATTTCTTCATCTCTATGTAAATAACAAATAAAATGATTATTTTTAGGAAGTCCTTTTGCGTCTAGATCAAAGTCTATATCGGCTGGACTCATATTCCTTATTTCTATAACTTTAGAACGAACACTTCCCGTAATATCATCACTAAAATACTCTTTTACAACATAAAGGAGACCATCATCTAATACCGCTAAATTAATATTAAATGCTTTTAATATTTCTTCAAACGAATTATCAAAAATATTAGCATCATTTAAATATAAATTAAATCTCTCTTTTTGTTTTTCATCTGGTTTAACTAAAGATTCGCTTCCGCATTTTTCGCATAATTCTTTTGTTTCACTATATTCTGTATTACAATTTTCACATTTTACAACAAAACGAGGCTTCCAGGTTATCCCTCTTCTAAATACTTCCGAAGTTACATGCTGTATCGGGGCGCGAATTTCTGAAACTCTTGCATATAAACGAATAAATTCTCTTAATGTCTGCATTCTTGCAGGCCCCTGATAAATACCATAAACACCCCAGTTCATGGTAACATCATTACCTATCGTTGGGGATTGAGCAGTTTCATTTATAGCTTTTGTTATATTAACAAATTCAGTAATTTCATTTAACTTAGAAGTAGCCTTACTGAATTCTGACATTTCTGGAAATAAATCTTTTACCTTTTTAACCATATTCTATTATTTTTGAACAGCATCCATACCAATTATTTTTAGAATACTATCCATTCCTCTCATTTTTAATTGTGCGCTTTCTGTTATAGTTAATTTAGATTCTAATTCTAATATTTTTTTATCTTTAACTAATAATTCATTTTTTAAACTATCTACCTCTTCTGTGTTTTTTTCTTCATCTGAAAAATTCATTTTTTGGAGTAAATTAAGATTTTTAGCCTCTTTCATTAATTCAAAAAATGCACTTTCAGTTAAGATGGTAACACAAGGATGGTCATCTAAAGGTAAATCATCATCTTGTGACAATGTATCCCAAACAGGATCATTTAGATCATAAATTCTCCATGTTTTTGTAATTTTATCCATATCTACCATATATGGAGATCCTTTACTTTTTGCTAATGCTCTCGCTTCTCCCATTTAATTTATTCTCCTTATTATATTATACCATATTTTTTTAGTTATTTAAATCTAATCACATTTATTCCATCCGCATTTTTTACACTTCATAAAATAAATTCATTTAACTTACTCAATAATTTATCTAATAATTTGTCCGACTTAATTTCATTATACCACACAACTAATGTTTCATATCCGAATTTTCTAAAATGTTCTATTCTCTGTGTTTCTTCTTCTGGTTTGTGCCAATATTCTCCAAATAATTCAATCAATTTTTTATTATCATCATCAACAAAATCTGGACATTTTCCTCCCAAAATCAATTTTCCATCTCCAACAAATTTATATTTATTAGGAAAATTATAACTTAAAATTTTTAGTAGTAATAATTCAGCTTTATTTGGGGAAATACTGCTTTTCCTGATTAAATTTCTAACATAATCCTCATCTTGCCATAATTGTTTTATACTAACAGATAGCAATTTTCTCGTTTTATCTGTTACTTCATGCCCCATATGTCCTTCTGAATTATGTCTCTTCCTCTCATCTGAATGTTTTTTACCCCTTTGTTTATTTGCTCTTTTTATAACACTTTCTATTGGCTGTTTTCTTCCTTTAGATTTTATCCCTATTTTTATTTTTTGCGCTTCAGATTCTTCTCTCCCTCTACATCCATGTCCAGATACATATTTGTTTTTGCAATAATTTCCACAACCACATTGGCATAAATTATTTTTAACCTGTTTACTTCTTAGTTCTCTTATCTCTGCCACTCTACAAAATTTACAATTATAATTTAATCCATCTTTTGTATTTTTAAGTTTACCAAATTCATTCTTACTTTTTATAATTTTACATTTAGAACATTTTTTAAATCCATCTAATATGATTGGTTTTTCTGGGATAAAACCATATTTTTTGATATATTGATAATTAGATTTACATATTTTACAACAAGATCTAGTGCCATTTTTACCATTTCCTTTATTAAACTCGCTTTCATCTTTTTCAATTTTACATTTTGTACAAACTTTCATATTTCATTTCACTCTCCTTATATATATAATATCATACTTTTTATATATAAGAAATGTTTTTATTGATATTTTTGTACTAAATCATAAATTGCTTCATCAAGAAGTCTGGACATCGGAATTTTTAATTGTTTTGAAAGTTGTTGTAAAAGAAGAACGGTTCTTTTATCAAGGGTATTACTAACTCGTATTCTGGTTTTTAGATCATTTTTCATAATCAATCACAACGAGACCAACCGCATTTCTTGCACCTCATACATCCCTCTTCAAATACTAATTTACTATTACACTGTAAACAAACCTCTCCTTTAGGAACTTCTGTACCATCTTTTATGTATTTTTTAAGTGTCCTTGCGACACCAGATTGCCAAGAAGATAATGGACTTTCTCCATTAGTAAATGAAAGGGACTGTACGGTTGATATAACATATTGTAATGGTTGTCCATGTCTTAATGCCGCCGAAATTAATTTACCGTATCCCCAGTATTCTTTATTAAAAGCTGTCCCTAAGCCCTTTATAGATATTTCATTCCCATTTTTATCTATATAAATAAACTCATATCTCCCTTCCCCCTGTATCCCGCTATTTTTTCTTATTTTACCTTTTTCTACATAAAGAGGAATTGGAAATTGCTCTAATTTACCAGTAAATATCTCATATGGCTTATTATTTAAAAGTCCCGTAAAAGCAACCCATTTTTCTTTATTATTAATAAATCTATTTACATCAGCATCCAAAATTTTAGGACGTTTCGGAGCATTATTTTCTTTAAAAATATTTTCTATTTGCACAATTCCAGTATCATTTTCATCTACCAATACACCAGATCTAGAACCATCTCTATAAATAGTAGCCCCTTTACAACCAGATTCCCAAGCAAAAAAATAAACATCACTAACCATTTCTGGTGTAACTGTTTTAGGTAAATTTTGGGTGCTGCTTATACTATGTGTAATTTTAGATTGTATTGCCGACTGTATTTCAATTCTTTTTTTCCAATCTATATCCATAGCTGTAGATTTATAATATGGACTGTCTATTATATTATTTTTACCAGTTAAATCCATCCATAATTTTAACTTATTGTGATAAACAACATACTCTTGCCAAGAATCTCCATTTTGGTCTACAAAATCAATTTTTATATTTTTATCACTAGGATTTATTTTTCTTCTACGTTTATAAGAAAGAGAATAAACTGGTTCTATTCCAGAAGATGTCTGAGAAAGAATTGACAAACTATTATGAGAAATTATTTTATTTTCTAATAAATAGTTATGTGTATTCTCAACTTCTATATCCATAGTATATTCTATACAATCTTGTTTACTTATTATTTCTATTTCTTCGTATTTTAAATTTGAAATATTAATTATGTTTTCCATCATATTAATTACCCCTTTTTTGATAAATTTGTTTCAATAAACTATTTATTACAATTTCTGGTTCTTTTACAAAATCACTTTGCCAAATTATAATAAATTCAACACCAAATTTTTCTTGTGCAATTTCAATTCTTTTTTTATCTTTTTCTCTTATTAAGATATCTTCATCTTTATTAAATTTTTGTGGATTTCTATGCCAATAATCTCCATAAAATTCAATAGCTAAATTTATATCTTTTATATAAAAATCTGGTTTTATCATTTTAATTTTTTCACTATTAATAAAAAACATATATTCATTTTTACCATAATATATATATTTAAAATCACTAATTATTAAATCAAATAACCAATTAAATAATTCTAAAGAAATTTTAGATACTGGTAATATTCTGCTTCTTAACCAGCTAATATATTTATCAAGCCCATTCTTATCCCCATATTTTTTTATTAATTTTTCTAAAGTAATTGCATGAGATTTACATATTTCATTATATTTAACTATACCATATTTTTTAATTAAAACTTCTCTATTTTTAGATTGTTTTTGTATCTCCAACCATTTTAAATATTTTTCATCACCTATAATTTCACCGTATTTATCTATAAAATTTTCAAGAGAGTTTGATTTTTTCTTATTAGTTTCTATATATTTTTCTTTTCCTTTTTCTTCGCCGTATATATTAATAAATTTTTCTAAAGTAGACGTACTTTGTCTTTCTGCTAATATTTTTTCTGATTCTTCTTTTGAAAATCCTTTTTCAATATAATAACATATTCTGGTGTTATGTTTTCTGTTATTATATTTAGAGTCTTTATTTATTTTTATTTCATCTTTAACTATACATTTCTTACAAAAATCATCATATTTTATTTTACCTAATTCTTCGCCATATCGTTTAATAAAATTATCCAAAGAACCAGCTACATTTTTTCTCCAATTATTATAAACTTCTGTCCCTTTTTTAATGCCATACTGCTTAATACTTCTTTCTAAAGACATACCAAATTCTCTTTTATTCCTTTTTTCTAAATATAATTTTTCTCCTTCTTCTTTACCATATTTTAAAATATATTTTTCTAATAAAAAAGCTCTACAAAATTTCCAATATTTTTCTATTGCTTCTTCTTCGCCAAACTCCGATAATAATGCTGCCCATTTTGTTGGATATAAAGATATATTTATTTTTCTCATAACTAAAGCTCCTATAATATTCTTAATTATATTATATCATACTTTAGTGCTTTAGTAAACATTTTATTATTTTATTGAAGTTTTAATATTTTATCACCTATATTTAAATCTTTTGATTCTTTCCAAATTGCTTCTTTATCGTTTATCTTAACTAAAAATTTATGAGTTTGAGATGTCTTTATTACAGAAAAATCATCAAATTTAAATTGATAACCTTTTGTTATCCCATTCCAATATAATTTTGTTATTTTTTGTTTTTGATTATTAAAATCAAAAACAAATAAATCAATTTTATTATTAAACCACAAATTATTAAAATTTTTTAAATCATTGATATCTATGTTATTTATTTCAAAAATTTCTTTTAATGAAACATTTCCCATATCAGTAATTATTTTCGTCTCCGCATCTAAACACCCCGTAGGGGCACAAGTTGAAATAGAAACATTTCTACGTCCATATTTCATCATTCTCCCGTACATTTCTGGATATTCATTTTTTAACATTTGAATAAATAAAGATGTATTTTCTATTTCTGAATCAAATCCATCAAATGATCCTCTTTCCACTGCCATATCTATAGAAGATTCAAATTCAGATTGACATTTTATAAACATCATTTTATTTATGAATTCTAAAGATTCTTTAGAATCATATTTAAACCCTAATGCAGCAATAGCGTCAGCCAAAGCGGTAAAACCTAATCCTGTTCTGCGTCCAGATTTACCATTTTTATACAATAATTTCCATGTATCCCTTTCTACACTTTTGATATAATCTGGCTCTGTATCTGAATCTATTTTATTTTGTATTCTATCAATTGATTCTAATTCTAAATCTACCAAATCATCCATTAATCTTTGAGATTCATAATTATCTTTATAAAATTTTTCATAATCAAACCATGCATTTTTTGTAAACGGATTCCTAATATATCCAAATAAATTAATAGCAATTAATCTACAACTATCCCCACCCTGCATCATTATTTCGGAACAGGGGTTCGAAACAAGATTTTTAAATTGTGGATAAACAGAAGAAGTAGAATACCAATGGTGTTTATCTCCAAACATTAATCCTGGTTCTGCTGATGTCCACGCACACTTGATTATTGTATCCCAAAGTTTTTTTGCATTGATTTTTTTTACTATTTGTGGATTATCTGAATCCACAGGCCATTGTTGAGTAAATTCTTTATTTTCTTTTACACAATTTAAAAATTCATCAGAGATAATGATAGATACATTAGCCCCAGTAACTTTTTTTAAATCTTGTTTAATTAAAGCAAATTGTTCTACATCTGGATGTTTTATATCTATAGCAATCATCAATGCACCTCTTCTTCCGTTTTGCGCCACCTCCCGACAGGTATTGGAAAACCGTTCCATAAAAGAAACAGCACCAGTGGAAGTCATAGCAGCATTAGTCACATTACTTCCTTCTGGTCTAAGAGAAGATATATTAATTCCAGCGCCCATCCTTCTTTTCATTGCCTGTGCCAATTGTTGATCTGTATAAAAAATACCACCATAAGAATCAAATATTTCTGGAAAGGTAACGCAGTTACTTAAACTTCCGAAAACATAAGGATTACCTAATAACGCCATAGGGGATCCTTGTGGAATCGGGCCATTAAAATGGTCAAACATATCAAATATTTTTTGTTCTGTTAATTCTTCTCTTTCTTGCCCATATTTAGAAAGTTTTGATTTATCTTCTTCTTTTACTTTATAATTTTTCTCTATTCTTGCAAATTCTTTTGCCATACGTCTATGCATTTGGGATGGATTTGTTTCTACAAATTCTCCTTTTTCATTACGCATTGCATATTTATTTACAAATACATCTGCTGCTAATTCATCACCATTAAAATATTGTAGGCTATCTTTAATAGCATCCTCATAAGTCGCCATTTAATTATTTTTCTCCATTTATATTATTATCTTCCTTTTTATTTCACCATTTACCATTATTCTCCCGTCATACCCACAAACGAGACACAATTTATTATCCTTTATATATGCAGGATATCCTAATCCACAATCTGGGCAAAACTCTTCACCAGCACCACTTTGAACTTGTTTTCTTATCGCTGGAATATTATTTTCTATTACATTAGCAAAATCTTGTACATTACCCATAATCTGTGTACCGACATTCCCAACCAATTCACTATATGCCTTACAAGCAAGCAAAGAACTAAAAAAACTATTTCCAGAAAATACAGCCTTACCGTTTCTTCTCACCAATAAAATATGATTTGAAACGGTTGCACAATATATTTTACCATTATAATTTTCCCAACAGTCTGTTTTAACTTTGTTAGAATAAGGCATATTTTCTTTTTTCAAAACAGCTATTTCATATTTTAAATGTTTTACAAAGCCATGTGGAGCTTTTTTACCAATATTATTTATCATATAAATATTTGATCCATAATTTAATTTTATACATAATTCCTGAAATTGATCAGCTAATAATTTAGATGTTGTACTATATCTTATATTTGTATAAAGTTGAGTCCCGTCCCCTAACATTAATGCATCAAAAATAATTTTAAGTTTATCTGTAGATAATTCTAAACACCATTCTGGTATTTTTTTATTCCAAGAATATCTTCCAATTAAATTATCTAATTCTAAAGATAACCTAGTATTATATATCTCAAAATATGGGGCATCTTTATTTTTATAATTATGCTTTGTATATTTCCAGGGAAGTTTATTGAAACAATTTTCTATTTTTTCGCTTTTCCATCCATCTTTTTGATCTATTCTAAAATATGCATTTTTAATACTTCCGTCTTTCTTTTTATGATAAGATGAATATCCTTCTGAGATAGAATATCCTAAAAATTCTAAAAATAAATCAATATCTAATAATTCACCAGCCAATTCAACTTTATTTTTTTCTTTACCCCTCCATAATGCAGATTTTTTATATCTATATTGTTTACCTATTATATTTGACGCTTTTTTAAAATTAAAAAATGAAAAATCTTTACTGTTCCGTGAAACTAACATATTATGATTTGGTGTAACTAATAAATCAACATGATTGTTTTTTTGATGATACATTTGGCCAGAATAATTTTCTGAAATAAGTTTAGATGGTTTTTCATATATCAAATATCCGTCTTTATCTAACGAGGCTAATTCATCTTCATAAATGACTTCTTTCCAAAATTTCCATCCCTTTTTTGTTAAAACTTCTGTTTGTTCATCGTAACATTCTCCGTGCCCATATTTTTTAGTTCTTGGCGCATCATAATTTCCATTTACACTTATTATCTGTGTATGTTGCATTATATCAAACATATATTCTATTTTTTTAGTATTTATTATTTTACTATAATTAGCTGCAAGAACACCAATATTTGTCCTTCCAAAAACATGACCGTGCCAACAAGATGTTAAACCTCTATCATCTAATTCTGGTCTTGTAGAATCCCAATAACCTCTTGTTATATTAAAATTTTCTGACAATAAATTAAAATATTCAACTTGATCATTTGGTTCCCAATTCCATAAAAGTTTTTGAAAAATTTGTATCATTTTTCCAGTTTTTTCATTTACCTTAAATATACTTACATGTGTCGGGTCTATTTTTACTCCTATATCAGCACCAGCAATAATAAACCAATCATCACCAAATTCGTGCTTTTCATATTCATCTAAATTTTTCAAATCATAATTTTCACATTGTTTAAGTGATTCTTCTGTAATATATGAATTTGCAGTAGAATATGGCATCATCATATATTCTGTAGCAAATTCTCTTGGATTATTTTTTTGATAATCAAGTAAATATTTTTCAGTTGTTAATTCTGGACATAAAATCTTTCTATCTGGTGTTGGATTTAATGCGGTTAATACTATAGGGACAAATCTATCATCATCTACAGCTTTCATCAACATATCATCTTGTGCCATTGGAGTTCCAGTAAGAATACGGATAATATGATCCCCAGTTGGAATATTATACGCCTCTCCCCAAAATCTATTCTCTATTTTTTCAAGTTGAGATGTATTAAGTGGGTTTTGGGGATCTTTTAAAATATCATCAAATACACCAAATCTATTTGTATGAACACCACGTTTAGCAGTAAATATTCCACCAGACATTATTTCACATCGTTTATTCCCAACCATATAACGAAATAAATATTCTGCATCTTTCTCTGTATCTTTGAACCACTCTCCTAGTTGTTCATTATCAGATATTTGTCTACGCATTTCCCTTAAATGATATTGAGCAAGAGGTTCTATATATGACATAAATATGCCACTTAAATTTTTAGTATCTTTTAATGTTTTTAAAAATATCCAGAGAGGAAATGCCTGGCATAATATACTTGTTTTCCAATGATATCTTGGAGCCATACAAACTATATCTTTATGATTTTCCCAAGCATATTCTGCTTTTTCTGCGATATATCCACAGTGCCATAATTTATAATATTCTGGTTTATCAAAACTTTTTGAAAAAATATTTACAAGAAATTCTTCAAAACTCCCAACTTTAATACTTGGCCTATTAACCAATCTATCATTTATTAATTTTGTTGCATCTTCAACTGTTATTAAATCAGACATTCTTATCTAAAAAATTTATTCATAGTCCAGAGTTTTACCCGCCCACCACATTTATGAATTAAATCCCCATCCTGTATTTTAAATTTTAATACCACACTATTTCTTTTTATCCAAGATTCAAATACTTCGTTTGGCATTGAGCCATATTCAAAAAATGTAAACAAAAAAGGCTCTATACCTTCTATATCATCTATATACATTGAAAAAATATCTAAACAAAAAGAACATTGTCCTATATAATGTATAGGATTATATTTCCTCTTGTAAAATCTTTTGTAGCTTGATCTGTATCCTTTTGAGTAATTCTGGATCATCTGGGATTTCCTCCAATAATACATTAATTAAAGCTTCAACGAATTTCATTTCTATTATCCCTTTTGCCAACTTATTATATGCTTGTGATGCATCAACAATTGCTTTTGCCGCACCTTCAGCTTTTTCAAAAGGTAGGTATTCTAATTCTTCGTTAGCTTTAACCGTTATTTTGTTTAGCTTATCCATATGCTCTAATTGATTACGAGCATAATCAGCTAATGTTTGTGTTTGTTTGGTAGTTACATCATTATATGCATTAGCTCTTGCTAATGCACGGGTTGTTTTCCAATCTCCTTCTTTTGCCCAAGAATTTATTGTTTCTGATTTTATGATAGCATCAAATTCTTCATCTATCTTACTAATAACTTGCTGATTATTAATACCTTCTATATATAATTCATAAGCTCTTTTTTTTATTTCTTCTGGATATTTCATTTTCTATGTAATTGGTTTAAGTTTTTCTTCAACGCTAGGACGTGGATATAAATCCCCAGTTATCCCGTCTATGTTAGGTGCATTGGATATGTTGCCGCCATAGGGCATTCCTGAATGGTCTAAAAATCTATCTAAATTTACACCTTTACCCCATTTTTTCATACTTCTAAAATTACAAACCACATCTCCATTTTCTTTAGTTGTAAAGCCAACTTCTGGTCTTATACATATACCTTTATATGGTGCTTCAAATTCAGAATAATGACCACCACCAACAACCATTCCACCACGTTTTATTCTTTTACCCTGGTCTAAATCTTTATTATAAACACAACCAGATTCTTTACAAAAAATTATTTTGCAATTATCCCAGAATAACAAATTACAAGTTTCATGTGTCGGTAATTTACATTCTTCCCCATATAATAAACATTTGTTTTCTTCTTTATTCATATCTTAATTTTTATCCTTTTGTACTTTCTATTATAACATACTTTTAGTCTATTGTAAAGTAAATTATCTAATCATCCCACTTGGCCCACTATCTGGAGTCCAAATTTGAACTTCTTTCTTTTCTTCTATTTTTTGTTCTTTTGGTTTCTCTTTTATATCAAGAATTTGCGGTAACATCCAAACTAGGAAATGTGTAAAATCTGTATGCCTAAAACACATAGAAATTTTACTTTGTTGATAAATTGTATTATTACAATCTGGGACAATACATTTATTTTTCATTTATTAATTCTTTTTTTATCCTTTCATATCCATTTTTCAATATTATCATAAGTGTTTCTTTGGGATATAACAATTCAAATTCATCTATTTTATTTTTACTTCCTTTATCCATATATCCTTTTATCTCTAAATATATCCCTAATTCTGGTAAATAAAAATCTGGAAAATAACGATGTCCATTATTCAATAAAAATCCTTTTGGTTCATACAACCATTTAATATTAAACTTATTAAAATAGTCTATCGTTGTTGTTTCCCAAGAACTCCTTGTTAAAATTATTTTATTTTGTTCTTTTGAAAATCTATAATCTTTTTTGTAAAAATTTCCCAAAGGATTATTTGGGGGTGGATTATTTTTATAAAATTCTTTCATTCTTTTAGACATAATTTCTTTTAAATAACAACCACAACTAATCGTAATACCATCTAATAAATTTTTTGTTCTTACAAAACTTATTTTTCCACAATCACATTGACATTTCCATCTCACAATATTCTTATTCATATCTATATCTATTACTATTAATCTACCAAATTTTTCTCCTATTAAATATCTTTTTCTATCAATAATTGGTATTTTTATATTTTCGTTTTTACAAAAATAATTTATACAACCAAAAGAAAAAGATAAAATTTTAGATAATTCCATTAAAGAATATTTACCGCTTTTTATTAGTTCTATATTTTCTTTTGTTAATTGACTTACTTTATTATATTTTACTTTTTGTCTTTCTCTAGTTTTTCCGTGACCTGGGACATAATAACGCAAACATCTTTGTCCACATCCACACTTACAATATTTTTTTATTCTTTTTTGTTCTCTATATATATTGGAACTATTATTTTTACAATCTTTGCATAGATAATTTAAACCATCAACAGACATCTTCAATATTCCAAACTCATTTTTATTTTTTATAATTTTACATTTATAACAAATTTTAAATCCTTCTGTAATAATTATTTTTTCTGGAACAAAACCATACTTTCTTATAAAACAATAATCACTATAACATTTTTTACATATTCTCTGTAAGCCATCTATAAATTTTTTATTTTTTGAAAATTCTGGCTTATTTTTTTTAATATGACATTTAGAACAAATTTTAAAATCACTTTCAACTATTATTTCTTGTTCTTTTAATTTTATATATCCATATTTCTTCAAAGAATAATAATCATAATTACATTCTCTACAACTTCCATATAATCCATCCTTACTTCTTTTTAATTTACCAAATTCACTTTCTTCTTTTTCTACTTTACATTTACTACAAACTTTCATTTTTATTCTCCTTATACAATCTTATGTATACTTATATTATACCACATAATTATAAAAGAAGAAATGTTTTTATTTATATTTTTGTATTAAATCCAAAATTGCTTCATCAAAAAGTTTTGACATTGTTATTCTGGTCTGTTTTGAAAGTTCTTGTAAATTATTAATAATTCCAATATCAATTGAAGTGCAAATTCGTTTTCTGTTTTTTAAATCCGACATATTAAATATACCTTATTCCCAGAGACTGCTTTACTTGTGCAATATGGGTTTATACATTTTAGTTTATTATTTGCCATTACTTATTTCTCCTTTTCCATTGATATATCTAAAACCTTAAAATCTTTAGGAATTATAATCTTTATATCTTCCCATTTTATTTCTTGTGATTGTAATTTTAATATATTATTTATTAAATTATCTCTTATATGCGGTAATCTAAAAAACGCTTCTAAATCATAATCATCTAAGATTATATTAGTATCTTTTATTCTCATTAAATAATTATTTTCCTTTTGATTTCCCCATCTTCTGTAACTGGTATTTCTGGTTCTTTTATTTTATCCTCTTCTTGTTTTTTATCTTCCATAAGTTCAATTAACTTCTCTGTATAAGAAGCACTACTATTAGTATTATTTGTAGTAATAGTTACATAATATATTATTTGTCCTTTTTCATTTACAAAATAATTATTCATTTTATAACTCCAGATAAAGCAATTAATGCACTATCATAAAAATCCTGATCTAAAGATTCTGATAAACCAAAAATTTCTATTGCTTTTTTCTTTATATCGTCCTTTTTACAATTACCCTTTAGCCCAGGAATTAATCTCTTCCATGTTGTGTTCCCCACTTCTTCTACCAATATCCCTCTATTTTTTAATGTAAGTTTTATCCCAGAAATTATCTGTATCAAACTTCTTGATGTAAGAAAATTTTGAATATAAATAGGTGCTTCTATTAAAACTTTTGCGTTATCAAAAAATCCATTATTTACATCAACTTCCAATTTTTCTATTAAGTCATAAAACTTTTCATTTATATCTTTTTTGTTTGTCTCCCATTTTTTTTGTAAAAGTAATTTCCCATTTTCATCCAAAACTGTACAATGTATCCTATTACTAGCCGAATCAATCCCGATTACGTTCATCTTACTTCAATAAAATAACCAATTTACCAAGACATCCATTAAGATTGTATCCAAATAAATATATAAATTATCCCTATTTTCAAAAATTTCTTTTTGCGCTATTTTTAATTCTGTTTTTATATTTGAGTTTTCTTTTAGTTCAAATATTATTATTATCTGACTCGTGTTTATATCATTTATAATATAAAAATTTAACAAAAACCCTATGTTACGACTTTTTAACCAATTTTGTATAATATAGAATAGAGAATCTTTATCCATAGTTTCTGTATTAATATTTATCATTTAATCTTTATTAGCAACTGCTAATAAAATTTCTCCATGTCAGGCTAATGGAACACAAAAACAAATTAAATCTTTTCCCTTTAATTCTTCTTTTACTGCTTTCAACAATTCTGGATTTCCCATAATATATTCTCTATATCTATCTATAGCTTCTTGTCTGGTTTTAACTTTATATTTAGCTAGTGTCCCAGATAAATGAGAATACAAATTACCAAATTTTGTTGGACGCCCCACATAAATAGCCTCTTTAGGGATATCTTTATTAATATTTTTATTATAAAGTTTGGGCATTTCTATAATCCTAACCATTCCATCATTTGTTCTCTATTTATTAAACTCTTACATTTATAATTTCCACGATTTAATAAACAAATTTTCCCGCTCACAACAAAACCATTATTTTCTAATATTTTCTGTGCGCTATCCATTGCATTACCAGTTGTGACAACATCATCAATCAGATAAACATTTCTGTTTTCTAATGAAATATTATAACCAAATGGTAGATATAAATTAAAATCAGGAATATCTGGATAGATTTGTATATGTTTTGTTCCCTTTTTAATAAATCTAGACGCACCACTCATTATCACACCTGGAATATAAACATTATTACTCATACCATAAATAAAAATATCTTCGCATATTTCTTTATCTAGCTTATCTATATCAAATTTTAATAATGCCTCTTTGCCCGAATGTAATCTAAAATTATCTACAGTAATCATCTGCTTTAATATTTCTCTTAAGTCTATATTTGCACCACCATTATACATATTAATAAATCTATTCTCATCCATAAATTAAAATCCCATCTTTCCTTTCACTTCATTTAAACTATTTGGATCTTCTCCGTTTTTTATTTGATATATTTCAGCTAGAGTGTACTCTCTTTTAGATAATTTTATATCACCTACCAATTTTTGTGAATGCTCAAAAGATAAATTTCCAACCTCTATATTAGCCAAACATCTACCAGGACGAATTATAGCTGGGTCTATTTTTTTAATATCTGTATTAAATGTAATAAGAATAATACTATCTGCAACTAAAGATAATAATCCTTCACTAACATTAAGAAGATTTGCTCTTGCATCAATATGATTTGATGACGAATCCATTGTTAGTAAATCACCAATATCTTCAAAAACAAGTAAAGATTTTTTAAAATTAGACATTACATTATCTAACTTACCCGCATCATTAAGAAATACCATAGGAGGGGAGCAAACAACTGCACGTCTTTTTTTCATTTCAGTTAATATAGAACGTACTAACCAAGTTTTCCCAGAACCTTGTATCCCATGTAAAACAACTATCCCATTTTGAGTATCTTCTAATTGTTTAAATAATTTTTCTATTTTATTTATTACATTCGTTTCATAGTTCTGTTTTATAGAAGCAAATGGGACTTTATCAAATTCGTGAGTATTATAAACAATACCATCTGGTTTTAAATAAGCAAATGTGATTGGGACAAAACCACCTTGATATGAAAAAGAATTTATTATTTTAAATCCATATTCTGTTAGTTTCTGTTTTATATCTTTAAATAAATTTTTATCTTTTGTACAAAGCTCAAAATCAAATTCACTGCTATCTTCTAATTCTTTTTGTTCTTGTACAACATAAGGCTCATTTTCATCATAATAATCTGATTTTGTTTTATTTTTTCTAGAAAAATAAAAAATATTATACAAAGAAGATAAACAATATTGTTCATTATTAGAAATAAAAGATGTCTTACATATATAATCTTTTTTTATTTTATCAAATATATCTTGAATATCACCAGATTCTAATTTTACATGAAGTCTTTGCCATAAAACCTCACCATAATTTTGTCTTACCATATCTTCTTTTATTAAATTGTATTGTAAACTAAAAACATCATAACTAAGATGAGTTCTATGACTAAATATATCTATTTCTTTTCTCATTACCATTAATACACCTGCTTCTCTAAAGCTCTTAGAGAAATAATACGAGAAACTGTTTCCCACAATATCTTATAAGATATAGCTAGACCATTAATTCTAGTATATAATCCTTCACATTCTATTAAATCTTGTCTTATTTTTTTAAGTTGAGGATTTTTATCTATTGCCTCTCCCCTTAAAAGTTCTTTTGTTTTCCTTTTTTCGCTTTCTTCTAATGACAATAAATAAGTTGCTTTATTTAACATTTCTTCAAATGTAGCTTCTAAAACACCTTTTTTACTACCGACAAAAGATAACTGACTCTCTATGTATCCCCTAAAAGCACCATACTGTATCAATAGTTTTTCTAATTCATCATTCGAACATTCAGCAAAATTATTAATATCTAAGAGTTCTTCATTATCTTTAGGTTTAGTTATTTCTGGAACTTTTAATTGATTTACAAATTTTTCTATTCCATTTAAAACAGTATCTATGTTCCATTTTTTAAGAGAAGATATTTGTGGGTAAGATAAAACTATATTACCTTCTTCATCTTTCTCTCCTCTTCTCATCATCAAAGCCATATCTTCACTATCTGAAATAGTATAAACTAATTTCTCATTAGTCTCTTCATTCTTTACTATTACTTGATTTTCAGCTAATTTCATAAAACGTCGTCAAAACTTTCATTATTTTGGTAATTTATACATCTGCAAAACCTAGCATCATGTATTACGGATTTTATATCTGGAATTTCTTTTAGCCCCATCACATAATTGCATTTTTCTACTATTTTGTTCCATTTTTCTTTATTTTTTCTTTGAGAGAAAGCCTTTATTTCCTGTGTATTTTTATCCTCATATAATACACTTCCCTTTTCTATATCCAGGACATTAAGATAAACCTGTAATTGTATTTCATGCTCTGGTTTAGCCATTTTATCTAATTTTCTAAATTCCGCATCATTTATGGTCTTAAGTTCTATAATATATCTTTTGTCATTTATATTAAGAATAAAATCTGCTCTACCGTGTAAAGGAGGATTTTCTATATTTGCATCTACCTCTTTATCTTCATAATAACCCATTTTTTTGAAATAGGCTTCATATCTATCTTGGGTTATATTACCATGATCAAATATTCTTTTAGTCCTACCATTTATTTTTTCTGGTAATAAAAGTCCATGATAATGAAGATACAATAATCTATGACAAGAATAGCCAATAGAACTTACTTGAAAATAACCCCCTCTAGGGATATTACCATTTTCCGATAACGCATCTTCTATTTGTTTCTCTAACCATATTTCTCTTGACTCATCTATTTGACTGTATCCATTTTTTTGGCGTAATGCCTTAATTCCCAAAATAAATTTCCAACTCTTTCTTTATATCTTCTTTTTCATAAGAGACTATATGTATTATTTTTTCTACACCTAAAGATAATAATTCTTCGTCTCTTTTTTCATTAGCTTTTTTAGAATGATTTGCTGTTTTACCATCACACTCTATAACTGCATTATCATCTGATAAGAAAATATCAACAGATAAAGGATTTTTAGGTTTCCCAATTTTATTTAGTTCTTTTCTATAAAATCTTTTTTGTTGTTGATATCTTATTCCCATTTCACTAAGAACTTCAGCAACCAATTTCTCTTGTTTTGTAAAATCTTTATTCGGACGGTTCAATTGATTCAACTTCTTTTTTAAGTAATTCTAAAGCATTTGGATTTGAAATAAAATATTCTTTCAGTCCAGTTCTTCCCTGTTTTTTTGTCCCATCTTTTAATAAATACCAAGTTCCACCTTTTGTAATCAATCCTTTATCTATAAAATCATCAATTAAAAGTTCAATTAAATCAATTCCACCCTTAAGTCTAAAAGCAATAGCTACATCATCGTAAGATGCACCCCTTACTTTACTTTTTCTTTGACGGATATTTATATTAAACCCTACTCTAGTTTTCTCTCCACCAATTGTTTCTTCTATCCAACCATCTCTGCGTACCTGCAATATAATATGAGCAAAAAACGTCTGTGCAAGGCCACCAGGGGTAACATCTTGTGCATAAGGGCCAATTCCCTCTCTTAATTGATTAATAAACAGTAATGTCGTTCCTTCGCCTAAACTTGATATTAAACGAGATATACCGTCATTTACCATTCTTGCCCTATTTGCCATAGGGGAATGAGCTAGTGCCTCTTCATTTAGTGCTGTTGGCACTAATGCAGCGACACTGTCTAAAACAACCAAATCAATTTTATTTCTCATTAGTTCACGGATTATATCAAATGCAACCTCTCCGCTTTCTGGTTGAGAAACTAAAACATCATCTATATTAACTCCATTTTCTTTTGCCCATTCTGCATCCCAACTCCATTCAGCATCAATCCAAGCAGCAGTACCACCTTTTTCTTGAATAGATTTTACCGCCTTAAATGCCAGAAGAGACTTACCAGTATTACTATCACCGATTAATAATGTAAGTCTTTTTGTGGGTAAACCACCACCAATAAGTTTATCTAATGGTTCTATATTAAAAGGTATTCTTTCATATTTAAAATAATCATCATTACCTTTTCTTAAAGCACCACTTTTAAACAATTCATCTAAATTAACTTCTTTTTTCTTAGGTGGCATTAATTTCTCTTTTCCGTTTTTAGTTTAAATTCTTTTTCAAGATTATCAAAACTTTCATCAACTTTTTTTATTACTACATCCCAAACATTAGGAAAGACATCTTTTACTTCTTTTAATTGTTCATCTATTGGTTTACTAGTATCTATTCCACCAACTTGTATATTTATCTTTCCACTCTGGTAAGAACCAAAACTTAATGTTAATCCAACTTCTACAGACAATTGTGGCATATTTCAATTTCCTTTCTCTATTTAGTAACTCAAATTATATCACATAATCTTATAATTGTCAAATTACACTTCTACCTTTACAAACGCATCATTTTCTTTCAAAATTTCAAATGTACGTTTTGTTACCGCTCTATATTTCTTTGTTTCAAAATCTTGTTCTGTAAGATAATTTCCAGAAATCAAACCCTGCGCTGCTTTTTCACCAATACCTTTTAGATAAGTAAGTCCAGCACGTAATGTTTTATCATCTTCAATCTTCCAATACATTTCGCTTTTACCCAATCTAGGCTTTAGAACTCTTAGTCCTTTTCTTTTTGCTCCTTGTGCTATAGCCTTTATCTTTTCTTCATCTTTTTCTTTAGAAAGTCTAGCCCAATAATATTGGATTGGATAATGTTGTTTAAAATACATTCCCCAAAATGCCACCAAAGCATAACAAACAGCGTGAGATTTATTAAAAGCATACCCACCGAATTTCTTAATATCATCCCAAAGTTTTCTTGCCTGTTCTTCAGTTACCCCATTTTTAGAACAACCATCTCTAAATTGTATAAACCATTTTTCAAAATCTTCATCACCATATTTTTTACCCATTAGTTTTCTAATTTTATCAGTATCAGACCAGTTCATCCCAGCTAATCTATTACAGACATACATAATCTGTTCTTGATAAACAAGAACATCATATGTGTCTTTAACAATTTCTTTCAATATAGGATTCCAAGTATAACTATTATCTTTAAAACCATTAGCACCGCTAATATATTTTTCTGTCATTTTAGACTCTAATGGGCCAGGACGACTTAAGGCTACTGTTGCGACTAATTGATCAAAAGAATTAAGATTTTTAAACCCCTGTAAAACTTTTTTAGTAGCATACCCACTAAATTGGAATATTCCATCTGTATCTATTTTTTTAAATCCTAATAAAGTTTCTTTATCATCTATTGGAATTTTGTATAAATCATCAAGTGATATTCCTATAAGTTTACATATATCAGAAATAACAGTAAGTTCAGTAATACCCAAAATATCAACCTTAAGAAGTCCTAAATCTGCACTATCATTCATGTCAAAACAACTAAATTGTGTTATTTTATCATCTTTTTCTCGTTCATAAATAGCAATAATATCTGTAAGTGGAATATTAGATATAACGACACCAGAAGCATGTTCTCCCATTTGTCTTACATGACCATCTATATATTCAGCCTTTTTAAGCATAGGATATTTTTTAAGTAATTCTTTTGCTTTATCAGAACTTGAAAACATTTCTTTTATAGTAGAATTTCCACGTTCATCACTTTCGTTGTATTCTGGTATTTCTGGCTTAATAAAATTTATTTCTTCTGTTGGAAGTTCATAAATTCTTCTGATATCATCTAAAGCACTTCTACCTTTGAAAAATCCAAAAGTCCCAATATTACAAACATTATCTTTCCCATATTTAGAAGAAATATATTCTTTGACATCATCACGTCTATCCATGTCAAAATCAACATCAATATCAGGAGGCTCCTTCCTTCCTTCTTGCAAAAAACGTTCAAATAACAAATCATGTTTTATTGGATCTATTGTTGTGATACCAGTCAAATAACAAATAAGACTACCTGCAGAGCTCCCCCTTCCTGGGCCTGTAAATATATTTTGAGATTTAGCCCATTTTACAATATCTGCGATTACTAAAATATAATCACAAAAACCATATTTAGCTATTACATCTAGTTCTTTTTCAAATCTTTCTTTATATATCCCTTCGTTTTTTATACTAAGTTTATTAAATCCTTCTAAAGACCATTGTTTGAGTAATTCATAACTATTGTCTGTGTTATATTTAGGCGAACCACCCTTTATCATAGGTATAACATCTATTCTTTGTGAAACATTATATGTGTTCTCAAAATATTTTTCCCAAGATGAATTAGGAGATAAAGTTTTTACCGCTTCAAATAACTCTTCTGCGGGCCATTGATAAGCACCATAAATTATTTGATTAGCATCAAAAGTTCTTCTATCTCTAATAGCATGAAGAATTTCTTGCACTTCTGCTTGATCAGCGGTCAAATAATGAGGATCACAAGTTAATACAATTGGTATATCTAATTGTGCAGAAACATATTCTAGTCCATTTATTGTGTCTTTAAATAGTGGAAAATGTTGTGTTTCTAAATAGTATCTATCTCCAAATACAGATTTAAACTCCTGTGCAATTTTCGTAGCACCATTTATATTATTTTCTCTTAATTCTTTTTGAACAAATCCAGTCCAACATCCAGACAAAACAATAAGCCCCTCTTGATGTTCAAAAAGCATTTTAGTATCTATTGTACTTCTATAATAAAACCCCTCAGAAAAACCTAAAGAAGCAAGTTTAAGGATATTTCTATATCCCTTTTCGTTTTGCGCCAATATAGTAATATGAGATTTTTCTCTTATTTTATCTTCTCTCATTTTTTCTATATCTGTAACAATATAACTTTCAATTCCAAAGATATTTCTTATTTTATTTTCTTTACACGCCTTATCAAATTGTACCCAACCACTAATCGTCCCATGATCGGTAATAGCCAAACTATCACGTCCAATTTCTTTAGCTCTTTTTACAGATTCTAAAGGACTGGGGTGGGAATCGAGACTAGAAAACATGGTGTGGTTGTGTATGTCTACAAATTTTATCATTATTTTTCTATAACTTTCATTTCAGTATTAATAAAATCTCTATCATAATCTATTATATAACTATTTTCTATTTCTATAGCAAAATCTTTCATATCTTCCCATTTCATACTATTTGAAGCCCACTCTTTTATTTCATAATCATCATCCATTATCGCATTAAAATTATCGTCATACATTTTTTGTATATCTATATCATTAGGATAATGTTTTGATTTTCTTTCTCTTTCCAAATCTTTTTCAGTCCAATATTGGGCTTTAGGTTTTACTATTATATATGCTGGAATTAAATATGTTTTATTATCACTAAAAGTTATTTGTAAATATTTAGTTAACATAATTAGGTTTTCTTATTTTTATACCGCAATTTTTATATATATCTATTCCACTAAAACCATACCCTTCATAACTATCTAAACTATCCATAATAACCTCTATTATACCAGCACCAACCACACTATTTGCACATTCCATACAAGATGAAACTTCTGCATAGATATAAATAGAACAATTGTTTATCGCTCTTCCTAATTTAGCAGCATTAGATATTGCATTTTTTTCTGCATGGCTGCATGGACAAAAATTAGTTCCTTCTCCAGACGCATACCCAATTATTTTTCTTGGACATATTCCTTCTTCTAGTTTATTTATTTGTCCTGGTCTTAAATTATATTTATCAATAAAAATATTATTAAACTCTTTTGTCCCAGGATTTGGAAAATCTTTTTGAGGCCCGTTAAAACCAAAAGAAATGGGATCGTTTCCAAAAGCAATAACAGCCCCACATTTTCTAGATAAACATCTAGATTGGTCTGCTGCTCTCTTAGCTAAATCCATAAAAAAACTATCTGAATTTTTCATCTATCCTCTAAGATTTTGTGGTGGGCTAGAATGATCATCACCAGCCACCCAATTTAAAAATACCAATACATTATCTGCAGAAACCCAACCTTCTACACTATCACCATTTTGTAAATCAATCATTTTACCATTTTTAGGCCATGCTGCGATCTCCGCATCATATGATTCCCATCTATCAGATTTTTTTGGAGCATCAAAATCCCAATTATCGTGATTTGAACAATAATTTCCAGCACCAAACTGTACCGATGCTGTCCAACCATTTTCAAATGTTATATGAAATCCTCTATGTCCTGTTATTTTAACATTATTTTTCCTTTCCAATATTTCTAAATCTTTTTTATATGCCTCTTCTAACTCCTCTTCGGCATGTGTCAAAACATCCAACAACAATAAGAGAAAATTACGTAAATTTTCATCATCTTTACACTGAGATAGACTATCTTTTACCGTAGTTATCCATACTTCTTTATTTATCCATACTTCTTTATTATAATAATCGTCCATATTTTATATTCAGCCACACCTTAAAATACGATAACAAAAGTTTTATATCATTTTGGAATGATATTATACTGGTTTAGATTCTTTCACTCTAAAACTGTTATCTCTGTACGGCGTTTCGTAAGACAACTCACGCCTTTAATTTACTGTATTATTCCAGCACCAATATTTTTTAAATAAATTGGCTGTCTACTCGTGCAGCTATTTAATGTTTCCTTAAGATATTAGATTGTGATAAGAGCTAATACATCAAAACGACTCACACACCAATTTTATTTAAAATAAAGATTCTGTATCTTCTATAGTTTCTTCATTAGTTGAATCTCTGCCTTCCTCTGTTTTCTTTGAAGAAACCCACTCCACCAAATGTTCTTTTGCATATTCAATAACAGATGGTAAATTTTTAGCTTCCCCCATTTTTTCTTCTGGGATATTAGTTTTATCTGACGTTTCTTTCAAGGCATAAACGGTACTATCACCAGTTTTTATTTTTCTTAAACTGGTAACAATACTAGGTAAACTAAATTCCATATCAATAGAAATTAAGCTACTTTCAAATAATCTATCTTTACCTACACCACCAAAATAAATTCTAAAATCATTTACTTCTTCACGATATCTATCTAAATTTCCACGTTTAACTTTCTTCCATTCCTCTATTACCTTACCTTTTATTACATTTGTTTCGTGTAAAATGTAATAAACATAACACCAAAAACCTAATTGTTCTGCAACAACACCTTTTTGTTCTCTATATTCTTGTGGAATATCTTCTCTTTTTTCAACTAGAAAATATTTCTTATCATAACCATGATCATCTTTTGCACGTCTCACATAAAATGATGCGAAATATCTATCTTCTACAACTTTACCATTTTCATCTTCTTTTTCATCTGTTAAAATACTTATTCTAGCATCATCACCATTTTTTAACCATAAATCTTTACGTTTTGTTGTTTTTGCATTTGCTCTTTCTTCAGCCTTTTGTTGTAAGTTTTTAATTCCCATTTTTTATTTTACTCCTTCTTTCTTAATATACTAATTTTCGTTTTTCAATAATATCTACTAATTGTTTTAAATCTCTTATGTCTTGTACATCTTTTTTATCTTCTGGTAAATCTATTACACTTAATAAACCATATTTTTTCATTTTTGATATAAAACCAGGATGATATTGTTTTTGTTTATCTCTATAACCATAAATACCAGTTCTCCCTGCTTTATCATTATCCAGGCATATAATATATTCCCCCTTTTGTAAATTTATTAATCTTCTTTGTTGAGTTTCCGAAAGTTGCATTCCTAAAATTGCAACTGCATTATATCCGTGCTGGTCTAACCAAATTGCATCTAGTGGCCCTTCACAGACACAAACAAAATTTTGTTCTTTTCTTAGTAAGTGTTCCCCAAACAATACTTTTGATTTCTCAAATCCAACAGGTGAATATAAATACTTAGGTTCTATACCGTTTGGCCTTCTTGAAACCCAACCGACAATTCTTTTGTTAGAATCTCTTATAGGAAGTATCAAAGAACCAGTTGATGTATTATAGCACATCTCAAATCGTTTGTCAATATAACCTTTGGTAAAGCCCCTTTCATATATAAATTCTGGGGCATCTCCTGTTATTTGAAACGGGAATTTTACTTCTGGTAATTGAATATTAATATCTTCTACTTCTTTATAGTTATCTTCTTTTATATCAAATAAACTTTCTGGTTGGATATTTTGAAAATCATTACCAATCTTAAAACCAAGTCTTATAGCAAGTTGTTCTAAAGTTCCTCCTCCACAAACGAAACAATTATATAAATTTTTATCTATATTTATAGAACATGATGGATTATTATCCTCATGTTCTGGAAAAGGACACCGACACAATATTTCATTATTTGTAATATTAACAATTTCAATTCCCATAGATACAATAAATTCTATTTTACTATTATTCATATATAAAATCTAATATTATTCCACTATCAAATCTACCAATAACAGATATTTTATTAAAAAAAATAAAAATATTGTTTTGTAATTTATATTTTAAAAGCTCTAATATCTTTTCTTTATCTATATTTTTATAAATTTCTCTAAGAATAAATCTCAAATTGGTAACAGTTATTCTTATTTCATTCCATCCCAACAAATTTATATCTTCTTTACGTTTTTTATCATGCAAAATATGTTTTTCATCTAAATGAAATTTTCCGTCAATTTCAACATAAAAATTATATTTTAAAAAAGCAAAATCCAACGAATATCTTAATAAATGATACTCTCTTGTAAAATCAATATTTTCTTGTAACCCCAAATCAGTCAAAAAATTTTTAAATAGGTTTTCTGGATATGAACCTTCTTTGGCCTGTCTTGTTAATTGCCATCCTATTTTACCCTCTTCTAACATTTTTATTGTCATATCACGATTTTTTAATGCCATATCCCCACTTAGCATAAACTCTCTTTGTTTTTGTTTCCATTCTTCTGTATGTCTTTTGCCATACATAGGATTTTTACTACCCAGTTTAGATTCAGAACTTTTCTTTTTTGTCTCTTCTGTTATATTTCTTACTTTTGCATTATGCCCTTTTACAAATCTTTCGTTTTTTGTTAATTCTTTGCAACCACATTCACAAGGATGTTCAATTAATTTTACACTCTCTCTTAACCATTTGTGATAATGTTTTTTATTTAAAAATCTAGCATTAACCTTTGTTATTGATCTTTCTCCACAACCACACAAACAACAAAACTCCTTACTTTCTTTATTTTGATAAGAACATTCTTTACATAAGTTTTTTAATCCATCTTTTTTATTTTTATGTTTATAAAATTCACTTTCATCTTTTTTAATTTTACATTTACTACAAACTTTCATTTTTGATATAACTCCTTGTAATTTTTTATTACAATTACATTATATCATATTATATGTTAGTATATGATACTTTTTAGATAATATATAAAAGTTCAATGAGATTTATGTTTTACAATCAAATCTTCTATAGCTTCGTCTAAAAATTTTGAAACTGGAATTCTGGTCATTTTTGAAAGTTCACGAAGATCAGTAACAATCTTAGTATTAATTGTACTACAAAGCCTAGTTCTGTTTTTTAGTTTATTCATTTAAAATTCCTCTTCAGGTTTTTCTTCTATTATGCCTTCATTAACATTAAATTTTAAATAAGTTACATCATTAGGAGTTTCACGCTTGTTGAACTTAGCCTCTCTACTTCTCGCCGTTTGAAATTGTACCAACCTTTCGTCCGTCCCATCCACCAAACAGGCAGAAAACAGCATGTCACAAGATTGTAATGCACCATCACTAAAAGAAACATCACTTACGGTTGGCGGAATAAATAAATCATTAGCATTTCTATTAGCTTGTGTTGTAACTAAAGCAACAATATTTTTAGAGAGGCAAATATTCTTTACACCATAAAATAAACTTGTCATTTTCTCCCAGACACTTTTTTCACCAGAACCAAAAAGTTGTATTGCATCTATCACGACAAAACTTGGGGAATATTTTGATATAAGATTTCTTACGCTCCCTATATTAAATGTATCTTCTCTTAAATGATCGCAAGCAAACATGTTCTTTTTATCATATTCTTTTAGAAATCTTTTATATTCCGTTTCTTCTTCTCTAGAGAGAGTTCCATTTTCTATTCCATTGTAAGAAAATTTATAACCAGCAGAATTACCAGCTATTACCTCTGTTCTTGTTTTTATTTGTCTAAGTGGCATTTCTGCAGAAATAAACAAAGTTCTATACCCCGCATTTGACGCTATGACCGCACTTTTAACAGCTATCCATGTTTTACCTACTTTCGGTCTAGCAAAAAATGTAATAGATTCTCCTGGCATATACCCAGTGCCAGTGGAATTAAGACTCCTAAATATCGTTGGTATCCCGAATGTCTTAATTCCACTATTTCTTAGTTCTTTTCTCTTGCCATACTCATCATATCTATCTTCTGAACCAGAGTCAAATACTTCTATATCTTCTTGAATATCTATATTTACATTATTAAGACTATCCATTATTTTCGGAAACGCTTGAAATGGATTTTCTTTTAATAACTTTTCATTATTTTTAAACGATAACATTACTTTTCTAAATAACACTTGTTGCCCAAATTGTTCTATTGAATAATCAAGAGAGACATCAACCGCATTTGGGTCTAATCCATATATTATTTTGCCAGTATCTTTATCTTCCTTTGTTGGAAATTTTTTATAAAGTAATGCTCTGGGAGGGAACGACTGATTTTCTTGAAAATAATCAGATAAAAATTCAAATGCCTCACCAAACACACTAAAATCTTTTTTAGAAAATCTTACCTTTTTGTAATCCTCTAAATTATTAATGTTGAGAATTACTGCCGACTCTATATAAACATTATTATTGTCCAAAATTATCCACCTCTACATCAATATCACATTCAGTTTTAAATCTTTTTTGTACAAGTTCGCAGTATGTTTTATTAATTTCTATCATAATAAAGTTTCTTCCAAGTTGCTGTGCGGCAATACCTGATGTACCACTACCAGCAAACGGATCTAAGATAATATCTTCTCCCTCATTACTCCAGCTTTTTATATGATCTTCTGCTAACTTAACTGGGAAAGTTGCTGGATGAGAATACGCCAGACTATTTTTCTTCTGTGAGAAGCCAGCACCAATATTATAAAGCCATACATTCCACCTAACCCCAAAATCATTATATGTTTTGCTCATTTTTGTAGGAACAAGCGAACCATCCTTTGCTCTTTTTGTTGTTTGTCCCCAGGGTGTTTTCCATTTATTTTCCCTATCCTTAATTAGATTAACTGTTTTTGGTTTACCTTTACTAAACACAAACATATATTCCCATACCTGATAATATCTATTAGATGAAGGAAAAGCGCAAGAATTCTTCATATATATCATTGTATCGTGGATTAAAAATCCCTGTTCCTGAAAATATAATGCCTGTCTAAAAGACGTACCAGACTCTCCACCCTTTATTGTCTGGTCTGCCACAACCCAAACGATAACTCCACCTATTTTTGTTACACGATATAATTGTTTTACCAATCCCTCAAAATCAAAAATACTGTTATATGCCCCATCTCTTATAAGGTCGTATGGAGGACTTGTAACAGTTAAATCAATACAATTATCTGGAAGGGTTTTTAATACTTTAACATTATCGCCACAAATTATTTTATTAACTTCCATATTCCTTTTCTATCCATTCCTCAATTTCTTTTATTAATTGTTTTTGTCTTTTCTGTGTTTCTATATCTGGAACCCATTTTGAGAAACAAAGAGTAAGATGTAACCAATTTTTCTTTTGTTTCTCATCCCCAAAATGTCCCACGTAAAACTGTAATTTTGAATAATCAGAAAATTTTGGATTATACTTTTGAAAATTTTGTACAAAATATCTTATATCTCTTACGTTTTTATTTATTGCATCATCTATAGATAATAGAATAACATAAATATCTGCCATCTCAAATAATGCTTTTATTAAAGCTAACTCATTACCACCTGTACTGTGAACTTGATAGTGTGTTTTATTTTTTCCAAAATATACCTCACACCAATAGTTTCGTATATCTGTGCTTTTATATTCTTCGTATTTTTTAGTTTTTATCATTTTTCTCAATAATAATTATTTCATCTTTAGGATTTATTTCAACCGCTCTAGTTAACCCATAATTTACTTTACTTTCTTGTTTCTTAAAAATCAAAAAATAACTATGATATTTTCTTGCATGTTGTTGGATGTTGCTGTTTGACCCTATGATACGAGTTTTCGCCAATAGAATAAATAAATCTTTTGGATAAAAACCTATCTCATTTGCCATATTTACTATTTCAATATGTGATAAACATTGTTTACCACCATCAACTGTATCTTGACATTTAAAAACTAATATCCCATTTGGCTTTAATATTCTATAAAATTCACCTAAAGAATCATAATAAAAATCCCATAAATCATGTTGTATATTTTTAAAATAACCAAATCTTTTTTTTATTATTCCTGTTGGTTCTTTATTATCTGCTGGAATACCAGCTAAAAATGGTGGATCAAACATAATGGTAGAAATAGAATTATTTTCTAATAACAACTTTCTACAATCTGCTTGTATAGTATCTTCTGTTTGTGGCTTTAAATCAAATTTATATTTTGGCTGTTGTATATTTTTGTAAAAATAACCCTTACTGTATGTTGGGTCTAATTCAAAACCATTTGGACAATACAGTTTAATAATCCAATTTAATATTTCATCTTGATCATAAGATATAGATTTTATTATATTAGCATTAGTCAACCTATCCATCAAATTCCCCATAAATCAATCTCTCAAAATCTTTCTTAGATAATTTAGCTAGACTCATACAAATATCCCCATTGATAAATTCCTTAACAAATTTATCTCTATTGGTATAAATTTGCATTATTCCTTCATCTATACTATTTTTATAATAGGGTTCTACAATATAGGTATCTCTATTACGCCACATTCTTCTTAATCTTCCGTTTCTTTGATTCATAGTGGCTGGATTATAGAAATACCCAAAATGAATAATATAATCTGCACTTGTAAAATTTACACCAAATCTACCAGCATCAGTACAGACTATTGGTTTGTTATCATTATCAAACTTCTTAATAGTCTCAAATCTTTCTTTACTATCCACATCACTTGTAATTTTATATGGTGTATCTAAATATTTACAAAGTAAATCTGCACTATCTTTAAAGTAAGTAAAAATAACGACCCTTCCTTTATCTTTTATAAATTCTCTTAACCATTGTAATTTTTGGCTTTCAAAGTTAAACCCAAGTATTTCTGGAAATTCCACAAATTGTCTAAGCCTTATTGTCTTTTCTAACGCTGTTTTTAAACTAAATTTACTATTAGATTTTAACCAATCCATAAACTCTCTTACAATTGCATTATACGCTTGTTGATGTTGTTTGTCAAACACTATTTCCACTGGGATATGTTTTTGTGGTAATAAATTAGGTGCGACTTCATCTTCTGTTCTTCTAAGTAAAAATGGAGAAGTTAATTGATGTAATTCATCTAGATTTTTATATCCAACTATACCTCCCCAAAAATCTAATTCACAATATCTATATTTAAATTGATAAGCAGATGGAAGTAAATCCTTTCTCACCCACTCCATCATTGATTGGAACTCCATCAAATTGTTTTCAATATAATATCCAGAAAGACCAAATTTATAATCAGCTTCTAGTTTTTTTGCCTTCTTAGTTCTTTCGGCTTTACCAGTTTTTAAAAATGTCGCTTCATCGGCAATAATAATATCCCAATCTTTAGGGTAGATATCTTTATCGTTTCTTAAAATATCATAAGTGGCAATAGTAAATTGAGATTTAGTTTTCCACAATATTTCTCTTTTCTTTCTTATCCCATCTATTACCAAAGGTTCTATATTATAATGTTTTTTAAATTCATTTTCCCAATTATATCTAAGGGAACTAGGACAAAGTATCAGGCATTTTTCTGGTGTTTTTTCTTTAGCAGCAGTAATTGCCTGGAGACTTTTTCCAACACCCAATCCATCCGCTAATAATGCCTTTTTAGCTGTTTTTAAATAATCAGCACCCACTCTTTGATGAGGTAAAAGAAAATTATTTGATTCACCCTTTTTAAACTTATAGTCAACTAAAGACAATAAAGCTCTATTTATTTTATCTCTTTGGAATTTTGCTTCTTCTGTCCATTCAGAATTTTTTAGATTCTCTAAAGTTTTTACAGTTAATTGTGGTACTTTCCAAACCTTTTCTTTTTTATCAAATTCCCTTACTGGAAGATTTCTTACTATTTCTAAATCTTGTTCGTTATAGGAAAAAGAAAGTAAAAATTTACCATCTTTATGTGATATTGTTATCATTTAATTTATACAATCCAAATCTATTCTATTTTTATCTGATAATGTTAACATTTTTCTCTTTTCTAAAACAAAATCTCTAACAATTTTGTTAGAGAAAATATGTCTTTTATTTATTATTATTTATTCTTTATAAGAAAGTTCTGGTGTTACAAACCAACCATTTCTGTTAGAGTTTCTAATTATAGAAACCTTATCTTTTAAGTCGTTATTAAAAGATATATAAATTGGAGATAAATTATATTTCTCTTGATCTTTTTGAACTCTATTTAGTTCATATTTAGAACTAATATTAAATAAAAAATGCGCTCTTTTGTATTCTGAAAGAACTTTATATTCCTTTAAAGTTTCATCAAACTTACGTCTTTTATCGGTGTTAAGTATAACACAAAAGTTAACGTGTGTCAAGTCAGATAAGCCTTTAGGTGAAATAGTTCCGTCTGTCTCTATTTCTACTATATATGGTAAATAACGAACTAAAGAAATAAGCTCATTTTTAAATGACATACAAGAACCAGTGATTAAAAGATAATCACAAAGATAAATATCTCTATTTAATAATGATATAATTTTTTCTATATTTCTATCTATTCCATCTTCTCCGATATCTAACTTTATAATTGGTCTACCATATTGTATTCCTTTTGTTTTTATTGATTCTTGGATATTATTAACTTTCAATGTATTATATTTATAACCTCTCAACATATACTCTTCTTATTTGTTCCTGTTTTCTTTATTATTTATATGTTATAGACTTATTTAAGGTATAAATGCCCCTTGCAAAATTTTGCAATTTATATTTAAGTATACAGGGTTATTTAATACCCAACACCTATACGGCTGTATTTTTTATATTAGCTATGCAATATAAAGAAACCATCACCACACCCCCACAATCCCGATAAAAGGGTGTATAGAGAACATCTATTATTTAGTGTCAATGCCGCAGTGGAAATACTGCACGGAGATCGCTTCAACCTCTTTTTAAATTAGAAAAGGCGATAGTCATTAACTACGACTGTGCAAGATTTAGTGCTAAACCAAGAAAAGCATAACACACCATTATTGTAGGCTATTTAGCCAACTAAGGAAATGGACGACCTTATTTTTTATGTTAATTATTGTTCTGTGTTATTTATAAACAAATAATCTTTTTAATCTTATAATTTAGCTAATTTTTATATGTTTATTTCTAATAATTGATGTACCAGGGATATCAATTCCTTCTCTATTTTTTTCTAATATTTCTTTTTTATCTATTGTCTCATCTGTTCTAAATTCTAACAAATCTTCTGGTACTTTATTGCTTGGTATTTTTAGAATTGTTGTTTTAAAATTGCTAGGTATTTTCTGTTCATCTGAAATTTGTGATAAATAAATAGTTGCTTTGTTTAATAAAATAATAGAGTCGTTAAAAAGACCAATTCCCGTATTACATTTCCGACATAATAAACCTCGTATTTTACCAGTTAAATGATCATGATCTACACAAATTTTTGTTTTTTGAAAACTTATATTACATATTTTACATGAATTATTTTGTAAAATTAATATATCGTTGTATTTTTTAATATCTAGATTATACAAATATTTCAATGAACGTTCTTTATTTTGTTTTTTATATTCTTGTGTTGTTGTTGATTCTTTAATTTGTTGTTTATGTGACTCTCTATATTTTTTACTATAATTTTTAATACGTTCTTTATTATTTTTTCTATATTTTGTTTTTATATCTCTATCACATATTTTACAATATCTAGATAGATTATCTTTACTTGTAGACGAAGTATAAAATTCATTTTTGCTTTTTTTAATAAGACATTTTATACAAATTTTATATTCTGTTATTTCTTTTATTGTGTTTTTTAATTTTTCTCTATCTTTTGTCTGACATTCTTTACAATGACTTTGTAAACCACTTTTTATTCCATTTCTTTTATTAAATTTATCTATTGATTTTTCGGTTTTACAACTTGGGCATAATTTAACTTTATCTCCAAATTTATTAATTTTAATACATATTTTTGCATTGTGCCCTTTGACAAATTTTTTATTTGTTGTTAACTTTCCACACCCACATTCGCAAAAATGATACAAACCTCTTTTATTTTCAGAAATTAGACGAAAACAACTTTTACACCATCCTTGTAATCCATTTTTACTACCTTTATCTTTACAAAACTCGTTTTCGTCTTTTTCGATTTTACATTTGGTACATATTTTCATGTTTTATTTTCTCCTTACATATATTATACCACACTTTTTATATAAGGAGAACTATTTTATTGATATTTTTGTACTAAATCAAAAACCGCCTCATCTAAAAGTTTTGACATAGGTGTTTTTAATTGTTTTGATAATTGTTTAAGAAAATAAATAGTTCGTTTATCTAAAGAACTACTAATTCTAATTCTGTTTTTAAGATCATTTGGCATTTTCAAACTCGTCTTGTAAATTTTGTAAAGATTCTTCAAATCCTTCTCCATTACTAGATAATTCTGAAATCACTCTATAGGCTTCCGAAAGTTCAAACAGTCTTGTCATTATTTTCCTTTCTTTTCTCTTTTTCTATCTATAAAAATAGCTAAAGCAAAAGCAGCATTAGCTAAATCTAAAGATTCTAGATATATTTTATCTAAATCTTGTTTTTTTATTACTATTTCTTGTTTTAGTTCATCAAACTCTTCTAAAATTACACCTAATGCTTCGTGTGTAGAATTATATATGGTTGGATATGTATTTTTTGTTTTTGCATATCTTTCCATAAAATCTTGAATAGCTTTATTTTCAGACATTTATTATTCTAACTTTCTACCGTGATGTTCGTCTTTAAAAGATTTTCTTAACTGCCTCCAGCCAAAAAAATTCCCATATCTTTTATCACTTGCAGAAGAAGCAACATGTTCTAATGGTGAAAAATGTTTTGAACTTACTAATTTATCAAATAGATTTATGTCGGATATTATATCATGTCTTTCATTCATAGTCAAATATGAAGCTCTGGCACATCTAGCTGCAGAAATTTTTCTTCTATCCCAAATAGTTCCATCTTCTTCTGTTGTAAGAGGTAAATGCCAACTATCATATTTTATATATTTTGGTTCGTTTTTATCATAAATTTCTTTCATCATATCTGCTATTTTTTTTATTTCTGGTTGTGCATCTTTAGCACATCTAAGATAAAAGAAATTATCCCATTCTGTCGCAGAGACGATAACGGTGACAAACATCCAAGGTTCCAGTAGTCGATTAATAATTTGTTTATGGACACCTAATTTTGATAATTCTTCTGTATATTTTATCACTGAATCTCTTGCTTGTATCCAAATTTTATTAGCACTATCTATATCTTCTATTTCTTTTTCTGCAGACATTCCAGGTTGATTTTTACCCCAAAAAACTGGATAAACAGGATCATTTTTTATTGCATCTAAAAGTTTTTTATTAGGAATAGCCCGACTGCTTGAAACAGAAAAAGACATTATTCTGTGTCTAAGGTGTTCTGAATGAACAAATCTCGGATATTGGACTAAAAATGTTGTAAGTCTATTATCAAATTGATTTACACTATCTAATAATATCTCTGCTTTGTAAGGCATTACTGTTATCTCTTCCTGTTTCTTCTATGTATTCTTTATGGTCTCTGTAAAAATGGGATAATAAATAAATTTTTTTAATTTCTCTATTATTTTTTGTTCTGATTTTATTTCTTTTTCCCAAATAATTAATGTTTTATAACCAAATTTTCTAAAATGGTTTGTTCTAATTTGTTCATCTTCTGGTTTATGCCAATATTCCCCAAAAAACTCAATTATTTTTTTATCTTTTTCGTCTATAAAATCTGGACATTTTCCATCAATTGTTATTTTCCAATTTCCAACAAATTTATATTTACCTGGGAAATTTTCTTCTAATAATTTTATTATATATTGTTCACATTTATTCGGAGAATTTTGAGACGAAATAGATTGTTTTCTTATATAATCTTTATTTTTCCAAAGTTCTTTTATGCTTTGTGATACCTTTTCATTAACTTCTAAAGGTCTTTGTTTACCTCTAAATTGCGATACCCTTTTTTCTATAGTTTCGGAAGATTGTTTTATACCTAAATGTGATTTTATTAGTTTTAATTTTGTATTTTCGTTCATAGGTATCCCAATATGAGATTTTGCTATGTTATCTGCCCATTCTTCAGGAAGAGACTTACCCCTTCCACTATGCCCTTGTTTATAATTTTGTTTACATAACTCCTCACAACCACATTTGCATAAATTTATCTTTATCTTTTTGTTATATTCTTTTTTATATTCTTCTACACATTGTTTACAAGAAGAATATAATCCGTCTTTTTTACCTTTATCTTGATTAAACTCATTTTCTATTTTAGATATTTTACATTTTGTACAAACTTTATAATAGTTTTCTTTATTTACAGAGATATAACATTTTTTACCATTATGACCTTTAATAAATCTTTTATTTTTAGTTAATTTATTACATCCACATTCACAAAAATGTTCTTTTAAATGTTTACTTTCATAAATACATTTTTTACATTGATAATTAAATCCATCTTTAGTTATCCTATCTCTATCAAAATCTTTTTCTTCTTTTTCTATTTTACATTTGCTACATATTTTCATTCTTGATATAACTCCTTGTACTTTTTGTACAGTTATATTATATCATAAATTATCATAATGTGCTATTTTTTTACCTAATAATTCGTATCTGAAAAACGAATTATAAACGAGTTTTTATAAGATTTTCTATTGCTTCATCTAAAAGTTTAGAAATTGGAATTTTTGTTTGCTTTGAAAGAAGATGAAGCTGTTCAAAAAGTTTATTATCAATTGAACTTCCAATTCTAGTTCTATTTTTTAGTGTATACATTTATATCTTCTTGTTGTTTATGCTGGGAGTAATAATGATTTAATAGCCAAGCATAACTTAATGATTTCTTAGGACACCCATTTACAATACAAACATAAAATTCACTGATATTGTATCCATCTTTATTCACTTTTAGTTACTTCGTCTTTTTTGATATATGCTAAAACTGAATTTTCTGCTACAAAATAATAATCTTTATTGTCTTGTAAAACCTGTTGTGGTGCTGGCTGAAGTAATAAATGGAACATTACTACATCTCCAACTTCTAAATCAAGTTTTTGTCTTTCTCCATAAAAATTATATCTTCCTGGGCCGACAGCAACAATTGTCCCGAATCCAGTCATTGTCTGTCTTGTTTCTGGTATTAGTAAGGCTGTTTTTTTACTACCATTATTATCATAATCTCTATTTACTTTTACGATAATATTTGTCCCAGTTGGCTGCCATTTGAATTCTATATTGTTTTCTTCCATGATTTTTCCCTTTCTTTCTATATTTATATTATATCATTTATTTTATATCTTGTCAAATATAGAGATATAACTATTCATATAGTATACTCTCTTTTCGTTTTTCTGTCAAATACAAATTAACGTGCTCTCTACTACAAAAGGCACGTTTTTGACGTAATCTAAAAAAATTCTTTTTGAATAAATATCTATACATTGCAATTCTTTTATTACAATAAGCGCAACGTAAGCGTACTCTAAATTTTAATCTTCTACATTCATCACTACAAAGAGTTTTTGTCCCAGTCATGGGTTTTAAACAATAAACACAGGGGTGTGTTTTAATAACTGGTACATGAATTGTTTCTTGTTTATAACGTTTTAATGTTTCCCAAACAGACCAACGATTTATTTTTATCTCATCGGCAATTTTTTGTAAAGACCATTCTGGATGAGATAAACGTAACTCTATTGTTTGTCTTACTGTGGATTTATGTGGGCGCATTTTTAATTTGCTACTCTTAAAACACGGAATCCAACTCCACCAGAATCAGCAGCTCCTAATGAAACTAAAGCTACATTTACACCAGAATTATTATTTAGTCTTATTTCTAGGTTTGTTGTATTAGCTGCGGCATCTTCATCTTTTAATGTCATAGTTCTGTTTCCAGCACCATAAAATTCCATATCTCCACTATTACCAGAAATATATCTATCTACAGCATCTACACCAATAAAAAGTTTTTTAAATGGTAAAGAGGAAGTTCCCAAATCTATTGAATTGGCAGCATTTGGCTTTAATATATTTCTAAGTGTAATCCCTGTTCCTGTTGAAGCCTCATATAAATTATCAAAAAATGCATTTGTAAATCCAGCATTAGAAGCGCCAACATTTCCACCAGCAGTACCTGCACGTCTTGTTACAGCATCTATATATAGGTTTACCCCATAAATATCGTCCCAATACTTTGTAGCATCACCTAAATCGTGATTTCCTGCTAAACCAGGTATTATTTTTCCCCCACTAGCCAAACTAAACGTAACTGTTGTAGGTGTAGTTATGGACTGAAAGGTAAAATGACTAGAAAATTCTAATATATTTAAATAGGATGTTAATTTTGTCACATTTGTTGCAGCAGTTACAGATGGTGAAATAACTAAACTCCCAGCAGCATCATTATAAATATAAACAGTTTCATACCCAGTATTTTCAAATTGTGCTGCCGATAAACTTAAATTTCCCTTAAAATGGATACCAGTGCTATCTAATTCAACCGCTCCAGCGCCAGCATAAAATTTACCATTACTAGAACTTAATTCTGTTTGAAGAACCCCCGCTGCATATCCTCCAATTCTGTCTCCATTTAATGTAAATCCAGTAAATCCTGCGATATCTATTATATTGGTTGTTCCAGAAGCTAATCTAATTCCCCCAGCATTTATAAATCCTAAATCTGCTACTAATGCACTTAATTGTGCAACTTTTAGATGTTCTACATCTGTAACAACTTGTGAACCTTCATTTACTGTTACTAAAATAGCTCTTCTTTGTGCAGCTACTTGTCCAGTATTAGCGTTCTCTCTTCCCATTGCAATTATTGTTTTATCAAGACCTAAAGCAGAGGCATAAGTTCCCCAAGATAGAGTTGTGCTTCCTTTAGTTATATATCCATATTCGTATACTGTAGAAGATGCAAATGTCTTATTGCCTACACTTGCGGCTATAGATTGTGTGGAACCATCGGAATATGTTGCCGTAGCAGCAACCCAAGAAATTTCATTTGCATCTACTACTGTAAATATCCCCTCTGTCCCATCAGATACTTTAGTCAAATTGACTAATTGAACATTTTCAGATATTCCACCAGTTGCAGCTATTGTTTCCCAAGATGCTGTTTCTGCTGTTTCTCTCATTTTTTCAAGAATACCCCTAGAAACGGTTTTACCTTTTGTTGTTCCCATTACGGATATTCTAGAAATTTTGGTGCTTTCTTGGTGTTCTATTTTGGTAACAATCATATTTACGCCAGCACCAACAGAAGAAACATTTGAATTTATTACTCTAATTACATGACCAGAACGAACAGCATAATCTACCCCACCAATTTCATAAGTAGGGTAACGTACAATACTAAATTCCCCGCGTAAAACAGTGTCTCCCTCATGGTATAATAGCTCTGCAACTTTACCAGCAGTATAATCTATATCTTGTTTTTCATATTCTCTTGTTACAATTTCTATTTCTTGTTCTATTGATTCTCTTAATGAACCTGGTGGTGTTGCGGTAGAAGCGTTTACTGTAGCGGATTTTATTCCGCTTGTTATTACTAAACCGATAATGGTATTTAACCAAGTGGTATTACTATTTGCAGATGAAATTATTAAAAATGTGCTTCCGACATGGCGAACTGTGGCTGTATTTGCTCCGCCATTCCATGTAATAATATCATTAACTGCAAACGGCCCGTTTGTTACTGCTCCATGATTAATTAAAATACAATCAAGAGTATCTACATCGCCAGAAGTATTTGTCATATAAACAGCCTTTACTCTGGTAAGTAATTCTCTTGATTCTGTGCTGAAGTTATAATCATGGAGCATTTGTCTGGTTTGATTTCCAGCAGTTCCAAGATATTGAACGGTTAGCCCACTCACAGCAGGATTTGTAGATGGGATTGTTCCTCTTTGAAAGTAATGTAAATCTGGTGATGGAGTTGATGGTGTACCATTTATATTTGTAAAATCTGTATCAAGATAATAATCAAAACCATAACCCGTATTACTAGATAATGTCGCATTCCAAGGTTCTTCTTGTGATAATTCTAAAATAGCCCTTAATGCGTTTTTACCCGCACCAGTAAAATTAGAGGCTAAATCAGCCGCAGCAGGGAAAGCATAAGTAGATGCTACAAAATCAACAGTAGTGGTATCTATATTTGATGCAGAAAAAACATGATCATCAATTATTCTTTTAACTAATTGACTTCTTCTCGTATATAAAGTTGTTGCATCATAATTTGTTCTTACTGTTCTTTTTAATAATTCCGCTAAATTATCTCTAGCAGAAATTTTAAGAACTTGACCGAATTGATTATCCCAATAAGGGTCAGTTGTCTCTATTTTTCCATAAAATAGAAATAAATTTGATCCAGAATCAGTTTCTCTTATACGAATTTTTTGATAATTTACATTATATGCTGTTTCTGCGGTGTTTTGATTATTAGCAATAAGTATTTCTACTGATAAAGGGAAACCAAGAGAATCATTATAATTTATATCATAAGTATATTGTTCTGTTACCCAAATTCTATAAGAGTCACCCAAATCCCAATCATTATCTACACCTCCAGCTAAAGTTGCAGTAATAGTATTGGCGGTATGTGCAGTAATTATTCCGCTAGAACCATCAGTTATATTGTAAATATAATCTCCAGTAAAAGAGGCACTTAAATCTCTTATTCTGGAGTCAGTAAAATTAGCCGAAGAATCAGTTAATACCGCTGCGTTAGCCGCACCAGTATGTGTACCTACTACTTCAAACTGAACCGTAGAAATTCCCAAAATTAATCTCCTAAACTATGTTGATGTTCTTCTACCTGCGTTAAATTGTAATTTATAAGTCCATCTAGAATCTTGACCACCCATTCTTTCAAAGTTACAATCAAGTGCAAATGCTTGATATGTATTTGTGTCTGTTAGTGCTCCATTATTTTCATAAAAAATAGTTAGTGTTATTATTGAACCAGAATTATCTAATATAAAATCTTCTAATTCATTTTTTGAAGGGATTGCTATTGCCCCATCGGATAAAGAGTCTATATCATCAACAATCCCCTCAAAAGATATTTTATTTTTAAATCCACCTAAATCTATTTGAATTGGTTCATTTGCAGTCCCAGAAGCAGGTAATGGTATTATAGTTGGATTTTTCCCTATATTTTGATTTAATTTGTCGGCTTTTAAGGCATAAGTAGTCCCACCAACAGCTAATCTAATAGATAGTGTCATGTTATGGAATTCTCCTATCCATTTCTTCTAATAATCCACGTCCTACACTTTGTCCATAACTTGTTGGATTTGAGATATTGGAAATATCTGCCCCATTCATATTTACTATAATTGTGTTGTTGTCAAATGATCTGGTGGCTCCAGAAAAATTACCAGGGATGGGTGCTTGTTGATTTGTTATTGTATTTTTGTTTATTATATCTTTCCATACATCAAAAGACTCTTTTATAAATGAAAAAGGGCCGCCCATTGATGGTAGTTGTTTAAGAAAATCACTAGCGTGTTCTTTTAATGTATCTTTTATTCCTAATGTTTTTAATATAGGTGATAAAATTTTTGATATAGTTTCTATTATTTTCCCTAACATATCAAAAATTGGGGTTAAAAAGGAAAATTTTTTTTCTATATTATCTACAAGTTTAGAAAACATTTTTTCTATTTGTCCTATAGGATCTTGTAAATAAGCAGCATATTGTCCCACAAACATAGCTAATGCTTTTAATGCAGGAACAAGAATTGGTATTAATGGAATCAAAATAACATCTACTAAAGCTCCTAATAAATCATTAACCGTTTTGGTAGATTCACTTATTATTTTGGATTGTTGTAATATCCCAGCTATACCTAAAGCTCCACCAATTACACCTAATGATGGTAAAAATTTTTTAAATATACCTCCCTGTTCTTGGATAGACTTGGCATAAATAGCCTCATCTTTCATTTTTAGCAATCCTTGTTTTTCTATTTGTTTGCCTATTTTTAGGTCTTCAATCATATATTTATCATATTGTTTAAATCCTTCACTTATCTGTTTATCATATAAATTTTCATTTTTTGCTTCTTCTTTTTGTTCTTTTTGTCTAAAATTGACAAGATTTTTTTGCTGTTGTTGCATCATTCTTTCAAAATTAAGCATACTTGGAGAAACACCTGTAGGGGAAAACCATCCTTTAGGTACTCCTCCTATTCCTCCTCCAGTACCGCCACCAGATAATCCACCACCAGCAGTAGAGGCGGTTATTGCACCGCCCTGTACTTGTATTTTTACGTTAATTGTACCGTTAATTGTGTTTGCCATTTTATTTCTATATTTATTTTTAACTATTATTCATATTTTGTTGTTGTTTTTCTAGTATTGCATAATGTAAAGCAAGAAGCATACTTATTTCTTCTATATCCATTTCTTTTATATCGCTATAAGAAATTCCTAATTTTAATAATTCAAGAATCAACATGCGATAAGAAAAAGAACTTGCTTCTGCAGTACTTACTCTTTTTGGATCTATTAGATATAGACTTATTCTTTTTTTAGTATATCTATATTAAGGTTTTCTGTATCTGAATAAGGTGACGGTACTAATTTTTCTAGAGCCATTCCTAATTTATCGTCTACAGTTAATAAAAACATTTCTGTAGTTTTACCCCAGGGCGCATCAACAAGAAGATATTTAAGGCATTCTCTTACATATAAACTCATATGAAGTTTACCAGAACCATTAGCATCCCAAGATAAACAATTATCTCTTATTTCCATTCTTTTTACCCAGGGAATTTTTCTTACGGTTATAGGAATTTCATCTTCATCTATTTTTATTACCATTTTTTCCGTTTCATCTGATTTTTTGATATACTTTTCGTATCCCATTTGTCTCCTTCTTTGATTAATTTTTTTTTATCTACTTAAAATGAATAAATTATTTATACGATTGATTTTTCTTCTATTTGAAGTTCTATATTATATTCAGATGAAATTTTTATTGCCTGTTCTTTTGCCTGTTTTTTTGTATCGTGTATCCCATAAATACTATTATATCTTCCTAAAATATCACATAAATTGTGATTATCTAATGGGCAATAATACTTATGTCCACTCATTTTAGTCCCTAGTGAGATTACTAAATATTTTTTCTTTGACATATTTTTATTTTTCTCCTTATAAATTATATTAACAATAAGTCCCTATAGAATCGACAATTACTATACTTAAATCTCTAAAAAGTATTTCTACTGGAACTTGTACTGGATTTTCATCTGGATTTATATTATGTGGTGCTCTTAATATAAAAGATCCATTAGCATTTATTCCAGTTGCAGCAGCAGACGGAGGAATAGTTATTGTAATGGTATCACTTGTCCCTCTTGTAAATGTTAGTGTTATATCAAATCCTTGCATTGCTGTCCCATAAACACCTTCAAGTAATAATTCTTTCCATAATGTAGGTGTTGTCGCTGTTGTCGCTATAGAATCTGGCATAGCAATAGTGGCGGACATTTTATATTCTCTTCGTCTTTCTAATATTTCGTATGGTGAACGATTAAAATATTCATTAGCGATATAATATCTTGGATCTAAATTATTATTTATTTCTATACTAAAATTTCTTATTCTTGCTAGTGTTTGTCCAAAATATGTAATAGAACCTTGTGAAAAATAATATGGTTCTGTCGTTGGATAACTAGCTTCTCCTAATGCTCCACCAGAATGAGGTCTACTTCCGCCTACAGCTTGAAAATCAGAGGATTCTTGTGTTGGGTCTATCAATGAACCAGTATATCTGGTAATGTCTGTAGTCCCACCTCCGACATCTTCGTGATAACGTTGATTATGAAGTAACCCTAAGAACTGAACTTCATCCCAACTCATTCTTAACATTCCGCCTTCTTCGGCAGAAATAGTAGCTCTTCCCACTTTACCACCAAAATATCTACGTAAGAAATCATTTGCTACTGTCTCTGAAGAGTCCCTCATAAGGATATTCCAGGACATAGCGGGTAGGCCAAAATCACTTATAATCGTATGTGTAAATGTCGTACTTGCGGTACATTCACTTACAGTTACACCATTGGCATGAGCTATTTGCAATGGATAATCTATAATTAATGTGGTTGTTCCACCACCAGAAATAATTTGTCTTACCTCTGGGTTTGTTCCACTCCATTCTATTTCCACAAATTCTCCATTAGCAAAAGTAGAAGCCCCAGCAACAGTAACATATCTTTGTCCTACTCTAGTCCCACCAGTTTGGCTTACGGTAGATGAACCGCCAGAAACAGCAGTAGCTACGGTGCGAACTCTCCCTATAGGGAATCTTAATGGGAATCCATTAAGTAATATAAAATTAGGTACTGAACCAGAAAACGCTTGTTTACCTCTATAAGCGACAGTAAAATTTCTATCAGAAGAAGTCCCAAGAAAATAATATGGTGTTATTTCTGGTGTCATATCTGGGGCACTTATAGATTCCCAGGCACCAGGAATAAAAGTAACTAATGAATCCCCAGCTAAATTATTTAACGTAGAGACTTTTTCATCTATTGCTTCATTATCTAAATGAGAAAAACCAGTTGGTGCATCTAAGAAAATAGTACCAGTAGCTCCAGTACCATTATATGTACCCAATGATGCTACCTTTCTTAATTCATAATTACCAGTAGCGGTTCCACCTAAAGCAATATAGTTCCCTGCCGCTAATGTACCAGAAGCCCCATCAAATGTTATTCCTCTGCTCCCTACGGGTAAATCATTTGCCATATTAATTAATGCTGTCCAGTCACCAGCATCATCTATAGCAGATATGTAATCTGGATATCCTTCTCCAGAAGCAAAGCTAAAAACTGACTGGTCTGAACGATAAATGACGCTCATATTATTTTAACTCCTATATTTTAGTTAACCCATTATTAATATTTTTATTCTTTCTATAAAAGAATATCTATGTTTTTTATCACAAGTTTTACCCTCATAATGAAAGACTAATTTTTTACCTTTTGTACAATTCAAACAGTAAGCAGCCAATTATACTGTACGCTCCATTAACTCAGCACTGTTCAGAAGTTCTACCTCTATCATACCTAGCCACATTGTTAGATTCTCTTCATAAATTTCATTATAGGATTTGAACTGCACGCGCTGAAATCCAACTGTTGAATGCATCTTAAAGTGTAAAATTCTTCTTATTTCTGCCATTAAATTATAAAGCCTTTGTCTACTAGCAATAGAGTACAAATCTATGTTTACAAAATAAGTTCTATGTGCATATGTCCAATTGCCTATAGGCTCTTCTACCATTTCCCCACCAGGGTAAATAACTACTAAATCTTGTCTTCCCTGTGTTGGAACAAGTAATCTATCTAAATCAATACGAAGTGTAGTGCCGTCTGAACCTAAATCAATAAATTTAGGACGGGCGATGTTAGTTTCATTCCATGCTTGGATTAAAATATCTTTTATTTCTTTTGCGGGTATTATTTCATCTGTCATTTAAAAAACTACCCAAGATTTTAATCTATCAAGTTGTTCTTCTATCTCGTCTTTATAGATTTTTATCTTATCTGCAAAACTTACATTATCACCGCCGCGAATTAATAATATAGAGCGGTCACTATTATTAAGAAGATTTATTGCAGCTAATTTACGACATATATCAAAAACCATTGGCCCTTGTTCAACATCAGCATAAATATCTTTTCCGTAAAAATAAGATATTCTTATTGGTTTATTAAACTCACCCATCCCCCATTGCCAAATTGGGCCTATAAAACGTGCAGGAAGTAAAAAATATCTAGAAAAATGGACTGTTCCTGTATCCCTTACTAGAAAATAATCCCCAGTTCTTCCTTCAGTTTTTGTTTCCCAACCACTCCCATCCCAAATTTGAAGTCTTGCTATCCTTCTTATATCTCTTTCTACTAAATCTATACCATGTATATTAAAATCATATTCTTCATCTATTTTATAGTTTAGTCTCCATGATTTTTGTGTGGTATAATCAATTCTTGATTGTGCAGCTCTAATATAATCTTCAACAGAACTTCTTGTTGGGTTTGTGGTAGAATCAAAATCTACATCTAATTGTAATATATTAGCTACATCTGTTGGACTACAATAATAAGCATAAGGTCTCATTTGTATTTGATTTATTGTTGGGCTTCCTGCAGTTGATGCACTTATTCTAATCCAATATCTTATTGTTGTATCTGGAACTGTAGCAGTATGTGGACTTGTGTTAGAAAAAGCTCTAGAAGACCAATTTCTTAATCCATAAAATCCAACTGCTCCATGACCGCTAAAATCAAAAGCATTATCACCGTCTGAAATTATTGTCTGTCCAAATTCTCCAGGTATAAATTGAGTCCATGTATTATCTGCCCTGGAATATTCATATGTTAATGTTCCACAGGTAGCAGCACTAGACATAATGAAAGCTGACATATCAAATTTTGATGAACTTCCCAGATACAAATAAAATCCAGATATACTAAAAATAGTAAATGCTGTTCCGCCATATCTTATAGCTTCTATTGTGTTATTTGTATATCCAGTAGAAGGGCTATACCCCCATACCGCTTCAAAATAGTTTAAACTTTCAAGGCTAGTTGCGGGGGTAGTTAATGGCGTTCCTTGCCCTTGTCCACTACTTGTCATTATTCAAAACTCCAATTTTTATTAAATCTTTTTCAAATAAAACTTTTATATTATATCCATTTTCAATAGCAAAATTTATTTTATTTTGTGCCAATGGATACATATAACCTTTAACTTCATGCCATTCATTTATTTCTGGTAAGTAGAAATCTGGGAAATACCACCCAAATGATGTTTTGATAGGATTCTTTTCATATATCCAGTTAATATTATTTTTATCTAAAAATAGTGCATATTTTACTTCCCAATTTGAACGCATAGAAATAATAATATCGTTGTTTTCATATTTAAACTTTTTATGCCCAGAATTTTGTTGGCGTTTTTTTATTGATTCTTCTGTTTGTTTTTTTCCAGTATTTATCTTTTTTAATAACTCTTTTGTTTTTTGTGAAACAGGATGACCCTTTAAACAAATAGACGTTAAGTTATTTTTCATGTAAATAGATTGATTTTCAGAAAGTTTTTTTAATCTTTTATCAAATTCTTTAGTCAGCCCCTTATTCCAGGAAATTGTTTTACCCGTTTTATGATTATATATATTAGCGCATAATGTAGAGCAAAAAATACTTTTGTCTTTTTCACATTCTCTTTCTTTTAGTTCTTTGTTATTTCCACAATTTAAACAAATTAATGTTCTATAATAATATGGGCCTTTTTTATTATGACCAGATATATAATTATTCCTACATATTTCACCACACCCACATTTACAATAATTTTTTGGCAATAGTTCTAATAATTTATACTTATTATCTTTATGAATATTATCAAAATGCTGTAAAATATTTTTAAATATTCTTTTACAAGATGGACATTCATTTACCCATTCACTCATAATTTTTCACCATTAACACATTTGTATTGGATTTCGTATGCTCGTTTTTCCAATGGATGTTTATCGGCTGGCTTACCAATACAAATAATAGATAATATCAAATATAATAAATACCAGGGAATTATACCAAATTTTTGTATTTGATTAAAATGATATTCTTCGTGTGCTCTAAGACATTTATCACCCTCATATTCTTTTTTGATGATAATATAAGGATAAAGAGTTACCGCTGCAACCCACGAAGGGAACAACCATATCTTATTAACTATTTTATATTTTGGTTTCATTTTTTATTCATTATATCCATAATCATAATAAGCGGGGAGTGATAAATTTTCTGGAATAATTACTTCATGGTTCCGATGTTTTTCTTCAATTTCTTTTGTGATTTGTTCTGGTGATTTTATTAAACTAAATACTTGCTGTGCAAATGCTATTTTCGCATGATCATTTAATCTTGTAAATCCTGGCCCTTTTGTTGTGCCATTAACTGACATAGCTCTTGGTAATTCTATAAGACAATCATCTTCAATTTCGTTTATTAACAAATTTGCGAGATCTAATGTTACTAATGTTTCTGAAAAATCTGGATATATTTTTTCTGCTCTTCCATCTTCTATCATTTTAAACCATAAGCATAATAATTCTCTAAAATCCATTATATTTTGAGCTTCTAAATAAGATTCTTCTGGTTTGCTATAATCATAAATAGCTAAAAATACATCATGTATTGTTATATTTGTATAATCCAATTTATTACACCTTATAGTTAAATCATAAACAAATGTTGGTTTTAGGTTTTAATTTTTCTAGATTATGATAAAAGTTTTTATTATGCGTAGGGTTAACAAAAATTCTACTTTCTCTTATCCCAGTTACTTCTTCACCACAACCACATTTACATAATTTAATCATGGTTTTAATGGACGAATCCTACGCCATGTACGAGACCATTGTGTCGGACAATGTAAAGGCTCAGGATCATAGTATTTTTCTGGATCTGGCTCCCTTACTGGTGATGGAACTTTTGTTGGTGTTTTAACGGGTGTCGTTGTCTGCATTTGAAATACCTTGTTTTGTTATAATATTTTTTGTTTTATCTTGGAAATCTTTTGCATCTATAAATTCTTCATTTATAAAATAATTTGAAATATTCCTTAAGGCTCTGTGTATTTTTACTTTAAGATTAAACCCAATAGATTCTTTTCCAAACATTATTCCACTATTAGCCATTTCTCTAAGTAACCAAAGTTCTTTTTCAGTAAAATTAATTTCAACTTCTTTTACCTTTTCATCTACACAAACAAGTAAAGCACTTCCTAATTTTAGAATTAATTCTGGTTCACTTGGCATTTCTGCATTAGAACCAAGTCCTCTCATTGGTTCAAAATAATTATCTTTACTTACTCGACTAAGTAATGTTAGTCTATCGTCTATACTTATAATTTCATTTTGGGTGAGAGAAACTTTTTCTAATTTTTCATCTATTTCCATTACTGTTTATCTTTTTCTTCTAACAATCTAGACAGAAGCTCTATTTGGCCCTGTATTTTTACCGCCATTATTGTTTTTTCTTGTTTAGCTTGTTCAAGCATTTGAACTTCTTGTGTTAAATTTTGTAATTTACTTTTGGCTTCGTCTATTTCTTTTTTTAAATCCATTACTATATTTTCCTTTCTTTATTATTATACCACATATATCTTAATTTGTAAAGTATTTTACAATATCCCCATTTTTTTTAAATCTTCTCTAAAAAGTACAGAAAATTTTATATCTGGATAAAGTAATTTAAATTGCTCCATTTTTAATTTTGCTTTAGGGAAAAGCCTTCCTTTTATTTCAACAATTTCTACTATTTTATTCTTTTTATGAATGAAAAAATCTGGGAAATAATAACCTACACTTGTTTTAAAACCTATTATTTCATATTCAAAATATATATTATTGTTTTCTAGATATCTAGCATATTTTACTTCCCAACCAGATCTCATTATTATTTTTCTTTTTTTATCTTTTGAGATATAAACATTCCTTGTTATTATTTTTTGTTTTCTTTTCTTAATATAATAATTTTTCTTATATCTTTTAAATACCATTTTTATTCGTTTACACTTGACAAATTCCAGAAAAAATATTCAAATGGAATATTTTTACTAGAACCTTCCGCGACAAGTGACTGTATTGTAAATCTTATTTTGTATCCTAACGGACATTTTTGACCAATAAGGATAGAATTATTAATTCCAGTTGGTGTATATATTATAGTATCAAAAGTTATATATGTTGAATTATTATTCATATCATATTTTGACCGAATTGTAGCGGTTTGTACTAAATTACTTAAATCAAGCCACAATCCTTTGAATCCCATATTTTGCGTAGGAGTAATTGTAAGTAATGTTGTTTCATCTACACTAGATGTAAATGAAAATGGGGATCCTGTAACTACACGATTATAACTCCTAATATCTGCGCTCATATATTTATTCCTTTAGTACAAATAACCATGTTATTAATTTTTTACCATAAATAATAAAAGAAACACTTATTGCTAATAAAGAAATAATAAGTATCAAAAATTGATTTTGCCATAAATTAAAATAATCTAATGGTGTATAAAAAAATTGATATAGTGATAATAAACAAAAAGAAAATGAATTATCTATTTCCCATATGGTATGTTTCATTTGTTTGCAAGAAACATACCATAAAAAAGAAAACAATAATCCAGTTCCAATACCACCAGCTAAAGATATTATATCTCTGTGTACTTTTGTTGGTATGGTATCAAAGGATATTGTCCCTGATGCCTCCCAATTCAAATTTATTGTCGTTTGTACCCCTAAACTTTTTGCCGCTAAATAATGAAATGCTTCATGTATTGGGATTGATGCCCAAAACAAAACAAAAAGAGTTATAAAAAGAGAAAATGTTCTTTCTATAAAACTTCTTGTTATACTTTGCATTATACTGCGACATCTTCTTGATCTGGATTTGTAAACGAATAGTCGCTGTGTTTACGCCAGAAAAAATATGTTGAGTTATTATTAAGATATAAAACTACCTGTCCTGAAGAATTAGTTATTCCACTAGCTACTATATTTGCCCCAGCAGAATCCGTAGTTACCCAAACTTCTACATTTCCTATTGCTGCTGAAGTTATACTATTGGTCACTGTATAGGTGAATGTTACAGCTCCACTTCCTAGCCCTTCCACCCAGTACTCCCCCGAAATACTTCTATCTGCACCCTCTGTAGTTCCGCTTTGCATTGTAACCCTTAGTGCTTTAGAAACAGCTACAGGGATATCACCCTCTATTAATATCCCATCTTCCATTGCTGTATTCCAAGATATAGTCTGAAAAGTGCGATAATTTGTCCCATCAATTTGATATTTAACCCTAATAGTGTTGTTTTGGGTTAAATTAGTTGTGTCCAACCAAATCCCCCTTACAATAGAATTTGCAGAAGGTGTAAAGGTAAATACCGTCTGTTCACTCGTACCAGACGAATGAGTATAACTGATTGATGTTGTTTGATAAGCAATTGGCATGTTATTAATACGCTGGAGGTAATAATTGTATGTAGTGTGCTGTAATTCTTACAGCACCAGCAGTAAAAGCCGCACCATTAGATGATGTTATTCTTACTGTTTCTGCAGAAGTTGTTATATATGGAACGGTAACGGTAAAACTCCCTACATTTGTGGATGTTGCTAGGGTTAAAGCAATAGAAGCACCCCATTTATCAGCATCACTTGTACTTCCTATATGTATTGCTGCTGGCCCAACAATAAGAGTTCTTACAAATATAGTAACACCAAAAACTAAAGAATTAGCTGGAATTAAATTTGTTGCATCTACAGTTGTCCCGCTTGTTGTATCTACAGAAGTTGTTGAATTTTGAATATTCCAAGTTCCAGAATGATTCCCAGTCCTTCCCGTATCAGTGGTACTTCTTTCTCCAATTCGTAATCTATCACTTTGTATATCATAAATAGTATTATTATATGTTTCTGCAGGAGACCCACTATCCCCACTTCCACCAGTTAATATTTGACGATTAGATAGATATAATTGTCCATTTGGACTAAATACATTATTTATATGGATATCTCTTAATTCTGAAGAACCAGTTGCCCCCATCCCATTAGATTGTATTGTTTTAGTAATAGGTGTATCTTCTTGTATATTATTATATATTAATGATTTATATGATGCGCCACCAGAAGCACTTACCATATATATTCTGGGTGTTGCAACTGGACTTCCATTTGTACTCCATCTAAAATTAGTTAATTCAACAGACTGATGATAATTATTCGCACAATCTATTAAATATCCATCTGTAGCTCCGTCAAAACCAGAAGGTGTGTTATCTATTTGTGTTGTAACTTGGAAAGACCCCCCATCTTGAAAAAATCTACCTGTTCCGTTCATTTGACAAAGTTTCCAACATATTTCAGAACTAACATCATGTATTAGAGAGACTGGAGAAGCTGCTGTTGATCCATCATCAGTAGCTAAATGTAAAAATATTACACCACTATTATCTACATATGAATTATTAACCTGCATTGTAGACGCATTTCTAAAAGCCGCTAATGTAGCAAAACTAATATCCATTTTATTAAATGTATTGTTTGCAAATTGGATTTTTGTAATGTTTACAGCATACTGATTTATTTTATTTATTCTTATATTTTCAAAATTATTTTCTGAATTGTTTGCATCTACACCCTCAAATCTAATCCCATCTGTAAAATGATAACCATCGTCACCATCTAAATTTTCGTAACATCCTATCCATATATTCTTGAAATTATTAAATCTATTTGTTCCACCAGTAGATCTATTCATACTAATAGCACAAGTAGGTGTATTTGTTGCGTGTCCTCTAAACCTTATATCAGAAATAAAACATGAATAACAATCTGTTAGTCTGAGTATGGGCGAACCAGCAGCACCAGTCCAACGCAAAATAGTTCCCCCAGTTACGCCCCATCCACTTCCTTGAAGAATTAAAGAATCATTAGATACAATTGTTATTGTCGCTGCTATAGCATAAGTTTTTGAAGAAAGAATAACTTTCCCATTACCAGTTCCCCCACCAGCAGCATCAATTGCCGCTTGTATTTGTACATTATCTGCCGTTCCATCTATTCCCCACCATTCTGGGTATATTTCATTCATTACGCCCACATTAAATGTAACCGTCCCAGAACCACTAAATATTTGATGAGATTTAGAGATAATACTTCCATTTATAGTAAAAGTACGACTAACAGATAAATTTAATATAGCCCCAGGGATAAATTCTATTTCATCTGTTGCATCTAAAGTCAAATTAGATGTTTGTATATTATATGTCCCTGGTAAAAGAATAACTCTTCCGCCAACAGAAGGTAATGCTGTTAGTGCAGCAGCAATTTCCGTTTCATCATTAGTCCCATCGCAAAAATAAGTTGCAGAGTTTAAGAAACTACTAGATGTATCACTAGCGGCGACAATAAATGATGTTATTCCTATTGGTGAGATACTTCCGAATCTAGGCATCTTTTGTTCCTTTTATACAGCAGCAATAGTGATAGAGGAAAAGGTATTAAAAGTTAGTTCTATATCAAAAATAACATCAGCAGCATTAGCTATTACACCAGAATAGGAAATAGCAGCAGATATTTCAACTACTTGCTCTGAAATTTCAGCGGTAGTAATTACTAAAGTTGATAATGTTGGATATGAACCATCTGCTTTTGACGTGGCTACAGCAGTTTCAGAAACCACTTTAACTGCTGATGTGACACCAACAGGAGCGCCACCTCCATCACCAGCAACAGCCCTAACAAAATGATAAATACCATTTAATAATGATTGACCAAAAGATCCAACATCACCATCAGTAGATTGTCTTGCTATTGCCGTAGCATCTATATTTATTTTATAAATACCAGATCCAAGATTAGTCCCAGACGGTGTTGTAACTCTAAATATAGGAGTTACGGCAGCATTATCTAAGCCAGTTTTCTTAATAGTTACTCTATATAATCTAGTATCACGAATAATTTGCCCATTGATCGTAGGGGATGTTAATGTTTTTGTAGATAATGATTGTGATCCTGTTAAATTAACTATAGTATCTGTAGATGCAGGGATAGTAATGGTTGCAGCAGCATCAGTAGCTTTAGCTAATTGTAATAAATTGCTCCCACTATCCATTTCTCCTAAACGTCCAGTGGTAACAAGAACTGCTCCATTTCTTTGTACTCTTCCTGTCACGGACGGATTAGCAGCTTTATCTGCAAATTGTAAATAATCTATATTAGAGGTTCTACCTACTCTCCCCATATTTTACTCCTATTCAATAACTTGTGTCACGATATTAAAATCAATATCACGAGCAGCAGCTTCGTCTACATTTTCTTGATAACTTAATTTCCAATGTTGATTGGTTACGAAATCAACATCAAAAGCTCTTTCGTCCCCAGCACTAACTGTTACTGGTATCGTAGCATAAAGATCATATGTTACACCATCGATCTTCCTATAAATTCTAAATGTGCCAGTTTGTGTCATATTCTGATTAGAAAATTCTAACCAAATATGTCTGCGAGTTGTTACTGCATCTGTAACAACATCCTGTTCGGCCCCAGCATCTAAATAAGAATAAGGCCCAGTTGTTTCTGCAGTATCTGTTAATTCTGAAACATATCTTAGTCCTTCTGCTAAACTTATTCCATTTCCAGGTGCAGCACCAGAAGGGTATGTCGTTATCCCTGCACCAGCTAAAACATCTGATAAATCTTCTAATACCTGTTCAATATTTGTTCTTACAGAGCCGCCAGGATTTACAGTAGAAGAATAAGCTGCACCAGAAGCAGCAATATATGTTGCTAATTGTGCTAAAGCTGTATCTAAATCAGTTCTTGTTGCCCCTTGTATTGTTGGGTTAAAAACATTTGCACCATCTGCACCAAATACAACGGATAAATCTTCTAAAACTTGTTCAAAATTATCTCTAGCTGCATTACCATTTATTTGTATAGATAATGCCGCACCTGCTGCAGCAAAATATGTTGCAAGAGAATTAAACATTGTCTCTACATCAGTTCTTGCTCCACCAGCTATAGTAGCACTAAAAGCATCTGCTGAAAATCTAAGTAATATCCGACGTAATTTTGCTAAAGCTGAAGTGGTAGCTATATCAGCTAATGTATCAGAAGTGGCTGCATCAGCCATATCACCTAAATCAGCTTGTACCGCATCAATGGCAGCATCAGCTACAACTAATTCATCCCGAATATTTTCTAAACTGTCGGTAGTTGACGAGTAAGTTTCTGATGTCGGACTACCATTTACAGTAGCCCCTTTATTTTTAATTAAAGAAAGTGCTTTTTTAAGTTCTGCATCCATGTTATTTATTTTTCTCCATTGTCTTTTACCATCCAACCATCCTTACAATGGGTTGTAATTATTTATACTCCAGGAAATCCAGGTGGGACTAACATAGCATAAGAAACATATTTTGCCCGCCATGCATTTACTAAATCTTGTGTTTCTTTTAATGTTTTTGAACCATTTCTAAAATCATTTTCTAATTTTGCCATTTCTTCTAAAGCTATAGTTAGTTCATCTTTAGTTTTAACTGTTACTGGTGCAACTAAAACTGGTTCTGTAGGTTTTATTTCTTCTTTATTAATAGGATTAGTTGTTATTTTAGCCCCATCCATATAGGCTTCACCTAATATCCAGGCAATTATAGCACCAACAACACCTAATACTGTAGTTGTATCTAAATTCCAACCTAATTGTTCATTTAATACTGGTACAACAGCAGCAACTAAAGCAAACCAAAATTTTCTTGATTTTACTGTTTCCATTAATTTTTCATTCATTGTTATTTCTCCTTATTTTTTCTTTAACAATTGTTTGAATAAATAAAACTTATTCATAGATTGATATTTGCTTTGTGCAACGGCCCAAGCAGATTCTTCTTTTGTTTTTCCTTCTTGTGGTTTAAAATCAGGATCTTCCATTAGCGCATCTTTTATTTTTTCTACTTCTTTGGGCATTAATATAATTCCTATAATTAACCGCTTAAATGACTTAATTCATCTTTAAGAACTTGTTTTTCGCCATCTTGGATATTATGAATATAGTCACAAGAATGGCAATTTATTTCTGTTCTTCCTTTTATTTCATCTTCAAATATAACTTTTATATGGTCATTTGTACAGGTAAATTTATAAATTATAATATCCATCTAAAATTCTTCTTTTACTATACTAACTACTACATCAGTTATATTTACATTAGAAACTGCAAATCCAGAATTTAACCATTTTATTGCTTCAAAAAGTCCACGAAACATAGAACCTAACTGTGCAGTTCCTGTAGGCGGTGTATATTTTAATTCCACCTCATTAATAGAAGGATCGTAAGTTAATAATACTGTGGAACCCGTTCTACTTATTTCTAATATATGTTTCCCAGAATTTGTAATTTCTTTAGAAATTTTTTGTGTTCCATTAATTATTGGATTCCCATTATATTGATTTTTAACCAACAATATCCATTTTCTAAACATTATTTGAGCTATTATAAATTCATCTACTGTAAATCCTATTTTATCTCCTTCTAAAATATCTACTGTACTTGGACTATTTTTATTATAATAATATTTTATCCTTTTATCATGTTTATCCATAAGTAAACTTGTGTAATCTGTATGTGTTTCTGTTGTATAAATAACATGCATATTAAGACTCTATAATTCTAAATGGAATTGTTTTCGCAGGTGTATCGTCAACCGCCACGTTAGCTTGAATAGTGAGTCTCACAAAACTTGCACCCTCTATTACAAAACCACTTACAGTTGGCATAACATCGTCTGTTCCCACTAAGAAATCATATCTATCTATAGTTCTAAGATTAGAGCCATCTATCATAAATTTTAATCTAATTACTATAGTTCCAACATAACCATCATCTATAAGTGTTTGTAAATCAAATAAAGCTGCGATTCTCCCTAATTTAGTTGGTGTATAATTGACAACTGTTTGCTCAACAGTTGTCATTGCTGCCGTTAATGTAAATGGTGAACCAGTTGTGTCGGTTTTACCTCTTATTTCTTCTAATCTTTCAAGTACAGAACCATCGCCATTTTCAACTATGTTTGTGGATGCAAAAGCATTATTAGCATTATCTGCTCCGATTGCACCCAATACACTTGTCGCACTATCAGTTACAACAGAACCAGTTGTACCTAATGCCGTAACTAAACTTGGTGTACCATCAATTTCAAATCCGCCACCAGCACCAGAAGCAACGATTCCTAAGCCAGCTATTAAATCTCTAAGTAAAGATATTACAGAAGCAGTAGCAGCTACTGTTACAGCATCATCTCTTTGTCCAACAGTTGTTAATAGTGAATCGTCTGGATCTGCGGGTGTGGCTCCTACTCTTTCTAAAATTGCTTTAAGGTGAGCAATTACTGAGTCTGTACCTGGTGCCAAATTCATAGCAGGAATAGAATCAGATTTATTTCCAATTACATGCGCTGTAGTTGTATTATTTGCTCCATTTGCGGCAGGAACTAATGCTGCTTCAGCAGTTACTATAATATAAGTAACTAATCCTGGTGCTGCTGTAAATGGCTCTTCGGCATCTAATGTAAATACTCCAGTCCCAGTAGTAAAAGAAGTCATAAGACGTGGTTGAAAAGCTACTGCACCAGTTAATGGAATTAATATACATCCTTTGAAATAATCACTAGCTTTTGCTGCTTGTCCAGTATCGGCAGGAACAGTTGTAGAAGACGTTGTAAATGTACCAGTCCCAACTATAATACCAGAAGAAATAGCTTCTAGTCTTTCTAGTACAGAACCATCTATATTAGCGACTATGTTTGTAGATGCAAATGAATTATCAGCCGTATCTTCACCTATAGATTCAGAAGCATGTCTTAATACTTCGGCTATAGATACACCATTTCCTGCTACAACTCTTGTGGGGAACGTAGTTATACCAGTAGTGCCAGCTAACATATCAGCAAAATCTTCTAATGTTTGCTCTAGATTATCCTTTGCTGTTCCCCCAGGATTTGCAGTAACAGACCATGCTGCACCAGCACTTGACAAATAATTTGAAAGTCCTTGCATCATGTTTTCTACGTCTGTTCTTGCGACACCTTGAATTGTCGCTGAAAAAGCATCAGAAGAAAATCTAAGTAACAATCTTCTTAATTTTGCCTGTATTGATGTAGTTGTTACATCGGCTAATGTATCAGCAGTAGCGGTATCATCTCTTTGCCCTAAATTAGTTAATACTGAATCATCTGGATCTGCAGGAGTTGCCCCGATTCTTTCTAGAATTGCTTTTGCGTGTGCAACTATAGAATCATTACCAGGAGCAAGATTCATTGCAGGAATAGCATCTGTTTTATTCCCGATTACATGGGGTGTCGTTGTATTAGCGGTAGAATCAGCAGCAGGTACTAATGGATATTTAAAATGAATTATAATATAATCTACTAATCCTGGAACTGCTGTAAATGGAAGTTCAGAATCTAATGTAAATACTCCACCAATATTAGCAAAATCAACAATAGTTCTTGCTTGGCCTAATATAGCCCCAGACAAAGGTATAATTAAATCTCCATTAAAGTAATCATTTGCTTCTGTTCGTCCAGTATCAGCAGGAACTGTCGCAGAAGATGTGGTAAATGTACCTTTTACGGCAATAAGTGATTGCCATAATGTTCCACCAGTCCCATCTTCTTCAAATCCTGTAGCTGTTCCAGCATCAGTTATTCCATGTGCATTTATTATAGCCGCTAATCTTTGAATAACAGAAGCGTCTCTATTTCCAGTAGTTGTAGTAATACTTGCATCAGCAGAACTATTATTTACTAAAGCGTCCCATAAATCTGGATCACCATCTAATTCAAATTCACCACCACCAGCAGCATTTACAGAAAGTGCGGCTTCAATAGCTCTTAGTCTAGCAATAACAGATGCACTACCCGCAGTTACTAATGCCGCATCAGATTTATTTCCTACAACGTGCGCTGAAGTTGAATTACTTGTTGCATCTGCTGTTGGAACTAATGGATATTGGAAATAAAGTAATACATATTCATCACCAACTGCAGGCGCAGAGGTAAATGTATTTTGAGGATCAATTGTAAAAATACCACCAGCATTAGCAAAATCAACTACAACTCTAGGTTGGAATATTGCTACTCCAGTAGTAGGCATTATTATTACGCCATTCCAATAATTATCTCCTTCTAATCTTCCTGTATCTGCTGGAACTGTTGTACTAGATGTCGTAAATGTCCCGCTACCTAAAATAGAAGTAGAAAGTAATTGATCTATTGCACCAGAACCAATATAATATTTCCAATTATCAAAATCTACTACTGCAGTTTGTGCATCAGCAGTTCCACCAGATTCAGCATAAAGATATGCACTGGTTGTTGAAGACATATCCCCTGTAGCGTCTTCATATTGAGTAAGTTTTACCCATTGTTGATTAGGATATTGTGTTAGAGAATAAAATATATTCCATACATTATTATATCTTTCTATTTTGAAAGCAACGGCATTATCAGTTACCGCAGCGGTTATAGTAGATTGAGGAACGCCCATAAATTCTGCTCTAGCTACTATTCTATCTACAGCATTACTTACTTCTCTAGCTACTAAAATATAATTAGCAGGATCGTCAACATCACTAGCAGAAATTCTTAATCCTGCATAAGTTGATGTAGCTTGTCCAGCATTTAATGTTACATCTGCATCTACAACTACAGAATAATACTTTGAATAAAAAGGTTCATCACGTTTTAATGCATAAGCTGCTTGTGTTGGTGTGGCATCTGGATCTACAGAAACTCTTGCTTGACCAGCAGTGGTTGTATTAATATTTGCACTACCACCTTCAGTACCAGCAGCAGAACCATCAGAATTTGCGATATATCCTACATCCCAACGTTCATTATTTCCGTCTGCATCAGCAAAATCAAAATCATCATAATCTGCTAGTACCCAACGTTGTAATTCTTTAGAAAGCTCTGGTTCAAATGTTACATTGGCAATTAATCTTGATGTTTCTAATATTGTTTGTTCAACAAGAATTACAGCAGCACTAGCAGCAGTTGTATAATTATTTGCCAGGTTGCCTGTAAATGTTATTTGTGTTGGTGAATCAATACTTAAAACAGTAAGCCATTCTGTGTCTGGTGTAGAATCATATAATCTTACTTGTTGCCCAACTTGGAATAAAGCAGCGTTAGTAACAGCAATAACAGCCTGCCCAGCAGAAGCATTTGCAGTTAATGTAGTTGCAGTATCAGTATCATTATATATACTTCCACCACTAAAAGTAACAATAATTTGATCCCCTGGTTGCCAATTATCTTCTAACGGCGTATAGGAGATATAAATAAATCCAGCACTTTCAGATGCAGCAGAAGAAGCTACTATATTGGTAGTAGTCCCATTTCTTACTCGATCAATTGTATAATTACCAGGAACAATTTCTCCAGTGGTAGGTATACCTTGTTCAGCAGTCCCTTTTAGTTCAAGTCCGAAAGTATAAGTATTATTTAAATAAGCGGTATGTGGTTGAGATTTAGAAAATTGTTCAGTTGTCCCAATTAATTGTTGTACCTGAAAAGAAAGTTTTCTTAATTTACTATGTAAACTTCCATCCGCCCCATCATCCGTCGCAGGTTCGTTCCCAAACCCGATCCCGTCCAATAAGCTATATTCGTAAAAAAATCTTATATCGTCAAATCTAAATGTTATAGTATCTGTTAGGTTCCTAAAAGAAAACTGATCAATTAATTCTGGATTCCATGCTGTAGCACCTTCTGCAACTGGCCCAGATCTACTCTCTGTGTTTAGGAAACCACCACCAGTTAGTGCAGATGTAGAGCCAGAATATAAATCAATTATAAAATCTGTAGTTTTATTTTGAGCAACAGTAAATTGCCATTCTTTATAAAGAGTAGCATCACTAGCATCAGCAAGACGGACACGAATAGTTTGATTACCTGTAGAAGCTATACCTTTGAAAACAACATAGCGAATTCGTCCAGTATTACTACCGACTGGAAAACCAAAGAAATTATTTGAGATAGAACGTGTAAGAGTCCCAGTTCCACCAGCAACAATGACTTCTACTGATTTACGTCCTTTAACCGCATTTGCGGCAGTTGTTAACGTTCTTGTACCGTTAGTTACAGACCAAACAGCTTGTATTGCTGCATCATCAGCGTAACTCTCAAAATCATCAAATATTCTAGCTATTGTTCCTCTAGCTACAGCATCTAAACCTGCTATAGAAGAAACTGGCGCAAAAACTTCTTTCCACTCTAACTGGGGCATATTATTTACCTCTTATTATTTCTTGGAATCTTTCCATAGCCGTTTTTGGATATTTTTGTGTATCCTCGTGTATTTCTGGTTCCTCAAAGTATTTTTTTCTTTCTGGTTTGGGAGGAAACTCAAAATCTCTATTTGGTAATAGAGTTGTATTTGGGGTTATTTCTCTTGGATCTACAATAAACGGAGATGGTGTAGATTGTTTTTTAACCTGATAATTAATAGGTTGGAATAGTTTTCTATTTTTGCTATGTGTATGAAATTTAGGAGCATCATGTTTTACTAAATTTAGAGCTTCATCATTTCTTTTAGATTGTCTATATCTATTCCATGCCATTTCCCAGACCTTCTCATTATCATTTTCAAAGTCTGGGTTTTGGATAAAAACTAAATAAATATTTTTTACTATTGCGTTCATTTCTATTTATATTATACCATAAAAATTATGATTTATCAAAACTTTCTAATATCTTTTTAACTTCCTCTTTTTTCTTTTCTCTTTTTTTACCAACAGGGAGACTATTAATATCTATATCCCCAAAATCTTCATGGAAGATATTAACAATTTCTTTCATTATTTTTATTTTAAGCGGAATTCCAATATTTTCATTATTTATTTTTGCATTACTTTGTGCTATTTCTCTCAATAAAATAATATCTTTTATATCTAATTCTACTTCTATTTCTTCTAAATGATTTTCATCACATTCTAAATAACCTTTACTTATTTTATATATTAATTCTAAAGAAGTAATAACAGAAGAATCTCCACTTCTAAATTTAAGAGATTCTTCTGTAACTAAATTAAAATATTCTTCTTCGTCTTCCGCCAGATCAAATAAACTTAATGTAATTTTATCATCTATGTAAAGTAACTCATTTTTTGTTAATATCATTATGCTAATTGTCCATAATGTACTCCGCGAACTACACCATAGACTCTAGGTGTTTCACCAGAATTTACATTAATAAAACTTATATTATTTTTTATATGGATATTGTCTTCCCAAAAATCAGTTCCAGCACGAATATATCTTCCTATGGTGGAGCTTGCAGTCTGGTCTTCTATTAGATAAATATCACCAGTAGTATGAAGTGTATATCCTCTTACTTGTACTAATCCTTTACGTCTATAACTTTCAGATGCATGTGCCGTTCCATACCAAGCGCAATTAATGGCGGTAGAGCCATCAAAATATGCAGTTGGGACACTTTGTTCAAGTATTTCAACCTGAAAAGCATCTGCATAAAAATTAGTATTATGTTGTGCAGATGTTACTACGTATATCCTATATGTAGCTGGATCTCTACTAGCTAAATCTATAGAAGCCTGAGATCGTTGCCAAGAGGCAGCTAATGTAATAGTATTCCCATTACTAATTGTTGTCCCAGAAGAATCAGCAATAACTATTCTTGCACCATTTCCACTTCCAGCATTATCATTTAAATAAACTGACGCGACTAATTGTTTTCTTCTACTGACATTTCTCCCCATCGTAGGTGTAGTCCAATAAAACCCTTCGCCAGCAGCAGCATTATCTGGATTTACTAAAATAGAATTTGTCCCGTTTCTTGCTACTACAGTAGATTGTGATATAGCAGAGCCAACTAAAGTATATCCAGTTGGTGGATTGCTAGTTTCAAAAGATGGATTTGTCGCTATATTAATAGATGGTCTAGCGGTATCTATTGTAAATAAATTTTGTGCTGTCCCAGCAGTTGTCAAAGTTGCATCAACTGGAGAGGCTTTTGTATAAATATGTAATGCATCTCTTGGAGTAGGATCTATTTCCCAAGATTCATAAACTTCTATATTATCGTTAACCATCGTTTATATCCCTTTACCACTTCTTACCATAGCTACTGCTAATCCTATAATTGCCGCTAAAGTGGCGAAAACGACAGAAATAATAATTGTTAATTTACCATCATTAGAAGAAACTTCCTTTTCTATTTCATTTATCTTTATGTCTGTTTTATCTAATTTGTCATGTAAAATTTTTGCATCTTCTTTTACATGGTGGAGATCATTTGTTTCTATTTTTTCTAATTTCTTTTCTATTCTGTTTATACTTTCTGTTTGTAATGTTGTTATTTTTTCTAATTCATTGAACTTAGAATTGATTAGATCGTTTGTCTCTATTTTTTCTAATTTCTTTTCGAGGCGGTCAATTGTTTCTTTAACCATATTAGGCCGTTCTCCTTTTTTATAATTACCAGCCCAACACAAATATTCTTACTGAAATAGCTGATAAGTTTGTTCCTGCGGGCACTTCATTTAGGGAATTCCCCATATTAGACGCACCCATTAATATCCAGGGGATACTTACAGTGGCAAGATTTGTTGTTTGGGCAGCAGTCACAGTATTAGTAGATGGACTCCATATAGCTAGTGTGCCATTTGTTGCAGTTCTAGAAGGCCCACCAAAAGGAATGTCTCTGTTGGTTGCATCAGCTTCTTCCCCGACCAAATGTGTCCCAAGTCCAGGGACAACTAGAGCATTATAGTTACCAGTACCAGTAAAATTATATGGTTCAAAATCACTTGAAATATCTGTGTCATCTAGAAACATACTTGGATCTGTAAGATAAGAATATGGGATATACGTTACGAGTAATGCATTTCCATCATCATCTGCATGTGTATCAATAGATGTATTTCCACTATCATTTATATCTATAGATGCTTGATGTGTTGCGGCAGGAGCTTCCCCAGAGGGAACAATAACATCTATTACTCCATCTGTAGAGTCATAAACATACTGTACCATAGCTGCTCTTGCAGCTAGATTTACTTTAGAGGCTGAAGCTACAACACTTTCATTTACGGTTGGAGTATCAAATAATGTCCCGCGTTTTCTGGGGAAATATGTTACTAAAGCTGTTGTTACGGCATCGGCAGCAGCAAATGTTACCGCACCAGTTGTAAAATTAACAGCAACTTGACCCGCGATAGGTGTTACTGTAGATGGGACAACATGAAGGCCCACAGTAGTATTTCTTGTTACCGCAACTACATATGCGGGGATATTTGCTAATGCCCCGACGTTAGTTGTAACAGTTACAGACTCTTCAACAATTAATGCAGGTGTACTTCTTTCTGCTTTTAATAAATGATTAGTGTAATCATATGAAAATTCATAACCATTGGTTGTGCTTCTAGCCTTTAATTCAATTATTGAATCCCAACCTAAATCAGCAGCAGTTAATGATTCTCCGCCAGTGGGATAAGAAGAATCAAAAGTAACATCCATTACTCTGTATCTCAAATCCCCAGCTACTCCAGTTTTTATGTCACTTAGCGTTAAAGCCATTTTTATTTCTCCTTATTATTTATTTAATACCCAATTGCAAAAAATTCAACAGAAGTTGCGACAGTGGATATATTTTGTCCAGTTGCGACAAATGATAAAACAACATTATTTCCAGAACCAGTTCTGTAAGCTAATATTGTTTGTGCCGCTCTATCCCAATGGAAAACAATCCCACCCTGCTCTTCAATACTTATAAATGAAATATGATCCCACCCAAAATCAGAAGCAGCTACTGGTTCCCCAGCAGTTAACCAACTAGAGTCTGCAAGAAAATGTCCAAAAACATATCTCACATCATCTAATACCCCTTCTCTTTCTTTTGTAATAGTTATAGGCAAAGTATTTCTCCTTTATTAATGACCTATGGCAAAGAACTCAACACTTGTCGCAACAGAAGAAATATCCTGTGCATCAACTATAACTGATAAAACAGCATTATCTGCAGAGCCAGTTCTGTACCCTAAAACAGTAGAAGCCGTTCTACTCCAGTGGAAAATAATTCCACCTTGTTCTTCTATATTTATAAATAAAATTCTATCAAGTCCTAAATCAGCAGCAGTTAATGATTCCCCAACGGTTAACCAGCTATTATCTGCTAAAAATCTACCTTGAATATATTGTAAATCACCAATAATTCCCCTTTTTTCTATGGTTAAAGTTAATGCCAAAGTATTCTCCTTTATTTTATTTCTTCAAAAGCCGCTAGTAGCTTTTTGGGTAACTACTAGCGGCTACATTTCCTAACCTATATATTTTGTTTTTTATGACAAATCTATAATTTTTGCTTGTCTGTTGGGGGAATAGCAGCGTAATTCTCCCATAGTATAAAATAAACCACGTACCACTAAAGCATTAGCTGCAAAGTAGTCTCTATTTTCGTAGAATTGTGTGGGTTGTGCTATTGCAACTTCTAGATAATCAGTATCAAGAACATAAACATTAGAACCTAATACTGTATCATCACTAGCAACGCTATGTGCAACATCTGTATCGGGAAGAACTGGGATACCCTGATAAGTGGCAACCACTAATCCAGTAGCAGTACCTTCAAATGTTTTCTCACTACCGACACCAACTTGTATGAATTTTTCTCCGAAATATCTCTGTTGTGTGTTAAGTAATCTTTCTAATCTGTAGTATTGATCATGTCCCAAAAGGATTAGTTTTGGTTCCCCACCATTGATACGTATATTTTGTATAGCTGTATCAATTAAGTTTAAGGATAAATCACGTCCGACACCAGCATTAGCTTGTACGGAAGCAGCAGCATTCCAATCACCAGCAGCAGCCCGTCCACCAAAAGTATAATCATAAGCGCGGATACCACCATTACCAGCAAAGTTTGCATTTGCACTTCCACCACCATATCTTACTCCATCAAATGTTACGATATCATCTATGGAAGTAAAACCAGCACGACTATAAATAGCTGCAATATCTGTATTGGCGAAAGTTGTTGAACTTGCTACAGTTACTATACCTGTAGATGTATCTACACCAGAAACCGCTGATCCTGTGGTTCTTATCCAATCTGTTGCAGAATCATCCCATTGTGACACAGTATCACCAATTTTAAAATGATGTGCTATGGAAGCTGGAACTGTAAAGGTGGTAGCTGCACCATTAGAACATAAATAAGCACCACCAGCAAGTAATTCTTCATTTACTTCTTTAATATGGTCTAATTGTGAGTTCTCCATTTCCATTGCAAGAACATCACCAGCACCACCTTCTAATCCAGCAGTGAACATAGATTTCACGCTTACGCCAAAGCTAGTTCCGACTATTCTTGGCAAACTAGAAACTGTTTGTATATTACTTACATCAATAGTAGGTAATGCTCCAGTTTCAGCTATTGGGCGAGAACGGTTAGAACCTCTATCGGTTCTTACACGCCAACCAACTGTATTTCCCCAGGTTGAACGTTGTAGAGCATTAAAGAAACGGACTTGGTTATTTAATGCTTGCCAAATTTTTCTTCCAAAAGTGGAAGTGAAAATATTTGTGCTAGTGTCAACCGTAAAATAGCTCTGTTTCATTAAATATTCAGGGCCTAATACGCTATTAGCATTAGCTCCTCTACGGGCTTGTTGAATAAATTCAACTAAACTTGGATTTGTTGCAGACATTTGTTATTTCTCCTTTTTATATATAACTAATTTTTTAAGAAATTAGCGTTTATTAAGCCCTTTAGATTCGGCCCAAAGCGTAGTTAAATCACGTAATGAAGCATTTTTAATCATTTCATCAGTAATTCCATCGGTAGGGGTATTTTCGCTTTTTACAATTGGTGTTACTTCTGTTTTACCGTCAGTAGGGATACCTAAAGAAAGTGATGTTAATTTTGGCCCAGCTAATCCTTTTTCTTCTCTAATACCAGATTTCTTTAGTAATTCTTCAAATCTACCTATTTTTTTATCTGTAGATTTTTGTACATTGACTAATTTTTCGTCTAATAGTCTAGAAATCATAGCTTCAAGAGAAGCCATATCTAATGGTTGAGCCTGCCCTTCTGTTTCTTCTACAGGATATTCTTCTACTTTCTCCATTACTGGAGTCATAGGAGGAACAACTGGCTCTTCGTGAGGAACACCTTCATGCATCGCTTGAATTGGTTTTTGTACTTCAGAAGTCGCAGTCCGCAATTTTGCGGGAACTTCTATATCTTCTTGAACGGTACGTTTACTTGCGGGCCATTTATCATTTTGAGGAATTGATACATCACCACCATCAACCTTGTGAGAAGTCTTCCCATCCACATCCATTCCTTGAAATGCTTTAGTTACTGCTTCGGTTACATTTTTAGTAATAGATTCTGTCATGCTTTTAGTAACAGCATCCCAGCGAGAGGCTTCGTCCATGCGAGATTTTTCTAATTTTTCCTCTTCCTCTTTCTTTTTACGAGCCTCTTCTTCGGCTGTATAACGACTTTCTTGTTTTTGCATTACGCCATAAACATTTTGTAATGCCTCTAATGTTGCTTCAGATTTAGCATCATTTTTTTTGATATATTCCATTAATGTTTGTTCATCAAGTGCCATTTTGTTATTTCTCCTTTTTTATATATAACTATAAACGGTTAAAAGTTTTTGATTTTTTCTTAGTTTTTCTTTATTCTATTTTTCTCCTTTTGAGACAAAAATAAAAGACTAAGGCAAACGCCCTAATCTTTTCTTTACTTTTTACTATAACTGTATTATATCACATTTTTTATAAACGTGCAATTTTTAGACACTATAATTCGTATCTGGAAAACGAATTATAAACGAGTTTTTTCAAAGTTATAAATTCTTCTTACTAAAACTTCAAATTCATCGGTTCCTTCTACAGTATTTTTATCAATTAATGGTGAATCAATATAAGATTTATAGCTTGTATTACCATTTTTAGTAAATGTAATTACGAATACTTTATTTGGATGAGATGTATTGAATGCAATAGTAAGAGAATAAACACTATTTTTGGGTGTAAATCCGACTTCATTACAATTAATACAAGGCAAGGTTTCTGGTGCTAATCTATCCCCTCTTTGATTTAATTGATGAAAATGCCCAGCACCCTTGCAAGGGCCACAATAGTCTCTTATTATTTCATAATCTTTTATTTTAGCTATTTCCAATAACATTTGTTCTTTAGTTGGCATTTTTTTCTCCTTATTTCTTTTAGGTATTAATTTCTAATAATTCTCTTAAGTTATTTTTAATAATTAAGTCTTGTATAAATTTGTCTATAATATTTTTTAGTTCATCAGTTTTTACTGTTCTGGAATATTGAGATAAAAATAATATACAATTTGCCAAATCTGTTCTCATTGATTCTATTTTCTCTAATGAATATTCTTTTTCTTGTGAAATTGCCCAATTATAAAATAGTGCATCTAAAAGCTCTTCGTATTGATGTCTTACAGGTTCTCCTACAAAAGTTTTTCCATATTTTTTTATTCCAACCTCACGTCTTTCTATAAATTCTTTTGTTATATTATCTACAAATTCTTTTATATCTTTTTCGTCTATTTCACGCCAATTATTTATATTCATATTTTACGTTTTCATTTTTCTGAATAATTAATTGTGCTATTTTTCTTCCTTTTCTAAACTCAAAATAATTTCCAACCATAGCGGTAACGTATAACATAATTTCCTGTTTACCGTAAATATATTTTGGAGAACCAACCATTATCGCTCCATTAGAAGCAACTTCATCATCTAAAGAAATAACTCCAAAATAACCATCTGGTATATCTATCATTATACCTGTTTTTGCTTGTGTTGTCAAACCATTATGTAATTCTATATCAGAAAGTAAAAATAAATCTAACCCTAATTTAGTTTCTTCTATTTTTGCATCTAGATTTAATCTTGTAATAGTAACTATATTTGATTTATTTCCCATTCGTAGGATCTCTGGAATTTGTATGGTATCTGGAATTATTTTAGTTAAATCATCTTCAAGTGTTGGTTTTGTCACCTGTACGATATTTGGATTTACGTCATTATTTAATAGATTATTTATTAGTCCTGGGGCTATAATATTAACAATAACGTTATCTTGCTCTATAGATGTGTGTTTTTTATTTATATTATGACGTTCCAGACCATCATGTTCGTGCGTTGGGCTTCCTTTAGGCATTTTTTACTCCTTCTTTCTTCTGTTCTATATATCCACCAGTAGATCCAAAACCTCCATTGCCCCTCTTTGTCTCTTGTAATTTATCTACTATTTTTATAGTAGAACTTATTTTGGGTGTTAATATCAGTTGTGCAATTTTTTCTCCCTTTTCAATCCTTTCTGTTACTAAAGAACTCCAATTCATTTTTATCGCTTGTATTAAAATTTCACCCGTATACGAGGGATCTACAGTCCCCTCAATAATGATTATTCCTTTCTTTTCCATAGAACTACTTCTCGGAACAATTCTAAAATAATAATCTGATGGTGGTGTTACATAAACACCAGTTCTAATTTTTACATAATGTAATCCATGTGTGAATTGTATTGGTTCATAGGCAAATAAATCCCATCCAACATCCTCCGTATTTTTTTCTGGTGCTTTTGCGCCGATATCTAATTTTAATTCAAATTCCAACTATTTTCCCCTTTCTTTTAATTTTTGTTTTGCTTTTTCTGTAAGTTCTTCTTTAATTAATTCCCCTAAATTACATTTACAAATAATAAAACCAGAAGTAGTAACACAATCATGTTCTCCCCAATCTGCTATTTGTAAATAAATAAATCCAGTATCTTGACACTCATTACATTTAAACATTTTTATAGTCCAGTTTCTATAATTTCACTTTTAGGTTTATAAGGGAATGTTATATAAATACGACTATTTTTATTGGTATAAGTTCCACCATCTTTATCCCTAAAAATTTTGCCCTCTATATCATAAGGATTTAATCCATTTTCTTTGAAAACATGATAACATCTTTTGTTTTGAAAAACACCAGGCCCTATTTCATTCCATTCATTATCTTCCCCAGTAAGTGGAGTTAATGGCTCAAACCTGGATAATTTTTCAAACAAAGAGACAGTCATAAAGGCAGAAGAGCCACTATGACATTCTTCAGAAAAAAGTCTAATTAATTTCATAACACTTTTACCTAACTCACCATTATAATCTGAATCTTTTCTAAATAATCCCGCTGCTTCTAATTCTGATCTTGCATAATCTTCTAAATTACTCATTTTTATTTTCCTTTTCATAATTACATACTTGACATTCTTTAATAAATTTTTTATGCCCCAAAGAAAAATGATGATATTTTAATAACATTGTTTCATGTTCTTTGGGGATTTTACCGCATAAACAAATATTTAATGCCAATCTTCTGTGTCCTTTAAAAATTCTCGTACTCTTTTATACCATTCTGGCATCCAAAGTTTCATTTCATCTAATGTAAAGTCAAGTTTCGCTGAATTAGCTCTAAAAGAACAAAATACTATATTCCCCTTTATATATCCTTTCTCTGGTATGATTTTATCTATTGTTATTCCGTCTTTTCTATTATGGCCTTTACCATAATATATATTCATATCTATGTCTGTGTAGAAGCATTTCCCGTTTTGTTTATTATATTGTAATAATAAATCTTCTAAAGTTAAATTGAAAGGTATATTTTTATTTTTACTTCTTCCTTTTATATTATATAGTCTAAAAAGCATATTTTTTTCTAAACTTTTATTTTTTCTGATATTTTGTATATTAGTTTCACAAATATTGCAAATAGCTATAATATATCCTGTTGTTTTATTTAACTTAAAATTATTTAATGTTTTTAATAAATTACATTTTATACATTTTACTTTCCCATTTATTATTTTTACTTCAAAAGTTTCAAATCTACTTTTTAATCCAGCATCCTTTAGTCTCCCATATATTGTTGAATATACCATATCATATTTAATAGCTATTTGAGTAGGATTTAACCCATTTTCTATTTCTTCTTTTAATTGTTCTACAGTAATTTTTTGTTTAACCATAATATATATATAATTAGTGTAAATCAGTATTTGTATCGTCGAGTAAAAATTTATCTGACACAAATTTAAGAATTTTTCTTCCTATTTGCGGGGCAAACTCTTCTCTATAAGAACGTATAACAATACCTTCACGTTCTGGTTGGGTTGTTTTACCATTACTATCTAATATTAAACTTGGCCCTTGACTTGTTTTATACAAGTCAATATCTTTTAATTTTCCTTTATAAATAAATGGCACTTTTTGTATTTCTCTTTCTTTGCACCAAGTAAAGAAATCTTCTGTATTAAGCCATTTTCCATCAATCTTTACATCATAAGCATAAAAATCATACTCTTTTTCATCTTGTTTGCATCCATAAGTATAATGACTCTGCACATTATAACCAACTATTTCACCAAATAATTGTTCATTTGGCTTTAATTTATTTTTTATATTCAATTTATCTGCAATTAACTGATAAATATTTTTATCATAAAATATTTTATTTTTATTTTCTTTTCTATCTGTAAATTGCACGTTCCTGGAGCCAACAATAAATTGATATTTAGGTAATAATCCAAAAAATTTAATAATTTTTTTCCATAAATCCCATTTATTTATATATGTGGGAAGATAGGCCATCCGCGTAGAAGAGCCATGAACCTTCTCACTTAAATAAATTTCGTCTTCTGGTTGGAAAACATTTGGATATTTTTTATAATGTTCCAAATCAAGATATTTTGTAAAAAGAGGATGATTTTTTTTAGCAATTCTACCTTTCATCCCTTTAGAAATATGTTGTTCTGGTGGTTCAAATTTAGTTATCTCTAGTAAATTTGTTACATTTTCCCCAAATTTTTTCTTTGATAATGTTGGATAAAGTTTTTGTATCCCTTCGTCATTGAAAGGGATAATCATTCCTTGTGATAATGCCTGTTGTATTTTAATAGAACGTACACGAGATTTATTTAGTTTTATTTTAGAGTCTAATGGGAAAAGATAAGTTTCTAATTTTTCTGGCAATAAACTATCTATTGGTGTATAAATAGCTAAATCTCCAACCTTATATTCACCTTTTCTTACAACAACTTGCCACCCCAAAATTCCATCTTTATTTTCAAATCTAACTAATTCTAGCCTTTCAACTTTAGGATTTGGATGATTTACAATCTCTTTAATTTTTACTATTTCTACTATTAAACTGGACATTACAATCCTTTCTTTTTTTTAGCCAATGTCATATTATAACACATTACCCATCTGTTGTCAAATACCTATTAAGTCTCAGAATAGGTAATATGTTTTATTTTCTTTAATATTTCTTCTGCATCTTCTGTTAATTGGTAACACTGAATAATATCATTTATTATTTTACTTTTTCTTTGAGCTTCATCTATTAAGTTATATGCCGTTACAACTAAATAAATAATTTCTTGTTTAGATAAATTTTCTTTGTAGGAAAGTTCTTCAATCTCTATTCTTAAAGTTTGTGAATGTTTTATAAAATCATTATATTTCATTAAACTTTTCTTTCATTTCTTTTATTTTTTCTAAAAACATAGTATGGACTTCTGTAAAATATTCTTTGTGTCCTCCCATTTGCGAATTTCCCCATACATAATGATGTACTAGTTCGTGTATAAGAACCGCTAAATAACAAATATCATAAATAAATATCTTTTTTGTTTTAGGTAAATAAGCCCCATACCAATGTTTACTTTTACTAAATTTGACAATTACTTTTTCTAGTTCATATTCTAAACAATACCAATCGGCAATTTTCTGTGCTTCTTCTAGAGTAATAATTATATTCCAGAGATTATACTTTTTCTCTAGTTTGTAATTTTCTTTAGTTACCCCAGAAGTTTTCACAAGATATACTCACCTATTTTGTAAATAGTTTAGGTTTGGATTGTTGTTGTGCATTTTGTGGTAATGCAAGTTTTTGTTGCAATAACATTTGTGCTACTTGTGTCCCTACATTTTGTAATATTTCTTCCATATGTTCATCACAAAAAGTAGCACCTTCATAAATATATCCTGCTTCTTGTCTACAGATAATAGAATCTTTTATTCTTGGTTCCAGGATTTTGATACATTTTAACATTATTTTATCTCTCTTTCTTTTAATAATTCCCTTGTAACGGGATATTTTGTTCTAATGAAAATATCCTATAATATCTCTCAATTTTTTGATAAATTGGTAAACCTCTTTCCCATTTATCAATTATTTCTTGTTTTGTTGGTTTTCTAAATTCCCAATTTTTATAAATATCTTTTATACAAGATAACCAACATTCTTCCATTAATGGAATCCATCCTTCAAAATAACTATTGTGAGTCCTGTTATAAAACCAGGCTGATGGTGGAGAAATTGGAGGATTTTTAGAATCCCCATTTTCGTAATCTATTACTGCTTTTATCGGATTTGTATAATGACAGCACCAAGCCGTAAAAATATCTGGATATTTTTCCTTAACCCCTTCTATCCCCTTATCTATATAATTAAATAATGATATGATTTCGCCTTTTGACGGTAAAACACAATCATTTATATATGTTAAAAATTCTCCATTTCTTGTCGTTTCATACCAAGCAAGAGTATTTCTAAGAATATTTTTTTGTTTATTAGACAAATTTATATCGTATTCTACTAATTTATTAAAAACTATAGCTGGTAATGTTTCTCTTTTAAATTTTTTGTTCATATAATTTATATACTATCTTTAATGCAGATTTTATATTGTCTTTAGCAAACTCTTCATCCACCTTACATCCCTCACATTGATTTACACTACAATTACCAGTTCCTAATGCTGAAAGCGCATCATCTAATAATGATTCTAATTTTTCTATTTGTTCTTTTTGTATCATATTATTTTTTCTTTTTTAATTCTCCAAAAATAACATTAATGGCATTATCTTTCCCGTTTACAAAATCTTTTAGTGCTGTATCTTTATATTTTATCAACGCTTGTTTTAAATCATCAATTGTAAATGAACTATTACTTTCATGGCCTTCTATTAATTGGCACGGGATCCTTGCGTTTTCTATATGTTTAAAGGGTTCTATCAACTGTTGATGTAAATATAATTGCTCTATAGTCCTGAGTTCATTTGATTTTATTTTATGATATTTGGCCCAGTCTTGAAGAAAATAATTTTCTCTTTGAAAATTACTTTTACTTCTATATCCTATTTCTCCATTAGGAAATTTTACGACAACAGATAAATCATCTTCTTCTATTATCTTTTCACCACATTCTTCTATATGAAGATAAAAATATTTTAAATCATCGTCTTTATATTTTTCCATATATTCGGTAAATGTCTTATAATCTTCCATATTAAAAATCTCCAGAAGCTAATTGATATGTTTTTAGTCCTAAAGATCTCCAGCATTTTTCAACGACGGAAGAACGATCGTCCAAAACAAGATTAGTAAAATAAAAAGGCAATATATCATTTCTAAAAATTTCCTCTTTTACAACATAATCCTTTCTATGATCTCCAGATTTTCTCATAAATAATTTTTCAAATGGAATTTCATTTATTTTTAACCATATTTCTGAATCTTCTCTACACACATCTGTTCGTCCAGAACAAATAATAATCTTATATCCAGAATTATAATAAAGTAAAACAGTTTCTTTTACATTTTCATCTACTTTATCTTCTAATACTTTTGTTTCATCATATGGACTTCTTTCTTGATGTATGGCTAGAGAACCATCCAAATCGCAGATTATAGCTTTAGGTAAAGATATATCTTGTATTACCTTTTTATTTGGTAGTGGTTTTAGAATAAAAGGTACGTTTTTATTGTATCTTTCAACCATATCTTTTATTACTTTTTCTGGGACTTTTGGTTGTCCTATTCTTTTCTCATTACGTTCTAGTGCTTCTTTTAGTGTAATTGGAAAATATTTTAGGACTACCTCTACATTATCGTTATAAAGAGTATTATGTTCCTCTACCACTTCTCTTATTTCATTTATATATTCCATCTTTAAATGAGTAGCGTCGTTTATTACTGAATAATGATGTGAAAGGGCTTTAGAGATACATTCTTTTTCTATTTCAGAAATAAATTCTTCATTTTTGTTATTGATAATATAATTATCAAACATCAATCTTAAAGAATCCCGATTAACAATTTTCCATTTCCCTGGTTCTTTTTGTAATAGTTCTTTTGCCCAAGTAGATTTACCTGCAAGTGGTGCGCCTATGGTTATAATTAGTTTGTTATTCATTTATTTTTTCTATAATAATTTTATTCGAACCGCAAAAAGAGCAATATTCGGGGAACATATATAAAAACTTTAAAAGTAACCCAGGTTTATGAACAATAAATTCTTTATTACAGTTATTGCATAATATTGCCCATTTTATCTCACCAATTGGGAAATTTATACTCCATAATTTCATGTTAGCTTTCCTTTCTTTTATTTTTATATTCTTCAAGAGATGGGAATCCAGCTAATTCTGAACCATATAAAATAAAAGCGTATTGATATTTCTTTTTTGCCTCTTCGTATCGTTCTCTCAATTTTTCATTATAATCATCTTTTACCCAATGATAATTGGAACAACTACAGTTTTTATAATTTCCTAAAATATCAAATGTCCCACTTTGTAATAAAATCTGCAATACCATTTGTGTCTCTTTATGAATAGAAAAACATTTTTCTCTTAAACTGTTTGATATTTCTTCATCTGTATTAATCTCCCATCCTAAAATTTCATATATGTCTATCGCCACAGATGAATTACCATAAGGTCTTTTTGGGTCTATTTCTGGCGCTCCATATTCAGAATCTTGCCATCCGACATACATTCTTTTTAGTAATTTTAGATGATCTTCTGTAATTGTAAATTTCTTTATCTTTAGACAAGTACATTTATTGGTCATTCCAATATCCCTGTCCCTGCCCATATTTTTCTATGTCTTTCTTCTAAATTTTTTTCAAAGTTTATACATGCCTTTTCTAATGTTTCCCCTTCACCAGATATCCTACAGTCATAATCTGTTATTAATACTCCTCCATCCTCAGAGGAAATAAAAATAAGTTGTGTATCTGCATCTTCCCAATAAGTATGTTTACTAAGCCATTGTTCAAAATTAAATTTGTCCATTATATTATCTTTCTTTCCATTCTTCTATTTCTTTATCTGTTGCCCACCTATGAATTGTTGCACCAATTCCCCATCCCTTGTTAGTCGGGAAAATCATTAGTTGATATACTTTTATATATTTATCAAAAAATGGGAAAAGAACTGGTTTGCCAATTAGTCTTGCTAATATCCATAAAAATCCTACTGAAAGAGAGAACAATAAAAGTATTCCACCTAAAATAGAGAATGTCCATATTAAACCATATCCTAATATGTAAGCTAAATCGTTCATTATATTTCTAATTTTCTCCTTGTTTCACCAATTCCAAAAGTATTTACAAACTCTTCATAAGTTATTTCTTTATTTTTTATTATTTTTTCTTATAAATTCTTTTGCTTCTTTTTTGTTCATTCCCGATACTAAACAACTAAAAAAGATATCATTATATAAAGATAATTGCCATATTTTCATCCAGGGGACACCTTTCCCACTTTTTATTTCTTTTTCAATATTTCTATATTCTTCTCCACTATCTATTTTTTCTATAATATGTAATGGTGGAGCAAAATTAAGTTGAAATTTTGCTAATTCCTTTTGATTATTTTTATAGCATTCATCACGTTTTATAGCTTCATCTGCTGTATTAAATAATTGTCCATCTATACTTTGGAAATATGTTTTCTCTTTTTCTTCATAAATCGGAATTTTTTCTTTTACTACAATTTCTTTCATTATATATTTATCTTTCTTTTTGTCTCTCCAATACCAAAAGCATTGATAAATTCTTCATAGGTTATTTCTTTTTCTTTTCCATTACTTATATATTTTACATATTTAATAACAATATTTTTATCTACTTTATAAAAAACATCTATTACTTTTATCGCAGTATTAATAGAAGTAAATATATTATCTTGTAAAGCCTTTTTTAATACTAATACTTCTTCATCTAGTTTTTCGTAATCAATATCAGTTTTTGGTGTCTCGTTATATACTCCCCCATTTTCGTCTTTTAGTAGTGTTTCTGATAAAGAAGATAATTTTTGTCCGAATTCGTCTTCTTTTTGTTGTGCAACTCTTTTCGGTACTACAATTTGTTTTTGATATTTTTCTGGTTCAATTTGTTGTGGGAAATAGATATTACCAGATGCATCTTTTTTATAAACAGAGGAAATAACCATCTCTTTTAACTCTTCTTTTGTATATTCCCCTTTTATTATTTCTTGGTCTTTAGTAGACATCATTTCTTTCATTTTATCCTTACCGTATATTTCTCCTAAAGCCCAGAATACTTTTGCCTGTGTATCAAAAAATATGTTAGTGGGTAACTGATCTGAAAAGAGATTTTCTAAATAAGTATAATCATTTTCTAGTTTTTTTACTTTATAATAAAATTCTTCATTTACATCTTGTAATGAAAGGAAATAAAGCTGATTATAGAAATTTTCTGCATCTTTGGCTAATTTCTTTTCTTCTTCTGTTCTTTCACGTTCTAATAAAAATTTTTCTATGCTTTGTATCCGCATGTAACTAACCATCCTCTCTAAACTATTACCATTATACAATATCTTATCTCTCTTGTCAAGTATCTTTTAAACTCGTTTAAACTGGTTTACTTTTCCAAATTTGTATCTATTTTTCTTAGCAAAAAATAGACAATTTTCTAAAAGTGTGATATAATATAAACATAAAGAAAATGATATACAAATCTTACAAATATAGATTATATCCAACCAATGACCAGAAAGTTTTATTAGAAAAACATTTTGGAGCAACTAGATTTGTTTTTAACTGGGCTTTGGAAAGTAAAATTAAGTTTTATAAAGAAACTGGAAAAGGAATTTCTAAATTCTCACTTAATAAAGAATTAACTTCTTTTAAAAAACAAGAAGAATATAATTGGCTTTATGAAGTAAATGCACAATCATTGCAAGAATCTATAACTAATTTAGATTCTGCTTATACCAATTTCTTTAGAAAGCAAAGCAAATTTCCAAAATTTAAATCTAAAAATAACAATCATCAATCTTTTTCTTGCCCACAAAACAATAAAGTCAATTTTGACAAATCTTTACTTTTTATTCCAAAGTTCAAAGAAGGAATTAAAATAAAAATTGATAGAACTTTTATTGGTAAAATAAAAACCGTTACCATTTCCAGAACTCCGACAAATAAATATTTTGCATCCATTTTAGTAGAAACCCCAGAAAATTTACCAGTTAAACCAGAACTTAATATTGAAAAGGCAGTTGGTTTAGATTTGGGATTAAAATCTTTTATAACACTTTCCGATGGTCAAAAATTTGATAATCCAAAATTTATTAAGAAATCGACCAAAAAATTAATTAGACAATTCAGAAAATTTTCTCATAAAAAGAGAGGATCAAATAATAAATCAAAACAAAGAATAAAACTAGCCAGGCTTTATGAAAAAATAACCAACCAAAGAAATGATTTCTTACAAAAACTTTCTACAAAGTTAATCAAAGAGAGCCAATTTGAAACATTTTGTATTGAAAATCTTAATATTTCTGGAATGGTCAAAAATCATAGCTTGGCAAAAGCAATTTCTGACTCTGGTTGGGCTACATTTATTAAGTTTTTAACATACAAATCTAATTGGTATGGGAAAAATATTATCCAGATTGGTAGATTTGAACCCAGTTCAAAGGTTTGTAACGAATGTGGAACCATAAATCAGAAACTTACACTTTCAGATAGAACTTGGACTTGTCCATGCGGTGCAATCTTAGATAGGGACATTAATGCAGCCAAGAATATAAAGGACTTTGCTTTTTTCCCACAAAACTTGCTTCCAAAAATAGGCTAGGGTATAGCCGAATTCACGCTTCTGTAGATTCCCAATAGGGGATCGTTGAAAGAAGAACTAGCAAAAGCTAGATACCATGCTTTGTATTTTCATTTTAATAATCTTTCTTTATTCTTTCTATTCCTGCAGACTCTCTAAGTTTGCTAACTGCAAATTGTTCATCTTCTCATTTGCATAATATGTCTGTCATATTATTATAATCTTCTGTCTGCAGTATTTTATGTTTATTATTTTTTAAGATATCTAAAATTACTCTAAATATATTTTTATATTGCAAAAATTATCTCCAATTACAGGGGAGAAACCGTAAATATATTATATATCTTCTACTCTACCCTTTATATTTATTTTATTTTCTCTCAATTCGTTCCCCATAATAATAACAATTTCTCCCTTTCTGGGAATTGGACAGCCTTCAAACTGTAATTGCCTATCATTTTGAATAAATGTAACGGTTGTTTTCATATTGCTTTTCTTTCAATTTATTCTTTATTAGTTTTTGTCCAGTCCAATGTATTACAGTATCATTTATTTTGTCTCTAAATTCTTCTCTGACATATTTACAGACACTTTCATTATACTCCGAAAATGGGATTTTGTCAAGTATTCGTAACACAAATCCCTCTACCAAATCTCTGTTGTAAAATTCAAGATATTTTAGTTCATTTAATCTTTTTTCGTCCCATTTTCCCATATATAAAGTTGGCACTAATTCAAAATTATTTTCTTGACAAAATTGCATTGTATCTGTCCAAAATAAACATATATTATTTTCGTCCCAAATTGAATGAACATAAAAATATGATTTTAGATTTTGATAATAAATAGTATGTTTTGCAAATAAATTTTCCCCACAAATTCTCCATCCATCTGGGATTTTATGTTTAATAGTTTGATGATATGCTTTGGCCCAATCGTGGGAAGGATGAGATAAACTACTATTTATAGAACGAGAATGGCAATAGTTATTATAAAATGTCCAGTTTTCCCCATCAAGTTTTAAACTGATAACTATATCTTTATTTTTAAATTGAACCAGGGATTTCATTGTTTTGTCATCTGATGAAATCCCTAAAGAATCTGGAATATGATAAATTCTAGGATGTTTTACATAGATATTCATATTAAATTTTATTCTTTATTTCACACTCTTCACAAATACTATCTTTATTAAAATTTACTGGTATATCTTTTTTACAAAACTTACATACATCACAGATACCAATAGTTTTTAAGCATTTATTAATTTCATTTTTATTTAACATTTCTAAATAAATTTTGCTTATGTCGGCATGAGTTAATACTTCCCATATTATTTCTGGTCTACTATCCCCAAAATCGTTTATATAATAATATAGCGCAACTGGAAATTCTTTTATCTTGTCTATAAAAGAAAATTGAGACAAATATTTCGTATTATATTCTCTGATATAATTTTCCAATTCTATTAGTTCTTCTTTTGATTTTATGATATACCAATCTTTTGTCCAATCTTCTATATCTTTTGTCGTAACAACTTTGAATTTATTATATTCTTCTTCTTTCCTATCAAGATAATTTTGATGTTTTTCTGCATCAGATTTATTTTCAAATTCGCTATTGTCTGTTGTTACAAAAATAGGAATCTCTTCTTTATGTAATTTACCTACATAATATTCTCTGGTTTTTGTTTTTTCTGTTATTTTATTCATGTTTATCTTTATTATTTGTCATTTTATATTTGTTAATTTCTTCTTCTAAAATTTTAGCCCAACTATTTTTAATTTCATATTGTTGTTCTGTGTCTATAGATTCCCATTCATCACCAAAACCTTTTCTTCCTTTTATATCATAAACAATTTTGTCAATTATTGTATGATATAATTCATATTTATTATATTCTTCCCAAAATTCATTATGGCAGCAACATTTACATGATTCTGCTAAACATAACTCAAACAAATCTTCCGCATTGCATTTTAAACAATATGCACCAGGCCATCCAGACCACCAATGCTTATTTTTTGATTCATCGTATAAAGAAAAATTAGCAGGACAGTCAACAGTCCCCCCGACATAACAACCTGGAATATGTTCTTTTGAATTCATTTTATCCTCTCTTCTTTATTTTTATAAATAACCTTTAAATCTCCCAAATTGGACTATTTAGCCATTCTTCTAATTCTTTATTTGTTACATAACTCCATTCTGTATGTCCCGCCATCAAATAACAAATCTCTGATAAAATATCTTGTATCTTACTATCTGGCCATTTTGTTCAGCTTCTTCTATTCTTATTTTTAATTTTATCCAATTTTCCTTATCAATCATATTTTACAAATAATCTTTCATTTCTTGTTCTATAAACGACATATTATCCCTATATAATACTTTTTGTTTATCATTTATTATTTTATCTTTTTCTGACTGGATATCATTTCCCAAATTACTTTTTTCTAAAATTTCTCTTCCGAATTCCCTTTCTATTCTTTTGTCTATTTTATTGTCTGTAATATAGTTATATATCTCTGTAGTAACATACATTTTCCAATAATCTTTTCTTGCAATTGCTATTCTTATATAGGTGCTACTTACTGGGACATATAAAGTTGTGATTTCTTTCGGATCAATTACGTTGTAATATGATTTTAATAGTTCTTTTACAAAACTATTCCCAGAAATAAAACCATCTGTTTCGCCAAATAATTCTATGGTTTCTTTTGCCCATTTTTCACCATTAGAATATTTTGGTGTTTGTGCATAGTCTGGGACTTCTATTATATGATAATTTTTAAAATCACTACCAATTGATATATTTATCATATCTTTTACTTCTTGTACAGTAAACGGATTCAGATAATTATATCTGTTTGAAGAGCCTATACCTATAATTACCTCTTGGGATAAAATACACGTAGATTGCAATAGGGAAACATGCCCTTTATGTAAAGGGCGAAATCTTCCGATAAGTCCTAATTTGTTATAAATCTTATCCATTATAAAAGTATAGCTCCAGGATATTGCCAACTATAACGTAAATGTCCATCTGGGAAAAATATAAGCTGTCTCATTTCTTCTGTATTTTTATCAACTGTTAAACAATTTGTTAGGCATACATTTTGACCATTTACATCATAAACAATTGCACCGTGAGGAAGATTTAAAATTTCATTACCATGACAATCTAAATAGGATTTTATTTTATTTCTGTCTTCTATTTTTATTAGATTGTTCTTAGTCCATTCTAAGACCTTTTCATTATCAGAAATTTCTGTTAATGTTACTGGACAAAGAGTAAGTTGTTCCACTTTATTTTCAGAAGCGAAATTAATTAAATTTTGTACATCTTTTATATTATCTATATAGTCTTTACATAAAGTACACTTTAAACGTACAGAAAATCCAAATGAATGAAGTTTTTTGATTAGTTTTGGTATATCTATGTATTTTTCTTTATACGGGGTCATTAATTGTCTGTTCTTCTCTTGGTCATAATGAACAATAGAAATAGCTATTGTAGATAATCCGTAATCATACCATTGCCTTAAATATTCTTCGGATAATTGATTTTCAGCTAAAAAGATACCATTTGTCTGTATTTCAATAATTGGGAACGGATTATTCATATACATATAATGTAGATATGAGGTAATTTGTTTTGGGAATAATGTTGGTTCTCCCTTTGATGTAATTAAACACGTAGATACACCAGATTGTTTTGCTAAATCACAGGCAATTTTAAAGTTACGCCAATTTATCTGTTCTGGTTCTTTCAATTCGACTCCGTTAGTAGGAGTCATTTTTGCGATACAAAATGGACATCTTGCATTACAGGCTAATGTACCAGCCACTAAAGTAAATGTACTAATTTTCATTTTTACCAATCACTTTCTTTTCTAAATAAATTAAATAAAATTTCCCTTAATTCATTTTTTACTTTATCAGTATTATTATTTGTTATTTTCTTTTCTATTAGTTTGTCGATTGTGGATATCAATTTTTCTACATCATCATTTGTTTTTTCAGACATATGTTCAAAACAAATAACAGTTCCTTCTATTTTATTTAATCCAGTTTTTACATTTATTAAATTCTTATTTTTGTCCTCATAAAACCAGTTATGTATTTTTTCATTGATTAACAATAAATTAACATCACATTTATTACAGATATTATTTATTATTATTCTTTGATCCACTCTAATATCTCCTCTGTATCCATAAAAATAACGCCATTTTCCAACCATTTTTCTTTTGTCGAAGGGATACTTGGTAATTCTTTTATTGCGTCTTCTACAACTATAATTTGTTTTTTCATTTTTAATAAACCTGAAACTGCTTGATCCACACAAACATTTCCAGCAACACCAAAACAAATTATAACTTCTGGATTAATTAATTTTACTATTTCTTTTGTATGTTTATTCCCAGCAAAAACATCAAAAACATCTTTATATATTACGATATTTCTTGTATTTATTGTTTTTTTAGAGTTTAATATTTCATCTTTATAATGGACAATATAGGGTTTTTCTGGTTTTGTTGCCTCTATATATTCAAAACCAGGGGTATCAATGATACAATGTCGTGGAAATGTATTTTGAAAATCTGGTGTATCTGACAGTTCTTTAGAATATTTTGTATGGGAGTCCGCAGAATTAATTACCTGGATGTTATATTGTTTTGCACTATCTGTTAATAACTTTAAATTAGGTTCAATTAATTCAGCATCTTGTACATACAATTTGCCTTCTTTTCTCATAAAATCAAATTGTGTATCAACATTCCAAAAAATAATTTTCATGTTTTACTCCTTTATCTTATTAATTCATTTAGTTTTTTAGATATATTTATCGGATAATTAGTTTCCACCTTTATTGTTTTTAAATAATCTGGAAGTTTTTTTACTTCCATTAATGATTTTTCTCTTATCTTATATAACGTTTTTTCCTGATATGCTATTGTACCATCTTTTATCTTGTTTGTCAATAGCTTACTTGTTATTTCCTCCACACCAACTACCCCTTCATTATTTAAATGTATTTTATCATTGATAAACTCTTCTCCATATTTTGCATGGAATCTGGTAATTTGTTTTTTGCCAGGATAAGTTATTTTACCTTCTGACTTTTTCATTACCACACCATTTTTATTTTCTACCATTTTATAAACACCACCAATAGCGGCAGTCGGTTTTGAGGTTATCATTTCTGTCCCAACACCAAAACTATCAATAGGTAAATTATAGTCATTTAGAAATCTAGCTATTTTATATTCATTTAGATCATTACTTACGACTATTTTTACATAATTTAATCCAGATTCATCAAGAATACCCCTGACTACTGGGACATTTAATGTAAAATCACCAGAATCTATTCTTATTGCATTAAGTTTTTCCCCTCTAGATTCCATTTCTTTTGCAATAATAACTGCATTTTTAGCACCCTGAAAAATATTGTAGGTATCAATAAGTAGTGTAGAATTATTAGGAAATGATTTTACATAAGCCCTAAATGCATCTAGTTCATTATCAAATGCCATTACGAAAGAATGTGCATGTGTTCCAGATAAAGGAATATTATATTTTGTCCCAGCTTCTACATTGCTTGTCCCAGTACAACCACCAATATAACATGCTTTTGCCCCCAAGACACCAGCCTCTTCTCCGTGTGCCCTCCGTAAACCAAAATCAACAACTGGTTTATTCTTTGCAGCATTAACAATTCTACTTGCTTTTGATGCAATCATTATTTGAAAATTAAGTTGATTAAGAATAAATGTTTCCAGTAATTGCGCTTGAATTAGTGGTGCTGTAACCTGTAAAATTGGTTCGTTTGGGAAAACTATACTACCTTCATCCATAGCATTTATAGAACCAGTAAATTGAAAATTATTTAAATAATCTAACGTCTTTTTATTTAATATTTTATTTTTAAATAAATATTCTCTACTTGTACTGTCAGATAAATTATAGTGTTTGAACGTTAAACTTAATTCTGTAATATCTTTTATAAGTTTATCAATTCCACAAATAATAAAATAGCCCCAATCTTGGGGCAAAGAACGAATAAAATATTCAAATGTTACTATATCTTCTGCTTTACCAGAATCTAAATAGGATTGTGCCATTGTAAGTTGGTATAAATCAGTTAATGCTAAATTAGACATTTTATTCTATCTTTCTTTTCTTTATCTCTTGTTTTAATCTTTTTACTAATTGGTTATATTTGTTTCGTATTTCTTCACAATCAGATTCCCAATATCCTTCTGCTATCATTTGCGCCATTTCACCATTAAATATAGGAAAAGATGGTATTTCTGGTGGATTATTTTCTAAATAATTAACTAGATTTAGTAAATGATTATCTGTAAATTCACAAAGGCAATAATATTTTTTGCCTTCTCTATCTGTCCAAATTAAATTAGTTTTATTGTTTCTTGTACAACTATGATTTAACATATTGTATCAAGTGTCCCATAAATCTTCTGCTAATTTAAGTCTCATATAGCGATTAGGTATTATTTTCCCTCTTTCTAGCATTGTCCATGCTGTTGCTCTAGATTCTTTATCTGTATATCCTTTATCAATTAGTCGTTTTATTAATTGATCTGGCCCTGTTGGATTATTTCTTAGTATTTCTGTAATATCTTTTTCTATTAAAACTTGTTTATTTTTTATAACCATTTTATCTTCCCATTTCGTGATTTGATTGATTTTTATCCCATTCTCTATACCTATCTTCTTTATAATAGGAAATATCATTTTCTAATGTATAAATTTTTTGTTGTAATTTTTTAATTTTTACCTCATAACTGTCTATGATTAAATCAATTTGATATTGATGTGTCAAACATTTTTTTACCCAAATTGCGCTACCAACAGTATCGCCTTGAAATTCACATATACATTCGTCTTTATTTGTTATCATTATTTTACACTCTTTGCACTTTCTCAAAATCTATTATATTTGGTTCAGACCTATCTTTTCTATATCTTAAAATTCTAGGATGTCTCAATCTATAATCTATTGACCATATTTGAGCTTCCATTTCCACAATTATCTTCTGATTTAGTATTTCCTCTTTAGAAAGAGTAGATAGACGCTGATAAAGTTCTTCCCTTAAAATATCATCTCCAGGAATAACCTGTGATATTTCCCTTAGAGAGTTAGTAGCTTTATCTATCACAGATACTTTTAATGCACCAATTGTTTTTTCAAATTTTCCACCAATTTTCCCATAATCCCACCCTGTTACTATCGCATCTACTGTGACCTTTGTTTTTACTTTTAACCAAGCTCTAGACTCAAAATATTTTGAACTAGGATCTTTTATTACCGCACCCTCTAATCCAGAAGAAAGAAAATCAGACAATATTCTTTTTCTTTCTTCTATAGTTTTGGTAATTTTTACTGGCACTAATTTAATATTGATGTCATTATCAAAATATATGTTTCTTATTTCTTCCAGTAGTTCTTTACGTTTTTGTAAAGTTAAATCAGAAACATATTCTCCTCTATACATTGATATATCAAATAAATGTAATTGTGCGGATACTGTTGATTTTTGAAGTTCTATGGCTTTTTCTGGTAATGAACCGACTATAGACATTGTTTTACCTAAAGAATCTCCGTCACCAGGCATAATAATTTCGCCATCTAAAATTGTTTCTCCCCATTTACCTAAAGCTAAAAGCCCTTTATGTTCTTTTATATGTGGAATATTGTCTTGGAATTGATTATAATTCCCTTCTTTATTTCTACGGCGAGATGTAACAAATACACCGTAAGGAGTGCAATGAACAATAGCCCTTGCTCCATCAAGTTTTGGTTCTATCAAAGTATGAGCAGTAGAATTTATTACATCAAATCCAGAAAGACCTTTGTATTCATCATGCGCTTTGGGAGGTTCATATTCTGTTAATGTTACCTCATTTATATTTTTTACATTGCAATGTACAATATATTTTGTGGGTTTATATATTATTTCTTTTTTAAACTGGCATGTTTTACATGGGACATCTGTAATTTTTTCATCATTTAATGGGCAATGATGAAAAAAGATACCCGTTTTTGTTTCTCTGACTGGAGTTAATATTCTAGTCATTTATTTTTTATAACCATTTTTTAAAATCTTCTTCAAAATAAGGGATTAATGTGTCTAAATCACCGTTATATCTATTTAGCCACTCTAGCATAACTCTTGCCATACTTTTTGTTCCTAATTTAAAAGTAACCTCAGAAATACGGTAAGCGATATCTTCTGCATTTTCCCAGTCAGCTATAACTTTTAGTGGGTCATATTTATTATATTTTTTTTGGAGTTCTTTTTCTATATCCATTTTTATTCTTCCTCTTTTAACGGGTATCTTTCCCTTATTTTTAAATCTAAATAACTTTCACCGTCAATAGAATCATCTGTATCTACTATATCTCCGTGAGTATCACAGGAAGCCTCTTCATCAAAATCACAATAAGAACAATAAATTTCTCCGCATAAACCACATACCACCAAACCTTTGTACTCTTTACAATTAACACAATATTCCATCAGATTCCTTCTTTCAGACCATAGTATACTACTTTTGAACTTTTTTGTCAATAGGGATTTCAAACCATTTTTCAGCTTCTATAAAAACCTGTTGAAGATTTTTTATATCCTCTTGTCTTATAATAAGTTCTCTATATGAAGCCTTCTTTTCCTTGCTAAATAAAATTTCCCAAGCAAGTTTTATTCTGCCAACAAATGTATCTATTATAAAACCATCACTAAAATCTACATATATTTGTTTTGATCCTACATCAAAAGATAAATCAATAATATGTCTTGGATCCCCACAATCACAACTAAATCTATGGAGATATATGTCTAACTCTTTATCGTATATTAATAAATCACTCATAATTTTTCCACCTTTCTGTATTCTCTATTTTCAGAACCATTCTATATCCTTTATATTTTCAAATCTTTTCTTCATTGTATCTATTGCCTGTTGGTTACTATCTATAAGAATAAAATTCCTTCCTAAATCATTTGCAACTTTCCCAGTTGTTCCTGATCCAGCAAAAAAATCTAATACTAAATCACCAGGATTTGATGATACTGAGATAATTCTTTGTAATAATTTTTCTGGTTTTTGTGTGGCATAACCAGTTTTCTCTTTCCCATTTGTAGGGACTATTGTTATCCACCAACACGAGGTTGGTGTTTTCCCAATTGCTGCTTTTTCTGGGCCAACTAAACCAGGTGACATATAAGGTATTCTTTCCATCGCATCATAATTGAAAATATAGTTATTTGCATTTTTTGCATAATATAAGATGTTATCGTGTTTTGCAGGCCATTTAGTTTTACTTCTTGCACCATAATCATAAGCCCAAATAATTTCGTTAAGAAAATTTTCACGACCAAAGATTATATCTAACATTATCTTACAATAATGTACTTCTCTATAATCTATATGGAAATAAAGAGAACCATTTGGTTTTAATATTCTATGTGCTTCTAGTAATCTTGGTTTAAGGAAACCTAAATAATCTTCAAAGGTATCATTATAAGATGTTTCTAATATTTCTTCTGTTTTATATTGATTCCCCGCATAACCAGTTCTGTCACCATTTTCATCACGAATTGTTTTTATTTGTGTTCTTGATTGTTTTTTACCAGTATTAAATGGTGGATCAATATAAATTAAATCTATAGATCCTGGTTCTAAAGATTGTAAAATTGGTAAATTGTCACCAAAATATACCTTATTTATTTTCTATCTCCCTTTTTTTATTTTTTAAATCTTTTATAGATTCAAAATCAAATCTTTGCTTATCAAATACTAAATATGGTTTATTAACATTGTGACCGCAACAGACAGATGTTACAAAAGGATTATTAATAAACCCGATACAAGGGTCTGCCTCTTCCTTATTTATTTTTTTATTGCAAAATTTGCATGGCCTAATTTCGTCTTTTATAAAAATTCCATCAAGATATCTATAATTTTCTAGATTTATAGAATAAATTTTATGTCCATGATAATAAGAATATGATATTTTTTTATTATATTTAAATATCATCATAAAATATATCTATTTCTTTCTCATCTCTAAATGGTTGCATTGGAAAAGGCCCTGGTTTATAAAGCATATTGTTTTCTAAATCATATATTTTTATTTCAAATTTTTTACTATCTTTTAAATTAAACCAGATATTCCAAATTGACATTTCTTCCCCGACAACAAGTATCTGCCTGTCTTTATTATATAAATCTTTTTTATCTCTGGCTATTAATTTATACATTCTTCTTTATCTCTAATTTTATCGGTATCCCGAATAATGTTCCAATTTCTTTATCCTCTATTTCAAATATAATTTCCTGATCAGTATAAGATAGATTTTCTGTTTCACATTTTATTATAAATTCTCTAGTCTTATTCATCATTTCATTTGTTGGAAAATCATATTTACCATATTTACCAAAATTAAATAAATTTTCTAAAGATATTTTAAACCTTAAAGTTTCCATTTTATTTACTCCTTCTTTCATAATCTTTCAAGTAAGGATAGCACATCTGGACGATTTTTGTCAAGCCATTCATAACCGCTTTCTGTGGTAAATGCCACATAATGTTCCGCAAAAAATTCCCCTATATTTTTTCTTGAATACATTGTTATATGTTTATCTTTCTTTTTCGAAATATTTTTCCAGTCTTTATAAAGATTATTTTTTATAAAATAATGATGTGCTAATTCATGTATAACCGTATGATAAAAATCGCTATAACATCTACAAGCTAATTTGCATGGTAAATCTAACATTTTAATATTTTTTAAATATATATCAGATATGTCTTTTGAATATAATACATGCATTCCTCCAATCAAATAAAATTTTACTTTATCAAATGACTCCCAATTAAATATAGTTTTTTCATTAAATATAATTTTTGGAAGTTTTGGATTATTAACATCTATAATATAACGGAGTGTTTTAAAAGATTTTTTATCTGGGAAAAAATCTAAACATTCTTTTATTATTTTCTTTTCTTTTTCTTCTGCATATATTCTCAAATTATTTTTGCTCTTTTAAATATACTTTCTTTTTCATCCCATTCCCAAATATCTTTTGTTTCTAAATCTACAAATCTCCATTTAGACGGGACTTTAGTAAAAATAGTTATATTTATTGGGTCTTTATGATTTTGACGTTCTAATTCGTATTTATTGTCATGCATATTCAATCTCATTTGTTTTTTTATCTAACAATCTCCATTATCAAATTCGTATATATTCCAGCATCTTTTACAAAACCATTTTTCTTCCCATGATACACAATTGCCCCAATGATCTAATGATGTTGTATATGAATAGTTATAAATTTTGGATGTTAACGGAGGAAACATCTCATATTCATACGATTTACCACATTTGTCACAAGAATATATACCCTTATCTTTCATCTCTGATTCTGTGGGTATATCTCTCCATAAAATATATTTTAATTTAACAAAATGTAATAAGTGTAGAATCGGAATAATAGTACTCCAAATCACTGGACGTAAATATTTAGTTATTTTTCCCTCTTTATAAGAAGTATGATTATTTTTATATATTGGATAGTCTATAAGTTTTAATTTTTCTAATAATCTATACCATTTATAAGATAAAGATCTTTTGTATTTAGTTTCGTCATATATTTCTATTTTATATTCATTATTATTCATTTCTTAACTCCCAATTATTTGTTTCTTTATTATAATAATGGCAAGAACATCCATATTTTATGCCATAATGATTACCGTCCCATCCATGACAAGAGCAGTCACCACAACCACAGACAAAATGATGTTCTTCTATCTTATCCCATTCCACCAAAGTACAATTTTTATAACCATTATTAAAACTTTCCAGATATAATTTTGGATATAAATCTTTTTTAAGATAAAGAGGATGTTTAGGTGTATTATTTTTTGTTAATTCTAGACAATAGATATCTTTATTAGCTACCTTTCGTATAATATCTTGTACTGCTTCTTTATGTTTCGTATTTTTTAATAAATTTCCCCATCCAGCTATTACTAAATCTGCCCTTTTAGATTCACTTACTATATGTATATAATTATCCTGTCCTATTGGATCTATTTCATCTATAAGTTCTTTAGGATATGTCGAACGAAAAGCATAAGCATTACACATAACAAATATTCCAAATCCCCATTTTGTCACATAATTTATGCATCTGGTAACTGTATTATCGCTTATATTTTCGTCTGCTTTTGATGGGTTTAAACAAACAAATAGACATCTTTTATCATTAGATACACTGGTTTTATGTTCTAAAACATATCTATATTTTCTATCTTCCGAAAAGATACATTTATTCATTATTTTGTTTTATTTCCTTTAATTCCATAGATATCCATACCATTTTGCTAACCATTCTGTAGCTTCTTTTTGTGTTTTTTCTTCTTGTTTCCAACTTTCTTCCATAGGTTTTATTTCATAAAATTCATCTAGGTATAATAATCTAAATTTTTCTGCATTTTCTCTTAATTCTTTGTCCCATAATTCTTGACAATTACAGGTTTTACAACATTCTGGAAAATTATTTTCATCAATTACCCTACATGGGTGTCCAGCAGTTTTGTTTGCTAAATCTAAAAGTGCTTTAGAAAGAATAAACGAAAGATGATGATTTAAATCCCAATTATCACGATCTGACCAACCACGTCTACCTCTTTGTATAAAATATTTTGTTTCATTAAAAGGTAAAACAACTATTTCTTTAGTAAATTCTATTGGATGTTTCCAGTAATAACCTAATCTATAATTTAACATTTTATTTTAATCCCATCTTTCTCATTTCTAGAATAGCTTCTGCGTTCCCTATAGCATCATCTAGTGCGTTGTGTGTGTGTTTTGATTTTCTTAAATGTTTAAAATTTACTGTCATATCTTTCATCATCCCTTTATAAAGACTTCCAATATTTTGTGATGAATATCCAAATGGATCAATATTTTTAAAATGTATAAAATACCAATGCATAAACATAAAATCAAAACCATTATTATCTGCAATAAATATTGCTCTCTCGTTTTTTATATTTAACCTTAACCATTCAGAGAATCTTTCTAAAACAATTTCTGGGTTATCAAATTTTAATGTTTCTTCTCTGGTGAAGCCAGAAATAACCAAAGCATTAGGTTCCCATTTTTTAGATATTGGTTTTAATTCACCATAAAATTGTTTGTCTAATTTTTCATCTATTATAACAGCACCAAATGAAATCATAGAATAATCACCAGGTATTGGCCCATCTGCTTCTATGTCTACACTAATTAAAGGCATTTTTATATTTCCTCTATTTTTCCTGGCCCAGTGCTTACCCATTTTACTGGGGTATTTACATCATGTTCTACTTTTTTAATAGCAGAGAAAACATTTTTACTATCTAAATAATCTAAAAATGTTAAGCAAATAGCATCTGGTTTACAAATCAAACCAAAATTATTTGCTAATTCTGTATCCCATTCCCCAATTCTTCTTATCTTATTTGTAACGGTAGTATATTCTGGTTTTTGTCCTATTAATCCAAATGTTATTTCATTTTTTAATGGGCCACTATTACCAGCAACACGGATAGGAAATGTTCTCATTACCCCGATAACTTCATAATCTTTACAATTAGCTATTCCAGCATCAGCAAGAATTTGTGTCGGAATAATATCTGAAGATGTTACATAAGGATAAAATCCAGAATAATTAAGTGAAAGTCCAAAACCTTGTGTAGATTCTATTAAAATATCTTTATTGTTTATTTCTTTAGATAAATCTACTATTTTTATTTTATCTGCAGATAATCCTTTTGCGACACTTCCAATTCTTAGAATTTTATTAGCTTTTGCAGATCCAGTCCCAGTACAAGTACTGCTAATATTATTTAGAGTTATATCGTTTCTTTCGTATTTAATATCGGACAGGGTGATAATAGATGCATTCCTATCTATTATAAGAAAGCCATTCCTGTTTATATCAATATATTCTATTTCTTTTTGTAAAACAGATAAATCAATAACACTCCCAGGCCCTAAAGCTAATTTAGAATTTGTGTGCCAAGCACAAGGGACTTGTCTCATTCTATATGATTTACTATCTATTGTCATGGTATGTCCCGCATTTGGGCCACCAGTACGAATAACTAAATCGTAATAATATTTTTTAGAATACCAAGCAGTAAATTCTCCTTTACCTTCAGAACCAAATTGTCCACCCATGATTATCGTTGTTTTATTCATTAAAATCCTTCAAATTCTGGGAGATTATAATATTGTTCTTCTTCCATTTCTATCTTTTCTATCTTAAAAAAATCACCGACAAACATATCGTCTATTAATAAATCATCGAGACAAAACTCTTTTATTTCTGTTATAAAACTACCACTTACACTATACGATATTTTTAGATATTCTTTTTTCATTTTATTCAAATACTCCACTTTCTATTATAGTATATAGTAACGCTCCATGCCCACCGACAAAATAATTAATTATACATGGATATTGATTGTCATTAATTTTTATTGTTTCTGATAAATAACCATTATATTTATATTTATTTATAAAACATAATAAATTTACCAAATCAGTATGATTATGTAACAAAAACCATTCTCTTGAAATACCATTTATATCTATGATATTCTTTATATTAAATTTTTTCTTATCTATATCATATTGTTTTATGTAGTTTTCATGTTCTGTAGCTTCATTTTCATTATAAAATACTTTACCATCATCTGTGGTATAAACATTTAATTTTTTAATCTCTGAATTTACTATTAAATCTTGATTAGGTTTAAATGTTCTATATTCTGTTGTTGTCACTTTCATTTATTTATACCTTTCTTTCTTTCCTTAAAGGTTTTTACTACTTTATGAAGTTCTATTTCTTTTTTAAATGCCTTACAATCTTTAATAGAAGGGCAAGATATCCTTTGTTTAGCAATTTCCAAATATTCTTGAGAAATATCTATTCCTAAATAATTATGTCCCAATAATTTAGCCGCCAAAAGAGTTGTTCCGCTGCCACAATAGGGATCTATTATCAGTCCTGGTTCACCATCTAATATAGCATAAATGCACCTAGTTGTCAATTCAATAGGAAATGGCGCTGGATGTTGACTTTTTTGTTCTGGTCTTATGTTCCACACAGAGGTAAGTAAAGCATGTTTTGATTGCAATTCTTTACCTATTTTATTATTATCTATTGGTTTATAAAGCCAATAAATTCTTTCTTCTATTTGCCAAAACCTCCAACCTCTTATATTGGCTGCTATTTGTCTATTCCAAATAATTTCCTGTCTAATTGCCCAATTAGTAGCATTTAACCACAAGATAGGATGTAACATTTGGCCTTTTACCCATCTTATTTTGTGGTTATAAAAAAATGAACCACCTGGTTTTGTCACACGATAAAGTTCATTTAGTACATTTATTTGCTCTATTTGATAGTCCATTTCATTTTTTGAATCGGAAGAATTAGAATAAATTACTTTGTCTACAAGACCCCCTCTTTGATTCATTTTATTATATGGTGGGGAAGTAATACCCATATCAAAAATATTACTTTCTATTTTTTTTAGTTCAATTAATGCGTCACCACAGATTAAATTATTGTCCATAAATATTATCTGGTAAACTTTCCATTATTTCATTCCAAACATTATCTTTTTTCATGTCTGTAACTATTGGTTCTTGTGGTTTTGATTTTCTGTGGATACAACACCATTTAACTACACCCCATTTTATATCTAATTTATACATTTTGTATAAATCTTCTAATTCGTAAATTGGTAGTTTTTCACAATCAGCAACTCCCCAAGCAAATATATCGTTACACCCAACAAGTAATTCAGTTCTAATATATCCATTTTTACCAAATCCAGCAAATAATATATCTTCTTGTAAAAGCTCAATTAATGCTAATTCTTCTATAAACTCTTTTGTTCCATCACCCATATCTATATAAGCATCTTTTTTATCTGTCATTTCCATCCTCAAACATTTTATGCATATTATAACCCTCTACACACCAAGAAAGTATTTCACTTAATGTTTTTACATGGTCTTTATATCCAGCCTCAATTTGATATTTTACTAAAATTGCACCAGAGATTGCTATTGCATGGATAATGGAAATTTTACCGAAAAATGGAATGTCTTTTTTAGGAAATTCTCCATTTTTTTCTCTATATGGCGCGGTAGAACCAGTAAAATCTAAAATAGATTCTTTTAATTGTTCCATTTCTTCTTGTGACAATTCATCTAATTTGGGATATGCACCACAAGAATACCATAATATAGAATATTTTAATGCGGGGTCTAAATTATTCATTCTTTAACCTTTCAAGAAAATATACTTGTCCTTTTATTATTTTTTCTTTTGCCTCTTCAATATTAAACCATCGTCCTTTATCTACTTCTGGAAATTCTTTTATTTGTCCAGAATTTTTAGGCCACTCCATAGTAAATGTATTACTTTTTATCTCATTTATATCATAATTATACTCAGAAGCCCAAATAAAAACTGTTTTTTGTGGATTTTGGTCATGTTTACCTAAAAATTTATAACAAATGTTTGGTAAATCAATCCCAGTTTCTTCTCTAAACTCTCTTAAAGCAGAATAAAAAACATTATCATTTTCTTTAAATTCACCTTTTGGAATAGACCAAGAACCTTTATCTTTATACCATCCATAAGGGCCTCCAGTATGTACAAGAAAAACTTGTAATTCTTTTTCTTGATACCATCTATATAACAAAATACCTGCGCTATTTTTTTTGTTCATACTCTTTTTTCTTTAATTAATTTATCTACCGTTTCGTATAATGATTCTATTGTTTTATTATTATAAATAATTAAATATGGAACTATTTGTTTTACTTCTGTTTCTGTTTGGTGTCCATCGTTACTTTCTAGAATATCTCTTTTTATTTTCCAAATTTTAAAACCATTACGTTCTACTTCTTGTGCCTCCCGTAATAATCTTACATCAGATATAACTATTTTACTGTATTCCGCAGGTAAGACATATTGATAATTATTTATTTTTAGAAAAAGGCTGTTAATAAAAATTTCTTTATTGTTTTGTCTTAAATTATCACCAGTTTTCTGTAAAAGACTTCTCATATAATTATCTTTATTTTCTATTCTGTTATAAGAAAACCCATATATATTTTTTATAGTTCTTTTTATTTCATCGGCAAAAGCAAATTGTTTAAACCCGTAATTATCCACAAGATATTTAGCAATAACATCTTTCCCGTGTCTTTTTTCCCCACAAATCGCTATTTTTATATCATATGATTTTTGATTGAACCAATATTCTTCAAATTCATTATAAGAACAAAATATTTTGTCAGCACAATATCTTAACCAGGGGTGTGTCTGTAATTTTTGATTAGTACAAATAGCAATAACTGGCTTATAATGCTCTTTTGCATAGAAAATTTCCATAAAAAGACCCATAGCTATATTATTGTCTATTATAGCTAAAACACCATTACATTCATCTATCCCATTTATATCAGTGTCTACAACACTTACAGGGACACGAATATCAAATGGGTTCCATTCTCCCTTATCTACAAAAGAAACTTCTTTCGCATTAATATCATAGAATGGATTTACTAGTTCTATTCCAAATTTTTCTTCTATTTTTAATTCTAGTTCTCTTACTTTTTTTCTAGAATGTGTTGGGTGTGCTAAATATAACTTCAAATTTCCAATTCCTTTCTAACTTTTTCTAATCTATTTTCTATCCCAATTATTTTATACTCTATATAGTTTTCTTTAAGAAATTTTAGTATTTTTTCTTCTGTTGTTTTTGTTTCTTCCCATGTTTCTATTCTTCTCCCTATTACTGAAAATTCGTCTTTGTGTCGTCTAGTAAGAAAAAAAACTTTATTATCAAATTGTTGATAATAATAAGACAAAACTTTATCTAGATAGGGGACATTATTTCCGTAAATAGCACCCAAAAGAATAGAAGTATCAGTAACAATATAATCAACTTTATAATTTAATCTTCTTAGTCTTTCAAACATCATCCCTGAAACTAAGAGTTGATTAAATTCAAGTATGTCCTCTTTTTCATCCCAAACTAAATCTTTTGCATATTCAGTTACTAATTCTACATTAAAATTTTTCTTTTTCATAAAAGAAAATAATTCAGCTGCTAATGTAGATTTTCCACATCCAGCAGCACCTAAAAATTGAATAACTACAGTCAACTATTATCTCCTGCAAAAATTAAATGAATTGGGAAACAGGGAATAATACAGATATAAATTTCTGTTCTACCAATTCTTTTACCATAATATTTAATATCTTTCCAATAACAACCTATCCATATATCATGTATATTAAATTCTAATTTTATTCGCATGATACACCACCTCCCATAATCATCTCAAAACACTTACAACAAACGTATGCAGTATAAGGATGTCTTACAATTTCAATTCCAGCATATATCTGTGTGGTTGGGTCATCATCAAAAATTGTTTCCTCTACTTTATGACTCGCATCTTTATGACACATCCTACATTTTTCGCCGTTACAATATCTAGAAACAAAATGTTTTATCAATTTATCTTCTTCCATAATTCGTAATTACTATATTTTTCCTTTCCTGTTATTTCTTCATCTATATAATTTGGTAATATAATTTCTTCATTTTCTGTATCTAGTTCATATTCTGCAATCCACAAATTACTTAACATTGGATTAATAAAATGATCTATTTCCCAGCCATCTAAAGTAGCATATCTTTCCTTACATATTGTCTTTTGTGATTCTAATAAATAAAGACCTATATTGTTATCTATTCTTTGTTCAAATTCATCTCTTACTAACCCCTTTCCTTTTTTTACCGTGATATAATACTTCGTATCATTTTGTTTGTATATAGAAGTTTTTCTTCTTACCCTAAATTGTGGGTTGTCAAAATAAGTTTGTTCTATTAAAAATATATCTAGTAATTTATTATTGTCTATATAATTATAAAAATATGTTGAATCTACTAAAAATCTTCTTTCTATTTCTTTAGCCATAACTATCTTCCAACATTTGAATAAATCTCCAAAACGGCCCATTTTCTCTCATTTCTTCCCATTTTTTATTTATATCTACCCATATTTCTTCAACATTTCCACTATCACAACACCTACAAACAATAAAATTTAAATAACCTTTTCCATATATCCAACGCCAATAATCACCAACAATAAATTTGTGTCCACATAAAGTACATTTAAACCATGCTCCATTTTTATGTCCAGACCAATTTGCTTTACAATCTTCTTCTGTCGCAATTCTAGGTTTTTGATCTGTAAATAACATACTATTTTCTACTCTTTCATTTTCTGCGTTTTTTATAGTTTTCATAGCTATATCTAACGATTCTTTTCTTGTTATTGGTTTACCTACTATTTCTTTATCCATTTTTTGTTCTTCCGATACCATTACATTTTTGACAAGTTATGGTGTCTGGATTACTTAACTCAAATAATAATTTTTGTTCTTCTAAATCTCTAAATTGATTTCCAAAAACAATTTTTAACATTTTTTCTTGTAAATTATCTGGAAGATAATCTTCATATAAAACAATATTATTATCAGTATTTAGTATATGTAAAATATATTTGTTTGATTTGATATGTTTTTCTTTCATTCTACCATATTCATAATCATAACAAAAAGATATAAAATAATTTTTATATGTTGTTTCTTGTTTTAGATCTATTGTACAAGTCCATTTTAACCTACCATCTTTTTGTAACGCTTCTAAAAGTAAAATTATTTTTTTTTAAATCCATATTTTTTATTCCTTTTTGTTCCACATATTATGAAATTTACAACTTCCTTCAACCATTCCTTTGAAAAATTTGATGTTACCTTTACAATAAGGACAATATTTTTCTTCTGGTTCAGCTAAACCACGATATTTCTCGTTTTCTATCCCGAATTCGCAGTATTTACATTTACAAAGCCAACCGTTTTCTGTTAAAAACTCTCTTCCTTTTTTGGTTAATTTTGCATAATTAGACGCACCATAAGCATCAGACCATTGCCAAGTTGGATCTCCCTCCTCCATTAATCCTTCATTTATAGCTAATTTTATATGTTCTGGTATAGGTTCCCAAAATTTTTTATTATTTATTGCATCTCTTAATGCTTGTTCGTGTTGCATTACTTTTCCTTTTCTAATACAACTATTTTATAAAGTGCATCATAAATTTGCGCCTTTAATGTATTCCCATATCCAATAGCCTGTTTATAGATATTATCTTCTGTACAATAATCAATTACAAAAATTATTTCATTGGTACGATTAGGGCCACTATTAAATTTAAAATCTTTATATTTTTTACGTACTGTTTCTAGTAAAATTATAATATCATAAATATCTAAAATTTGCTTTGTCTCAAACGGTAAATTATAGTATTTATTTATAAATTCTATTTTATTTATCAATTATTTCTCTTTATTTACCTCTTTTATTATTTTTTGTGCAATAGACAATAATAACTTTCTTTCTGTTCTTGTTAATTCTATCCAATCATTTTCTATAAATGGCTCAAATCGTTCTGTAATACCACTTATATACTCTGCGACTTTTAATAACTGTGCATTCACAATAGCGTTATATTCTGATACCTTAAAAATATTTGCAGAAGATAAAATATTTAATTGTTCTTGTTCTGTTAGTTTTATTAAATTTTGATCCATTGACATTCCTGGGAATAGGCACTACCTATAAGTTCATTTAAATTGGAGAGGTTAAGGTAACTCATCGCACTACGTAATCCATTTACGTATCTAAATACTACAGAAGTCACAGACTCATTTGTATATGGGACTTCTATTTCTTTACCTTCTACAAATAGGTTTTCTTGTGTCCCATCCCATAAATCATATTTTTTAAGAGTTTCGTAACTAGCCATCCCACGAAATTTTTTAATATAAGGATTAATCATACCATAAATATCTGTAGTAAAATATTCAAATTTTTCTTTATTTTCTATTTCCAATTCTTTACCATAAGGAGTAATAACTTTTTTATATACATCACCTGGTGTTTCTTTACATCCAGCAAAAATACTACCACACATTACTGCATTTGTGCCAAAAACTAACGATTTAACCAAATCGGCAGACTTTTTTATTCCTCCATCAAGAATAATTACATCATTTTCATCTCTTTTCCCATCCCACGCATATTGGAGTGAAGTAATGGGTGGGCAACCAACCCCAGTCACATCTGTAGTTAAACAAACCCCACCATTACCTATTCCATGCCTAACAGAATTTGCACCCAAAGAAAATGCTCTATTTACTGATTCTGTAGTAAGTGTGTTGCCTATCATAATATCTGGCATAAAAACATGGCAATTATACCAAGTCATAAAATCTTTTACTAAAGGTGTATTAATATTAGCGGTATCTAAAACAAATAAATCTACTATAGTGTTCTTTAAAAGAGATAATATTCTTTTTTCATAATCTTTTAGTCCAACTGCTACATAACATCTTCCAGATTCTTGTTTTATTTTTATTGCCTTTTCTATCTGTTCTTCTATTGGCATAAATCTATGAAGAATTCCCGCCGCCCCGATTTTATTAAGTGCAATACAGGTTTCTACATCTGATATGGTGTCCATTGGTGCAGATATAATAGGATATTTAATGGATATATTTCTTGATATTCTAGTTGTTGTATCTACTTCTTTTCTTGATTTTATTTCTGATTCTGCTGCTGGTAAAAGTAAAATGTCATCAAATCCTAAAGCCCTTTCTTTATTATCCATTTATTATCCTGTCTTGGAAAAGTTCTTTCCATAATTTATTTTTTATTCTGTTCCATTGATTAAATGTTTTCATATTCGTTGCAAATCTTCTTTCGGCAAAAAAACATGCTTTTCCAAAGAAAAATGCTTTTATTACATTATCATATCTAGAGTTATGTATATCTCTTAGATAATAAGCTAATGTTTTCCTATCTTGTTTTTCCTCTTGCGTCATTTATTTATCCTAATTCTTTTACATAATTAGTGTAATCTTTGTTATTATACCAATCTTTTAGTGTGATAAAATCTATAGCATTACAAGAAGTACAAGAAAATTTTACAACTTTTCCCTCTCCTATCGTATCAACGAAACCAATTCTAGAAAAATGTTCCTGACTATTTCTACATTGTCCTTTAATATTTAAAAATCCATCACAATCTTTATATATTATCTCTGTCATTTATTTTCCCTCTTTTCTTGCTTTCATCCCAATAGCACAATTATTACATAAAGCTCCATAAGATACCGATTTAGTCCCATCTCTATCTTCTGAATCCCAATTATACATTATCCTTTTGTGGGCCTCTTCAAAAGTTTCACCCTCTTCAATTTTTAGCTTATGACCACATGTTAACCAAATCATTTTTCTCCTTTTCCCAAACCTTTGTTTCCCATTATACACCCTTGACAGAAAAAAGTCAAATAGATTTAGCCTTGACATCTAGAGAAAGAGATGATATAATGTCCTATATGAATCAGAGACTTAAAGGGAGAAATTGTGAACGAAAAAGAAAAAGAACTATTTAATTTTATAATAGAACAAACAGATAATGGGAAATTTCAATGGACAAAAGAGGTATATATTACTGAATTGGGGATAACAAGATATATCTATAGATATTTTGACACTCCTTATAAAGATTTTCCAAAAATCATTGCCGAAAAAATTATTACTCCATTTGGTTTCCCTTGTTACATAAGATTTACAGGCATAATTACTTTGATCCCAGAAAATTTTTCTGAGTTCGCCAGATTAGAACAAGCAATAAAAATGTCTCTTAATAAAAAAGAAACAGAAGAAATAGATAAGATAATAGGTAAAAATGTTTAATTATTTACAAAGTTACATAAATTCTGGTTATTTTAATCAGCTATATCAATTTTCTGGGACATCTTTAATAATAAACTTTTTACAAGAAGATAAATATCTAAATTTTCTTATTTATTTATCTCGTGCGACTGTATATGAAAGTAGTATTGGTTCTATTTTAGAACGCATTAAAGAAATAGAAAATATTAAAATAGATGAAAGGTATTCTAATCCATATGATATAGAACTAACAGTTTTAGCCTGGTTTCTTTATCAAATAAATGATGATTATAAAGAAACGTATGATATAAGTAATATAAAAAATGCAGATATGTTTTATAGTATCATAAGAAAGTTAAGTAAAGAAAATGAAATTATGCCCACAATGTAAATATAGATTAACTCCCAATAAAGAAAATATTTTCTTTCATAAATACCCACAAAAAGATGAATCAGAATTTGAAAAGGATAAAAAAGAATATGAATCTAAAGCACAAAACTGTCCATTAAATTATGTCGGAATAAATATTAATTCTCTTGTTCATATTGGTAAATATAAAGAAAAAAAATTTATAAGTTATAAAAAATATTTAGTAGATTTTGAAAAACGGAGACAAGAAAGTATATCTGGCTATTGGCAACAATTTTTATTAACTTATTTATGTGAAGAATATCCAGTTCTTATTTATAAAGAACTAGATGTTTATATTAAGGTAAATGAAGAAAATGTAGAATTTTATCTTAATTTACCTAAATGGTCTAAAAGCGCACAAGATTCTAAAACAAAATCGGCTAACTTTGGTTTTATAACACCAGAAGAAATGAAAATACAATTAAGAAAGACATTAATTAAAATGATATTTGGTGAAACAAAATTAGAGGAAATTTAAATGAAAATACAAATAATTTGTCCAAATTGTAAAAATAAAGAAGAACAAGAAATAGATAATTATGAATACAACTCAGATATCCAAAATTATTATGTAGGATGTGAAGATTGTGGTGAACATCCTGCTTGGAGATGTTCAAACTGCGAAGAAATTTATGATTTAGTTATGAGTTATGAAGAAATAGAAATAAATAAAAAATGACACATCATTTACTTGTATCACAAATGGTATATCCAGAAAATTCTTCAAAAGAAAATATAAAATACTGGAAAGAACAAATAAAAGAATATCATTCTAACTATGCCGAAATAGAAAAAGAATATACATTTATTGAAGATAATTTTGTTTATTATTTTTTAGTAGCCCGTCTTTTTGATTTTCCACTAGAAATGGTAGAAAGAGAAGTAGATGAAGATTGGTATTCTTTATTATCAGAAACAATGAAAGAAAAAGTAAAAATAATGAAAGAGGGGAAAGAAGAGGAATAAATATGGAAACTAAAATAAAGTTTGTACTTATATTTAGTATTTTTATTATTTTACTAATAGGTGTTGGTTTTATATTAGGATATAATATTAAAAAAGAAAAAATTATTACTATTAGAGATACACAGGTATTAACAACAACTATTGTAAGAGAGGTACAACCAGTACCACAGCCAGTTAATTGTATAAAAGGTGAATCCTATTTTTATATAGAAGAACTTGGGTCATTAATAAAATTTGGAGAAACAGAAATATGTGGAGTAAATCTATATACTGGTAATACTGTTGGCCCTAGTTATGATGAAAAAATTAATAATTTGGAGGAGGAATTGTCAAGATGGAAAGATTGCGCTTTATACCAGTCTTGTAGTAAAGAAATGTTAAGTGAAAAGAGATAACATCCAATTGACAAAAAGTGTGTGATTTGGTATAATGAATTTTTATAATAACTATAATGAAAGGCGTGATATGAAATGAACAAAATAGCTTATTATATATTTGTAATAATTTTTGCGTTGATAACGTGGGGAATGGTATATTTCTTTTTTAAAGAAACACATAATTATTGGTTATTATGGCTTATATTAATCCCGTTTTTTGTTTATAAGGAGTAATAACGGATATAAGAAGGAGAAAATATCGTGACAATAAATCAATTTATTAAAAAATATCATTACTATAATGTAAAGACAAAAGAAGAATGTCTAAAAGAAATAGACCAAATGGAACCAGTTATAGATGAAAACAATAACATAAGAATAATATACCCAGTAAATTTTGGTAATTTGGGTTGGTGTTTGATATTAGATACTGCTTATGAAGAAATAAAGAAATTAAACATCATATGAACATTAAAAATAAAATTAATTTTATCTAGAGGATATTCTATATTATGATATGTGAATTAATATTTTGTCGTAAAAACATAAAATCCGACATAAAAATAATGGATAATAAAGGAAATTTTTATTGTTCTGATTGGTGCAAATTGTTTGATAATACATTTTTTGATTTTAAATGTAGTCGTCAAGACGAAGAATATAATAACACCATAGCAAAAAATAATAAGTATTTATTAAGAATGCCTACTGTAAAAGTTTATCATTCTATCCCGAATGAATTATTTGATATCCCAAAAAATGATAGTACAAATAAAGAATTATTTCAGATAGCCATAAATATGGTAGAAAACGAACGGGATAAAATCTTGAAAAAAGAAAACTATTCCAAATGGAAAGAAAATAAAGAATGAAAAATAAAGAAATAATAGATTTTTGTAATAAATGGAAAGATGCAAGAGAAGCATTAGATTATATAGAAATGGAAATTTCTTTTGAAGACAATGAAATATTTATAATTCATTTAAAAGTACAAACCGAAAGAATAAATACACAAACTAAACAACTCAAAATTATTCATATTGTAAGGCAAATAAGTAAATATGAGATAGATGGACAAACAGAAATATCAATGTTAGGTTTTCTTGATTTTACAATGACTGAAATTTTTAGGGAGTTATTGTTTAGTTGTACACAAAGTTAAAAGATATGAAACAGTTATCCCAAAAAGATATTAAAAAATATTATGAAGATATTATTGAAGGTTTCCATTCTGGGATACCAGAATGTTGTATTTTACAATATATTTTAGATTTATCTCATAAACTACAGCCATTAATACAGAGGCAAAATACATTTCCATATCTTATTTTCCCAGACTGGGTTCCTTGTGACAATCATTGCCGTCAATTCATACAATCTGGTTTGCCGCAAAAAATGAAAGAGTTATCTAAAAATGATTATTTCTTTTGGAATTATAACGAAAAAACCGATAAATTAGATAGAAAGAAGACAATTGAATAAAGAACAATATAAAAATCTAATTACACTTTATAATAAATATCACAAAGTTTATGATAATACAATTTTTTATAAAGTTCCGCCATATAAACATGAAACTGGATGGGAAATAACAGAAGAATATATTCAACAATCAGTCATAATAGGAAATTATATCTATGAATCGCAACAAAAATGTAATCATAATTATACATTTTATAAAGATTTAAAAGAAACAGCAGCTTATAAAGTATATTTTAAAGATATATTTAATTATGGTGATGAATACGAATGCCAAAATTGTTGGAAAATAAGAATATTTTGTAGAAAATCCGATACATTACCTAAAACTTATACCACATTTGGTAGTTATGGATATGCATGGCAGTTAGCAATAACAGACCATTATATACAAATAGGAAGTAAAATGGAAAGTAGTTTACCGTATGAACTAACAAGATATGGTTTTAGCCAAGATTATATATAGAAAGGAAAAAGGAATATGGATAATAAATTAACAGAACAAGAAATAAAAATATTAGATATGTTAGCTAATGCATGGAATTATTATAATAAATTAGAAGAATATCATCCATCAGACAAGCAAGAATTTACAGAGGGGATACATAGAGCACAAGATATAGTTATGACTAGATTAGCAGTAAGGGTACATCCAGAATTATTTTATAGAGAAGAGAAATAAAATTACAAATACAGTTTTCCATTTTCCAGGTAATAAGGGTAAATTAGTAGATCAGATATTTTCTGTATTACCAGAAGATTGTTCAAAATATAACTATGTAGATTTATTTTTTGGCGGTGGAAATGCATATCTTAATTTACCTAGAACATTTAAATCCTATTATCTTTCAGATAAATTTGAGATAATTATTAATTTCTTTAATCAACATTTTACAGATAAACAAATAATAGATTTTTTTATTTATGTAGAAAAAGAATTTGATGTAGCAAATAATAAAGAGGGGTATTATAGATTTAGAGAATACTGGAATCAAAATTACAATAAAAATAGAGAACTAAAGTATATAGGATTTCTTATATTAGTAAATTCGTGCATAAATAATATGATTAGATTTGGCCCAAATGGATTAAATCAAAGTTATGGAAATAGAAATATAAAAATAGACGTTTTATTATCTGGAATGCATTCTATTAGGCCAAATTCTACTTTTATTGTCTCTGATTTTAGAGATGTAAAATTAGAATCAGATGATTTAGTTTATGCAGATCCACCCTATATAGACTGTTTTGATATGTATAAATGGAAATGGGATGAAGAAGACCAACAAAAACTACTAGAAAAACTCTATAAACATCATTTAAATGGAGGAAAATATATATTAAGTGGATTATCAATAGTAAACGGCGAAGATAATACAAAAAATATAACAATACCAGAAAGTAGAATAATTCCCATTAAAAAATCATATAAAATAACATCGACAAAAGGAAAAACACGAAAGAATCATCAAGAGATAATAGTTACTAATCTTTAGATTGTATTACAAATTTATAAATAAAGAGGATAAATATACTTTAGATACATATGAAAGGAAAGGAAAATAGAAATGATAAAACAAAATGTAAAAGAAAAACTAATTGTAACTAATCCAAAATTTTCCATATTGTGTTTAATAAATAAACATGAATGGAGGATAGGAAAATATTTTCCCGATGTGGAAGATAAAATTATAAGCAGTATTAGTTTGACCTCACATTTACAATATAGGGAATGCAGAATATGTGGAATAGCACAATATAGATTACCATTTAGCGGTAGGATAGAAACAATACGCTATAATGAGAGATAACCTAACCAAAACAAAAAATAAAAAAAAGAAAGGATAAATGGAAAACAAAGAAGAAAAATTAGATTTTATAGAAGAATATTTAAAAATAACTTCTGAAATAACATCTCTTTTAATAAATATGATTGAGGATAATAACAAAAAAAATAATAATATAAAATATTTAGTTTTATTAACACAAAGAGACACTTTATTAAAAGACTATATAGAATATAAAGAGATATTACCTAGTTATTTTTTAAAGCCTCTAAACGAAGAAAAACTTATTAAATATATAAAAGATAATATTGATCCAAAAATTTTATAGAAAGTTTAAGCATTTTCTTAGAAAAAAAATTTTATAGAATCTGAGAGAGATTATAATGATACAATTAAATCAAAAAATAATAAATAATAAAAATGGAGACTGTTTCGGAGCTTGTATAGGATCAATACTAGAAATAGAAGATTATCCAAATTTTCATACTGATGGGGACGGAGATTGGTTGACAAAATGGAATAAATGGCTTAAACAATATAATTTAGGAATTTTTTACGCAGCATTTGGTTCTATTTCATTACCTCATGGATATAGTATAATAAGTGTTGTTTCATCTTTATATCCAGGACTAACACACGCAATAGTGAGATATACGGATGGCGAAAACGAAAGGATACAATGGAATCCTAATCCTCTAGATAAAAGAGGAAATAATGTCCCAGTTTCAGACTATAAACTAATATATGTATTATATTCTCTTAATCCAAAAATTTTATAACTAGAAATAACCAAACCAAAACATAAAAATAAGCATTTTCTTGGTAAAAAAATTTTATACAAATTTATAGAAAAAAAATTTTATAGAATCTTTCGTACCTGATAGCCCTAATCATCTTCAAATTTGCATCATGGCGTACCATTGTAGAAGATGTCTTATAGATAGCAAGCTATCAATTTGAAGCTTCAACTTTCGGCACTCTTATAGCTAGTAACTATCAATTTATAGAACAATAGTCCTATAACTTAGAACAATAGAGCTACAAACAAAGTGCAAGAAGTTTTGGAAGTTGTAAGACTATTGTTCTACTTGAAACTTGACATAACTAAAAGTTGTAGAACCAGATAACTAAGAGAAGTGCAAGTTGTATTTTAGAGAAATTCAAATACGGTTTTCGTCTTTCAAGTCAAGCTAATAGTTGTACTATTCGTAGCTAAAGGATGCAAAGTTTTGCATGTATATCATTTTTTTCCGCATCTGATAAAGCAAATTTGGTGTCCAGTTACGGAAAGCGTAATAGGCACAAGTATTAGAACATTAGTTCTACTTTTCGCCCATAGCATACTATTGGTTTAATGTCAAGTATTGACTTCTAAGGAAAAGAAGAGAATAGCATTATTGTTCTAGTCAGTTTCTTGTTATCGGCGCATTGCTGAAAACCTAGCTTTACAGTGTACCCTAGAACCTAGCTAGAATCGTCTGTACGTGGCTTCTGGTAGGGGATCCCTAGTAATTGTACGTCCAGTGACGCTAGAAGGCCGATTAGAACAGTGTTATAGCTAGGGAATAAATAGCGCAAGGGTGAAAGAATTAGAACGGACTAACAGTGCGGACATTAGTCCTATTGTTCTAATATGATAGTAGTATCCTAAAGCATGATACTAAAGAAAAGTCAATACTTGACTTTTGACAGAAAGTATGGTTTAGAACAGAATTAGAACATAAAGTATAGGTTTGGTATACAGGTCTATTTTAGGACTATTGTTCGTTGATATTTCAGCTGGAGTATGCGATACTAGGATTATCAAAACAGGAGGTTCTCAATGACAAAGCGGAATGACATTCTACGCCCAACGTGGACTGGTAGGGGTTCACGAAGCTTCTATGTGCTAGAGACGAACGGCGAAGCCTTGACAGTGCAACGGTTCAACGTTGCACGGCAGCGCACCTATGGTGAAGCCTTTACAACCACGTATGCGGAAATTTCCGCAATGTGGGAACACAACCAGAAGCGACAAGGGGTCGCATCGGCCCCTAGATACGAAGGCCGATGGGCAGAACGTGCCCAATGGACGCATAATGTCTGGAATCACAATCCAGACCCCGAAGGGGATAACAAAGTCTAATAAACATTATGTCAAGCAAGCCCTGCCGAATGGCAGGGCTTTTCTTTATTCTCTCTATAGAACAAATGTTCTAATTAATGTTTTTATTTATTAATGCTTCTTTATTGTTTTATGATTAGAACAAATGTTCTACTTACTAAAGAACCTTTGGTTACTAAAAGTAATAAACTAATAATGAATAAGCAAGTTACTTTTTATTAGTAGGTGTTATTCTATTAGCGCCAAACAAAATAAAAGATACTCACCAAAAGTAAGTGACTTATTTATTCTTATTGTCTTACTAAAAGTAAGTTGATTAAACATCAAGAAAAGCGTGTAAAGTTTTATCTTTACATAATAAAACCAGAACATTAGAGCTATTTTATCTAGTTGACATAATATGCTTGACAATCATTCTTTATTGTGCGCTTGAATAAAGACATCTAAATATGGGATACTAGATACTAAGTTGGGATAAAGAGAAGAACTAAATAGCTAAGATGGGATAGATAGAAACCTCTATATCTAAATTATATCTGGTAGACGCTAATCAACCATACTAATTAGCCATTTCCTAAATATCCTATCTAATATGCCTAAAATGGGTTAGGACTGTACTAAGTTTTGTAGCTAAAATGCCACATATTCGCTAATTAGGGTATCACCCTAGTACCAGTATCACTATGTCTTTTAAAGCCGCTATACAAGGCTTCCTAGATAGGGTAAAAAGCATCCTGGGGATCCATATTTAGCTAGTAGGGCGGAAAGCTAGAGAATGATATAAAGGAAATAAATAACCGTATCATAAAGCATAATACTATGGTTTTGTCAATGGGTAAAGTAAAATTGCTTTTTAGCATGAAAAGATTATAAGGACTATTGTTCTAAAAGATTGTTTTCGTGGTAGTAGAACATTTGTTCTAAACAGAAGATAAAGAGAAGCCCTGCCGAATGGCAGGGCTTGACATAATGTTTATTACTTTACCTTGACTATTACACCTTCTTTCAAGGTGGCTTGCGCGTACCATGTATGCGCTTGTGGATAGTGTGGCCCTTCAAGGGTAATGTTTCCGTCGGAAGGTTCGTTCCCCCCGAACGGGCCAGGTTGGTATACTGTAACCTTCTTCCCTTCTGCTATAGCATCTTTCAATGCCTTCTTGGTCTTGAAATTAGTGCTAGTGTACATGGTTTTGTTTTCCCCTTCCATTTGTGATGCTCTAAGAATACCATAGCTAGGCCCTGGATGCAATAGAGTCTGGTCTATATCTCCTATAGAATTTATCTATGGAACTATTTAGCCCTATTGTTCTAATTTTGGTTATTTTGAAGGCAGGCCGAATGGCCTGCCTTGCTTGACATAATGTTTATTCTTGATGCGATGCGATATCCCCGCAATCGCATGTATTAATCTCACAGTAATCGGCCCCATCTCTCATACTGTTCATGTCAAGGTATCCGTTGCGCTTCAAGGTTGCCTTCCTAGTTCGCCCCAGACTGAACAGTTCTGCTAACCAATCCACAGCATCTTTATAGGTATCTGTGGATCCGAATGAATCATAAAGACAACCATAGCTTCCGTTGCCATAAGTGTAGTGAACAGGATCCTTAGATACATCAGAACCACAGAATTCACAAGGTTCTAAAGTGTTTCCCATCTCTTGAAGCTTCCCTGCTTCAATCATACTAGCTACCCAATCCTGGTCTGGATAACATTCTTGACAAGCTACATGCTCTACATGGTCTACATGATACTTAATATTAGGTGTCATTAGCGTTACCCTCTTTGTCCGATGTCTTTTCACATCTGCGACAAGAGAATGATAGCATACCTTAGTTCCATTGTCAACAGTTCTTTTCTATACATTCCATAGATTTTATCTATATGTTGTTATGTCAAGTAGAACAATAGGACTATTTTAGTTATTTGGCATAAATGAAAGTTTTGCAAACTTTACATAATAAATGAATCCCCTGGGCCTATTACGGTTTCCAGGGGATTCAGGATTATCTAGGCTAGGCCGTTACGACTGGCCCAAAGCATTAAGCTAGTCCTATTGTGGATTCCTAGCCTCCGATATATAAAGGACAATTGTGTCGTGATAGTCCTGGGGGATAGTGTAAGTGCTTCCGCTATGTCCTTATCTCTCATGCCTTCTGCCACAAGGCGAATAATAGCGATCTGTGACTTTGTGATAGGCTTCCCGAAGAGTTCATCATCTGTTAGTTCTCGGTCTATGTCAATGATGTTTTGTCCATTGACAATCACTTGTGCTACCATGTTACCCTCCCGATTTATGATATACTCACTATACAGGAAAATACTTATAATGTCAAGTGTTTTGTTATTGATCTTTTCTATAGGTGCGATAAAGTTTATCTATGTAAGTCAGCACTTACAGTTAACTAAAGTAGAACAATAGGGCTATTTTTAATTATTTTTAAGGCGGGCCGAATGGCCCGCCTTGCTTGACATAATGTTTATTCTGTTATAAAGGTAAAGGAATCAATCGGGGTAACAACCCCGATACTATCCGTCCAGTATACCCATTCCCCATTTCCCTGTTGATTCCATCGGTTCAGGTTGCGAAGCAATGTTTCTTCTGGCCTAACTGAATCAAGCATAACCCTACAGGTGCCAGTTTCACCCGTCTTGATGTGTCTCCATGAGTAAGGCCAGGTTGTAAACATTGGTTTCTCCTTGATTTGATATTTCTAGTTTACCATTAATCCTAGAGTCTTGTCAAGAGCTTTGCTCTTGGATTGTTAAAGCAATCGCAAGCCATTGTGAGGAACAAAAGAATAATGCTTCTCGTCAAGGCTTGAAAGCCTGTATTCGTCTGGTTTTCCATCGCCAGGGGTAGGAATGATAGCGTCTACGCGCAAGGTTAAGAATCCCACCTTGACAAGCTGCCCTGTTACCCACTTTTGTTTGGTGTTGGTAATCATTCTCACCCTCCCGATTTGATGTGTTAATCATATCATTAATTTCTTTGGGTGTATATACGTAAATTTACTTAGTTTCTTTTTAGAACAATAGTTGTGTCTTACATAATGATTATCCGCAATATTTCTATCGCGGATAAGACTGAAACGTATTTTTATGTCAAATCCTCCAGAATATGATAATCCAACCCCTTTACTTTCCGCCATAGCTGTGCTTGTGCTATGGCTTCTTTCTTTGTATAAAACCACTCACAATAACCAGAGACTTGCTGCCCATCGGTATACATGGTTGCCCACCAAACTTTACCATACGCACCTTGCTTGATGTGCTCTAGAATAATAACCTTCTTTAGCATGGTTGTTTACCTCACTTGATTTGATAGCTAAAGTATATCATTAATCTTTAGAACATACAATAGAACACCAGGTATAGGTTTGGTATACAAGAAATATAGAACTATTGTTCTAACCTAAAGGTAAAGAGAAGGCGTGCCGAATGGCCCGCCTTACTTGACATAATGATTACTTTCGGATGGTACGGGTGCGTTTACCCATTAACCATCCTTCCTTGCTTTGAATGCTTGCGTACAGCACCCGTAATCTCCTGTCGGGTATGCCTATCCTTACAGTAGGTAAGCGTTTCGCCCACAAGATAAGGTGCATAACCTACCCTTGCCATAATCGCCTTACCATCCACAATACACCGAGGCTTACTTGCCATTTTGTTGTCCTTTCCCGTTTTGACTTGTTACCATCTTAGCATATTTAGTTATTGGTTGCAATACGTAAACGATCCGTTTCGGATACGTAATTTTACGTAGGTTTTTTATCCATACAATGCCTCATAGCATTCCTTGTTACAGACAAGTTTCTTGCTTCCGTTGTAAGCATAAAGCCTAGTACGGATTTGACCGCACCATTCACACACGCCATAACCATAGAGTAGATCTTTAGCACTGTAGCAGGTTCGGGTATGCTCTTTGTGTGTATAGGGATTTCCCCAGGTTATAATGGTTGACATTGTTTCCCTCACTTGTTTTGATTATCAGAAAGTCTTAGAACTACTAAATGTGCGTTTATTTATGTAGTGCGGTAGACTTTATGCGACTCGTTCCTCTTGTCACTTTCTGACATTCTTAGTTTACCATAGTTAGGCCCTGTATGCAATACGTAATTCTACTTAGTTTTAATTTAGCTACTTTAGTTCTATTGTTCTGATTTTTTAAGGCCGCTCAAAAGAGCGGCCTTGCTTGACATAATGATTATTGGCAGGCTTTGCGAAACTTGGCTTCGCTAAAAGAGGGATTGTCGGCAGCAAAAACCTGACAAAGGTCATTAAGAAGCATCCCTAAATGTATCTTCCCTGTCGGGTCTGTATTGGTTTTGAGGATTTTAGCTATTGCGATATAGTCATTCTTTGTCATGTGACCCTCCCGTTTGATTTGATACAGTAATCATAACATATCCATTACATTAAGTCCATACGTAAAAATACTTAGTTTCTTTTTAGAACAATAGCACTACTTTAGTAATTTTACATAATAAATAATCGGGCCAGTGTTTTATTTCTGGCCCGATACCTAATTACTTTGGCTTATTCTTTGATCCTGGGGGCCTACCCCTTCCCCTTCCTGTGGGTGCGTATGCCTTTACCGTGCTAGGGTTGCTGCTCTTGCTACCCTTTGGCCTTCCCCTCTTGCCCTTTGATGTGTTACCAGAGGATACAGACCGCTTGACCTTTACGTCTTCGTGATGTGGCATATCTAGGTTCCCTTCCTCTAAGGGTTCAACGTCTAGGTTCTGTTCAGCACGAATGGCGGGTGCAGTGTACTTGGAAAAAATAGGGGAAGGGATAAACGCATCTCTGATCCCGCATTCCTCCAGTAGGTTCTTTTCCTTAAGCCAGAGGAATAAATCCATGATTTTGTTTTGGGCTTCGGGATTCCCCGACAAGTCCCATGTACGGAAGAATGGATTGGATACCCTCGGATATCCAGTGTCTTCATTCTGTTGGGTAAAATACCCGCTTAGTTTGCAATAGGTTGCTTCAGCCATTTGTTTTACCGCCTCACTTGATTTGATAACTAGAGTATACACCTATTAATTGCTAAACACAATACGTAATTATACTTATTTTGTTTTAGAACAATAGGACTAAAATAAATAAGTAACTAAATTAGTTCTATTGTTCTAATTTCTGGTTATTTTGAAGGCGTTCCATTCGGAACGCCACATTTTGTTTCCCTCCGAATGTATTGATAATATTATAGCATATAAAAAGAAACAATGCAATACGTAATTCTACGTAGTTATTACCCTTTCAAATACATTTTCAAAATAGTTAAGCCTATTCATGTTTCCACTTTCAGACCAAATGATCCATGCTCTGTCTGTCTTTCCATCCTCAAAGGTGACAAGAACACGTATCTTCCTATCTTCCCCAACTTGCGCCCAGAAATCTTTTCTACCTGTAACCTTTATTGTAACAGGAGCAATTCGCTTAGAGACCATAGAGAAAAGATATGGCAAAGAATCTTTGATAGCTAGATATCGTTCTGTCCCGTTATCCTGTATGATATATGCGCCATGAAAAATGATGTCCATATTATTTCCCCTTTTGTTTGATGTATAGAGTATACCATAGCTTTGGCATAGACGCAATACGTAAAACTACGTATTTTTTAGTTTAGCCCTATTGTTCTAATTTAGTTAAACACTAATTACGATATTCGTTAGAACAATAGATATAGTGTATTACAAATATCGTAGCACTATCCTAACTGAAACTGCTAAAAAATTGATATAATGCGGGAAAAAATGGTATACCTTAACAGAAATACATGAATTATTTTGCAGGTATTTACTAATATCGTTTTTAGAACAATAGTGCGGAAAAAACAGAACAAAAAATAACCTACCCCGAACGGTTTAGCATTCCGTTTTCTTTTGCTACGGGGTAGGTGGAGAGTAATATACAGTAAAGGATCGTTTATTCTTCCTTCTCTTTTTCCTTTACCATATCTGAATATACATTACTAGGCTACCGTTTACCAATGAAAGGGGATACTTTCATTTTACACCTTCTTTCAACCGTCCTTTTATGAAAGGAGAAATGTGCATTAGTAATAGTGTCTAGGCGTTGTCATGTATTTGTGAGACACTAGGCGTCCCATTCTCACTTTTATTCTGCCTTCAACACATTGGCTTGTCAAGGTGGCTCTATAGTTTAGTCTGGCCTGTTTCTTTTTCTGTCCCTTGACAATTAGTAGTATAGCACATTCGGTTGTGTGGCGCAATAAGTAGGATTACTTATTACATCCAGGGGATCCAGGTAGGGCAATCCTTAATAATTGGTGTTTCCTTTCTTATGTGTTATTGATTATTGGCTTTCACGTCTAGCCAGTTCTGTAGGGCTTCACGAGTTTCTAGCTACCCTATCAGTTGTCAAGTGAGTCTCTGGGCGCTCACTGTCAGACTTTCGCTATTTCTAGCTACTGGCTTACGGTACTGGCCATCTTGTTTACTGCTCTTGACACTTAGTAGTATAGTCCTTTACAGTCTTAATGTCCATACGTAAAATTACGTATCTTTACTTATCTTTAGTTAGAACAATAGTGCTATTTTTAGTTTTATGACTATTGTTCTAATCCAAAGATAAAAAAAGAAGGTGGGCCGAATGGCCCACCTAGCTTGACATAATGTTTATTTCTTGCCTATATTGAATGCCTTACCGATAGCTTCCAATTGCTCATTGGAAAGACCATGCAAGGTTAGATTGAACCCGTTGTAATTCTTGCTAATAGCACCTATAGGCAATCCGTATTCCTGACACAATGCGGTAAGGTTATTCGTGTATATCTCTTCCGTCTTTCGCCGTGCTTCTTGATTATTCAGAGAATTTTGGCGTTTGAGTTGAAGGTCTAGATACTTTTGTTTGATCTCAATAATATCAATTTCCCCTTCCTTTACCAATACCCTAAGCATTGGGGAATGACCACGATAAGACGGATTGTATCCAGTCAATTGAACCCCAGAGATAGAACCAACCCTTATCAAAGAATGGGTTTCGCGATGCATCAAGCGAAAACTAATACCATTCACTTCATATGAATAATTTCCAGGTTCCTTATTGTACCCCTCACCGAAGACATTAGTGAGGATTTCTTGTAGCGATGTCTCTTTTGTGATTTTCATTGTCGGCCTCCCGTTTGATTTGATATATACAGTATACTCTTATTAGTTACTAAACACAATACGTAAAATTACTTATATTTGAGATAAGAAATAGTAGAACAATAGTGCTAGTTTTAATTATTTTGAAGGCGGGCCGAATGGCCCGCCTTTGCTTGACATAATGATTAAATGCAGTCTGCCAATAGTCTGGGCTTCCAGTTCAGGTCTCGCTCTATAGGCAGCCCGAACCTGCCCCTGATTGCTACCAGTTCTTCCATACTGATATAGCCATATTCTTTTTCAAAACCATCAACCAATCCAAAGGCGGTGCGGGTTTCTGGATCGTAGCTGGCAATATACCACGTCCAGCTTCCAGTAGGATCAAATAGCTTGACCATAGCCTTTGCTGTCCCATCGTCTGGGGCTTCAATGGGGAGCTTATCGCTTGCCCGAATATAACGGTAGGCTGGGAGATTCTGAAACGTGCTTTTTTCCAGATCTTTTTCCATTGACTTTATCTCCTGATTGATTTGATAGATATAGTATACACCTTTTAGCTATGATTATCAATACGTATCCGAAACGGATCGTTTACGTAATTTTACTTAGTTTTGAGATAAGAAATAGTAGAACAATAGTTCTTTTTATTAACCTCACTCTTGCATACTTTACATAATGTTTGATAACCATCTTTCCTTGTTTGCGCCGAAGAAAATAGAACAATAGATTTTATTTGTTTACATCTACAACATTTCTTTTCAGTAGGACTATTGTTCTGACTTTTGCGCCAAGAGAAAAAACAAGACCTAGAACAAAATTTAGAACTATTGTCATGCTTCAAAAATTCCTTAGAACAATAGTCGCATAGACCAATTTTACATTTAGTAGAACAATAGAGTCTATATTTGTTTGAAGCCCTAAATATCTTTTTACATGTTTCACAGTTTTTCTGCATTTATTTCTTCCTCTTTCAGAATCATTAGTCGGAAATAATTACTTTTTCCCAAAACGGGGAATGGATTATATTATTTCTTTCTTTTGATTCTGAATATATTATAGCACAATCTAAAGAAGAAAACAATAAGTAGAATTACTTATTCTTTTTCTTTGTTGCCGTATAACCTTTCCAGTCCCACACGTCAATTGTCTCTAGAGTACCATAGAAATGCCCAGGATGGATGACACCGTAGGCTTTAATACCGTAAATATCCCCTGTAGCTAATACCACCATGTATTTCCCGCTGCGTCCCACATCCACCCTTGCATATTTCTTGCCATAGCTAACGGTTACGCAGCAAGAATTGCGACAAAGATCAGGATATTTATTGCCGTATATAGCAATATATCCTTCCTCTTGTTCCTTTTGTAGTTTAGCGACGAATTCTTCAATGGTAGACATTTGTATTGTTTCCTTTACTGTTTGATTTAGACTTATTCTAGCACAGTTTGGTAATGAATACAATAAGTAATTCTACTTATCCCATCCTTTTCCCGTGTTCTAGTACCTCATGCATTACCAGGCTATCTATTGCACCGAACATCCTATTACAGCATTGGAATTGCCGTTGCTTTGCCATTGCCATAAGGGTTTCAGTCAAGACCATTCTAGACGTTATTTCCTTGCCATTCAAAAACTGAATCGGGATATAGTTTATCATGTTTCCCCTTTCAGATTTGTTATTGTTACTATATCATAATCTGGTTTGTTTGTCTATAAGTAAATTTACGTAGATATTTTTAGAACAATAGCACTAAAATGAATGAACGTTCATTCAGTCAATGATATCAGAGTGATATCACTTTGATATGGTTCGGTTTAGATGTCATTACCTGTTTCAATCCTCACCCCGCACTCAGGCGGGGTGCAACGGCGCTCCCCTTTTTTTGTTTTATTTGATACTCTTACTGTACCATTAATGGTTGACGAATGCAATACGTAGTTTTACGTATTAAAACAATAGCAATTGTTTGTTGGAATTCTGATAATCTTTTTTGTTTCTTTTCCGCCGATAGGTATAACTGGAAATATGGCATTTCTAGCCCATTCCTCTTGGCTAAACGAATTTGAGATAAAGAGGGTATTACCGTCTGTAGGGTAACACTGATGGTAATGCATTTCCTTTACCACGCTTTCATTGAATATCCCTAGATAATATACACCTTTGGATTGTTATAATCAATACGTAATTTTACGTATCTTTTATTTAGTTCTAAGACACTGTGCGTTAGTTCTATTGTTCTAATTCAGTGGATAAAGAGAAGGCGGGCTATTCTGCCCGCCTTACTTGACACAATGATTAAAGATAGTGATAATGTTCTGTCCTTGTCACGGTATCGGGTGCATTTAGCAATGTTACCCATACCTCCTGAACGTAATAGTCATCTGCCCTATTTGTCCTGGCGTCCTCATAACGCATCCTCTTTTGAAATACCCATCCAATAGGCTTTGCGTCGGGGTCAATGTATTGACGGGAGACATATTTTCCATATTCCTTTTGTAGGAATAGGAAAAGTCTCCTGATGTTGTCAGTAAATGGTTCATAAGGATCGCTAGTTCCAAGAATATACCCTTTGGTCTCATTGACGAACGTTTCCGTGATTAGTAGCATTGTTTTTTCCCTTCGCCGTTTTATTTTGATTTAGTATTACTATATCAGATTTAGGATGATTTGTCTATACGTAGTTTTACGTATTTTTCAGGAAAATTATTTCTCCACCAGAATGAATTTCCATAACCGATTCCAGATCAATCATACGATATGCTTTTTCTGGATTAACTTGCGCAGCATATTGCATATCATATACACCTATTAGATTATGGTCTTCTGGCTTATATGCCATTCCTACACCCTTGACGTGTTTCTTGACTCCCAACCTACACGTCATGGTACGGCGTTCTCCAGTTGTCCGCTTAATAAAAATAGCGGTGAATATCCTACCGTTTTCGCCTGCCTTTAGGATTGCATCTTTGACAGTTTTAGGAGTCATTTATTTGTCTTTCTTTTCAGATTTGATGTTATTATTTTAGCATAGTCCAAAAGATAACACAATACGTATTTTTACGCACCCTCACAACATGCTTCATGATCGCTAATTGCAACGATTGCAGGATATCCAAAACTATAAGGAGTTTTAGGTGTTATTTCACAACGCATATATTCTTCAAGTGTTATTTCGCTAGGGTGAATATCGTGATATCGTTTCCCGTATTTATCCTCAATTATTTTTCTTTCACGCATTAGTCTATTAGACATACCGTTAGTATAACCTTCATTATCTGAAGCTATACGTAGTTCAGTATTATTCATTTCCCAAACTTCTTTCATTTTATTCCTCTTTCTTTTTTTGACTTGTTATTAGTTTAGCATACTTGTTTACTTTTGTCTATACGTAGAATTACGTATTTTTATTTAGAACAATAGAGCTAATAAAAAAAGACGGATTTTATCCCGTCAAATATTCCTTTTTCATTTCTTTACGTACATATTCAGAATATGGTTCTTCATTGTATGTATTTGTCAAAACATATTCTATAATATCCTTTGCATCCTTCAGTCCCAGGCCAGGGAAATTTTCCCGAAGGGCCTTTATTGCCCTAATTTTATTGTGCCTCTTATTTCCACAGGTATAACAGCAATAGCCCGCATCGTTAATTACAGATTCAATTATATCTGCGGTAATAACTTTGGTCGTCGCTGGAATAGTAACATAGAAACTTGGTGTTTTGTTGATAATTTGGATGTTTGGATTATTCATTGTTTTCTCCCATTTTATTTGATGTGCTAATTATATCATTAATCTGTTCTGGTTACAATACGTAAAATTACGTACTTTAGTTATCTTTTATCTCACGCCTTCCGTACCTTCCCGAAGGACTGGTATGACCTTCGGTATTAAGTAGATTTAAATTATTCTGAATTGAACCATGACATAACTGCAGGAACTGTTCAATATCCGCTATAGATATTGGCAATGCCTGCATATCATTAGCGGCATGAAGCCAACGGTAAAAACCATCAATATCCCCATTCCTAGACGCATTAGCATACATATCTAGGATATATGAACGGGTATATTTAATGGGTTTCTGTGACATTGTAAAGTACCTCTTTTATTTACTACCTAGAGTATACTCTTATTTAACCCAATAATCAATACGTAATTTTACGTATTGATTATTTTTGTGCTTTCACAGCCTAGAAAGGTACTCGCACAATATAACAAACAACTTATCTAGGATAGCTGTCCTATGACTAGAATTATACAGCAAGTATCTTTGGTGGTCTAGCACCCTAACTTTCTAGCTGTTAGCGCATTTACGTAGTTACTGCTACGTCGCAGCTTGCAAGGATATTTAAGCACTCTTTCACAGATTAGAGCTACAGCCAGATTTGTGAGTCGTTGGAACATAAGCCCTTGACTATCTGGTATTAACTACCGCCTCAAATTCGCTTCTGTCTCTGGGGTATAGTCCTCTCGCTTATTGATATTGGGATAGATTTTCGTTTGGCGATTTACGGTTCCCCTGTTGATGTTATCGCTAGTTGCCCCGTTATGTCAAGGATGGATAAGCTATTCCATTTAAGGCTAGGGCGAGCTAGTCACTCCTGACACTTATTATCTTATCATATTTAGTTGTCATTGTCTATACGTAATTCTACTTACTTCTTGACGGTACGGGTGGCTTTTCGTCCCATAGTCTCCTTTATTATTTATCGGTATTCACAAGAGCTTTTTACCCTCTGGAATAATAAATCGTTCTCTTTGCCTTGAAGCGTTGACCGCTGGACTAGGTATGTAGCCCCCCAATGGGAAGCGGTTCGCTTTCCAACTGTATACCGTCTACCCAACAGAGATAACCGATTGGGTAACAACCCCCTTATTATCCTGGCGGGGTAACTGGTCGGCTATGCTCCCCAGATTCGGGCATAAAGCCCGCTTACCAGTTGTCAAGGCGGCATTAAGCTATTGCCTTTAATCCTAGTCACTCTTGACACTTTTTAGTATACCATACTTTTGTTGGTTTGTCAAGAGGGTAGTTTAGCGATTTTCCCTACCCTCTTTTGTTGTGCGGTTTCAATCGCTTTTCCGCTTTTTATTGATTAGTCGTAGAATTCAACCGAACCATCGGTATCAACGTCCATGATATTTTCAACAATAGCTACCGATGTAGTATTAGCTACAGCATCGGTATTGGGCGTTTCCATCGTAACATTGGTAGCGGATGTAGCATCCGTAGCAACCGTTTCCTTTGCCTTACGTGGGCCATTCGGGTGTCCACTACCTACAGGACGCCCGCGCCCAGGACGATGCGCCATAGCCTCAATGTCCTTTGCTGTAAACAGCCACCGAAGCTTCTTGTCGCGTTCGCGCTGTGAGATTTGCGCCTTCTTCGCAGCCGCAATAACAGCCGCGACAGAATTGACACCCAAGACGGGCATAATTGCCAATGCGGTATAAACCTTCGTGTTCCCGATACTATAGACGTGCTCAATACCCTCCAGATTTACCGTGCTAGTTACCATGTTTTGTTTCCCTTTCGTTCCCTGTTTTGTTTTGACTTGTTATTAGTTTAGCATACTCAGAGTTAGTTGTCCATACGTAGTTTTACTTATTTTTAGCTGTACTTTCGCATTTCTTATTTCCCTTTCGTACCGTTTTTGTTTGATGTTTATACTATAGCACACTCAAAAGAAAATCACAATACGTAAAATTACGTATTATTCTGTTCCAATATTGCCCACAAGATAGGGGCCGTTTGGCGTTTATATTCGGCAATAAATAGGGCCATTTGGCGTTTATATTCGGCCAGAATGGGCGACGAGTTAGAGGCCGTTTGGCGAATATATTCGGCCCGAAGGCGGGCCATTTGGCGTTTATATTCGGACAGAAATATGGACGACAAAAACTTTGAGGCAAACCATTCTAAATCTAACTTAAGCTCTACCGCCCTATAAAGCCCAGCTAAGGTGATCTCTCCCCCATCGGGCCATTCGGCCCGAAAAACATCAAGCTGTTGCAGACAAGCACCCTTTTCCTTTAAGTCATTTACCGTGATTCTCATTTGTTTTCTCCTGTTTTGTGATTAACCTAGTTTAGCACAGCCCAAACTAAAGTACAATACGTAAAACTACGTATTAATGTCCTGTATGCCAATTATGGCAATAAGGGCATTTGTAAGAATGTATCTTACTCATAAATAGCCTATTATAAGATATTACATGAGCTACCGCTTGTGTTTGTGTTACGTGTTTTTGTTTACGTTCACAAATTTTATAGCGAAGATGTCTCTTACTTGCCATAATACTACCTCCGTCTAATATAATATCACTATATCACTAATAAATTGTTTTGTCTATACGTAGTTTTACGTATTTATTATTTAGTTCTATTGTTCTGGTTTAGAAATATTTTTATGGGCGTATAAAAATTTATACGCCCATATTTATTTTCGAAGGCCGATATTTTAGTTCTTAATATAGCGTCGGCTACCAGCGCATTGTTTATTATGTCTTTTTCCCTCTAGCGATAAATGTACTGGCAAAGCCCTTTGCTTTTGAAACATCTTCCGCTAGAGTACAAAACAATGTAATATTTACCCCGACTGGGGTTACTACAACCTTAAATTGACCCCAGGGGGAGGCCCCAGTATATCCTATTTTATATATAGATACAACATATTTGTCTTTTTCGTCACGAAAAACTAGGGTATCCCCAATTACTGTTGACTGGCCTTTCATATTTACCCCTCTTTCTGGTTTTGATTCTAGATATTTGGCTATCATTAGCGGAAGTTCCACAATAGAAGAGCACTGAAAAATTTTACTTTCAGCAATTCTTTCTTTTTGTATCCCAATGCTAGAAACGGAGGATATATGTACAATATATTGACTGTCATCTCCATTAGGATAGGCTTTAGCTTTCCAACCGTGATTACGGATTAACAAAACACATCTAGTATCGTTTTTAGGTATAGGCAATATAGAGAATTGTACCATTTGTTACTTCCTTTATTTGATAGATATATCTTACATCAAACTAAGATAGTTGTCTATACGTATTTCTACGTACCAGAACCTAAAGCTAGACGTGAGCCTCCAGGTAAAGTTCCAGTTCTAGCAAATTTTATATTTACCCCAGCTTCCTTACCTGCTGAATATCCACTATTACTCAGATTGATCTTTCTATTTACCCCTTGACGAATAGATGGGAAGACGGAATGTACAACTGTTTGTATTGCGTTATCATTTGCAAGTACAATAGAATAACCGCTACCATTTGAAAATTCTTCAATTGGTTTCTGCAAACGACTATTAATAACATTAGTTGCGCCGTAAAAAAATGAAGTCTTCCATGTTTTCCCATGTTCTTTACCACCAGAGGTTTTATAAGCGGTAAATTTACGTAGAGAAATACTCTCTAGCTGTTCTTTAACCCAAACGAACATATCCATTGTGATATTGACATTTGTTTTTTTGCCGAACAAATATGCCATTTTCAAATTAGGTGTCACAATAACATAGCAAAGATTACTCTTTGCAATAATATTCAATAATCTTGATTTCCAAACAAAGCCATGTTCTGAATGTACATCAAATTTTTGAACCGCTTCATCAATAATTTCTTCCGTCTTAATGGAAGCTATTGTAAGGTTATATTCCAATAGCATTGCTTGCGCCTTTTCCATCGCAATAGCAGCTTCATTTTCATTGCTATTGGGATGTTCAGCCATAGATAGCAATGCCTTGATACGATTTATAATTGATTCGGAAGGTTGTTCGGTCATCAAATTATCCTTATTTATGATAGACTTATTTTAGCATAAATATAATCGTGTGTCTATACGTAAAACTACTTATTTATTCTTCAGTAGAAAAATCTATCCAGGCATTAATGATTTCTTTTGCTTTTTCTGGCGAAACAAGCAAAATATCTTTATCATCAACTCTTTTATAAAAGTTAAGATAATTTTTCTCTAGCCATTCTTTTTCTTCAATATATCCTGGTTCAATAGAAACAACTGTTCCCCAATTAAATAGTTCCATCTTGTTTATCCTTTTCTGCTAATTTTTTGATCAGAATATGTGAAACTATTCCAAAAGCTATACCAGCAAAATAAACAAGATAAAAATGTAAACCTTTTACTCCAGTAGATGCTACTGCAGTTCCAAAAAATATACCAAAAATTATCCACAACATAGACAGCTTTATCATTTACTTTACACTCCTAAATGATTTTATACACTTTTTACCATGTTCTTCACATTGTCTATCAAAACAAATATTTGGGCAGACATTACCATCTCTATCTAATCCACCAGACATACAACAACAATCGCATTCTATTCGTTCACACATACAAGAAGGATAGCCAATTTTAACATTTGGTGATTGTCCCATTTTTATTTACCTTTTTGTTTTGATAAAACTATATTACCACAGTTTAGAAAATAAAGCAATACGTAAAATTACGTATTGCATCCATCCATAATTATTGTGTATGATTGTTTTTCTCTTTCTTCTTCATCAATCCTACAATCAGCCTCAAATAATTCTTTCTCCAAGCAAGAAAATTCATGATCATCTCTTTCTTGCTCTGTCCTAAAATTTCTACATTCACAATAACGACAATCAAACATTATTTTCTCCTTATTTTATTGAATAAATGAAAAAGAAATAGTCCTACCGATTGACCCCGATTACATGCACACGACACACGGGAAGGGTATTGTATTTCGTTTATGTGCTTTCCCTATCATCGGACTATTTTATTTCATAGGGCACATTTAGAGGGTTGGTACGCTCTATAGTGAATCCTATTACTTTGTAAAATGTATTTTCCCTTCCACCCCAGTATCTCCAAAAGTTTCGATATATCCAATATTATGCAATGCATAATAAATACTATCTGTTTCTTTACGTCGTGTTGTCTTAGGATTACCACCTACAAAACTAAGTACAGCTATTAGTGCGGATGCCTCTTCTGCTGTTAGATTCAATATAACCATCTTTTTTGTTTCTTCTGTTGCTGTTGCCATTGTTTTATTCATTCCTTTCCTTATTTTATTGATTCAATTGTAGGCGTGAATTTTTCTGACGCCTCGTTAATTGTATAAGCAGCCCCATGTAAGACTCGGACTTGCAATCTTCTATCCAACCTATACCAGTATATGTATCTAGCTATGATACCTGTGTGGCATAGTTATCACTAAATTGTTAGCTAATCAATTTTATGATATTGGAAGTGCTTTACCATTAAGCTAATGGGGCATGATTTGTGTCCCTTATCCCTCTTTGAATCAACCATAATATAGCTTATTCTGTTTTATTTGTCTATACGTAGTCCTACGTACTTAGATTATCCGCCAATTTCCAATCATTAAACCATTCCCCAGTATATTCATTTTGCCAGGCATATTTCCAACCTTTTTCTTCGCACCACTTACCTAGCTTCCTAATATAGCTTGCATGTAATTGGTCGCAACCTTCCCCATTATGTCCACGATATCCATAGGCGGTATCAAAAGATATTTTAATGAATCCATCTGGTTCATTACTATCTTCATATTTATTAAGTGGCCCATCTGCACCATATTCTACGTCCAAAATGGCACTAAATCCCTGGAAGGGTAAATTACGAAATCTAGAATTTTTGAACCAATTATGCTCTTGGTCTGGCTGTTCATGTTTCCATTGTGGGTTAACAGTCCCTACTATTTCCTGACAATAATCAAATACCTCTTTAGGTAGCGCATAAGGATCAGATATAATAAAATTAGTGGTAAGTGTCATTTTTTACCTCTTTCATTTGATACTCTTATCTTATCATAAAGACAATTTATAATCAATACGTAAAATTACTTATATTTATTTAGAACAATAGACAGAATTAGAACAAAAAATATTCCAGCAATTTGATATTATCTCTACGCTGGAATATAATATTTAGTTATTCATGGCAATTGCCATATCCCATGCCCGCTGTTTGACATCGGCATTCTGACCAAACATTGACTTTTCAAAACGGGCTTCCTGTTTGCTACCATTATTTAGCTTGATAGAATGGTCAAGATAATCCGTTACAGATTGTACTAATGCCCATGCTGTACCCTCTACTGGGGTATCATAATTTCCTAGTCCAGTATGATAAAGGGCTAGAATATTATCTACGTGCCTTTCATTATTACCTACTGGATTCTTTGTATTCCCTACCAATTCATGCACGGTAGCTGCATCAATTTTATAGAGCTTACCAAAGAATTCTTCTAGTTGTGATTCTGTAGGCTTTACCTTTACCAGCTTTTCAGCCTCTTGCACCATTGCATTGAAATAACTATGTGCCAATCCAAGAATTACCCTAGCCTCTTCCACCTTGTTTGTAATATCTGGTGTATGCCTAGCACGGAATTGCTTACGCCCTTCGTTCAAAGCCACAGCAAGAGTATTTTGGCATACAACACGAACCGCAGTCATTTGTACAATAAGAGGAGATTTACCATCATGGCTATTAGCCAACAGAATATATGGCAAATGTTCCTCACCAGCAATAGCTACCGATTCTGGCAACCTAGCAAGCAGCCAAACCTTTTCACCATTGCCCAATGCTCCAGCAACCTCATATTTTGCTTCGCCAGTTGCAACAATTGAATCCAAAAGATTCAATGCATTTTTATTTTGCACTGGAACATAACGACTACCGACAACACCCAATGGCTTACCAGAATCCATACGAATTGTTGCATATTGATCTGGGATTGGAACAAATACTCCATTAATATTTGCATAGGCAGGATGTTTTTCTACCGCCCAATCCAAATGAGCGTTAGTAAGAGCTTCACTGGCGGTCATAAGCCCTGTAACTTCCGTACCAATTCCATGCCAGGGAACTTTACCAACATAAGCTAGTTCCTCAATACCATTCTGTACCGAAATATTAGCTGCCATTCTATTTCCTTTCCCCTTTTTTGATTTGTCTATATTTTATCATAAACCAGGAAAATAATCAATACGTAAAATTACTTAGTTTTAAATGCCATTTTTAGAGTAGCTTCTGCAAGATAAAGATTAAATTCTGATGTAAGTAATTCCCTTATAATAGAATAATCATTAATATTTTGAATAATTGTTCTATCTCCTGGTTTACACAGCTTAAATATTTCTTCTGTTATGCCATCAAAATTAACATATTTTTCAATGTCTGGTAATTGTTTTATTTTATTGTCCATAATAACTAAAATCCTTATGTTTTTGATTTAGTATTAGTATACCAGATTTATGATGATATGTCTATACGTAAAATTACGTAATTTCTATTGGACAAAGGATTATACAACAATTACTATATGTACCGTTACCTGTAGCAAACCAACAACAAGAAATTATGTGATCACCAGTTTGTATGGTATACCATTCCCCTTTTTTCGGCTGCCTTATTTCCCCTGTTTCTTCAAAAACAACATCACCGAATGTATATTTTCTTTTAATAGGTGTTACAATAGCTCTTATATCAAAAATACCAAAACGTACATCATATCTTAAGACATTACCTCTATTTGTTAAAAAATAATCCCCAGTTTTAGGGATACAGTATTTTCCAGTAAATTCATATTCTTTATTTTCATAAGTAAATTTCATGTTATTCCCTTTCTATATTATAATGTTTCTTGCAAAATTTACACCAACCAATAGAATTACCAGGGATATATCTCCCGCTACGATCAAATTGACTAGAATCTGATTCTTTTAGTATATTATTATGTATCGGACACTTTGGAACATATTCCCAATATGGAGCACATCCATAACATCCATCTCTCATGGAATGTAAATAATTACCCTCTATGTCTAAATTTGGGCATTTCATAAAATTAGCTTTAAGAAAATTTTTGTTGTTCATTTTGTAAGTATTTTCAAAGCCTCACTAAAATTATCTCCAACATAAACTAATTTTATTAAATCATATTGTATTTGACTCACTTCCCAACGATTCCTGTATTTAGCCCAATACAAATATCTTTCAAGAAAATTATCTTGTCCTTTATCTTTTTCATATTTTATATCAATATTTTCATATTCTTTAATAAATTGTTGTATATCCATTATATCCTCTTTCGTATTTTTATTTAATCAATCTCTAATTTGACAATCATAGTTTATCACATAACCTAAACAAAATCAATACGTAATTCTACTTATAAATAAAATAATAACATTAGAAGAAATAATAAATGGTACGGATACTGGGAGTTGAACCCAGATTTCAGGTTTAGAAGACCCGCACTCTATCCTTTGAGTTATATCCGCATAAAAATTATAACCCTGTCGTTAGAACCGACTCGCTCTATCCAGTTGAGCTACTAGAGCCTATGTATAGTTTATGCTATTTTGTAACCATTGTCAATACGTAAAACTACGTATCTTCCTTAAACATTCTTTACAAGTAACAAATATTTTTATAGTGGTACATTTTCCTTCTTTATCACCGCATAATGTAGAACGTCCTATACAATAATGTACAATTGTATCCATTGTAACTTCCTATGAATAAACTATTTTATATAGCTGAAATAAAAGATTATCTAATGCTTTTCTTTCGCCGCTTATAGAAGGCAAACCATATTTACTATAACGAACCTCCTCATACCAAAAACAATCCTTGCTTTTTATTGTTTTATCTGTAGCATCAGATTTCAAAATCAGATACCGATGATACCCATCAAAATGAGAATAACTTGTACAATTATGCCTTATTTCTAAATTATACTGTTTACACGTTTTAGAAATGCTTTCCCAGAGATCCATATTTTCTGGATGAGATGGGATATTATTATCCATATATTTGATTATACTCCTAAATCTTCAGTTGTAAAAAGGGGCAAATCTAGTAAATCAATGGAAGTCCTACTGGGAATAGCATAAACAATCCCATTAAAGGCAAACATAGGATATCCTAGTTTGGTAGCCAAAGTTATAAAATCGTCCAAATTAAGAAAATTTTCATTAAAACAAATCTTCCTCACAATTTTTTCTGTTCCCATTTTATTATTTATTCCCTTTATTATCTATAAGTTATGTTTTTGATGTAAGGGATGCACTTATAGTTAAATTACCATAATTATCAACAATAGAACCATCCTGACTAATATGGCCTACGGTTTTTCCAGTATTATCAATAATTTCTAGATAGTTTTTATTTAGACTATTAGAGAAAACCCTATCATTATGTTCAATCGTATATACGATACCATTTGAAGTATATATCTTTATCATTTCTTATCCATCTTTCGTGTGTATTGTTGCTATTCTATCATTTCTAAATAAGAAAAGCAATACGTAAAATTACTTATTTAAATTTATTTTTCTCTCTAAAAACTCTAATCCTATTCCAATAATAATACCTACGATTAACCCAACCAGCGTTCCTAAAATAACAACGAATACCCTAAATCTACTAATTTCAAATTTATTCCGTAAATTCAATCTTGACTGCTTTTACTCTACCATATGAATCATACTGTACATAAACTGGATATTCCCCGTCACCATATCCACTTTCAACAGTTACACCAATACCATTATCCCATTCTTTTGTTTTTGCCTCTCCAAGTTTGTTACAAAACTCTTCCCAATTTGCACCAGGATTAAGCGATGTATTATCTGGTAAAACATAACAAGGATCTCCCAACCAGATTAATCCAGCATCAACACAAACTTTACCAACCTGATACCAATCAGACATTTTTTATTTTCCCTTTCTGTTTTATTATATTGCTGTATTAAATATAGGATGAACTAAATCAAATAAAGCGTAAAGCCTTTTCCTGTTTTCCTCATCTAAATAACCAATTACATAGCCAATATTTTCTCTGGCATATTTGTTTTGTTTTAGATATGATTCAAGAAGGTTATTAGCTTCTTCTTTGGTTTTACAAGATGAAACAGCATTTATTAAATCACCAGCGGTTTTTATCATATATTTGCTATCTTTACCTTTCTTTTCTTTGTGAATAAATTTTTTCATTAATGTATCTCACAATTTTCAACATGACATTTAGAGTTATTTTTGCATTTAGCAAAATAATTTCCCAAAATATCAATTATTACATTGTGGTCTTCTATATCCCCATGACATTCCGAACAATAATCAAATTCAAAAAGTTCTTCCAACCATATATTCTTATCCACTATAGCCTTCTTATCCATCAGATTTCAATATGAGTATAACATAGTCTGAAACCAAAAACAATACGTATTTCTACGTATTGCTAGGATTGATTACTTCTACCGCCTTTTCCAATAATTCCTTATATTTTTCTTTCATTGGCAAAACAAATGGATAAAGTCTATTATCGGGTAATGCCAATGAATATCTTTCACAGAGTTGTCCAACAAAAAATAGAGCAGCATAATCTTTTTCTGATATAAGTTTTTCTATATATTCTACATCTCTATTGAAACGGCCTTTCATTATTTTTTCATTATCTTTACGCATTAATATTGGTAAGTAAATAATACCGACAATACATCCCATTAGAGATAATACTGAAAATACCATCCAAAATATAAACCAAAAATTCATTTTATTTTACCTTTCAACTTTTTCTATTACTATCATCCCATTAGCAATAGAATTAAAGAATCCCCAATAATTATTTAGCGGACCAGAACCAGTAGTAATAGTTGTGATTTTATTGTTCTCTGAACAAAATATATTTGCTTCCCAAAACATTGCAGGGAAAGGTGTAACCCAAAGCTCTACATATCCATACTCTAATTCTACCCTACCCACAAAATACTTTTCATGGGTAGGTACATTTTTAAAAAGATGCAATCCAAGTTGATTAAATAATACTATATCGTTAAAATAAGTTGAAGCACCATTAAAGTCTGACATTTTTTTATTTACCTTTCAATTTTTGGAACTTTATTTAGGCAAAGTTCCAAGTATGGCTTCCTCAGCATAATCTAATTTTTTACTTGTTTTTTTAACTAATCTATACCCCATAGAACTAGCAAGAGATTCTAGCATTTGCTCTTTAGTCGCATCATAATTTCCCCCAAATCCTAACACTTTCCCATAATTTCCTCCAACAGATACGACAACAATATCGTCGGCATGATGTGATTCTATTACAGTAGCCGCATTTACATTAGTTATATTCCCCGATGTAGCAGAAACATCAATGGGTTTATTATCTATTTGTAAATGGTTAATAGCTGCTACTAATTTTGCACCAAATTCTTTATCGTTTTTGATATTTTCTAGTGCATCATTCATTATGACAACAGTTGTATTATATCCCATTATTTCACCTTTCAAATTCTTCTATACTACCAATTTTAGTTTTTATTAAATTATCTACATCGTTTGGGTAATAACAACACTTAAAGTTATGTTTGATCAAAAAATCACGTAAAAATCTAAAGGATATGTAGAAATAAAATCAATAAACTCTTTTGTATCTCTAACAATAATTCCCTCTTGTGTTAATGCTACCGCATAATAAGTACAAACACAATCTTTAGATTCTGCATCTAATCCGCCATAAGTTAATCTTCCATCACAAACACAACAACAATGATAATCTGCGTGTGACATATTTGTTTATCCTTTTTTATTTTGTTTGTGGAAGTTGCTTTATTTCCCAATAATTACAAGCAATATGATAACAGGTTTTCCCCACAGAATAAGGAAGCAACGATACAAGTAGTTCATTATTTCCACATCTAGGACATTTTTCGTACCAAATTATTTCGTTTTTCATTTTTTATTTTTGCCAGTTCATATTATTTGGTAGCGATGGTGCGATTCGGACGCACACCTTTAAATTTTTTAGGAATTTTGCCTCTGCCGTTGGGCTACATCGCCATGTTTTTATTACTGATTCAGTATATCATGTCTATTACATGATTACAATACGTAATCTTACGTATCTTTTGTATAACCACTTAATTGTTTAACAAGAGATAAATCCATAAGATACCATTCTTTATTTCGTTTATCAGACAATAAAGAAAATTCCTCATACTCTCTTTGATTATAACAAAACGCTGCAGCTTCAAAAATACCATTATCTACTACACAGATATATGCTTTATCCTTTGGTGGATTAAAAGTTAATGGTCGTGAAATTTGTTGTGCATTATATTCTTTTACAAGAAAATTACCTTTTCGTAGTGCTGGCCCTTGAATATAGTATCCCATATAATTATTTTTCCCTTTCTTTTGTTGTTAGTTTATCATACTCACAGATAAAAATCAATAAGTATTTTTACTTATTTTCTCTTACTATCATTTGCGGCCCAATCATTTCTATCCCAGTTTTTTCAAATTCACCGCGCCAAATATCATTCATTTCTGAATAATTTCTGATAATAGCTGAAAACTCTTCATTAGTTAATACAAGATATTCTTTACTACCCCACATATTAATTAATCCAGACCTACGTAAGGCTTCATAACTATACCATGTTTCTTTTGATACACCATAAAGTTCATTCGGTAAATTTTTAAAATCATCTTTATCCAAAATTTTTCCTTCTGCCCATTTTATTAAACCATTTTTTGTGTTAATATATCTACCGCCATTTTCGCATCCATTTTAGAAACACTCCCCATTTATTTTTACTCTTTCTTTTCTAGCCATTCAATATATTGTTCTGAAAGCGTATCTTTACTTATATTATCTACGATATTGCCTATTAAATGTTCAGCAGCCGCTTCTTTTGTCGTATGAAGATCAACGCAATGAAGCCATAAATTTTTATTGCTATTACCTTTAAATGATTGGTAATAAATTCCAAATCCCCAATCATATCCAACAACCATACCAATAAAGTTATCGTTTTCATTATAAACATAATATGACTCTAAATACCCAGGATAATTTGCTACAGATAATCTTAGCATTTATTTTACCTTTTCTTTTATACCATAAACTAAAACGTGAGACAATACGTAAAATTACGTATTATTCTGTTCCAATATTGCCCACAAGATAGAGGCCGTTTGGCGAATATATTCGGCCCGAAGGCGGGCCATTTGGCGTTTATATTCGGACAGAAATATGGACGACAAAAACTTTGAGGCAAACCATTCTAAATCTAACTTAAGCTCTACCGCCCT